>Ga0208648_1000693_pt1 | contig 31759 bp, 30 predicted proteins | sample AntAceMetag02UKL_FD_184772 | JGI IMG/M metagenome (GOLD analysis project Ga0208648, IMG submission 184772) | Saline lake microbial communities from Ace Lake, Antarctica - Antarctic Ace Lake Metagenome 02UKL (SPAdes) (version 2) | ecosystem: Environmental > Aquatic > Non-marine Saline and...
CAGTCAATGTTTGGTATCAGGCCTTGAGCCCATCTACGCACAAAACAGCATTATCAATCAGGCGGGCTTTTTCAAAAAAAACCGCCAGCGCCATGACAGCCTCACGCTCAAGGATTTCAACGTCCTGCAAGGTTTCAGTGTCACATATCTTAATATAGTCTACACGCCCCTGCGACTCCGCGCTGATAATCGCACGGGCCTGTTCAATAAGTGCCTGGGCAGAGCGCTCACCGGCCTTTATACGTGCGCTCACAGCGTCAAGCGCGCGCGAAAGACTGCGCGCGGCTGCACGTTCCTCGGGCGCGAGGTTCTTGTTGCGCGAACTCATGGCAATCCCGTCGGTTTCACGTACAATCGGGGCACCGATGATCTCAACATCCATGTTCAAATCTTGCACCATGCGCTTAATCACAATCAATTGCTGGAAATCTTTTTGTCCAAACACCGCGCAGTCAGGCTTTACCGCGTTCAACAACTTGGCGACAACCGTTGACACTCCATCAAAATGCGTAGGCCGAGATGATCCACACAGGTTTTGAGTAACATCCCGCACGCTGACCGTTGTTTGATATCCAGGCGGATACATCTCGGACACGTCCGGATAATACAGACAGTCGGCTCCCGCCTCGGCAACCATGGCGCGATCCCGCTCAAAATCTCGAGGGTATGTCTCAAAATCCTCTCCAGGCCCAAATTGCGTCGGGTTTACAAAAATACTGACAACAAGCACATCCGCTTGCTGCCGGGCAATGCGCATAAGACTCACATGGCCTTCGTGCAGGAAACCCATGGTGGGAACAAAGCCGATACGACGTGCGCTTTGATGCACCTCATCGGCATAGCGATGCATGTCTGCCACGCTATGGAGTATGTTCATACCGAATAATCTCCGTATAATTGGTTGTGCGTCAGGAGCCGTGGGAAATCGAAGATTTCATGTACGCAAGAAATAGACGTTTCCTACTTCATACAATAGTCATCACTTGGAAACACGCCGTCCCGGACCTCTTCAATATACTCACCAACGGCTTTCTGTATGATATCCTCAAGCTGTACATATTGTTTAACAAACTTAGGCCGAAACGATCCACACAGGCCAAGCACATCATTGATCACAAGAACCTGTCCATCACACTCACGGCCTGCGCCGATACCTATTGTGGGAATGGAAATACGCTGGGTAATTTCCGCTGACAGATCAGCCGGAATACATTCAAGCACCACACTGAACGCCCCGGCTTCCTCAACCGCCATGGCATCAGCAAGCAGTTTTTGACGCTGCTGTTCCTCGCGGCCCTGCACCCGGAACCCTCCCATGCGATGCACCGACTGCGGGGTAAGGCCAATATGCGCCATAACCGGAATATCGGCCCGGGCAATTGCCCGGATAACCGGAGCCGCATTAACTCCACCTTCAACCTTGACCGCCTCCGCGCCTGCTTCCTTTATCAAACGACCGGCATTGCGCAGTGCGTCCTCGCATGATACCTGATATGACATAAACGGCATATCTGCTACCACAAACGCACTCGTGCGCCCGCGAACAACAGCCTGAGTGTGGCGAACCATGTCATCCATACTCACCGGCAATGTATTCTCAAACCCTAAAATAACATTACCAAGCGAATCGCCAACCAAAATCATATCAATTTCACATGCGTCCAGTATCCTGGCAATCTGCACGTCATAAGCCGTCAGCATGCTAATTTTACGGCCTTCCTGTTTAAACCGCTGAATATCAAGTACTGTAATTTTTTTCATTCCCAACCTCCTGTTTCGACAAGGTCACATACACACGTCATAGTGTCAGGCAAGTATATACCAGCCCAGCCCACTCAGGCTACAAAAAAACGCCGGTATACCCCGATCACTAAAAAAGCCCTCCTGTTACAGAAGAGCTTGTCAGTACGACAGCCTGCATGATCACTGATCAGTGCACCGTATCCTTGGGTTCCAACTGCTGAAACAAGTCGTCCAGTTCATCAGCCATTTTATCTTCAAGATGACTACTGACAAATATAGGTGAGCCGACCCGTATTGCCAAGGCAATCGCATCGCTTGGACGAGAATCAATAATTAATTCCTGATCATCTTTTATAAGGCAGAGGACAGCCAGATAGGTATTTTCGCGCACGTCGGTAATCACAACGCGTTCAACACGTGCTCCCAGTGTTTTAATCACCTGCTCCATAAGATCATGCGTCATAGGGCGCGGCGTCCAAGCAGATTCAAGGCCCAGTACAATGGCACTGCCCTCACACTGCCCTACCCAGATTGAAAGCACCCTACCGGTTGCACGCGACTGCAAGATCACTTTATACTGTCCGGTAGCCAGATCAGGAACGGATTCACGCACCGTGACCTCAATGAGATCTTCCATCACAGCAAACCGTGTAGGTCCCGGTACACCTAGTGCACCTGCTGGGTTCGTTCCCGAATGACATCAACGCAGGCCTCAACAACACTAGGATCAAATTGCATGCCTGCACCGTTTTGAATTTCCTGCAGGGTATCCGCTATTGATAGCGGAGCCCGAAAAGAAAGATCAGAACGCAAAAAATCAAAAGCATCAGCTACCGAAATAATACGGGCGCCAAGTTCAATATCATCACCACCAATGCCATCCGGATAGCCTTTACCATTATAAAACTCATGATGATGCCGGATGACAGGCGCTGCACTGCTCAGGTAGGCCACGCCAGAGACAATCTTCTCACCGATTTCAGAATGCTTTTTAACGGTATAAAACTCCTGCTCGGTAAGACGGCCGGGTTTGCCGAGGACAACATCGCTGATACCAATTTTACCCACATCATGCAGAAGCGCCGCCAATCTCAGATCCTGAATATCCTTTTCGGCTAAACCCATGCGCGTGCCGACCGAACATGATAGCTGTGCCACCCGCGAGGAGTGACCCGAGCTGAGGATGTCACGCATATCAAGGGCTTTAATCAACGCTTCAACCGTTTCAACCAGCGTACCCACCAAACCGGTATACGCCGTAAACAAATCTTCCCTTGAGAGACTCTGCGGTCCATTGCTGTCATCAGCGACAAAGCCGAGGGCCTGCAAATCACGCCGGCGAATCCGGTGATGCCCACCCGGGGTTTTAAGGGCCTGCAGCCTGCCGGAATAAATATAATTTTTTATTGTCTGCGTTGTAACCTTTAAAAGTCCTGCGGCTTCGCGTGTATTGAGAATCTCTTTTGAAAGGACATCATCCGGCTGTTTTTTCCTCATTGCAACACCCTTCGTATTTTATTGATTATTAAGACCATTATATGTTTTTATATTTTTTCTTAGACGATCTATATTATATACATATAAATAATTACTTTGCGGTTGTCAACTATTTTATTACACAACCAAAACTGAGCATGCAGTCCACGAGACACTATACACCATTAAAAAAACATAAAAATGCGCTCCAAAAACCACTTGTACAACACGGTAACCTGTACTAAATTCCTATGGCACTAAATTTTCGACATGTTATAATGTATGATTTACAGCATACTTGATACATAAACAATTAAATATCAATCAAACTAATACGCCAATAAGCGAGATCCCGTCATGAACCCCTACCTTATTGTTATTCTTGCATTTATTCTCATCAGTTTTTCCCTTAACCTGATCGTGGAGCGACTCAATCTCAAATGCATTCAAACCAGTTTGCCAAAAGAATTCAGGGACAGTTATGATGCTGAAAAATACAAAAAAGCACAAATGTATCTGCGTGAAACAACCGGTTTCTCTTTGCTGACTGATACACTAAGCACAACGGTAACGATTATCTTCATCCTGCTGGGAGGTTTTAACCTGTGTGACACGGCCGCACGCAGTTTCGGGCTGGGCAGTATCCTGACCGGTCTGATTTATCTAGGCCTGCTGCTTACAGCATCTGGTGCGCTCAGCCTTCCGTTTTCAGCATATGCAACCTTTGTGATAGAAGCGAAATACGGTTTCAACACAACAACCGTCAAAACCTTCTTTGGTGATATTCTAAAAATATGTTTACTCACTGTAGTGCTGGGCGGACCACTTCTCTGCCTGGTGCTTTGGTTTTTCGAACAAACCGGCGCACTCGCCTGGCTTTACTGCTGGGGAGCGCTGTGCGTTTTCCAGCTTTTTCTGCTGTTCGTGGCTCCAGTCATCATTATGCCCCTTTTCAACAAATTCACACCCATGCCGGAAAGCGCATTAAAAGATGCGATTTCCTCCTATGCCCGGACTCAGAAGTTTAAAATAAAGGGGGTATTCACTATGGACGGGTCGAAACGATCCTCAAAATCAAATGCGTTTTTCAGCGGCATCGGCCGATTTCGACGCGTGGTGCTGTTTGATACCCTCATAGAAAAACACAGCCTGCCGGAATTACTGACCATTGTGGCCCACGAGATTGGTCATTACAAAAAAAAACATATCCTCAAACATCTATGCATGTCTTTGACAATCAGCGCCCTTATGTTCGCCATCCTGTCTGTTTTTATGGAGAACCCGCACCTTTTCGCCGCGTTTAAGATGGAGCATATTTCAATCTACGCGAGCCTGGTTTTTTTCGGATTCCTGTACGCGCCGCTGGACATGCTGCTGTCCATCGTCGGCAACGCACTTTCGCGCCGCAACGAATATGAAGCCGACCGCTTCGCCGCTGATACGACCGGCATGCCCGAATCCATGATCAGCGCCTTAAAAAAACTCAGCATTGACAATCTCTCCAACCTGACCCCACATCCCCTCAAGGTACTGCTGTCATACTCGCATCCCCCGGTACTGGCACGCATTCAGGCACTACAGCAACACGATCGGGACAACCAATCCAACCCTGCGAATGCAGCATGCACCCCCAAAACTATTTAAGATCTAATGTGCGCAGAAGTACGCACAGCAAGACTGCACCGGGGCGTATCCTTGTGGAGCGAAGAGTGATTCTGAGCGTTCAGGCGGCAAAAACAAGTATAAACGCCGCCGTCTAAACACACCGATGCAGTACTACGGAAGACTCAGGTATATAAAAAACTCGCGATTGCCCTTCTGGCCGGTAATGGGAGATTCCAGTATGCCGACCACATGCATACCCAACGCGTGCACATTGCTGATCAGGGTCTTAAAGACTTCCTGATACTGTCTTTCATCACGCACAATGCCGCCGTTTGCAAGCCCCCGCCGATTAACTTCAAATTGAGGCTTCACCAGAGCCAGTATGTGCCCCTGTGCAGGCAACAGGGACATAACAGGCGGCAGGATCCCTTTAAGTGAGACAAATGAAGCATCTATAACGGCACAGTCCGGAGCAGGTTGAAGCATATCAAGCCTGACCGCACGGATATTGGTGCGCTCAAGCACCACAACCCGCTGATCCTGCCGCAACTTCCAGGCCAGCTGACCATAACCGACATCAACGGCAAAAACAACCGCGGCGCCATGCTGAAGAAGGCAATCGGTAAAACCACCGGTAGAAGCCCCGACATCAATAACAGCTTTGCCCTGAACGGATACCTTGAAGACATCGAGCGGTCTGGCAAGCTTATCACCACCGCGACTGACATATCGGCCCGGTGTTTTTTTCAGGCGCACCTGCGCGTCCGGCAATATCGGCGTACCGGGTTTATCAACCAGATGATCATTGACCACAACATCACCGGCCATGATACATGCCCGGGCAGCGGTTACGTCAGGTGCATGCCCCTGCTGCACCAACAGTTTGTCCAACGGAATTTTTTTTTGTGCGGTCACGGCCTCGGCTGCTTCTCAAGCGCAGCACGCACGGCCGTGTAAATACCATCGGCATCAATACCACAGCGGGCGCGTTGCTGTTTTTGAGTACCATGGGCTACAAAGGTATCAGGAATTCCAAGACGCAGCATCGGTATCGCAAAACCGGCTGCCTGCAAATGCTCAAGCACTGCCGAACCGAAACCGCCCTGAAGCATACTTTCCTCAACACTGACGAGAAGCCGCACATCTTTTGCGTATGCGCACACCATCTGTTCATCAATCGGCTTTATAAAACGAGCGTTGATAACCGCGCACCCGATCCCGTCGGCTTCCAGACGATCAGCTGCCTGCAGGGCCGGATACACAGTTGCACCGATGGCAAACAGAGCAATATCGCCGCCCTTTCTGAGCTCTTCAGCTTTGCCAAGCGGCAAAACGCGGGGATCCTGATCAAGCTCAACACCGTAGCCTGCGCCGCGGGGATAGCGAATTGCAACCGGACCATCGATCTGCAGCGCGGTATGGAACATGTGCTGCAGCTCATTTTCATCTCTGGGCGCCATGAACGTCATGTTGGGCATAGGCCGCAAAAAGGAAACATCAAAAAGCCCATGATGGGTCGGCCCGTCTTCGCCAACCAGTCCGGCGCGATCAAGCATAAAAATAACCGGCAAGTTCTGCACGCATATATCATGCAGCACCTGATCATAGGAACGCTGCAAAAACGTAGAGTAAATCGCCACAACCGGCCTCAGGCCTTCAACCGCAAGGCCGCCGGAAAAGGTAACGGCATGCTGCTCTGCAATACCGACATCAAAAAATCGCTGAGGATATTTCTTTTCAAAAGCTTCAAGCCCGGTTCCGGTCGTCATGCCGGCCGTAATGGCCACGATCCGCGTATCGTTTTCCGACTCGCGCATCAGTGCCCGACTAAACATTGCTGTGTATGAAATTGGCGACGTGCTGGGCCGGGGTTTGCCGCTGTCGCGGTCAAAAGGCCCGACACCGTGAAAATAGGTCGGGTCTTTTTCGGCAGGTTCATAGCCCTTGCCCTTCTTGGTAATCACGTGCAGCAGCACAGGTCCGTTTAAATTTTTTATGTTCTTCAAATTCTCAATGAGTAGATCAATCCTGTGCCCCAGCACCGGACCAATATAATTAAAGCCGAATTCATCAAATATTAAACCGGGCACAAAAAGCCCTTTCATAAAATCTTCGCTGTGACGCGCAATACGGGACATGGATTTACCGATACCGGGAATCTTTTCCAACAGCATAAGAACCCTGTCACGAAACCTGTTGTATGCCTGGCCGGAAATAATCCGTGAAAGCGCTGAAGAAAGAGCGCCAACATTAGGTGAAATTGACATCTCGTTATCATTAAGAATCACGAGCAGGTCTTTTTTTATGTGACCGGCATAGTTAAGGCCCTCAAGCGCCATACCGGCCATGAGGGACCCATCGCCTATAACGGCGATCGCTTTGCGCTGACTGCCATTCAGACAGCTGGCCTGGGCCATACCCAGCGCGGCAGAAATCGATGTGCTGCTGTGACCGACATTGAAGCTGTCATAAGGACTCTCATCACGTTTAGGGAATCCGCTCAACCCGTCCTGCTGCCGAAGGGTTTCAAACGCCTTCGCGCGGCCGGTAAGAATCTTGTGGGCATAGCTCTGATGCCCCACGTCCCATACAATCCGGTCATGCGGCGTATTGAAAACATAGTGCAGCGCAATGGTCAATTCAACCGCTCCCAGGCTTGAAGCCAAATGCCCCCCGGTTCGTGAAACCGTTTCAATGATAAAATGCCGCACCTCTGCGGCCAGTGTTTCCAGTTGCTCCGGCGATAGTGTGCGCAGGTCTGCAGGAGCGCTCACTTGATCAAGTATTTTTGTCATCAGTTCTTCCACATGTTATTTGTTACGTTCAATAATAAGATGGGCCATCTCGCGCAGCGGGTCGGCCTTTTCATCAAAAATGTCAAGCGCTGCGATTGCATCGGAATACAGCTCCGACTGCTTGCGGCGCGAGGCTTCCATGCCGTTGATGCTGGGATACGTAGCCTTGCCGCGGGCCTGATCACTGCCGGCCGGTTTGCCGAGCTCATCACTTGAACCCAGCACATCAAGGATATCATCAGTAATCTGAAAACACAGCCCAATTGCCTCACCGTAATTGCTTAAGCAGCGATGCTGCTCCGGACTGCAACCGCCCAGCACCGCTCCCAACAAAACTGATGCCCGCAGCAAACATCCGGTTTTATGCCGATGAATATAGTCAAGAACTGCGGCATCAATCTGCGTGCCCTCGGATTCAATATCAACCACCTGGCCGCCGACGATACCCTGAGAACCGCAGGCCTCAGCCAAGAGGTGAATCACGTCGATTTTTCTTTCAGCCGGATGCTCGCCCGCAGCCAGCAGACCAAAGGCCAACGCCTGCAAGGCGTCACCGGCAAGTATTGCCATTGCCTCCCCGTAGACCTTATGGGTTGCCGGTCGGCCACGACGATAGTCATCATCATCCATTGCCGGCAGATCATCATGCACAAGCGTGTAGGTGTGCAGAAGTTCAAGCGCACAGGATTCCCTGATTACAACGGCAGAATCAGCCCCGACAGCCTCAGCGGCAGCCATGGCCAAAACCGGGCGCAGACGCTTGCCACCACCCAGCACAGCATAGCGCATGGACTCGTGCAACCGGGCCGGTTGGCAGTCAGGCGGAGGCAGAACCTCTTCCAAGGCCCGCTCAACCAGGTCCGCTCGGTCTTTCAAATACCGTGCAATATCCAGACTCATGTTTCCCCGTCTGTTTGCTCAAAGGGAACCGGGCGCACCGATCCATCTGCACCTTTAACCAATTTCTCAACCTTGTGCTCAGCATCATCAAGCTTTGCAGAACAGAGCTGCGACAGCTTAATGCCGCGCTCAAAGAACTTAAGAGCATCATCGAGAGACAACTCGCTATCCTCTAGCTGCTCAACTATCTGTTCAAGCTCCTTAATCGCGTTTTCAAATTTTTTCTCAGCCATGATTTTTCCCATTCTATTGAAACAACATACTACTATTCATGCACCCTTTCAACCAGACAGTCTACACTGCCCTCGTGCATCTCAACCTTCAGCCGGTCACCAGCACGCACATCAGCTGCCCGACGCACAACACTGCCGGAAGGCTGCACGCGCGCGATGCTGAAACCCCGTGCGATAATAGCGGCCGGATTCACCCCGCTCAAACGAGCCAGACCGGTCTGCAGCCGAGAGCGCATGCGCTCCAGGGCAAACGCAGTGTTTCTGTCAAGAGCAACCTTTAAAAAACTGGCGGCACCACGATATGCTTTAATACGCTGCCGGGGCGAAAGCGCCAGCAAACGGGCACGGATAGCTCGCTCAGCCGTCCGGCGAGCAGCGCACACCCGCGGCAAGGCCTGCAACAGGCGCTGCTGCAGATCATCATGAGCAAGCTGTGCATCTGTAATTATACGAACACTGCGCCCAAGACGGTCAGCAGCACTGCGCGCCGCAGTCCTCTCAATTGCTATGCGCTGAAGCACCCTGCGTTCAAGACCGGCATGCAGGGTTGCCACTGTCCGGACAAGCTCATGCTTTTCGCGTACAGCCAGCTCCGCTGCAGCCGATGGCGTGGGCGCACGCATATCAGCAACAAAATCGGCAATGGTAAAATCAATTTCATGGCCCACCGCAGAAATCACCGGAATAGCCGAACCATAGATCGCCCGAGCCACGCATTCCTCATTAAAAGCCCACAAATCCTCAAGCGAGCCGCCGCCGCGTCCCACAATCAACACATCGGCAACAGCATGCGCATTGGCCGTGGCAATTGCCGCAGCTATTTCCTGCGCAGCACCAGCGCCCTGAACCGCAACCGGCAGCACCTTAATATGCAGGCCCGGAAAGCGCCGGGTCAGCACCTGCAGGATGTCGCGCAGCGCCGCACCGGTTCCGGACGTAATCACACCAATGCGCTGCGGCAGATACGGCAGAGGCCTTTTGCGCTGCTCATCAAAAAGGCCCTCGGCTGCAAGCTTATTTTTCAGCTGTTCAAAAGCGAGCTGAAGCGCACCAACACCACGCGGCTCCATGCGCTCTATAGTCAGTTGATACTCACCACGCGGTTCATAGAGAGTAATGCTTCCAAAGCACATAACCTTCATCCCGTCCTGCGGGATAAAACGCAGCCGTTTGCGGGCATAGCGAAACATAACCGCCCTTATCTGGCTGGCGGAATCCTTGAGGGTCATGTAGCTATGCCCGGATGAGGGCACGCGCAAATTTGAGATCTCCGCCTCAACCCACGTATCAGCATAGCCGGCTTCAAGCGATGCTTTAATACGGCGGTTCAATTCCGATACCGTTAAAATCTTGGTGCTGTCCATACATATCCAATGCGCTGCGAATGACAGTTAACTAAAGCATCCGCTCAATGGTTCCGACTCATGCCACTCATGAAAATTGAAAGAAAATAGCATACTTTACCGAATACTTTCAAATAGAATTTGCCAGGATTCAAAACCTTACCGACAACATGGGTGATTCAGTGGGAACCGGCCCCCAGCTGACCGCAGGCAGCCTGAATACCATGCCCGCGCGAAGAGCGCAGACGAACAAAAATACCTTCCCGGGCAATCAACGCACAAAAACGTTTACAAGCCGCATGCCCGGGGCTCTCAAACCGGCCCCCATGGCCCGGATTATAATCGATAACATTAACCCGAACCGGTAGGCCCTTTAAAAAACGAACCAGTTCCGCAACATGCTCAGGGCTGTCATTGACCCCTTTTAAAAGCACGTATTCAATAAAAAAGATCTCTCTTTTTTTGAGAGGATAGTCCTGCAGGGCCTGTTTGAGCACTGCAAGCGGATACCTGCGATTCACCGGCATCAGAGATGAACGCAATTCATCATTGGCAGCATTGAGTGAAATTGCAAGGCGCAACCCCGGCAGACCGAGATCGCCAACATGACGAATCCCGTCTGGAAGGCCCGCAGTTGAAACCGTTATATGACGCGGGGCAATGTCAAAACCGCGCTGATCACTCAACACCCGTATAGCCTGAACAACGTTGGAGATATTATCAAGCGGTTCCCCCATACCCATAAAAACTATATTGTCTACGCTGCGCCCCAGAACATGCCGCACCGCAAATACCTGCCCGACAATTTCCTGGCACCTCAAATCGCGGCTAAATCCGTTTGCACCCGTGCAGCAAAAAAGACAACCCATTCGGCAACCGGCCTGACAGGATACACACAGCGTCGTCCTGTGCTCCGAGGGAATAACAACCGCTTCAACCCGCACTCCGTCAACAAACCTGAAAATTATTTTTACAACACCTTCATGCTCGTCCATAACATCAATATCAGGAACGCTCTGGTCAAGATCTTCAGGCAGACGGCACACAGATGTACTATCGGGCCTACCTTTTTTTATGACAGAACGATACCATGCAGTCGCGTGGAACTGTTTTGTTCCAACAACGCTCAGAACCTCTGAGAATTCATCGCAGGTAAGCGCCAAAAGGTGCATGCACACTCTCTCCAACAAACAAACCGGAAAGCGAATCCGGCACCATTGATGAAACAGTTATTAAGCAGCCCAGAACAATATCACAACGTGCGCGTATAGCAACCATAACGGTTTTTGGGACGGTATGTCCTTAAACACCGGCATTAATCTTGACACACAATCGCACCTGTTTTATAGTGTTCCCTTCGCAAAATAAGCTCCTAGCAGTTGTTTTAAAGACAATCTCCAGATGAATGGTACTTCACGAGATACATAATGAGCGAAATCAGAATCTGTCAGTTTGGATGCGGGCACTGGGGACAAAATATTCTGCGTGATTTGTTGTCTTTAGATTGCCGTGTTGATGTTATTGATCCGGCGAGTCAGGCAAGGCAGTACGCATTGGAACATGGTGCAGATCATGCCTTTAAAGAGCTGGCCCCATCCGATTCGTACGACGGTTATATCGTGGCAACAACGGCAAGCACACATTTTGAGGTTTTGTCGTTACTTGCATCGAGCAACAAGCCGGTTTTCTGTGAAAAACCCCTGGTCACTTCACTAAAAGATGCACGACGACTCCAAGAGATGTATGCAAAGAATCTCTTTGTAATGCATAAGTGGCGATACCATCCGGGAATTCAGAAAATGGCTCAATTGGCACAATCCGGCGAGCTTGGCGATATTGAGCTTGTCAGAATAACCCGATTTGGCTGGGGGGTCCCCTACGATGATATTTCGGCCCCATATGTTCTTCTTCCTCATGACCTCTCCATTTTAGTCAGCCTGCTGGGCTCTGTTCCATCTATAAAGAAGATACTGTGTCCCAACGCAACGCGACCTGAAACGGGGATGATAGTTCAGCTGCAGGATAATGGTGGTCCTGAGGTGTGGATGGAGTATTCGACCGCAACCCCCGAAGATAAACGTTCATACACGGTCGTTGGAAGCATCGCCACCGTACAACTCGCTCATTCCTATGATGAGAAACTTATTTTCCGGAAAGGTACACCAGGGTTTTTCCCTGCTGAAGAACTTAAGGTCAGAGCCGATGGCCCCTTGCCGCTTTGGAAAGAATTATCTGTTTTTGTTGACCATATACAAGGTGGGATAACACCTCTCAGCCCGTTATCTGAAGCTGTTCAGATTATCGAACGGTTGGCTGAAATCGAGGATTGGCTTGCCGCTATAAACCGGAGTTAATATGACCATTGCATCAGAGTTGAAAGTTGCCCTCCATGAAGAACAACTGCAAGCCTATCTCAACCATGAACAGGTAGTTCCTGTTTCTCTCGAGATGGATATTACATCACGCTGCAACAAGGGGTGTCACAATTGCCCAAGCACCTTAAGTGAGTTCCAGCATGATATGGATTTTGCTGTGGTTAAAAATCTTTTTTCTCAACTGAAAGGTCGAACAAAAGGGCTTCTCATCAGTGGAGGCGAACCGACCCTGTCACCCATTTTCGGGGCTACTCTGGCAGAGGCGCGCAAAAATGAGTTTGAGCATATTGCCGTAGTATCCAATGGATCTTTGCTGGGGCGTAAAGATATTCGCGATGCCTTGATCCGGTATGGATCTGTTCTACGCATTTCAATCTATGGCTGGGACGATGGGCCGGACCAGTCATTACAGCATGTTTTTGAACAAATCAGGGTTTTACGAAATGAAATTGAACAAAACAAATCACGTCTTGAAATCGGGATGAGTTTTCTAACGGATCAGTCCAATGCCGCCCAGATTAAACATGTGGTACCTGCTGTTAAGGATGCAGGAGCCCATTGGCTTTATTTTCATCCCCGTTGCGAAGGCTGGGACGATGAGTTCCTGATTCAGCTGGATCAGGATGGGGTGGTCGCATTTCTTGAATGCTCAAACGAGCAACCCGACGGCTTCCAGGTCTTTTATTTTCCTCACCGGTATCAGCGCGAAAAATTGCAATTTTCAAAGTATCATTCAGGCCATTTTTTGATGATTCTGGGAGCGGATGGCAATATCTATCTGGGAACCGAGACAAAATACAACCCCAAGCACATAATCGGCCATGTGGATGAGAACTGGAAATTAGATGACCTCTTTAATGACTCTCGCTTGCAGGCTTTAAACGGGATGGGCAGTCACAGTTATTTTCCAATCGGAGGACGGCATCGGGGTTGTCTGTATAACGACCTGATCGAGAAACTTGTGCGTAAAGAGCTGTCTCTGGAGACAGTCCATTCACGTGCAAAGGACATGCAGCTTAAATTTGCCAACATTCTCTGATTTTTCAGGAGATTCGAATGAATGAAAAACAGTTTACTGTTATGTTGCCAATTCATCGCTCTCCGGAACTTTTACCGTATGCGGTCGAGAGTGTGCTGTCGCAGACGATGGAAGATTTTGATCTGTGCATCATCTGTGACGGAACACCGCGGGAAACGGTTGCTGTTGCCAGAAATTTAGAAAAAAAGGATCGGCGAATTACGGTGTATGATTGCCCTAAAGGCAAGAGAATTGGAGAGGAACATCGGCATACAGTACTGGAGAAAGCGAACAGCACGTATGTCGCCCAGATAGCGGATGATGACCTCTGGATGAACAATCATCTTAGTGAGTTAACCAAGCTCCTGCAGGAGGTCGATTTTGGAAACCTGCCCCATGTTTTTCTCTCCACTGAAGGCGATATTCAAACGTATCCGTATGATCTTGCAAATATAAAAGTGCAACAACAAATGTTAACGGAAAATTGGAACTTTTTTGGCCCGACAGTGGCGGGTTATCGCCTTTCGGCGTACCGACAGCTTGGAGAAACATGGGGCCCCGCACCGGAAAATATGCACTCCGACCTCTTCATGTGGCGCAAGTTCCTGAGATCAGAAAAAATAACTGTCGGGACCAGATTTGCAATAACAAGCTTTGTGTTGCCAAATCCATTTCATGGTGAAAAAACCCTTGCCGACAGAGCAACGGATGCCGCGCATTGGTGGAAAATCATACAGTCAGCAGACGGACAAGCACAGATTCAGCATGACGTACTTCAATTTTTAGTTCAAAAAAGCATGGCATCGGAAGAGACGCAGAAAGATCTTTTGCTCTTTCGTTCTCGCATTACGCAATCACGTTTTTACCAGTTTGCACACTGGTTATTACATTTGAAAAAAAGTGGCTAAAAAAATAAACGGACTCTTTCTTCCCACGGGAGGATATGATGGTTCAATTGCACAGGGCTTTCGCCGACATTAAACTTGACACACAATCGCACCTGTTCTATCTTTCCCCCCATATCAAAGCAATTTCACATCAGTTATTTTCATACATTAGAAAGACATACCTATGCCAGGCACACCTCCTCAGTCTTTATGCCTGATTCTTATTTCGATCTATCTGGCTGCAACATGTATGTATGCCGTGATCAAGAACCGGCCCGGCCAAGGCCGCTTTATCTGGGCACTGGTGATTGGCGCATCACTTATTCAACTTTCTTTTGACCAAACAAATTTTGACATATTGATGAGAGAAGACGGGCCTGTTGAGTGGGCTTCATTTTATGCCTTCCTTTTTGCCAGCATCGCTTTTTTTGTCCGCGCAAGGCAGAGCCGAACTTCTGCCGGACGTCTGCAATTTTTATCCCTTTTGTTTGTGGGACTCTTCTGTTTATTTGCTGCCGGAGAAGAAATTTCATGGGCCCAGCGTCTAATCGGCTTTAAGCCGCCTGAAATTTTTCTTGAAACTAATTACCAACTGGAAACCAATATTCATAACATTTTAAAAGATAGAACTCTGGCCGGATTTCCGCTTGAAACCAAAAACCTGATGATTGTTTTCGCCTGCCTGTTTGGGGCACTGCTTCCTTTACTCAAATACGCTGTCCCCCGGACTATCAAACCAATTGCAGCGGCTATTCCGGACATTCGCTTTTTGGGCTTTTTTTTAATGATGGCCTGGATGGAATGGTGCTATCCTATTACCTATACTGGTGAAGCGGCCGAGCTGTATCTGGGTTGCCTTCTCTTGCTTTCACAAAACACTCCAGCTCAACGAAAGAATCATTTTATCATGGCGGGGATTCTTTTCCTCGGCACCATCACCCCTTCAACCTTAAATCCAATCCTTTACATAAACTCGGAAACCCGCATAGAACAAACCGACAAAGAGCTGAAACAATTGGGAAACGATTTGTTTCAACAAGGAGTATTACAAAAGCGTCTCTTTAAAAAAAATAGCGTCCATAAACGGATCCTTACCGCTGAAAAACAAAATTACTTCAAACTCAGCACACAAAATCAGTTTTTGAACGATCAGCCAAGCGCGCTTCACCCGCAAGGACGCAAAGACCGCTTTGGTTACTATCTCGACCCTTGGAACAACCCTTACTGGATAAAATGGATGCGACGCCGCCGAAGGATCATCATCTACTCCTTCGGTCCGAATCGTAGCCGGGACATTAACTTTGACAGGGGCATAACCAACAATGGAGATGATATTTTTCTAATCTACAAAATACCCCGTAAAAAGAAACCAAAACAGTCAAATTGATTTCAACATAGCTGCTTTCTGTAGCATTTCACAATTTTATGATGATTGATAACAATAACCTCTGCTCCTTTTTCATCATGCCTAAGATACGGCTGGCATAAGTAACTCAATACACAGGCAGGGCAGTCAGCATGATTCATATTTAATTGACACGCTGACTCTTTTTACCTATGCTTTGTAACACTAAAAGCATTACTGCTTTGCACACAGCATTACTCAACTACTGAAACACATAAGAACTGCATTGCCATGAGCATAACCCTCGATCTGCATGTCCACACGCACTACTCCGGATGTTCCAACCTGCGCCCGGACCAAATTGAACCCCGAGCCCTTGAGAACGGGCTCAACACTGTGGCGATCTGTGATCACAACTGCCTGGAAGGCGCCCGTGAAACGGCAGCCCTTGCAAAATCCATAACCGTCATTATCGCCGAGGAAATCATGACAACGCACGGTGAAATCATCGGTTACTTCCTGAACGAGCACATCCCGCCCGGCCTCAGCCCGCTTGAAACCGTTGATGAAATCAAGCGCCAGGGTGGCCTTGCATCCGTGCCGCATCCCTTTGATAAACTGCGCTCCTCACGCCTGAGCACAAACGCTCTCAAACAGGTTATCGATTGCATTGACATGATTGAGGTCTTCAACGCGCGCAACATGTTCAACCGCCCCGACCGTAAACTTCTCAACCGCGCACGCAAGCTGGGCGTAGTACCGATAGTGGCCAGCGACGCGCACCTGAGCTGTGAAATTGGGCGCGCCACCATGGTTATGGAAAACTATGAAAGTCCTGAAGATTTTTTAGGCAAGCTGCGCAAAGCGCAGTGCTTCACCCGCAAAAGCCCGCTGTGGGTTCACGCGGCAACAAAATTGATCAGACTGCGCAGCGCAAAACGCTCCGGTGCGCCTAAGGCTCCGTGCCGTTCTTAACAACAACACGATACGCGTTACCCGCGACGAACACCATACACCTCATCGGTTCCGTTACGCGTATTTCATACTAAACGGCCCTCAAACCCGGGAATAAGAATATGATAAAAAAAGCAAAGATCATCATCGACGATTGCGAACATGAATTCCCGTTGATAGACGGAACCGAGCAAGAACGCGCGATAGATATCTCCGAACTGCGTGCAAAAACAGGCTGTATAACCCTTGATAACGGCTATCAAAACACAGGTGCCTGCGCCAGTTCAATCACCTACATTGACGGGGACAAAGGCATTTTACGCTATCGCGGGTATGATATCAACGAGCTGGCTGAAAAACTGACCTTTGTCGAAACCGCCTATATGCTGATTTACGGCAGCCCGCCGACCATCGACCAAAAAACCGTTTTTTCACGTCATTTGACCGAAAACTCGATGCTGCATGAGGACATGATTCATTATTTCGTGGGCATGCCCCCGCATGCTCATCCCATGGCAATTTTATGTTCAATGGTTAACTCGCTTTCAATCTTCTACCCGCATTCTTTTGTTGATGACGAAGACCCCCGGCAATTTGACGTGAGTGCCGCCCGATTGATTTCAATGATCAGAACCATCGCGGCGTTTTCCTATAAAAAATCGATTGGCGAACCGTTTGTCTATCCTGGACACGATTTAAGATACTGCATGAATTTTTTAAACATGATGTTCTCAAGCCCGGTCAAACCCTATGAATGCGACCCTGAAGCCGAACGGGTGTTAAATAAACTCCTGATCCTGCATGCTGATCATGAACAAAACTGCAGCACCTCGACTGTGCGCCTGGTAGGCAGCAGCATGGTGAACCTGTATGCCTCAGTCTGCGCCGGTATCTGCGCACTGTGGGGTCCCCTGCACGGCGGCGCCAATCAGGAAGTTATCGTAATGCTTGAAGATATTCAACGCAAAGGGCACAGCGTGAAGGAAGTCATTGCAATGGCCAAAGACAAAACCAACAGTTTCAGACTGTTCGGCTTTGGGCACCGGGTGTATAAAAACTATGACCCGCGCGCCAAAATCTTAAAAGAGGCCTGCAGCTCATTTCTGACCGGACACAACATCAATGATCCGCTGCTCGACATCGCAATGGAACTTGAAGAAGCCGTACTCAATGATGATTATTTCGTTGAACGCACGCTGTACCCGAATGTTGACTTTTACAGCGGCATTTTATACCGGGCACTGGGAATCCCCTCAAACATGTTTACCGTCATGTTCGCCATCGGCCGCATGCCGGGCTGGATAGCACAATGGCGCGAAATGCATGACACGAAACCTTTTAAAATCGGGCGTCCGCGACAGGTATACGTAGGGCCAACGCAGCGCAACCTGCCATAGCGCACGGCAAACCACTAATCTCACAATCAAACGAGGGTACACAATTTGGCAGGTTCCGCAAAAAAATACTATGCAGTCGTACGCGGCCGAAAAACCGGCATCTTCTCAACATGGTTTGGAGCCGGCAATGCCGAGGAACAGGTGCGCGGGTTTGCAGGCGCGCGTTTCAAAGGCTTCCCGACAATTGATGAGGCCAGATCCTGGCTGCAGAAACCGCAGTCAGCAGCGCCCGCCAAAAAAAAACGCAGCAGCGTAAAATCAAAAACGGTCACTCCTGCAATTTCAACTGAACAGGCAGATTTCATTATTTACACGGACGGCGGCTGCTCGTTCAATCCGGGCCCCGGAGGCTACGGCGCGGTCATTCTTGCAAAGGGCAAACGACAAGAAATCTCAGGCGGATTTAAGCATACCACCAATAACCGAATGGAATTGATGGCCTGCATCGTGGCACTCAAAAGCATTAAACCGGGCGTATCAGTTATCGTACATTCAGATTCTCAATACGTGGTTAACGGCATCAGCAAGGGCTGGGCCGCTAAATGGCAGGCAAACGGCTGGATGCGCAACAAAAAGGATGCCGCCGAAAATTATGACCTGTGGCAGGATTTGCTTGACGCCTGCGAACCTCTCAACGTACACTTTGTCTGGGTCAAGGGACACGCGGGCAATGAGGAAAACGAGTGCTGCGACCAGCTTGCCACGCAGGCATTTGCCAGCACACCATCTACCCGTGACAAAAATTTTGAATCCGGACGCACAACCATAAAAGCTTGAAAGACCAACTTCTGTGCACAAGCGACCATCAAAAAAATAAAAGCACTCAACCATAACGGCTGAGTGCCCGACAAAAGCAGCTTCACGTGCGGTTCCCTTCTCAATTAAACCTATACGGGCCCCTGAGAATTTTAATTCGCTTCCCTCAGTTTAGGCAATTCTTCTTTCAGCAACTTTTCTGTTGCCTCAAGCTCTTTCGTCTTCTTTTCCAATGCGGCCATTAAGTCTACTACGCGCTGGCCCAGCAGATCATTTACTTTTTGAATCTTTTCCTCCGCATTCTTACGCGCGGTAAGATTTTCAATTATCGCAAGATGACAACGATCATGCTCGCTAAATTCTCCTACCATCAATACGGTAAGTTTCCAGTTAGCCATCGAACCATCATCCAGAGTTTGTTGCATTGACAGATTAAACTCATCCAGCCCTCCTGCTAACAAGTTCTGCATATTCTGCAACTTAGCCTTCATTTCATCTGGATGAGCTATTTCCATCACTGAACGCCCCTCAGCAGAATCAAGCTCAAAACTGACAATATCGCAAAACTTTTTATTAGCTTTGATGAAATTCCCAGTGCTACTGTCAATAAGTGCAAAACCAATGGAAGCCTGATCAAAATCAACGCTAAATCTTGAGTCTTTTTCCAGCATGAGCACCCCAACTCTTATGAATTCTTCAGCCCCTGGTTTAAAACAAGTCAACACCAGACAAACAAAATTCAATTCTCAATGATTGCAAACAATCCATGAATGTTTTCATCAAGAGGTTGATGACAAAATCGCATTGGCCCAATGATAATAATACGGTCTTCATTTTTTAATTACGTATCGTTGCACGGTAATGCCCTACACGTCTCAGGCATCGCCCACACTGTACATTCGATACTTCATGCTAGCTAATTGTTTATATATTGAGGGAATACCACTTTTAATAATTCCTGTCAATCCCCTCATAGACGCTTATTAAGAAAACCCAATTGGTAACAATCATCACATGAGAATGGCTCTCTAAACCAAAAGATGTGCATTAGAAATACAACCTATCAGTCATGATTTTTCCACGCCCCGGGACTATACAAAATTTTTATTTAATGAAGGGACAGCTGCCACGCTGATTTTATAAAAAAACGAGATACCCCAAGCGATTAAAACCCTTTAAATAACCTGGTTTTTACTGCCCTCACGGTTCGAGGGGCAGGTTTATCTGGCTTGACCACACAAGCAAATTGTCGAAAATATTAATTTCGAAATCAACATTGCCTCTGCCGGACAAAGTTGTGCTTTTAAAGCTAATTGAGATTATTCTATTAATAAAATTAACATTTTAGCCGCTGCCAGCCTATAGGCTGACCATTTGACCGCTCAAATTAACAAAACTAAAAATCTGAAGAATCAACCTTGTACGTATAAAAAAAGCACCTGACGTATCGCCAGGTGCTTAATATAATGTGGTGGAGATGAAGGGATTCGAACCCTCGACCCCTGCCTTGCGAAGGCAGTGCTCTCCCAACTGAGCCACATCCCCATACTTTTAAAAAAAGTGCGCCGATGCTCCCGGCGCACAAACACAGTGTAATATATATGCTGCCCACAGGGCAAGTAATTATTGACGAAATCGCAGTGCATGCATCCCGCCGGAAGGCTGCTCAAAAATGGTCAAATGCCAGGCGCGCTCATTCCTGAGGAAAGAGGCGTACTTTCCCGTACGCCGCAGTGACAAAGGATGAGCGGAACGAAGCAGATGGCCGTTTTTGAGCAGCCTTCTACACCTTGAAGCGGATATTGAGGATATCACCGTCCTCAACAGTATAATCCTTACCCTTCAGATATATCTTACCGGCAGCCTTGAGGCCGGCCTCATCCCCGTGTTCCATAAGATCGGCATACTTAAAGGTCTCGGCCCGGATAAAACCGCGCTGCAAATCGGAATGGATAACCCCGGCAGCTTCCGGCGCTAAAGCACCCGCACGAACAAGCCACTGGCGCACCTCATCCTCACCCACGGTAAAAAACGATATCAGGCCCAGGGCCTTGATACACAGCACACTTAACTGCTCCAGTGCCGAATGCTGGATGCCCAGCTCGGTCAAAAATTCACGGCGTTCTTCCTCGGAATCAAGCGCGGCCACCTCGGCCTCCAGTCGCGCCGAGACTTGCATAATTTCCATTTTCTCACGCGCACACAGGGGTGCGAGACGCTCTATCAGGTCAGAACCCTCAAGCGCATCATCAGAGACGTTAAGCACCAACACCATCTGCTTGCGGGTAATAAAAGGATAACTGCGGAGAAGCAGATCATCTTCCGGGGAGATTTCCATGAGGCGCAGGGGCTGCTCGGATTCCAGATGCGTTTTCATCCGTTCAAGCAAGTCGCGTTCCTTCACCTGGTTTTCGTCCTTGACTTTTTTAATAGCAACAGCCAGGCGTTCAAGCCGCGTTTCAACAAACACAAGATCATGCAAAAGCAGCTCGCTATTGATCATTTCTATGTCGCGCAGCGCGTCAACCGAGCCTTCAGCATGATACACCGCGTCATCCTCAAAAGCGCGCACAACATGGCAAATTGCATCCAAATCGAGGATGTCCTTAAAAACATCCCCGCGCACGATAGTCTCGCGCTCAATTTTCGGCAGCAGGGCCAGATCAATGCGGGCATGCACCTGCTTGCGGGGCTGATACATCTCGACAAGTTTTTCAAAACGGAGGTCGCGCAAATCGGCCGTGCCGATCAGGATTTTTTTCTGATCAGTCTGGCTGGAGGGCTGGGTGCCTGTCAAAATTGAGAATAGCGTTTTTTTGCCGGTTTGCGGCAGCCCGATAATACCTGCTTTCATATGTTTCTATTCCTTTCAAAAAACTATACCACTGAATATCGCGCGCCCAACTAAGGGGCAATGGACAAAAAGACCTGCTCAAGCTCCCTTGTTATTGGGAAACTGCATCTTCCGTTTTGTATGCGTCCCAGTAATCATCACTCTTATTGATCAATCTGGTTATATTATCGAGTTTTGATTGAAATTCATCGGTGACCAGGTCAACCTCTTCAAAATTCGTGATCACATGCGGGGTGAGCAAAAGAATCAGCTCAATCTTTTCATTACTAGTCCCCGTCGTGCCGAACAAACGGCCAATCAACGGAATTGTAGACAAAAACGGTACGCCTGATTGTTTGTCCCCGGCAGTGTCAACGATGAGTCCACCAATAATGATTGTCTGTCCATCCTGCACAACCAGGCTTGTCTGGGCCTTACGATTGCTAATAATAGGTGAATCAACACCATAGTTGACGGTGTCGTCTACCTTACTTACCTCCTGAGAGACATCCATGGCCACCAGGCCGCGTTCATTGATGCGCGGGGTCACGGTCAGGATAACACCAGTTGATCGGTATTCAACCGAGCGCGAGGTTGATGAGGTGTCGGAAGTAGTATCAAGAGGAATATATTCACTGGTAACAATAGGCACCTCATCGCCCACCTCAATTCTAGCCTCCTTATTGTCAACAGCCAGAATATGGGGCGAAGAAAGAATGTTAAGCTTGTTCTGGCTTGCCTGCGCCTGCAAAAAAACATTCAGCCGATCGCCATCGAAAATATAGGAAAATCCAGAGGCTAAACTGCCGACACCGGGAAGTCCCCCTTCGCCGCCATAAATACCGACTTGCTCGTCGCCCTCGTACCCACTTAATTTTTTGTCTTCACTGAGCAGCGACCATTCAACGCCGAACTGCGTGTCTCCGGTCAGCTTTACCTCGGCAATCAGCACCTCGATCAGTACCTGCCGGGGGATTCTGTCCAGCGCAACCATTGTGCGCTTGATAATCTCATAATCCCGCGGAATGGCCCGAACAACTATGGAGTTGGTCGGTATATCAACCACAATAATGACTTCACCTTCAAGCATTGCCGAGGACTCATTCGTACGCGAAGACCGATTGGTGCTCTTGCTGCGGGTATCCTTGCGGGTCCGGCTCTGAACATCGCGACGGTTGCGACTCAGACTTCCGCTGCTTGAAGAATACACCTCCTTGAGTACCTCACCGATTTCCTCGGCCTTGCCATTCTCCACAAAATAAATAAACACCTGCTCCGAGGCTGTATCATCAAAAGTGTCGAGCACCTCAATCCAGCTTTCGACGCGCTCGAAAACTCCCGGAATTGAACTGATCGCCAGCACACCGCCGATACGTTCAACAGGTACGAATTTTATCCCAAGACCTTTCTCGGGAGTACTTTCAATACCGATCGATGTAAAAACTTCTTCAAGTTCAGCAGCAACATCCTGAGCATTGGCATTCTCAATCTTAAAAAACCGGACCTGATTATGCGCGAACAGGTCAATATCGATCGCTTTCACCATGCCTAGCATTTTACGAATCGTGGCCGCGCGCTCAATAATCACCACCAAATTACCGCGGCCATATTCAAAAACATCACCACCCGGTCCCAGAAAGCGCTTCACTATTGTTTCAACTTCCTTGGCGCTGACATACTGCAGCGGCACTATTTGAATCATTTGGCGGTCATAGGAAGGAACATACGCAAGCTCACGGCCAATGCTGATATCAACAACCTGATGTTTGGCATCCTTAATCGGAACTATTTTATAAAAATCGCCGTATTCAATCATGGCGATATTGTTCATCTCGAAAATGGTTTCCATGATGGGCAGCAGCCTGCTCTTATCAATTTCCCCGGCTGTATGGATGTTAACCCGACCCTTGACACGCTGATCTATTATAAAATTAACACCCAAAAACTCAGACAGCGCATTGATAACTTCATAGATATCGGCGTTATCAAAATTCAACGCGATCATCTCCGGCGGGCTTCCGGCAGCGGGAGCCGCTGTCTTCGGAAGAACAGTTGCTTTTTGTGCGACCCTCTGAGGGCGAACCTCCGGTTCCTGTGCAACAACCTCCGGCTGAACCTCAGGTTCCTGTACAGCAACCTCCGGCTGAACCACCGGTTCATTTGCGCCATTGTCCATTGCGGGCGCGTCAGAAGCAAATGCCTGGGCGACAGGTTCAACCCGCTCTGAAACCGGCTCCATCCCGGACACAGTCGACTGGGGGGCGGATTGCGTGCTGGCGCAACCAAACAGCGCAAGCACAGCGAACGTTCCTAATGTTTTTAATCTCATACTCAGCTTCCCATTTAGTCTTTTTTCATATATCCCGCGATTTTCATAGTTATCGTAATTTCCCGCGGTGTACGCCTGTTTTTTACCCTGATTTTCAACTCTGGAATTGTCAAAAGCTTCTGATTAGCTTTAATCAGATCGATAAGTTTGACCAAACGAGTCAAGTCGGATTCAAAAATGATCTGAATCGGAATGCCGACAAAAGAACCATCTCCCTCGGAATCCATAATCCGTACGGTTCGAATAGTCAGGTCGCTCTTGCGTGCGGCACTATCAACAATTTTCTGAATACCCGCAGCTGCAAGCTGACTTGTCTTGCCCGTAAACAACCGCTTCTCAAGCTTCTTTAGGCGGGTAGCAGTATCAGCATCCGATCCACCTTCGCCTGAAGCATCATCGAGGGCAATCGTATATTTGCGAATAAGTTTGGCATTGTTTTCAATTTCCTCCTCACGCTGGCTGATACGGTCGAAAAAAGGCATGATCGCAAAAACCCACAACAGAATCACCGCAATGACACTGCCGCCCAGAATGATACTGCGCCTATTACGAGCGGACGCTGTCATTGCGCCTCCTCTTCAGCCAGTTTAACTTGTATTTCTAGCCGAAACTGTTCTTTTTTTGAACGCCGGTCAGTGGTAATCGGCGACGTAAAACGCACATTTTCAAACAGCCCCGATTGTTCAATAATAGGAAGCAATTGCGAGGCTGAAAGCGCATATCCGGAAAGCTTGATCTCACGCCGGTCGTCGCGGTAGTTAAATTCCGTCAACCAGGTATCTTCCGGGATGATTTCAGTCAACTCGCGCAGAAGATTCAATTTGCCGGCATCACTGCTTTCAATCAGCATGGCGGATTGATACAGCGTTTCATTACGGGCTAAATCGTCGCGATGGGCCTCAACAAGTTTATACTCACGCGCAAGCCTGCCGACTGTTGCCGCAGTTTTCTTCTGTTCCACGGAACGAATCATATCCCAACGCACAGCCAGGGCCACAATACAACAAAACAGCAGGCAGACCCCAGCGCCGACAAACAGCTTACGCATGCTCTTCTTGCGCCGCGGGCGCAGCTCCGGCGGAACCAAATTAATATCCAGCCCCACCGGCTTGAGGCCTTTGAGCGCAAGAGTGACCGGCACAAAAAGCAGGGGGGCCATATCCGCAGACAATTCAGCCTGCGGGGTAGCCGGGTGCAACGGCACAGAACTAACAGAGCGGAACTCCTCGTTCAGCTCTGCCGGTAAACCCTTCAATACATTGCCGGCCATCTCCCGCCCGGAAAAGAGAAAACGCAACGGACGCTCCTCAACCAGATCAAACGGCAAATGAATACAGGCCTGCCGACCCTGGCGCAGCATATCCTGCAATTGAGTCTCACCCGGCTCGCGGGTCACGCAGGCACATACACGCGAAAAGTGCAGAACCCCGTCCGCAATCACATCAAGCTCATAATGGTCGTTGTCAAGGTATTCGATTGGCAAAACAATCGGCGGCGGACCCTCCGGCACCTGATCATCAACGTGCTCGGCTAGCACGCATTGCTCCAGCACAGGGAATCGGCGTGCCAATGGGCGCAGTACTTTCTGAACAAGGGCATTATGCATGAGAGTCGTTACATCAAAACCGGCTTCAGCATCAGGCACCGGAGCATGTCCGTTCACCAGGGCAGTGGTTGTCAACTCCACACCCTGCAACTGGATATTAAGCTTCTTGAAAAGCTCTATCAGAAAGTCAACTCTGGCGCGCGGCACAATGACCAGCATCACATACAGCTGGGAGCTTTCTGGCATCCGGCGCACAACATGACAGTCATAATACACATCGTCTGAACCGAAGGGCGAATGACGATCAATGTCATAGCCAATGGCGGCATACACATCCTCCTCGGCCGCAAGAGGCAGGTGCACGTAGTGAATGAACGCATCCGAGCGCGGCAAAGCCGCGAATATATTACTGCGGGCACCGCGATAGTCATTCAAAAATCGCTCAAAATTATGCAGAATGACTGTTTCCTTTTCCTCTTCACTACTGTCAAGAAAAGGTAGAATCCGGTAGCCGTCCAGAAAATAGCGGCGCATACCGTGCCGCGCGGCAACCATGATCATTTCATTCTTTTTTAAGACAATTCCTACGCTTCGCATAACCTCTGATCAAATGCTCCAAATAGTTTTTTACATGTTTTTCTAAGTGCCTGCGCGCTGATACATGGCGCATTGTACAGTGCAATTGCCACCATAGCAAATAATTTCAGCCGTCTATGCGCCAATCCGAGATAATGCATTCATCACTTGACACAAGCAGGCTGCACCTGATGCTGCGGCTAACGCGCCCGTCGCGTGAAAAACCGCGAGCATATACACTATAGTTACTCAGGTCATCAGGCTGCGCAACCTTAATGGTATCCTTCCACACCTCATAATTCGCGAACTGAGGCAGCCGGTCGGTGGAGCTGTCAAACAATCGCTCTGTACGCTCGGCAATAATATCCTGCGCGCTTTGCTGCTGCATACCCAGAAGCAACATAAGCTGCTCAAACGATGCAGTATTGATATTAATTTCAAACGATGACGCGTTTGACGTTACCGAAAATACGTCCGTAAGCCCAAGCCGCAGCGGGATGATTTCAGTCTCGTCAAAATCTTCTTCCTCATCATCCAGGGGAGCAAAAAGATCCTCTCCTGAGAGCAACTGCTCAAGCTCCTCGGGAACCAACTGTACCCGTGCCTCCAATTGCCTGCCGCGGCCGTAAAAAATCTCTTCGGTAACACCGCGCACCAACAAGCACTCTTCAATCGCCAGCATGTCGGCGTTACGGCTGCGATACGGCGGATCAAGTGATTCATAGTATTCGTCTTCAGTCCCGAACACTCCGGTAACATTGTTGTCCTTGTCCCACCAGTCAATCAACGAGTCTGCAACAATATCAAGCTCTTCGCCTTCAAGGCCAAGCTGTTCTCCCAAAAAGCTTTTGAGCTTAGTTGGATCTTGAGCGGATTGGTTCAAAAACTCATTAATGTTAATTTTATTGCTCTCATCAATTATGCTCACCTCACAATAAAAATCGCCAAGTTCAAAACGATAGGGGCCGCCCCCGGCAAGCCAGAGCTGCTGCTCATCATAAAGGCCATCCATATCTTCATCCGACAGCTCATCCATGTCGTCTATGTCGTCCGGTACATCCGTGTCATCCTCGTCATCCTCGTCGTCCGAGCTGATTTCGGAGCGGTTGAAAATACGGGACTCCTCTGATACGCGCAGCAGTTCGATAATAGAGCGGTTAATACCTGCCTCAGCAGCATACAAGGCTTGAGTACCCTCCTTGAAATTGATGGCTGCAGCCGTTTCCGTGCGCATAGTCCAGCTAAATTCAGCGCAGACAAAAGCCAGAAACACGATCACCCACAAAACCAACAACAGGGCAACGCCACGCTCACTGGTAAGCGGGCCTTTGTTTTTTCGCCTCATTGTACTCATCACATTCCAGGCCTCCGGCAGATACCGAAGACAGCACGCATCACAGCTGGATGCCACTATCAAATCCCTTGTCAAAACGGCAGACCTATAATAGGCACAAACAATGAATGCTCAATCTCCCGGCCGCGCACATCCTCAAACAACAAAACAACCTCCACCATCAAGGGCAAGTCATACCCATCACTGTTTCGAGGGTCCCATTGTTCCTGCCAGATGCCTTCATCCTCTTCATCCTCACGTTTAAAATACCGGACTGTTATTTTTTTGACCCATTCCGACAAAACCTCGGCATATTCATCGGTACGCAAGTTCGTGTCAAGCATCTCGTCATAGCTCGTAAAAAGTGCCGGGGCCTCCGCAAGCATGAGCCCGTTCTCATCGTCAACCCAGAGCTCGATCAGCGACAAACCGCCAATCCCGTTCTGCAGGGCCGCCCTCGTAACAAAAAGCACAGAGTCCGATGACCCGAAAAATGCAGAAAAAGTATCAACTGTATCCGTCGTGCCCGGCGTAATCTTATACGGGTGGGTGCAGTTAATTTCACGAAAGACCAGTTCTGTTACCGCGCGCATACTCTGGTTGAAAACTATGTCGCGCTCTCCGCCCTGCCAGGCACTGATTCCAACCCGAAACGCACTGAAAATAACTCCAACAACCATGGCAAATATAGTGACCGCCAGCAAGAGCTCTATCAACGTAAAACCCCTGCGGCCCGAAGCTCCCTTCACAGCTGAACCTGACAAAACGCGAGCTGAAGAGCACGGTCGCACAGCGAACATAGGCCTCATGGGAGGGCCGCCAAAAAACAGGTAGAGTAAAAGAACCATCGGCCGATTAATCCCACTCCTTTTTGGGTACGGTTCTCAGGGTTTCGAGAACAACCTGCTTGGACCTGTTCCCATACTTCCAGGTCACAACCGCTGATAAAAGGTAAGTCTCATAGCGCATGTCCTCAAAAACCGACTCATCTTCAATCTCGTCATAGACGTAAAGCTGAACGCTTGTTTCCCAGTCGAACCCGTCATCAAAGCTGCCGCGCGCGGTTGACTCACCCAGTTCCCGCACTAGTTTCAGTCCTTCAATTATTTCACGGGCGTGCATGGTGGCCCGGGTGGCATCCGAGGAGGCAGCGCCAGCCCGACTCGCAAGAGCAAATTGCTGCAGAATTGCTCCAAGAGATACGCCCAGAATCATCATCGCCACCAGCACTTCAAGCAGGGTAAAACCGTTCTGTGCCGCACGCGACCCACGCACCCTAATCATCGTCTGACTCCTCATGAACACGCACACTGCCGCTTATAGCTGCAACCGTAATAAAAAAACGCCGTTCACGCTCATCAGCAATCGTTACCTCAGCCCCAAGGCTCGTGCCGTTCGGATAAAACGACAGCATCATTATTACCTCATCGCCAAAATCTGCACTATCAATATCGGCAATTATCACGTTTTCAAAGAGCACCCCGTCAGGCAGCGAATAAATTTTCTTTTCCGCCTCAGCACTGCGGGTATCAGCGGGCTCATCCAACACCTTTTCAGGCACCTGTATATCCGGCTCAGCTTGTCCATCATCCGGGTTTATATCAAGAGACGGAGGGCCGGCATTGTCTTCGCGAGCGGCCTGCAGCAGGATAACACGCCGATCAACCCCATCAAAAATCACATGATACCGGCAACCGGTATTAACCGCCTTACTGTGTGCGTAGCGCAGCATGGCTGCAGTCTGCAAAGCAGCCTTTCTGGTATTCAGCCCCATCAGCCCGCCTGCAACACGCGGACCGACAAAGGCAATAACAACGCCCATGATTGCAAACACAATCATGAACTCAATCAACGTAAAGCCCCGGGCTGCACACAACAGGCTAAAAGGCCTGCGTCTCTTACTCGTTGTCATCAGGCCTGTCAATCGAGTGCCAGCTCACAATGTCCATGTTCTCTTCATCGCCGCCTTCGGTGCCGTCCGCTCCGTAGGAAATGATGTCGTAATCGCGGCCTTCCTCACCCGGTGAACGATACTCATAGGCATTTTTCCAGGGATCTGGCGGAATCTCGCTTTTCCCAAGGTAGGGTCCATCCCATTTTTTGCCCTCTCCAGGATTAACAAGCAACTCCTCAAGAGTGACAGGAAAACGGCTCATATCTAACCGAAACGTGTCAGAGGCCGTTGCCAGCATCTCAATCTGGGCCTTCGCGGTCTTCTGCTTGGCCCCGCCGACTTTACCGACCAGCCGGGGACCAACCAACCCGGCCAGCAGGCCGATGATAAGGATAACAATCAGAAGCTCCAGCAGCGTGAAGCCGCGCTGATCATCACTATAGCGTCGTCTGCATTCCATCTTTTTCTCCTTGCTGTTATGCGTGGGTTATATCTGGTTATGTACTGTTACCTTAGAAACCTACATCATTAATGCTGACAATCGCCAGAATCATCGGGAGAAGCACAGCAAGAACAATAACGGCCATGACCACTATCAGGGCCGGTTCAAGAAAAGAGATAAAACGCTTGACCGCGTTTTGCACCTCAACATCATAGGTGTCGGCGACCTTCATGAGCATTTCCTCCATGCGTCCGGTCTCCTCGCCAACCCGCATCATGTGTATGGCCAGGGACGGAAACACGCCATCGGCACGCATGGGCGCTGAGACCCCCCTGCCCTCCTTGACCTCCTTATGAATCCGTACAATTGAGGCTGCGATAACAACATTGCCAACGACATCCTTTACAATGGCAAGGGCCTGCAATATGGGCACACCGCTGTTTATAAGCGTACCAAGGGTGCGCGCAAAACGAGCAACCTCTACCTTTAAGATCAAATCCTTTACAAGAAAAATTCGAAGGTAAGCCCTGTCAAGCCTAAGACGCCCGGCTTCACTCGTGCTATACTTTTTAAACCAGTAATACACCCCGCCCACCGCCAGCAGCACCAACCACCAGTAGCCGATCAGCGCATTACTGGGATACATCAGCAACTTGATTGACAACGGCAGTTCCTGGCCGAGCGTATCAAAAATACCAACAAATCGTGGAACGATGACCGTACTCAAAATCGCCACTGCCAGGCCCATCACAGTGATCAACAGCGCCGGATAAATAATCGCGTTTGTAACCGTACTTTTAAGATTCTGTGAGCGCTCAAGGAAATCAGTCAGGCGTTCAAAAACAACATCCAGCACCCCCCCGGCCTCACCAGCCTTCACCATACTGATATAGAGCTTATTAAATATGGCCGGATGGTTTGCGAAAGCGTCAGAGAGCGACTTTCCGCCACGCACATCCTTGAGTACCTCTTCGGCAACTCTTTTGAGCCGGTCGTGGTCGGTAACCTCGGAAACAATAGAAAGGCTGCGATCCAGAGGCAATCCGGCCTTGATAAGCGTTGCAAGCTCCTGGGTAAACGAGAGCAGAACCTTTCCGGAAACACCCCCAAAAGGGTTCGCAAGTTTTACGTCCAAGTTCAGATTAAACCACCCCGGGGAAGCACGGCGCTTGTCTCCCGGCGCGTCAATGCGAATGGGGATATAGCCTATTTTACGGATATGAGCGATGACCGCAGCCTGATCGGTGGCCTCAATGGAACTCTGAATCACCTTGCCAGCGCGGTCACTGGCTTTATAAAAGAATTCAGCCATAATGCTTCAGGCACCCTTTGAATGCGCCGCTGTAAAGGCGCGATTTTTTGCGAACATGCATGCCGGGCTCCGGCTGAAGAGTCGCGCGGATCCCCGGCTCACCGGCATCTGCTATTCCACCTGCGTGACGCGTATCACCTCGGAACCGGTGGTTTCCTGCTCCAGCACTTTCTGCCAACCGGCCTCGCGCAAGGTCTGCATGCCCTGAGCCCGGGCCTGATCCTTAAGAGCCCTGCTGTCGGACTGGCCCAAGATGAGCTGCCTGATTTCATCCGTAACCATCAAGAGTTCATAGATGCCAGACCGGCCGCGATAGCCTGTATTGGCACACTGGTCACATCCGCGACCGCGGGCAAGCATGGTAGCTCCGCGCGCATACGGCGACACGGGAAGCTCCGGCAACATCTCCGGCGTGGCTTCATATTCCTCACGGCAGTTACTACAGATTACGCGCACAAGACGCTGCGCCAGAATACCCTGCAGACTTGATGACACCAGGTAATTTTCCATTCCCATTTCAAGAAGGCGGGTGATCGCGCCGGGCGCATCATTGGTATGCAGGGTGCTGAACACAAGATGGCCTGTCAGGGCTGCATGGATGGCAATCTCCGCGGTTTCCGCGTCGCGGATTTCACCGATCATGACCACGTCTGGATCCTGACGTAAG
>Ga0208648_1000695_pt1 | contig 31739 bp, 31 predicted proteins | sample AntAceMetag02UKL_FD_184772 | JGI IMG/M metagenome (GOLD analysis project Ga0208648, IMG submission 184772) | Saline lake microbial communities from Ace Lake, Antarctica - Antarctic Ace Lake Metagenome 02UKL (SPAdes) (version 2) | ecosystem: Environmental > Aquatic > Non-marine Saline and...
GGCGCTCCGATCAGGGCCGCCCTGCTTTATCGCGGTCTCAAATGGCGCAACAGGCTCTTCACCCACCTTGCCGATCCCACACCTTCTGGAGAAAGAATTTATGGCGCCGCGGAGCAATCTCTCCTCGTTGTGAGGGGTTTTGGCATACACACCGAAGATGGGATTCCGAAACTTCTGGTTTCAGAAAAGGCGGTCGGGAATATCAAGCAACTCCTGAATCGTGAAGGTGTAGCGGATGTGGGCCGATGGATTACGCTGAACCCATTCTCAAGGTGGCAGTATAAAGAATGGGGTTATGAAAAATGGGTGCGGGTCATTGACTGGTTATGGAAAGAATACGCTATTTCAACGGTTATCGTCGGGGCGACCGAAGAAAGAGAAAAATCAATTGATATTGCCGGAAAATGCCATGGCCAAGTTTTCAATCTTGCCGGCCGGACAACGTTAGGTGAGCTGGCCGCCGTCCTCAGCCTGAGTTGCCTGCATATCGGAGTAGACAGCGCGGCCCCACAGATTGCCGCGGCTGTGGGAACTCCTACAATTACTATTTATGGGCCTTCCGTCTGGGATGAATGGGCGCCTCTGGGAGAAATACATAGCGTTGTTACTCCGGATTGTGACTGCGCCCCATGTCATCAGAAGGGGTGTGATGGCAGCGGTATAAGTAAATGTCTTGAAGAATTAACGGATGATAAAGTGAAGGGGGCTATTCAGAAATTCCTGAGCCACAATAACGAGATACCCGTTGGGACTCCAATTAAAAGGCCACCGAAAGGGATTCTTTTCGAAAAATTCAAAGAAGCGTAATCATTCATGGAAAAGAAGATCACTGCCTCCGGGCGAAGCGCCTCTTCCCGTTTTACTCGCTCGATCTCACGGTCTGATTCCTCAAGGGAATTATATGCCGGATCGTCTGGTTTTGTTTCCTGGCCGAGAAGGTCGCGCGAACAAACGGGCATCTTCTCGCATATTGGTTGTACGTTCACTCATGCTCGTAAAAAGAAAGGATACTGGCAATAATTACTTCAACATCGTTGTCACTCAGTTCGTAATACAAAGGAATTCTCAGTAGACAATCACTATACCTATCAGAATTTGGCAATTCTCTCCCATCATGTCGCTTTTCGTAAAAAGGGCTTTTGTGAAGAGATAGATAATGGAATACGGCCATAATTCCCTTCCCTTTCAAGTGCTCAATGAGTCGACTCCTCTGGGCCAAATCAGTACAGACCAGATAGAACGTGTGACCGTTATTTGTCGCGTATTCCGGAATATGGGGCAACGTGAGCAGTCCCTTTGTCTCCAGGATTTTCAATCCATCCCAATAGAGATTCCAGATTTCTTTTCGTCTGTTCTGGATATCGTCGATATGTTCAAGCTGAGCATACAAAAAAGCGGCAATAATATCCGCTGGCAGAAACGATGAACCAATATCCACCCATCCGTATTTGTCTACTTCTCCACGGAAAAATGCCGCCCGGTTTGTACCTTTTTCTCGAATTATTTCAGAGCGTATTGAAAATGTATCATCATTGACGACCAGCATGCCCCCCTCTCCGGAAATGACATTCTTTGTCTCATGAAAAGAAAAAGCCGCCATATGGCCAAGAGAGCCAAGCGGTTTTCCCTGATAATGCGAATCAACCGATTGCGCGGCATCTTCGACAACCAAGAGATTATGGATATGCGCTAAATCAAGAATTTCACTCATGTTACACGCCATACCTGCATAATGCACCGGAACTATCACCTTCGTCTTTGAGGTGATCAAGGGTTCTATCGCTGCCACATCAATATTAGGTGTTGATTTTTCACTGTCCGCAAATACGATTTTTGCCCCCCTCAAAACAAACGCATTGACCGTGGATACGAATGTGAAACTCGGGACAATGACCTCGTCCCCGGGTTCTATGCCGCAAAGAATGGCGGCCATTTCCAAGGCATCTGTGCAGGAAGAGGTCAGGAGAGACTTGTTGAAACCATAGCGTGTTTCGAAAAAATGTTGGCATTTTTTCGTGAAAAGACCGTCGCCTGAGATCTTGCCGGATTCGACAGCCTGTTTGATATAGTCCGTTTCTTTCCCTGTAAAGTACGGCTTATTAAAGGGTATCTTCATGATCAAATCCAGAAATGATAAAAATATTCAACTCTTTCAATCCTGTATCCACATTTTTTGTACAAGTTACAAGAGGCGATGTTTTCTCCCTGCGTAACGACCTGCGCAGACACCAATCCCCTCCTGCGTGCCCAAGCATGTGCCTCCCGCACGAGAGTAACACCAAGGGCTTTCCCTTGCATCTCCTCGGTTACTGCAAGCAAACCAATACAGCCACGTCCATTTTTCTCTACTACCGTGACCATCCCTACGATGTTCCCCGATAGATGTGCCACCAATACTACATCAGCCAGTTGTCTATTCACCGAATTTCGTATCCACAGCAGATATAAATCGACAAATTTTCTTTCAGGGATCCGGAAATCACGCTTAAACCTTGAACAAATCCCAGCTTGAATAGCAAGGTTTTCCAAGCCTGTGCAGGGCAATATATCAGAATATTCTTCGATAACCCAATCAAAACTATCAGACGGCTTACATATCTGACTGATGTCCATGACAAACGTAGCTTTTTTATCGGCCAAAAATCCATAAAAAAGCTGCGCGGCTGTTTGCGATTCCTCATCATTCGGGTTGGAGGCCCAGTACGCCAGCTTGACATTTTCCTTCTTCAGGCGAGAGATAACCTGACCAAGTTCTTCAACCAAAAGTTTGGCTGGGAGAATTCTGGCGATTGGGATTCCGAAAAAATTTGAATCCCACTCCAGGATTTGAACTCGGTTCAAATTTGCCTCCTCAATTATTCTCGAAGATATGTTGCTGTTGCATTTATGATGGCACAATCTGCCATTCCGGAGGAAAATAATCATCGGGATGATTATATTTGATTTCGTTGCTGATTCTATCGGTTCTCACAACTATCTTGTCTGCATTTCGGTTCAGGTATGCGGCCCACCAGCTGAACGTACTCCCTCCTGCCGTGATGTTATGCTTGCACTTGCTCATGATCCACAGGTCTTCGAAACCTCTTTGTGGAGGGTTAATGTTAACATATGTAACATTCGCAGGAATTCTAAAATTTTTCATGACCCAGGGCATGTCATCTGAAAAAATGTAATAATGAGGCGTATTGACCCTTTGGGAAATGTAGGCGACTGCATTATGGTAGTAATCGTCGGTAATGATCCCTTCAATGCATTGATGGACGCCGTGATCTGAAAAGTAATCTCCCCGCCGAATGTGTATACTGACTGAATTTGTGGTCTCGATTTGTTTTACCATCTCCTGTGCCGGTGCACTGATATCGCTTTTTGGCGTGTACTCGTTAATCAAAATATCCCGGATGGCACTAAAATATTTATAGGAGTTAAAGTATCCGATCAGATATCTGTCAGGCCCAAGCCCCGGAAACCCGTCTTTGAACGCTGATCCATTCGGCTCTTCGTACAACAAATCGAGATTCTTATCGATCGCATGAAGGGGCGATATCCTGTTGCCCAAACCGATGAGGTTTCTTAATCGGCTTCTCTGTGGTTTATATCTGGTCACTTCTTCCCTGGATGCCTGCTGGGCAATTATGCGAAAACAATCCAGTTGAAAGTTATGCTCCTTGTTGGGAGTAAGGTTCTTAAAGCTTGAGGCATCTATCTTGAGGGTGGTGTTATGAGTTATCGAAAGTTGTTTTGCAGCAGCATACTGAAACATCTGATTTCCCAAACCACCCATGAGATTGATTATAATCATATAGTTATCAAAAATGTGTATTATCGTTGCTTAGTTATCACAAAAAGAGAGTGCCGATTTACAATTTACAATTACCAGATACATATTTTGCTAATATCCGATCCTTTTGCACCAAGCCAGAAAGATTTCAAATACGTTCTATCGATCCTCATGTCCATAAAGGGATTTAAGGTAGTACCAACATCAATGTAGGTATTCCTGTCACAAAATTCATAGAGCTGGTGGATGGCCATTTTGCTGAATGAAGAGGCCGAAAAAAGGAATAAATGATCTTCAATGTTGTTTTCGTTGATCCAGCTTTTTATTCCTTCGATTAGGCCATAGTCTTGAATCATGGCATTATACCCAACCCTGAAATCATTAACTAGAAAAGGAAGAGCAGACAAATCAGCGTTCTCATTGCATACAAACACGGTTTTATACTCATTAAATACCGGGTACATTTCGTGTATAAATTTCGGATAGTTACCATTCACGAGTAAATTGGCCCACGTAAAATTTCTATCATATTCCCCGTGAAAATCAAGCTGCCATTGAAAGCTTTCATCGCCAACGCAACATCTGCAACTCAATCCTTTGAAATAATTCCTTTTTTTAAACTTAAAGGCATCAACCAACCTATCCCTGTAGAATGAATGCTCTTCCGGGTGAAACCTTTTAAAGTCTTCTGCTTGGTATATACCCTCTGTAATATTCTGTCCCACTTTGACCTGTTCGGCGTCCAAAATCAGTTCTTTATTCTGCAGAATATACAGCTCCCCGTCCGAAAAACGATTAAATGCGAACGGTTCTCGTGTTTTAAGTAGATTTAACAAATTATAGAAATCACCCTCAAAATTCTTCATAGAACGCCCTGCAATTTATTACATAAATTATAAATCCAACCCTTTTTCCCAGACATTAAAAATCTGGTCGTTGGTCATCGATTCCTCTCCTATGGGGGCAATATCCGGTCCGTGATAACGGGTGTTCGTCAGCGCGCACTCCTTTTTCACCATGCTCCATGCCCTGCCGACAGTGCAGTAGACATCAGATACTGAATCATAGATCTTTTGTTTGTCGTCTATAAATCCTGCAAATCTTATCTTTCCGGGATATTTTTTAACGAGAGGTACAATCTGTTTGTAATAGTATACGGGGTCGATCAAATAACCATATAAAGTGACTGTTTCCATCTCATCCTGTAACGCTTTTTCAATGGATATGTCCGTTTTATTTTCCTTTCTAATGCTTCCTATGACCCCTGCAACTTTGATTGGTTTGTGTTCTGAAGCGATCAAATGGTTACCAAAATTTGGGCAAACAAAATGTCGATGCATGATTTTATGATAGTTAATTTGTGAACTGTGAACATGGTGAATTTTGTCAAACAGGACATAATTCAGCTGTCTGATGGGGAAAAGGTCATTTTCCTGGCAGCTCAGAATAAGCTTTATGCCGATATTTTTCCGTGATCCGGGAAGGTGTCTGACGAATAAGTTTTTAAGTGAATTTAATATCGGCTTTTTTATAAGTTCCTCAATTTTGTCTTCTATTTTATATAATTCAGCGACAGAAAACAGTTTGATATTGTGTACAATAATGATATCGCCATTTTCCGGATGAAAATCAGACAGCTTTGCCGACTTACACTTATCCATGTGCCAGTTGTCCGGTCCATACAAGACGCACCTATGCCCCCTGTCGTTTAATTGATTACACAAATTAACCAAAGCGATGGTAGATCCAACAGGAATGCTAAAACCAGAAACAATTTTGATCATGATTATTCTTAATGCTCTTTGTTGAATTGTCTTGTTATTTCAAATCCGTTCTAGGGGAAAAGATAATGTTCGGTGCGATATTTGATTCTTGTAATTTTGAAAAGTCAAATTCAATTATTTTTCTCTTTTTTAACTCATATGCTTTATATCCAAAAGAAACGATATAATCATACAAATCCTGTAGCTTCCAACCAGCGTGGTCGGCAAGGATTGAATTGAATTCAACAAGAAGCAGTGGATGATCTCGGTTTATTAGTTTCTCAGCACCTCTAATGGCATCAAATTCGCCTCCTTCGATATCGATTTTTATGACAGCTACTTTGTCGATATTGCGTTTTGCAATAAAATCATCAAGCGAAATAGACGTAACGGCCTCTGACCCATGCCCATAATCGAGGAACTGGCTGTAATTACCCGTTGTGTCCGGCGAAATAAAAATCGAGATTGTATCTCCTGACTTATCTTTAACAGCCATATTAATCAATTCAATGTTTGACAATTGGGTACGCTTGATAAAGCCTTTTAATATATTTGCATTTGATGGCGATGCCTCAAAACTAAAAATCTTTGTTGCATCTTTCGCAAGGGTGAGCGTGTAATTACCGACATTTGCTCCGATGTCAAAAAAAACCTTACCTTGCACATACGGCCGCAAGAAATCAACTAATTCAAGTTCATAGGCACCGTCCATGAATATCCAATACTGGATCCAATCTCCCAAGTTCAAAGGAAGTAATAATCTCGAGTGACGTATGCGTCGTTCAATAGTAAAATTAGAATTTTTTACTTTTAAGAAAAAACCTTCGCGAAATCTTTTGAAAGGATGGCGAAACAACCTAAGGGCTTGAGCAATTGCAAAATTGCACAAATGATCAACACGATTTCTCATCTAAGAATTAACCTCAGTAAACTATAATAATATTGATTCGATAGCTTTCGGTGTGGCGCATCCATTTCCTCGGCAAGGTTCTTCACATGTTCCTTCGCTCAATCGGCATCATCAAGCCCTGCAAATTATATATTTCTACCTTCAGAGCGACAAAAGAAACCGTGGCACCGACCGCGATATGTTTCCAGTTGGGAATATTGTAAGTCATAATAATAGGAAGCCCATCAACATCGCTATATTGCTCATAAGCGCTCCTGGGTTTCTATGAGTCGCTTGCCTATTTTGTATTTCAGATAGTGCTTAAAAATATCTTTTCTCAGTCGACCTAACTCGTCCTTTTTTACTTCCCCGATGATTTCCAAAAATCCGTTTCTGAAATAATGCTTTACGTTGCCATGGAGCAATTGCTTTTTGTATTCCTTTTTCATTTTCATATAACGGTCAACATCCTTGCGCAACGTGCCACCCTCCTTTATCCCTCTTTGGTTAGTGTGAAGTCTGCCAAAGTTGGCAACAACAGGAAGAAAATACGCAAGGTATCCCTTCGTATTGAATTCGTACAGAAATGCAATATGAATTCCTTCAGGAAAAATATCCGATAGGTTGCGTTGAGGCAAACACGCATCATAGATTTGGCGTCTCACACAATAATTTCCTTCATGGAAACCATAACCATAGGCAAGCCAATATGCGAGAAAACTCTTCTTTTGAGGAGGGCTGTTCCTAAGAAATTCTGGGTTCACAACCTTTCCCAGACTGCCTTCTTCATTCATGTATTGAGGAAGGCCCCAGACAAGTGAAATCTCATTATCTTGATCAAGTACATCATCGCATTTTTCAAACCAGTTTTTTGACAAGAAACCATCGGAAACACAGCACTGAATAATATATTCGCCACTCGACATGGCAAATGCTTTTCGTAGAGCTTCTAATACCGGGTTTTCATCCGTTTCTTTTTCCGATATCCAACGGATTCGAGGATATCCCTTCAGGGTATCAATCGTGCCATCCGTTGATCCACCATCCACAACAATGATTTCAATATCTTGAAATGTTTGAGATAAAATGGAAGAAATGGTGTCCTTAAGATACCTCGCTTGGTTCAAGGAAGGAATAAGAACTGATATTTTCGGTTTATGATTCGATTTCATAAAATATCCTTTTTTTAGATATATGATAAGGATTTCCTCTTTTTACGGCTGGAGTATAGGAAAAAGGAAAGTGTGAGTCAAGGTATTTAGGATACAACGTGGGATGTGGCGCTGAGGATTGTGGCGGAGATATATCCTGTAATCCCACATTTTGGGAAGAGCAATTCGCCTTTCGATTTTGTTATTAACCGCCGTTAAGTACAAAAAGTATCACTGCGCAGGTTACGCAAACCCATTTTTGATGCCTATGTTGTTAAGCGGAAAGTCGGTATGCGAAGATATCAACAAGATCATTTCCGAGATATACTTGGAACTGATGAACATCCGTCGCAATCGCTACGCTCACATCTGAACAAACAAGCTCTTTGGGAATCTCGACCTTCTGCCGAAGAGATCAAATTTCCGGTCATTTCGCATAAATCTGGCAAGAGGATGGCGCCTGATAAGGATGAAGCGCAGAAGCATATTTATGATTTCATCAAAATATATGGAATTAAATGTCCAAAGGCTGCAGAGTGTTTGAGAAAAGACCACAAGGGGGTTGCTACCGTTTTATGACTTCCCCGCTGAACAGTGGAAGCACATTCGGACAGCAAATTCAATAGACTCGACCGTTTCAACGGTCAGTCTGCGAACTGCCAAGGGTAAAGGCTGTTTTCCTTAAAAACGGTCTTGACCCTGACATTCTTGTGCGTGCCCATCTTTGAAAGAACTATCATCGATCAATTACTTGCATTTTGTAACTACATGGCAGAAACAACAAACAACGACAACCAGCTGAATTTATTTATGGATTATTCCGGATATAATGGCCGCTTGACAGAATGTTTGCGATTCTTTGAGCGGTGTGTCCATCTCCATAGGGGAACTCCGTTATATTTGGCGGTGACATGAGTGCCCAGTCAATATGATTACGAATATCTTTCCCCACAAGTTTACCCAGTCCTATATCTATTGTTTCAGGCCGTTCGGTTTTTTTTCTTACGACTATAACTTTTTTATTGAAGCAGGTTGCCTCCTCTTGGATACCACCACTATCTGATATTATAAAAAGCGCCTGGCTTATCAATTTAAGCATTTCGGGATAACCGATTGGTGAAATAATTTTAATGTTTTCAGCTTTAAGCCTTGATTTATGTTTTTTCACTTCCGGGTTTGGATGTATTGGAAAAATAAATTCGAGCTCAGGATTTTTTTCAGCTACCTTCTGCAATTCGTCAAAAAGCCACTCCATGATTTTATGATTTTCCCTGCGATGAAGAGTAACCAGGACTTTGTTGGATTTATCCTCGTGCAAATCGAGCGAGGCTTTAAAGTAATTAACCGCATCCACGATGGTATTCCCCACAAGATGCACATTCTTCGTCCCATATTTGATGAGGTTATCATGGGCCTGTTTTGTCGGAGCGAAATTGAGATAGGCAACCTGTGTTATTAGCGTGCGATTCAATTCTTCAGGGTAGGGATTTTCTAAATCAAAGGTACGCAAGCCGGCCTCTACGTGGGCAACCTTTATCTCATTATAAAAGGCCATTTGGGCCAGTGCCCAGGCTGTTGTTGTATCCCCCTGGATAATAATAATGTCAAAACGATGCTCATTGAATAGTTTTTCGGCAGCCGCACAGATTTTGACAAAACTCATACCCAATGTGTTATGCTTATTCACTCCGGAAAAACATTCAGAGAAACTGAAGTCGGGTCTTGGAACTAAATCCTTTACATCTTCATAAAGGTCCAGCTGCTGTCCCGTGAACAATGTCTTGAACGGCAATCTTTGTGCCTTGAGTTCATTGATGATGGGAAACAGTTTAATAATTTCAGGTCTAGTGCCGTATGCAACAAGAATCATAATGAAATCGGTTTATATCCGTTATCAATTTCGTGTTTTAACACTCGCCAGAATTCCCCTGATTTGTCTGAACTGCAGCTTATGGCCACTTTATCCACACCGCGTTCCGGCTTTACTGAGCCCCACAAGGATTTGTCCATCTGCGGATGAGGTGGGCATGCCGAGCGAATACCGTGTCGTTGCAACATTGCACAGAAGTGAATATCTTCCCCGAACGTGTAGGAGGCAGGGTCTTCATCCCAGAAATATTTTGCCCATTCCCTCCGGAAAAACCAGCTGTGGCCGACCAAATCGACAAATTCAAGGTTTTCGTTCCTTCCTTCCCATCCCATTCGCGGTTTTTCTGTTTGTAATTCTGTTCTTGAAAGATATCTTAACCCTATTGTACCGCACAAAGTGTACTCACTGTCAACGTAATTCAAACAGTTTTCGAACCAGCGTTCTCCAGGCATAGTATCGTCATCAAATATGCAAACATAGTCTCCTTTCATACAAGAAGCCAGAGAAAATCGAGGAATAATTCCAAAGTTATAATCGCAAATAATTTTTTTTACGTATTTATCATTCTTGAAACTGAGCAACCGTTTACTTTCTATAAATCCAAACTTTTTAGGTGGAGCATTATACCATAGGATAATGTCATCGGGTTGAACAGTTTGATTCAGTACACGTTCCACTTGTTCTTCTAAATATTGCGGTCTACACCAAGCTGTTAAGATAACTGATATTTTAGTTTTCATAAGATTGTCGTTTGTGTTTTATAATTCCTTAATATCTATATTATTTTAGATTGTTTGTTTTGCATAGTACAGCAGCATTAATTTCGGTCAAAAGAAGTCTGAAAGCCGCGGCATGCCCTTCCGGAGACCAGTGATCATCGTAGTCCAGATAGTAACTTCTGCTAACCGGGGTTTTTCTGACAAATGTTTCAAAATCGATGAAATAAGCACCAGGTGTCTTCAAGCAGAATTTCCTTAGAATCCATCTTCGATTGTCAGGCTTATCCTTTCTGTATAATATCGATTTATCCGATGTGTCCAATATGTAGAGATTCTTTTGACCGGCATCTTTGTAAAGACGGTCAAGGCAGTAGAAAAAAAACTGTTTATGTTCTTCATCAAGTGTGCATCCAGCGGGGGGATCAATAGGCGGCGGAAAATCATATCCCTCGGGTGCGGGATCAACGCTCAGGGATTTACGAATCCTTTTACTGAATATGGGTCTTATGATACGGGCATGGTAAGCCTTTCCGTACGAGCTCCGGTAGAATTTGTTCCAAGACCAGTAATCGGACTGCTGGCGTGCGACCATCGCCATAAAGCCTTCTTCATCACCCGGCCTAGAATGATATTCTATATCATAGGCACCGGAAGGTAGTTTCTTAATGCCGCACAAGAGATCATTGGGGCAAAATATGTATACGACAGAAACAGGACTTAACAAGTCCTTATACAATTCAAAGCACTGGATTATTCGATCCATGTCCCAGCCAGGAATGGCCAGATTGATTACCTGATATGAGGGATCGATCTTTTGAAGCTGCTTTTCAAGAAGCTGTCCTACTGTTTCTTCCCACTGTACACCCCATCCAAACGCAAATGAATCGCCTATGACAACAACATTTTTTCTTTCAGGTGACAAGTCCCAATCAGCTCCCCTGAAACCATATTTATTTGTATCAATTGTGTAGTCCAGTTGTTCCGGGTAATACAACCTCACATTTTGCAGGTTCTTTTTCAAAGTGTAGGAAAGCTGCGGGTGGTGTTTACCGTATATTCCCTGGACAACCGGGCGTCTTGCCTGATAAACTGCTTCTTCGATAGTAGGTATATTTAAAAATGGAAGAACCGCCTCAACAAGCAAAACTGCGGCGCCAAGGGATATAACAACCAAGATTATATTTACGAGAAAAGATGTAATCTTTTTTTTCATACAGAAACAATTACCCCTTTAAAAATTGCGTCGGATCCTTTCTACTAAAACAGTGTATATATAAACGGCGCAACCGCCGAACCTTCCGCAAAGATGAGCATTGCCCCAATCAGCACCAGAAAGGTAACGATCGGCGCAAGCCACCATTTTTTCCTCACCCTCAGAAAATCCCAGAATTCCAATATTATGGATAGTTTGCCCATATTGTCTTCTCCTAACCCGGCAGCATCAAAACATGCTAAAACTGCCGCTCGTAATCAGCTTTATTAAATTTTTTTGGTTTTTTTGTAATCCAGTAACTGCCGATGTCTTTATCTATTTTCAAATCAAGAAATTGCTTTCTAAACAGTCTTGCCAGCCAGCCAGTGGGTGTGACGACCAGATAAAACAGAACGCTCAGAAGCACCCTTGTCATAATCCAACCCAATATAATGGCGATTGTCATCCAAACCTTATGAACAGGTTTCAGAATAACCGGTACAGTGAGTCCCGGAAGGGTAAATGCGGCTGCAATGATAAAGGCGTAAATATAATAATCTTTGTCACGCCATAAAAATAGACCTCCGAACAAGACAAGCACAATTCCCATTGTTATCCCGAATTTGCGAAGATCGGATTTGCTACTCTTTATGCTTCTGATTTCTTCAAGAATCATCGTCTTTTTACTAATCCAGTTCAAATTTTTCTTGCCAATCTATATCCTGATCCAACGGCTGTTGTACATTTTTTTCTAACAAGTAATTACCCATAATAAGGTAATCCATATCTGTTCGCATAAAACACAGATAAGCATCCTCAGGGGTGCATACGATAGGCTCTCCTCTAACATTAAAAGAAGTGTTGATGATTACCGGACATTTATGTTTCTCATCGAATTTTGCGATCATCTTATAATATAAAGGATTGTCCTCTTTGCTGACCGTCTGTATGCGGGCGGAATAATCAACATGTGTTACCGCCGGTACAACTGATCGTGAAACTTTAAGTTTTTCAAGACCAAAGAGCCGTTGTTCTTCTTTCGACATCTTGCGGCGAAGTTCTTTTTTTACCGGGGCTACCAATAGCATATAAGGGCTTTCTGTGTCTATTTCAAAGAAGTCAGAAACCTTTTCTTTTATTACTGATGGTGCAAAGGGACGGAAGCTTTCACGAAATTTTATCTTCAGATTCATTTTTTCCTGCATCTTTGGAGAACGTGCATCCCCGATAATTGAACGGCTTCCCAATGCCCTAGGACCAAATTCCATCCGTCCCTGAAACCAGCCTACGACCTTCTGATCTCCTATCAAATCAGCTATTTTTTCAGGGATTTCTTCATCAGATAACTCAGTGTAAGGGATAGCTATGTTTCTCAGATATTCCAGGATATGTCCGTTTCCAAATTCCGGTCCCAGGTATGATGTTCTTTGAGTTGCCGTCCCTGCGTCTAAATGCCTCTGGTTTCCCAGGTACTGGTACCATACAAAAAGAGCGGCTCCGAGTGCCCCTCCGGCATCTCCGGCAGCGGGCTGTATCCAGATATTATCAAAGGGCCCCTCTCGCAATATCCTCCCATTGCCGACACAATTCAAGGCTACACCACCTGCAAGGCAAAGGTTTTTATGGCCGGTTTCTTTATAGGTATGCCTTGCCATGCGTAGGATTACTTCTTCTGTTACATCCTGAACAGAGTGTGCTAAATCCATATCCCTCTGTGTTAGTTGTGTTTCCGGTTTTCGTGGAGGACCGCCAAATAATTTGTCAAACTTTTTACTGGTCATTGTAAGACCAGCACAGTAATTGAAGTACTTCATATTTAACTTGAAAGAGCCGTCCTCTTTCAGATCCATCAACTCAGAAAGGATCAGGTCTTTATATTTGGGTTCACCGTATGGCGCCAATCCCATGACTTTATATTCACCAGAGTTGACCCTGAAGCCAGTATAATAGGTGAAGGCAGAATAGAGGAGACCCAGAGAATGTGGAAAATAAATCTCAGATAGAATTTCTATATTGTTGTCTTTTCCGGTACCAAAACTTGTAGTCGTCCATTCACCAACCCCGTCTATGGTGAGAAAGGCGGCTTTCTGAAATGGGGAGGCGAAAAATGCGCTTGCGGCGTGAGATTCGTGGTGTTCGGGGAAAATTATCTTTCCTTCAAAGCCAAATTCTTTTTTGATAAATTCTTTTATCCATAGTTTCTGTTTTACCCATAATGGCATTGCCCTGATGAATGATTTGATTCCGATAGGCGCGTAGGCCAGATACGTCTGTAATATGCGTTCAAATTTTATAAAGGGCTTCTCGTAGAAAGCGATAACATCGAGGTCTTTTCCAGTAAGATTTCCTTCTCTAAGACAGTAATCTGTTGCATTCCTTGGAAAAGCAAAGTCGTGTTTCTTACGTGTAAAACGCTCCTCCTGGGCTGCTGCAACAATCTCACCGTCTCGTACGAGACAGGCGGCACTGTCATGATAAAATGCTGAGATTCCTAAGATATTCACAAAATTGCCCCATTTTATTTTTGATTTCCAAACTGATTAAAAAAGAAGCTTTTCATATATCTTCTCAACCCTTTTTGCAACCACTTTCCATGTATTAATCCGTGCTGTGTTGTAAGCTTCTTCAGCCAGCCTTATTCTGTTTTCTTCATTCAGCATGAAGCCGATCTTATTACTGATCTCGTCAGCATCACCTGTGTTTTCAATTACAAACCCGTTTATTCCCTGCCTGACAATATCCTTTGCGCCCACTTTGCTGCTGATTATCACTGGCAAGGATCCCGCCATGGCTTCCAATACTGTTATACCAAAGGTATCGAATCTTGACAGCATCATAAAAAGGTCACTCCCCAGATAAATTTTCTCGAGATTTTCTTTTTGGACCCCGGCAAAGATGACATTCTTTTCTATACCTGCCTCTAGTGCAAGTTTACCGTACCCTTTATAATCTCCCCTGCCGATGACAAGCAGTCTGATATTTTGAGAAGGATGGATTGCTTTTGCCTTTCCGACAGCGGCAATAACATAATCGAGTCCCTTGATTTCGAAATTCATTGAGACGAATAAGATCACTATGTCAGAAATACCGATGTTAAATTGTTCCCTTATTTCTTTTCGGCATTGTTGACGGTCGAATCTCTGGAACCTTTCAATATCAACACCTGGATGAATGACCTCAACACTATCAGGATTAACTTTATATTCCCGAAGAAATTTATCTTTCGTACTATTTGATACAGCAAGGAATATCTTACATCTCCTATTTTTGATCAGCTTTCTCTCAACCCACTGTGTGCCGTAATCAAAGAGACTCATATGTTTCTTCCGAACATCATGCACCCAGATCCGGTGAGGAATGCCATGCATGGTAAATATATCCGCATCAAATATTCGGTCATGGGTATGGATTAGATCAAATTTCATTTTCGAAATTTTCAGATTGGCTAACCAGGCAAAGCTGATCGTTAAGAGAAATCTTGGGAATCTGATTATGGGAACCTTATGAAATGTGATCCGATCCGAATTTGACTGCCATTTGTTTGCAAAAACATGGACATCATATTTTTCATTGTAAGACAGTCGCTCGGTCAGCTCATAGGCAAATCTTTCCGCTCCGCCAACAAGGCCATATTTTGGTATGACGATTGCCAATTTCTTTTTCTGTATTTTCATTGATTCCAAATATTTTGTTTGGTGGTTCAGTTTGACTGGCGTAAACTAATTTACTCAACTTTCGGGTTTAATAAATACGGAGCGTGATATGGTTTAACATGTTGGAATAATAACAAATAAAGCTTGAAGAGTCCAGTCTTTTGATTTATAATGGTTTCACCAAAAAACACAATTATATCAAAAGGAAAGGGCTCCTATGAACTATACCAAGATTGCCTCCAAAATTCAAGCTGATGTTCACGTTTTTGACAAGATTGACGACTTTTTCAAACGCTTCAATGTTTCAACCATGCTCCACCGCTGTGGCGTCCGTAAACGGCACGGATACAGCGTTCGCTCTTTGATAAAACCTATATTTTCTTTGCCCTTCTTCGGAAAAAACTTTTTCCGTGGCATCGTTATCAACGAAGAGGCTTCTTTCGGCAAGGATGCGGCTTATGATCTGCTTAAGGGGACCCGCTCCAACTGGCGTTGTTTTTTGCTGACCCTCGGCGCCCGGCTTTACCGCTTCTTCAATCGACTTACCAGCGATGAAAGAGAATCAGTGCTGATCATTGATGACAGCACCTACGATCGATCCCGATCCAAAAAGGTTGAGTTGCTCAGCCGGGTTAGGGATCACACCACCGGACGTTTTATCAGGGGCTTTCGCATGCTCACACTCTGCTGGTCCGATGGTATCAGTTGCCTGCCCTTGGATTTTGCCCTGCTGTCATCGACCGATGCCACCAAGCGATGCTGTGAAGCCACAAAGATCCTGGATAAACGCTGTTGCGCCTACAAGCGACGCGAAGAGGCTACAATGAAGAGCACGGCTCACCTTGCGGATATGCTGCGGGTATCAAAGCCCGCTACGTTCTTATGGACAGCTGGTTTGGCATGCCGGCAATAATTGTAAGCGTGAGTCAGCATCTGCCGGTCATTTGCATGGTAAAAAAAACATCCAAGGTTCTTTACGGGTTTGAGGATCTCCGCTGTGACCTTATGACCATCTATCGACACCTGAAAAAGCGCCGAGGTCGGGCAAAGATTCTGGCCAGCGTTATCGTAACGCTCAAAGACGAACACAAAGCCAAATTGGTATTTGTCCGCGACCGCCGTAAGAAAGACTGGCTTGCGCTGCTGTCCACCGATATCCATCTTCCTGACAAAGATATCGTCCGGATCTACGGTAAGCGTTGGGATATCGAAGTGTTCTTCAAAATGGCCAAGCAACACCTGAAGTTGGCAAAAGAGATCCAGTGTCGTGACTACGATGCCCTGATCGCTCACACCACCATTGTGTTCATGCGCTACATGTTTCTGACCTACCAGTGTCGCCTGGAAACTGATGATAGAACCTTCGGGGATCTATTCTATGCCTGTTGTGATGAACTGAGCGACATATCCTTCGTTGAAGAATTGTACCGTATCCTTACCTTGGCTGCGGATCGCCTTCGTGAAATGGGTGCTTTCTGTGAAAAAACAGCACAGACTTTCTTCGATACATTACTGGAAATAGCACTCAGTTACGTCAATCTGTCAAAGAACAAAATTGTTATCAATGAAATCTAAACCCGAAAGTTGAGTAAATTACGCTATCTATATCATAGAATTAAGATATAATCTCCTGTTTTTATGATGTTGGCAGCTATCCTGCCAAGCTCCAGAAACATAATCAGGCCCTTTGGAGATTGTCCCGACCAATGAGAGCGGGTGCTATTAACTGCACATGCTACAGGGGTTTTATTCGTGCGCCACACCAGTGCGAGATTATATAATTCTGGACTCGGGTGAAATATTTACGTATAAGGGATTTTCTAATTTTCGTATTAATGTGGCCTGTCTTTTTTTATTATTCTGGGTGCCATCTAGCTAGGGGGGGTGGAAATTTGTCAAGTAACAGTGATACGGGTAATATAAAAATGCGAGCACTGATAACCGGAATAACCGGAATGGTAGGTTCCCATCTGGCCGATTTTTTGCTGGAAAATACCGACTGGGATGTTTACGGTATGTGCCGTTGGCGGAGCCCGCTTGATAACGTAGAACATTTACTGGAAAGGGCCAACCGGAAAGACAGGCTGTATTTTATTGACGGAGACCTCAATGACTATATTTCGTTGCAAAACGCTGTTGAGGAGAGCAGCCCTGATTATGTATTTCACTTGGCGGCCCAGAGCTATCCTAAGACAAGTTTCACTTCGCCTATCCATACTCTGGATACAAATATCCTTGGCACGGAGAGGTTGCTTGAGGCCCTGAGAAGATGCAAAGATGTTGATCCTGTCATCCATGCGTGCTCTTCTTCAGAAGTATTCGGACGGGTTCCTAAAGAGAAGTTACCAATCAATGAAGAGTGTCCATTCCATCCAGCGTCGCCCTATTCTATCTCGAAAATCGGTACGGACCTGGTTGGACGTTTCCATGCAGAGGCCTATGACCAGAAAGTAATGACAACACGCATGTTTACTCATACCGGTCCAAGGAGGGGGGATGTCTTCGCTGAATCCACATTCGCTAAGCAGATTGCTATGATAGAGCAAGGCCTTATCCCGTCGGTGGTGAAAACAGGCAATCTGAGTTCCCTTCGCACCTGGTCTGATGTGAGGGACGCGGTAAGAGCATATTATATGCTTCTTACGATTAATCCCGTCCCCGGAGAATATTACAACATCGGTGGTACATTTTCATGTACAGTAGAAGAAATGCTTAACCATCTGTTATCTATTTCCACACGCAAGGATATCCGTGTTGAACAAGAGGAAGGGAGATTCCGGCCCCTGGATGCCGACCTTCAGGTGCCCGATACGACCAAATTCAGGGAGCATACAGGTTGGGAACCGCAAATACCTTTTGAGAAAACTATGCAGGACCTTTTAAATTACTGGCGTGAGCGGGTTAAGTCTAATTATTTTTTAAGTCGATGATTATTAATAAGAACGATCGCAAAAAGAGAGCAGCCATGACAAATATTGAACTTAACAAAGAGTTATACAAGAAAATTTATCTCATGCGAAGAGCGGAAGAAAAAATTCAAGAGGTTTATTATACGGATGTGATGAAAACTCCTGTTCATTTGAGCCTTGGGGAGGAGGCAATCGTCGCCGGAGTTTGCCAGGCATTATCTGCCGATGACCAGGTATATGGAATGTGCAGAGGGCATGCGCTCTATTTGGCCAGAAGTGATGATCTGGATGGTTTTTATGGTGAACTTTGCGGTAAGGTAACAGGTGTCGCAAAAGGGAAAGCCGGTTCCATGCATCTTTCCTGTCCGGAGTCGGGTTTTATGGCATCGTCGGCCATTGTTTCAAGCATTATTCCGGTTGCTCTTGGAGCAGCTTTTGCAGCCAAATACAAGAGAACTAATCATATTGTGGCAGTGTTTTTTGGAGATGGCGCAACTGAAGAGGGTGTCTTTTGGGAGACATTGAATATGGCTTGTCTGAAAAAACTTCCGATTCTGTTTGTGTGTGAAGATAATGGTCTGGCCATCCATGCTCAAATCAAGGATAGGCAGAATTATTCAATTCCCGAAGCAGTGCGGTCATTTGGCCTTTCTGTGCATTCGGATGATACAACAGATGTCGAAAAGATATATTCAATTACCGAACAAGCTGTCCAAGATATTAAAAAAACAGACGTTCCGCATCTTTTGCACTTAAAATACCATAGATATCTGGAGCACGTTGGAGTTAATGAAGACTATTCGGCCGGATATCGGGGACAAAAGGATGACTATGCTGATTTGTATGCCAGGGATCCTGCTTTGCTCCAAAGAGAAAAACTTAAGTTGCTTCGGATTACCGAAGATGAAATTAAACTTATGGAAAGCGAAATTGATCAGGCAATCAATGAGAGTGCTAAATTGGCGCTTGACGCCCCATTTCCGGCAGACAGCGAACTCTTTAAGGATGTATACGCATGAAAATAAGTTACAGAGAAGCAATCAATCAGTCTCTTGTTAAGGAAATGGAAAGGGATCCGTCAGTCTTTATTTATGGATTGGATGTAACAGACCATAAAGGTATATTTGGCAGCACACTTGGGATAGTTGACAAATTCGGAGCTGATCGTTGTTTTATTACTCCGCTTTCAGAGGATGCTATGACCGGCTTTGGTCTTGGGGCCGCAATCAACGGACTTCGTCCCGTGCATATTCACCAACGTGTTGATTTTATGATTTTAGGGATGAATCAATTTTCAAACATGTATTCAAATTGTCGATACATGTCCGGTGGCAAATTAAAAGCACCAATTGTTGTAAGGGCTGTGATCGGCCGGGGGTGGGGTCAATCTTGCCAGCACAGCAAGAGTATGCATTCCATTTTTGCGCATATCCCTGGATTGAAAGTGGTGTTGCCAACATCACCACGAGACGCAAAGGGCTTGTTGACTGCAGCAATCCGGGACGATAATCCAGTGATAGTTCTTGAACATAGATGGCTATACGATATTGAAGGTGAAGTGCCTGAAGACGATTATGTTATCCCAATTGGAAAAGCAAATATTGTTCGAGATGGGAGTGATATCACTGTTATTGCAACTTCCTGGATGAATATTGAAGCGCTGAAGGCCGCTGAAGTTGTTCAAAGAAATCATGGTGTCGAGGTGGAAATTGTTGACCCGAGAACCGTGTATCCATTGGATGAAGAGGCAATAACCACTTCAGTTAAAAAAACAGGACACTGCATTGTAGCTGATTACGACTGGGTGTTTTGTGGATTTTCAGCAGAAATTGCAGCGGTGGTTTCAGAGCGTTGTTTTAAGGAATTGAAAACCCCTGTAAGCAGACTCGGTTTTGCCCATACGCCATGCCCCACCACTCGTCCTTTAGAGAATAAATTTTACCCAAGCGCAGTAGATATTATTCGTATGATTGAGGGCAAATTAGGGCTTGAGTCTGCGGATTTAAACGGAGAAGAATTTTATAGTTATGAGAATAAATTTAAAGGACCATTTTAAAGGATTGCTCTACGCGGCATCAATCCATTTTTTATGGAAGATAGTTACTGCTGGGTTCAAGAAACAACTATTTTTAACAACTATGGATAACTACGAGTAAAGTAATCGTTGGTCTTATTCAAATAAACAACAGTTATGCTGATTCCTGCTATTTCCCCTATTCGGTGGGGTTGTTGCAGGCTTACTTTCAAAAATACAGCAAAAAATCAGAAGATTTTGAATTTCTTGACTTTATGTTCACGCGGATGTCCGTGGATAAAGCGGTTGAGTACTTCAAAAGGGCTCAAATAGTTGGGTTTAGTATTTCTGTGTGGAACTATAGGCTTTCACTGGCAATTGCCCAAAAACTCAAGGAGCAAAACCCCGAGGTCCTCACTGTTTTTGGTGGTCCGCAAGTACCGAATAAAGCGGAAGCATTTTTAACAGAGCACCGGTTTATTGACATAGCGTGTCACCAGGAAGGTGAGGAAACCTTCTTAAGGATACTGGAAAACTATAAAACGAAAAGTTGGGAAGGCATCAACTCTGTCAGCTATATCGAAAACAATCAATTTGTCTACCAGCCAAGCCAAGAGAGAACAAGTGACATCTCAAGAAACCCCTCGCCGTACCTCGAAAATATTTTTGAAAGCCTTATGCGCAACAATCCTGGTGTTGACTGGCTAGGCTTGTGGGAGACTAACAGAGGCTGCCCCTTTACATGTGCTTACTGTGATTGGGGCACCCCAGTATATAACCAGCTGTCAAAATTTGATATGGGGCGTCTGGGAAAAGAAATCCATTGGTTTGCTGAAAATAAAGTGGAGTTCATTTTTTGCTGTGATGCTAATTTCGGAATTTTTAAAAGGGATATAGATATTGTTAAAGAAGTTGCGAGTGTGAAAAAAACATATGGCTACCCAAAGGCTTTCTCAGTTCAAAACACAAAAAATTCAACAGAAATGTCATATGCCGTTCAAAAAGTACTTTCCGAGGCCAGCCTTAATAAGGGCGTCAACCTTGCCATGCAGACAATTGACAAAACGGTCCTGCGGAACATCGGAAGACAAAACATATCCCTAGAAACCTTTTACGAATTGCAGAAAAGATTTGTTAAAGACGGTGTGGAAACGTTCACCGACCTAATACTAGCTCTTCCGGGAGAAACCTATGATTCCTTTACCATCGGAGTTTCCAAGCTTATAGCAATGGGGCAACATCACCGGATTCAGTTTATAAACCTCTCAATTTTGCCCAATGCTACTATGGGTTCTCTGGAGTATCAGGAGCAATACGGGTTTGGTATTGTCGAGACAAAAATCATAAACATGCACGGTTCTGCAAACGAATCAAGAGAAGAGATATATGAAACCCAAAAACTGGTTGTATCAACAAAAACGATGCCGCCGCAGGACTGGATAAAATGTAGAGTATTTTCATGGATGGTTGCCTTATTATATTTTGACAAACTGTTACAGGTGCCTTTAGCCCTTATACATCAAATCTGTCGCTTCAGTTATAAGGAGTTAATAGAAGTATTTTTGTTTGAATCACGTCGGGAATTCCCTATCATATCCGAAATAAACGATTTCTTTTTCTATGAAGCAAAACAATTGCAGAATGGAGGCCCCGAATTTTACAAATCAGAAGAATGGCTTAACCTTTACTGGCCTCACGATGAATACATATTTATTAAGCTGATTGTTCAAGATAAAATAAAAAGTTTTTATAACGAAGCGGAAGCATTACTAAATGAAATACTGGATACTAAAAGGGGGCAGAGGCTGCCGTGCTTGGTAGAGGCAATAGCACTAAATCAGCTTTTGATAAAAAGGCCTTTCAAGAAGGAAAACAAAACAATCCATCTTACCCATAACATATGGGAGTATTATAGATCCATTCTTCTTGGGGAGCCTTCTATGCTCCAACATGACTCATTTACCTATATCATTGATCGAACAAGTACCGTGTGGGAAAGTTGGGACGATTGGCTCAGAGAAGTCGTGTGGTATGGCAATAAAAAGGGGGACTACCTTTATTCACTAAAATCTTATTCTCTTGAGTCTTGATGGCTTCGTAAGAAGTTCCACTATGCCGCTTTGCGGCATTATAATAGGACAATAACTGGCTTTAATTTATCATCCAAGTATTAGGCAAATATAGAGAAAGTTTATAAGAGAGTTTAGAAATGCATTTCAAAGACATGAAAGTATTAGTTGCCGGCGGGACAGGCATGATAGGAATTCCCTTGGTAAAGCTACTTATCGAGCAGGGGGCACATGTGCGAATTTCTTCACTGGATGATCCTTCCCGGGCTAATCCTTCAGCGGAATTTATTCGTTTAGACCTTACAAAATTGGAAAACTGCCGAAAAGTTTGCAGTGGGATGGAATTTGTTTTTAATTTATTGGGGGTAAAAGCCTCACCCGCAATTACAACAACAAAACCAGCCAGCTTTCTATACCCAACAGTTATGATGGAGATGAATATGCTTGAAGCTGCGCGAATAGAGGGTGTTGCCGGATATTTACTTACCAGTTCCATAGGCGTCTATGCACCAGCGGAAATCTTTTATGAGGATAATGTCTGGAAAACATTCCCATCGCCAAATGATTGGTTCAGCGGTTGGTCAAAGCGCATCGGCGAGCTTCAGGCTGAAGCTTATAAAATCGAGTACAATTGGGACAGCATCGCAATTGTCAGACCAGCCAATGTATATGGACCTTTTGACAATTTTGATAGTCAAAATGCCATGGTTGTACCATCTTTGATTAAGCGAGCACTTTCAGGTGAAGACCCGCTTAGGGTGTGGGGAGACGGTACACCTTTAAGAGATTTCATTCATGCAAATGACGTTGCACGTGGCATACTTATTGCGGCCAAAAAAATGCCAGAAAACCCTATTAATCTTGGTAACGGCAAAGGTGTCAGCATCCGTGATTTGGTAAACATTATCGTGTCCTGTCTTGGAAAAAAGCCAGAAATTATTTGGGAGCGATCAAAGCCGGGCGGTGATAACATTCGGTTAATGGATGTTTCTCGTGCGCGTGAACTTGGATTTGAACCAAAAATTTCGCTGGAACAGGGTATAGGGGATGTCATGAAATGGTACTCAGCTAACTGCTCCACCACTCACAAGCGTTATGATGTATATGACTGACAAAACATGATTTTCAAAAATTTGAAAACTATTCTATGATATATAATAAGTGATATGTTTGTAACTTTGTATATCTTGCTGAAAGAATACGGCAGGTCATTATATGGTACAGAAGGAACCAGGCAATTCTAAACAAAATGCCATAATGTCTTTACGGAAAAGATTATTATATAGGCTCATAAAATGGACGGGAAAATTTTAATTGCTGGTGGTACTGGACTAGTTGGAGCTAATTTGACCTTTAAATCGCTCCAGCTTGGATTGCCTGTAGTGTCAACCAGATTCCGTAACAGCAATCCGGTTTTTTCAGAAATTTGTGTCAAATACGATTTTCTTGATTTTGAACAATGCCTTGAGGCGACACGTAATAAGCAATCTGTCGTTCTTGGTGCTGCCTTTACTTATGGAGCAAAGAAGAACATTGAAAATCCTACGAGTTTTATTCTACCAAACTTGAAAATTTCAGCGGGCTTGCTTGAAGCAAGCGCCCAGAACAAAGTCAAGACAGTTGTTATCATAAGTAGCACCACTTTATATCAACCCGCCGATTACCCGATTCGAGAAGACGATCTTGATTTAAATATCTCTCCGTACCATTCGTATATAGGAGTTGGATGGTACAATAGATATCTTGAACAATTGGCCAGTTTTTACGCTAAAACATATGGAATGAAGGTTATTATTTTTCGCCCAACGAGCCTTTACGGGCCTTATGATAAGTTTGACGATGAAAGTTCTCATGTTGTCCCCGCCCTGATTAGACGAGCCCTTAACAAGGACCTCTCATTTCAAGTATGGGGGAGCCCCCAGGTGGTTCGGGACTTTATCTACATTGAGGATTTTGTAAATGATATTCTATACTCATTGAAGCATAATGATATTCCATCAAACACACCGTTCAATATTTGCAACGGAAGTACTTTGAGTATTGGAGACGCCGCCATAATGATTCTAAAGGCCTGCGGTCGTGATACGGAGATTAGTTTCAATAACGACAAACCAGCCTCCATTCCGTATCGTGCTGTTGATGATACAAAATATCGCCGTTATTTTGGATACAAAGAGCGGACTTCTTTTGAAGCAGGGATTAAAAAAACTGTTGATTGGTATAAAAAGACAATTAAGCGGGAAAGCGACTAATGAAGAAAAAGATATTAGTGTGCGGCTCGACCGGTTTTATAGGACGAAATATTGCTGAAGCATTAGCGGAGAAGGATGAATTTGAGGTTTTTGGAACGCATTTTTTGACGCCTGCTTTAAATAATCCTGGAATAACGCCAATTCATGTTGACCTAACGAATGCAGAGCAGGTTGATCGTGTCGTTCAGGGTAAAGATATTATTATTCAGGCTGCGGCAACGACATCCGGTTCTAAGGATATAGTCACCAGGCCTTACGTTCACGTTACCGACAATGCTGTGATGAACTCGCTGATCTTCAAAGCAGCTCACGAAAATTCGGTATCGCAGATGGTGTTTTTTAGCTGCACCGTCATGTACCAATCATCCGAAATTCCCTTAAAAGAGTCCGATTTCAAGGCAAATGAAGAAATACATTCTAACTATTTCGGGGTTGGCTGGACAAAGATTTATATTGAAAAGATGTGTGAATTTTATTCGCGGTTGGGACAAACCAAATACACTGTAATCAGACACTCTAATGTTTATGGTCCGCACGACAAATATGATCTTGAACATTCACATGTGTTCGGAGCGACAATAACAAAAATTATGACAAACAGGGATGGCAAAATTGTGGTCTGGGGTCCGGGGACGGAGAAGCGAGACCTGTTATATGTCGGCGACCTAGTGAAATTTGTCGAGTTATCGATTGCGAAGCAGCAAACGAACTATGAACTGGTTAACGTCGGTTACGGAGAAGCAATAGCCATCAAGGATTTGGTCTATAGAATGATAGAATGCTCCGGCAAAGAGATTGTTGTTGAACACGATCTTTCCCAACCGCATATTCCGACAAGCTTGAGCCTGGACACCTCCTTGGCTGAAAAAATTTTTGGTTGGCAACCTGGTACCAGTTTGGAAGAAGGTATCAAGAAAACCATGGCTTGGTACAGAACTAAAATGCTGCAACCAACAAGCCGAGTGAGTTGATAAAATGATAATTACACGAACCCCTTTTCGCATTTCATTTTTTGGCGGTGGAACTGACTATCCTGTCTATTATCAAGAAAATGGCGGCGCGGTATTAGCAACAACCATAAACAGATATTGCTACATTAATGTCCGCCAACTGCCGCCTTTTTTTGAGCATAAACATCGTATTGTATATGCAAAGATTGAAATGGTTAATGAGATAGATCAAATCCAACATCCATCTGTGAGAGAATGCCTTAGGTATATGAATATCCAAAAAGGAGTGGAAATTCATCACGATGGTGATCTCCCTGCCAGGTCTGGTCTTGGGTCAAGCTCATCTTTTACTGTAGGCTTGCTTAACGCGTTATTTGCATTAAAAGGTGGATTGGTTAGCAAGGAAAATCTTGCAGAAGCAGCTATCCATGTAGAACAAGAGATGATCCGGGAAAACGTCGGCTCTCAAGATCAAACGATGGCTGCTTTTGGCGGTTTGAATATAGTTCGTTTTAATTCGTACCAGAACAAACATATTCAAGTTCAACCATTATGTCTGCGCAATGAAAGGCTAGAGGGTTTTCAAAACCATCTCATGCTTTTTTTTACCGGAATTTTTAGAATAGCTTCTGACGTAGCTGGTGAACAGATCAAAAAGACACCAAAGCGAAAGAGCGAACTTGCCGAGATGCATTCTATGGTGGATGAAGGGGCCGACATTCTGGCCAATGGACGTGACATAAAAGACTTTGGATTACTTTTGCATGAGAATTGGCAGTTAAAAAAGAATATTACGGATAGAATAACCAACACTACAATTGATGAAATTTACAAGAAAGCCAGGAGTGCAGGAGCTATTGGCGGAAAAATACTCGGGGCAGGAGGGGGAGGATTTCTTCTTCTTTTTGTGGAACCGGATCGACAAGCTCATGTAAAAGATGCACTTGGTCTCTTGCACGTGCCTTTTAAGTTTGATTTTGTAGGGAGCCGTATTATTTTTTATGAACCCATGCCTGTAGAATGAGCGAATCATTTTGTTGAGTAGCGTATGCTTTATATCACATCCTATTGTTCCACTGAAAAATCTATTGCGGGTGCAGTTAAGCAGCTTGCAAACCTTGGCTTTAGAAATATAGAACTGACAGGGGGGACCAGTTATTCTGAATATTCGGAAGAAAAATTGCACGATTTGCGGGATAAATTTGAGCTGACTTATCTTATCCACAATTATTTTCCGCCTCAAAAAGAAAATTTCGTCATCAATCTTGCATCTGGAAACATATCCACTCGCTCAAAGACATTTAATTTGATTAGCCGCGCAGTAGCGCTTTCAAAGGAATTTTCCCAGCATCTTTACAGTGTTCATGCTGGGTATGTTCATGATTTAAGCTCTGCTAAAGGCGAAGACGGCCTTTTCCTGCCAGCAATTTCCCGGGGAAATACTAAAAAAGCCTTCTATGATGCATTAGAGCATATTGCTTCGAGTCTCCTTCCGAAAGGATTCAATCTGGCGATAGAGAATGCCTTTCCCGCTTATGGAAATGGCGATTTTTCCATGCTCAGTTCACCCGAGAATATTTTTGAATTTCTGCAATTCGCTGAATACTACTCAAACGTCGGGTTTCTTCTGGATCTGGGGCATCTGAATGTTGCCACCTATTATCAGAAGTTTTGCAAAGAGACATTTCTAAAAAAGCTGCTTTCAGAATTTGGGCACAAAATTTTTGAGCTACATCTAAGTCGGAATAACGGTATTGCAGACACCCACGAGATATGCCCTGTAGAATCTTTTGAAGTTCAATTTGTAAACGATAATTGGGAGATTTTTAAGGATATTCCTATTGTTCTGGAATGGCATCAATGTTTGTCGCCATTTGTATATGATGATTTTAAACGTATTGAATTTTTTTTGAATAAAAGGAGTTCTTAATGGCTACAATGAAGATCCCGTTTGGAACTGTGAGCATAACCGACAAATCTAGACGGTTGATTCAAGAGTGTCTGGATAAGGGACGAATATCTAGTGGCAGACTAGTTAGAAAATTTGAGGAAGAATTTGCTACTCTTGTTGGTGTTAAGGAGGCGGTAGCTGTGAGCAGCGGCACAGATGCCGATACACTGGCCTTGGCTGTGCTTTACGAGCTTGGAGCCAGGCGAGGAGACGAAGTTATTGTCCCGGCGCTGTCGTTTGTGGCAACAGGAAATGCTGTGTTGCATGCCGGTTTTAGCCCTGTGTTTGCTGACGTTGACAGGGAAACGCTCAATATAGACCCGAGTAAAATTGAGGATGTTATAACCAAGCGCACAAAAGCAATCATGCCTGTCCATCTTATGGGCAAGCCTGCTCCCATGGATGAAATCAAAACAATAGCTGCAAAGCATAATCTCTTTGTAGCGGAAGATGCGGCAGAGGCCTATGGTGCTATTTACAAAGGGCAAAAAGTATCTGGTATTGGTGATATAGGGGCTTTCAGCCTGTATGTGGCACATATCATCACAACTGGTGAAGGCGGAATTATCGTTACTGACAATGATGAATATGCTGAAACCTTGCGCTCTCTTCGATCCCACGGGAGGGCATGCAAGTGCAAGCAGTGCGTTTCCAATATTAGTTCCGGCTACTGTGAAAAGCGTTTCAGTGATAAAGAAAGAGGAGACATCCGCTTTATTTTCGAGCGGATCGGGTATTCATGCAAAATGAACGAACTTGAAGCTGCGCTTGGCCTTGGAAACCTTGACATTTACCATGAAATTCTTGAAAAAAGGCATAATAACCTTTTAGCCATGATAGATGGATTTCAGCAATTTTCAGAATATTTATGGACTTTTCGAGAGGAGAGCCACGAACGGATTGGACCCCATGCTTTCCCTTTTGTCGTCAAAGAAAATGCCCCTTTTACGCGTGATAATTTAATGCTTCACCTGGAAAAAAACGGTGTTGATGCTAGAACCCTCTTTTCTTCTATGCCTACGCAGTGTGGAGGATATGAATTCCTTGGATATAAAACAGGTGACTTCCCAAATGCCGAGTATATTGGAAAGAACGGGATTCACATTGGAGTGCATCAAGACGTGACGGAGGAAAACATTGATTGGTTCATTGATTGTATTGGAAAGTTTATTAAGAAGGCGAAAAAGAGATAACCCTAAAAATGAAACATATTGAGCACGTTACAGCCTTGATTCTTGCTGGTGGCTTAGGCACCCGGCTTAGTTCTGCTTTTCCCGAAAAGCCAAAGGTCTTGGCGCCTGTCAATGGCAGACCGTTTCTCTCTTATCTTCTAGATCAGCTTGTGAGTGCAGGCTTTCAAGACGTAATCCTGTGTACAGGTTATAAAGGAGAAATGGTCAGGAAAACCTTTGGGGACAGTTACAAAGATTTGGCTATTCGCTATTCTATGGAACCAGAACCTTTGGGTACCGGTGGTGCGTTGCGCTATGCCCTTCCGATGATTAAAAAGAAACTTATTTTGGCTATGAATGGTGATTCTTTTTGCAAAACGGATTTCAATAAGCTCTTTGAATTTCATCTTAGACGGAAGAGCATAATGTCGATAGTGCTTGTGCACCCTCAGCACAGTAGTGATTATGGAGTCGTTGCGCTAAATAAGAACAACAAAATCGATGGGTTTAATGAAAAGATTGATTGCCAAGTTGATCGGTATATTAATGCCGGTATTTATCTCATGGATCAAGGTATAATACATCATATGTCTGTTGAAGAACACTTTTCCCTAGAGTATGATTTGTTTCCTCACATAATGAAATCTGATTGTTTCGGGTTTGTATCGGATGGAGAATTGATTGACATTGGAACGCCGGAACGACTCAAAAGAGCACAAAGATATTTTGCCGCATAATTTCTGATAAAATCCGGTCCGATTTCGCCTGTAAATCAAGTTTGCTTGTAACCGACATCTTTCTTGGTTGTACTTGGCTCGACAGGGCAATTTCTGTAGCAGTAATTACCTTAACTTAAATTTTTGTCAATTCGAATATGCCGCAACCATAATGACATGAAAAATTATTATCAATGTCACTGTTTTTCATGGCAACTTCTCTGTGGAGATCACCGTCATCATCAACGTACGAGAAAGAATCGATTTGGTAATCTCTGGTTAAAAGTTCAAAGAGGTACCGGAGACTGAACACCCGATGAGCGTTAAATTCGATGCGTTGCTCTCCAATGGGTACTGAGAAATAAAACTTCCCCCCCCGCTTGAGCATCATGTGAATATGTTGCAGCCCCTTTAGATAACCCTGACTGTCAATGGTATCTCCATATCTGCCAAGGCCCAGGTGTTCCATGACATGCAGGGATGAAATTGAATTGTAATAGTTCCGCAATTCAAGATGATCATTCATTATATCGAACTGCTTAAAGATAATGTTTGGATGGTCACTGGTAAGTTCTCGTATGTCAAATACCTCGATCTCCCGAAACGATGCAACATGTGCGACAAATCCATCAATTCGCGATCCGATATCGACGTGCTTTGAAGGATTACTGGTATGAATTTTTTCGGCGATCAATAAATCCTGATGAAAGTAGTGCCCATTTGCGAGGCCACTTTGTTCTGACCACTCATTAAGGCGCGGATAAAATGACGTGATTTCGAAATCCACATTATTGGCAGTTATGTGCCGTTCCATTGCTCTATAATCTGAAAGATATCTTGAGAGAGCTTTGATGGAAGTAACAATTCGACCTGGTTTGTTTAGTTTTAATAAACGGACAATTGTGACGGCCAGTTTAGCTCTTTTTTTTGTATCACCCATATGATTTGTCCAAATAAGCGTAGAAATAATATCTTGTGCTCTCTACCATACTGTCATACGTTTGCGGCAGGAGCTATAAGTTCGGGAGAAGAACAAGAGCGGGCTTGCACTTCAGTTTAGTGACAAAAAGTATTTTAAATAAATTTAACATAAACATCGCCCCAGAGAAGTTTCTCCTCCGATGACTCTAATTTATCATAAAGCCTTTCTGGTGTTACCCAATCCGGGAATAATAATTCCATTGATTCGCCAATTGAGCAATTGAACTCAGCCGGTGTTATTGATAAGAGATGAGAGATGCACTTTTTCGAATCATCAAAAAATTCCTTGGTAAATTCAAATGAAATAAAGGGTATTGGCACCGTCAATCCTCGAAGTACGGATTTTTCAAAGCCCTCGACATCGATTTTGCAGAATTTTGGCAATCCATAGAGTGCAATCAAACTATCTAATGTGGTTACAATTATTTGCTGCTTTTTCTCCCATTTATAATTTTTTGAAAATCTTCCATCATATTTCCACTTATCAGACATTGTAGAAATCGTTGGTTCTGCTTCACATATATCGATTTCCCCACAGCCTTCATAATCACCGAGAGCCTTGTTAACTATGGTGATATTTTTATTATTTCCAAATAATCTACGAAGCTTACGCAAGCAAACTTGCTGGGGTTCAATGCATACGACTTTAGCCCCGAGTCCCAGAAAAACCTTGGTTCTGTTGCCGAAGTTTGCACCAACATCAAAGCATAAATCCCCCTTTGCTATGAACTGAGAATAAAAATCCAACATTTTTATCTGGTTGAGTACACTTTTTGAAAGGCAGGCATTCAGGCATGAGGCCACCCTTTTGCCACGAGAATAATCCCTCAAGGATCTTATTATTTTAATCAAATGTATCTCCATAATCAACTCTTAGTGGCCACGCACTTTGTAAAACATCCCCACAAAACACCATCGGCTTTACAGGGGCCATGGTATACCCCCATTAACACGGCAACGCTTTATTCTTGGCAAGGTTTTATTCCCTTACCACTTGCGACGGTAAAATAAAAATATTCTTTGATAGATACCCCCGACCGCTTGCGGTTGGTTAGTTCACTTCAGAAAATCAAATATTCTTTTGATCGTGTTAATGTCTTTTTTTTGCATCATCGGATTTAAAGATTCTATCGTGCCTGCCATCTTTCGGTGAATTTTTTCAAAAGGCGTTTTTAGCAACAGAGCGATAGAAAAAATCATTATTTTAATCAAGTTACAACTGTGATATGTTGTGCACGTATAACATGATTCAGGTGGTTTTATCAAACAATGAATGAAACGATGTCTCTTTCAGTGGCTATTATCACGAAGGATGAAGCCGATAACCTGCCCGCCTGTCTTGAGAGTATCCGGTTCGCGGATCAGGTGGTGGTGGTGGATTCCGACAGTATAGATGATACGGTAAGGATTGCATCCGATTTCGGGTGTGATGTGTTTATCGAGAAGTGGCGGAGTTTTGGCCCTCAAAAGCAGTTTGCCATTGATCAGTGTAAACACCGGTGGGTGCTTGTTCTCGATGCCGACGAGCGCATTCCGCCTGAAACTGCCCTGGTTATTAAAGATATTGTGTCAAGGAAAGCAGCTGAAGCAGCCGGTTACAGTTTCCCACGGAACAACTGGTTCCAGGGCCGATGGATTAAACATCTCTGGGGTGGAGATCGGATTGTCAGGCTTTTTCAAAAGGATTCCGGACAAATGACGCCGGCAGCG
>Ga0208648_1000696_pt1 | contig 31693 bp, 25 predicted proteins | sample AntAceMetag02UKL_FD_184772 | JGI IMG/M metagenome (GOLD analysis project Ga0208648, IMG submission 184772) | Saline lake microbial communities from Ace Lake, Antarctica - Antarctic Ace Lake Metagenome 02UKL (SPAdes) (version 2) | ecosystem: Environmental > Aquatic > Non-marine Saline and...
CGCACGTTCGCGCACTTCAGCTGAATATTTGTTCGTTGTCTTGTTTGTCATAGCTCCATCCTACTCAGGAGTTGGAGCCTCCGACAATCCCGGGGCGGTTCAACATTGGCTAACTGTGAACCTGTACTCGGAGCTGCGAGTAAGGCTAGCTTGGTGATATTATTAAGTTGACCTGAGCGAAAAGCGCTAACTATAGTTTGGCGCGCAATCACTCCTCCCAAGCTGTGAGCTACAATAAGGACATTTTTCTTGGAACGATGACGCTCCTCCAAAAATGTACGGAAACCGTCTGCGAGGTCTCGAAGACCAGGTAATGGGGGAGTGAACGGGAACCGTATTAGTCTTGTCGGATACGTGTAGTAATCCATTTCAACGTTAGTGAAATCGTCATCTTCAGACACACATTTGGACATAGCAGCCCAAGTAGTGATCGCAGATCCAGAAAGACCGTGAACAAAAATGACAACCGTATTGCATTCTACAGGTCATTTTTCTGAGGAAGTTCGATGGGGACGGGGAACGTCAAGTCAATACGCCTCTTTTCTCAATAGCTGGGTTAAGCGGAGCTAAACATCAATTTTCATTACCTGTACTGCATACATTCGCCAAACTTGTCTTTCCTAGCAGACGTGATCAGTGGTCGATTGTCCGTCGTCAGGGTTTTTGGAACAGTTGGCACATAATTTAGCGTATATACTGACTCATCTCTTTGTTGATATTAGGCGGCTTTGTTGCGGTATTGCAATCGGCGTTGTTAGATTGTGCCTCGTTTGATCCTTTCGTGTTCGAGCAGAATGGTTTCGTCGCGTCCATTACGGTAGTTGGTATGGACGCCCCCAACGACTTCAAAATGAGCCATACTGGGTTGTGTCAAAGCAAATCAGTAGAGGAGACGTCCATGACCAATGTTACAACAATCGGGTTGGATCTGGCAAAGTCGGTTTTTCAGGTTCATTGTGCTGATCGGGATGGCCAGCCGGTGATGCGCAAGAAATTGCGGCGCGCTCAGGTGGTTGAATTCTTCATAAAGTTGCCGCCGTGCCTTGTTGCCATGGAGGGCTGTTCGAGTGCGCATCATTGGGCGCGGTCATTACAGGATCTCGGCCACGAGGTGCGGTTGATCCCGCCGCAATATGTCAAACCTTTCGTCAAGACCAACAAGAATGATGCAACGGATGCCGAGGCGATCTGTGAAGCCGCGATGCGGCCAACCATGCGGTTTGCGCCGATCAAAAGCGCCGATCAGCAGGCGGTCTTGAGTCTGCACAGGGCACGTGATCTTCTGGTTCGCCAGCGCACCATGCTGATCAATGCGCTGCGTGGCCATTGCGGCGAGTTTGGTATCATCACTTCAGTCGGCGCCTGCAACATCGGCAAGCTGGTAGACATCATTGAAGATCGTGAAGACAAACGCATTCCGGAGCTGGCCGGATCTGGAATGCGAAACGCTTCTGCTTTTGATTGAGCAGATGCGCGCCGTTGAGGTTCGCATTGCTATTACGGTGACAGTTTACTGAATCCCTGAATTAGCCTAATCGCTTCATAGCCCGCATTGTAGTTCTTGCACTGCCGCATCAAGTCAGCCAGCGCGCCGGAGCCCATTCCCCACTCTCCTACCTGAGCGCCGCCTCAATATTCCCGCCATCCACCGTCAGCACGCCTGCCGTTGTGCGTTCCGCCATCACCAGGCTGAGGAAGGCGGCTGCGACGTGGTCTGCTGTGACTTCCTGTTTGAGCAGGTTGCCGGACATATAGTCGCTCTCGCTGATGCCGCGGGCCTTGGAGCGGCTGGCGATCATGTCGTTGCTCAGCAAGCCGGAGCGGATGCGGTCTGCGTTGACGGCGCTGGAGCGCACGCCGATCTTGCCGTATTCCAGCGCATATTGCCGCGACAGGAACAGGGTTGCCGCCTTCGGCAGGCCATAGGCGCCGAAATTCGCGCCGGGATTGATCGCCTGTTTCGAGGTGTTGAACAGCAGGACCCCGCCGGTCTGTTGCAGCTTGAACAGCCGCACGGCATTTTGCGCGACGCTCTGGTGGGCAAAGAAATTCAGCTCGAAACTCTTGCGCAAAAGCGCATCGTCCAGCGTGCCGATTTCACCCTGCCAGGCAGCGCCCGCATTGGAGATGACGATATCGACCCCGCCAAATGCCTCTGCGGCCGTGTCGAAGGCGGCGCGCACGCTGGCAGGATCGGTGACGTCACAGGCCACACCCAGCGAACCATTGCCGATGGATTTGGCGACGGCTGCGGCTGCCGCCGCATCCAGATCAGCCACCACGACATGGGCGCCGGTTTCGGCCAGCAGCCTGGCGGTTGCCGCGCCGATGGCGCCGGCGCCACCGGTGACCACGGCCACCTGACCGGTCAGCGGCAGGATCTTGCGGCTTTTCAGCTTGGCCTGTTCGAGGGACCAATATTCCAGCTTGAACAATTCTTCTGCCGGCAGCGGATGGAAGCGGCCGATGCTTTCGGCCTCGGTGACGGTTTTCATCCAGACTTCGGCGACGTCGCCGGAAATGCTGGCGGTCTTGGCCGTGCGGCCAAAGCCGAAGACGCCGAGACCGGGCACAATCGCCATGCGGGGCATGGGATCGAGCATGGTGCGTTCGATATCGTCGGCAGCGTTGCAGCGCTCAAAATAGGCCTGGTATTTTTCCATATAGGCGTGGATGGCAGCGCGCGCCGCCTCGGCCCATGCGTCAATGCCGTCGGCCGGGCAGGGCGGCAGGATCACCGGCCAGTTCTTGACGTGCAGGGTCAGGTCCGGAGTGGTGACGCCGCGCAGGCCATAATCTTCCAGGTCAACACCATTGATGAAGTTCAGGACATTGTCGGAGGTGCGGAAATCGCAAACGGTGCGATTGAAATGGCCTTCACCGAGGTTTTCGGCGATGGCACCGCGCAGGATGGGCGCCAGATCGCGGGCGCTGGCCGGATTGGCCGGCAGGTCCGTGCGCTGCGCGAATGTGTTGACGCCGTTTGCGGCAATGTGGTTTTCCGCTTCGGTGACAGCATTGATCATCCGCTCATAGGCTTCGCGCGCGCTGGCGCCGAAGGTGAAAATGCCGTGTTTGTCGAGGATCAGACCCTCGACGGACGGATCGCGGTCATAGACTTCGCCGGCCACTTTCGCCAGTTCAAAGCCCGGCGGGATATAGGGCACAAAGCCCATGCGGGTGCCGTAAACCTGCTTGATCAGCGCCTCGGAATTTTCCTGATCGACCAGGGCAAGGACGGCTGTCGAATGGGTGTGATCGACGAACTTATGCGGCAGGAAGGCGTGCAGCAATGTCTCGACCGACGGGTTGGGGGAGGAGGGGTCCATCAGATTGGAGCGCTGCAGCGCCACCATGTCCTCGTCGCTGAGGGCGTCAAGGTTGCGTGCCTTGAGCAGGGTCTCGAGCTTGACGGCGGGCAGGCCCTGCGGTTCGATGACCGACATGTCCCAGCCGCTGCCCTTGACGCACAGAACATCCCATTCTTCGCCCAGAATATCCTTGCTGCGGGTTTTGACGGAGGTATTGCCACCGCCGTGCAAAACCAGTTGTGGATCACCGCCCAGAAGCCGGGTCGTATAGACACGCAGCGCCAGATCTTCGGAAATATTGTTCTTGCCATAGCGCGCGATCATCGCTGCGGCTTCGGTGTCATTCCAGAGATTTTTCATTGCATGCCTCATATGATGGATAGTGGCCGCCTGTCGGCCCGCGGACAGATTGTTTTTAGTGGAAGTCTTGTTTTCTGACAATAGTCATATTTACCTGACAAAGGTCAAAAAATCACACCCTTGCGCAGGATGAAGCAGCCAAAGGGGCGCTTCTCGCTGGTGGCCACCACGGCGAAGGCGCGCGCCGCCTGCTGGTAGAACATCTGGCGTTCCAGCGAGCCGACGTCGGCGCCTTCCGGCATGGCCGCCCGGATGATGTCAAAGGTCTCGTGATGCACGGCGCCCATCTCCTGCGGCGCACCATCGATTTCCATGCGCAGGGCGCAGGTCTCGGTGAAATGGTCAAGCGGCATGAGTTCGGTGATGATCTGTGCGGCCTGCGGCGATGAGAAGCCGGGCAGGCGGATCGGTTCCTGCATATTTGTTGTTTCCGCAATGGAGGCGGCTGGGAAATTGGCATCGACAATCACCAATTCATCGCCATGGCCCATGGAAAGCAGGCAATGGATGAGATCTGGCGTGACCAGTGGATTAATACCTTTAAGCATGGATTTGGCCTTTGCTGTTTGTTGCCGCATTTGACACTGTGCAACATCGTGGGGTTACTTTACATCTGCACTGCAGTTTGTTCCAGATGCAATGGGCCAGCTGTATTGGGCCAGTTGCAGTGGGATTACGGGGCTTTGTGAACAGCAAAGCTGCAACGGGCACGACAAAGAGCCGGGTAGCGGGAGAGGCAGACTTTGGGTCAGGACAAAAAGAAGGCGCGGCGTCGCTACAGGCCGGATGAACCGGTGGAAGACACGCTGCTGCGCGCGGCATGGCTCTACTATTACGAAAACCGCAACCAGAATGAAATTGCCGAGGAATTCGGCGTGTCCCGCGCCACGGTGGTCAATTACCTGCAGCAGGCCCGCGAGCGCGGTCTTGTCGAGATCCGCCTTGATTCCGCTGCCTTCAATCGCCAGCGTATTTCCGTTGAACTGTGCCGCAAATACGGACTGCAGGAATCCGTCGTCATTCCGGGAACCGAGATTTCGCTTACCGGTGTTGCCGTCGGCGCGGCGCGGCGATTGCCCGATCTGCTGGCGCCCGGCGACATTCTGGGTGTCGCCTGGGGCATGACAATCTTCAAACTGTCGGAAAGCCTGACGCCGCGCATCATCGACAATATGACCGTCGTGCAGATGGTTGGCTCGATGGCCAGCCCCTATGTCTTTGCGGCGGAAAGCTGCTCGACCAATATTGCCCACAAGCTGGGCGCCCGGGTCGCCAATTTTTATGCACCGGCGCTGCTGTCGTCGACGCAGGCCGCGCATTTGTTGAAGCAGGAGCCGGTCATCCGCTCGCAATTCGACCTGCTGGGCCGGATCAACAAGGCGCTGTTTGCCGTCGGGTCCTGCGAAGACAATTCCCATGTGGTCGAAAGCGGCATCGCTTCGCTTGCCGATCTGGAGGATTACAAGGCGCGCGGTGCGGTCGGCGTCATATGCGGGCGATTTATTGATGCCCGGGGCGAGCATATCGTCGGACCGCTGGATGACCGGATGATCGGCATCACCCCGGATGCCCTGCGGGGCCTTTCGGTCGGCATGCTGGTGTCCAACGGGTTTGACAAGGTTGCCGGCATGCATGCGGCCATGCTGGGCGGCTATGTCACCCACCTTGTCACCGATGCGCCGACGGCCCAGGCATTGCTCAATTTTGATCCCTGAAAGCATGATAAATCCGGGGCCGGCTGATCTTGATCAGGCCACCCTCAATCAGAAGCCCCTGAATCAGACTGCCCTGACTTTATTCTGGCCCTTGGCCATTTCGGGGAACAATTTGGCCAGACCCGCCTGGCTGGCGCTGCAAACGCCGCGTTCCGTGATCAGTCCGGTTACCAGCCTGGATGGTGTGACATCAAAGGCAAAATTGGCGACCGGCGTTGTCTCGGGGCAGATGAGAACCTTTGTTTCCACGCCGTTCGCATCTTTTCCCGCCATCCAGGAGACCTCGCGGCCATCGCGCTCCTCGATCGGAATTTCACGCACGCCGTCATTGATCGTCCAGTCGACGGTCGAGGAGGGCAGCGCCACATAAAACGGCACGCCGTTGTCGCGCGCCGCCAGGGCTTTCAGATAGGTACCGATCTTGTTGCAGACATCGCCGCTGGCGGTGGTCCTGTCGGTGCCGACGATGCACATATCCACTTTGCCATGCTGCATGAGATGGCCGCCGGCATTGTCGACGATCAACGTGTGATCGACGCCATGGCGTCCAAGCTCCCATGATGTCAGCGAGGCGCCCTGGTTGCGCGGCCGTGTTTCATCCACCCACACATGCACCTCTATTCCCAGATCATGGGCCTGATAGATCGGTGAGGTGGCGGTGCCCCAATCGACGGTTGCCAGCCAGCCGGCATTGCAATGGGTCAATATATTGACTGCTTCACCCGGTTCCTTGCGCGCCGCAATGGCCTTGATGAGTTCGAGCCCGTGGCTGCCGATGGCATGGTTGACGGCGACATCGGCGTCACACAGCGTGGCCGCCAGCGCCCAGGCCGCATCGGCCCTTTGCTCGCTCGGCAGGGGCTGCAATAGACGCACCGTTTCATCCAGCGCCCATTTCAGGTTGATGGCTGTCGGCCGTGTGGCGTGCAGAACCGCATAGGCCTTCATCAGGCTCTCGTCGCCGGCATCCTGCCGCATGGCAATGGCCATGCCGTAGGCGGCGGTGGCGCCGATCAGCGGTGCACCGCGCACCCACATGTCGGCAATGGCCGTTGCCGCGTCATCCAGGCTTTTCAGCTGGCGGGTGACAAAGCTGTGCGGCAAGCGGGTCTGGTCGATGATGCCGACGGTGCGTTCATCGGCCTCCGCCCAGATGGAACGGTAAGTTTTGCCATCGATCTTCATAGGGTTACTCCCCGGTTCTTGATGGACCGGGCCAGATCGCAGAGCTGGCCGATGGATGAAAACTGGTGGCGAGAGACCAGCAATTCGCGGCCCATGGCAAGCGCATTGGCCTCGCATCTTGCGCGCCGGTCCGGATCCTCGATGGTCTCCATGTCCTCGACATGGGCAAGCCCCACCAGACGACGGATCATCTTGGTTCCGGCAAAACCCACCGTGTCGACAAACAGGCTCCGCAAGGTCCGGGTCAGGGCCTGCTCGGACCCCATGGCGTCGTCCTGATCTTCAAACAGGCTGCGCGGAAACAAGATGCCGGTGCGTTCGCCATGCCACAATTCGCGGAACCGGGCTTCAAAGGTGGCCCAGGTGTCGATGGCGGTTTGCAGCAGCCATTTCTGATAGGCGTCGCGATCACCGGCCTGCTGGGCGTGACCGGCTTGCGAGAAATAGGCAAGGAAGTAATTGGCAAACAGCGCGCCCGTGTCAAACCCCATGGGGCCGTAGAAGGAAAACTCCGGGTCGATCACCCGAGTTTCGGCCTGGTTGACCATCACCGAACCGCTATGGAAATCCGCATGCAGCAGCGATTGGGTGCAGGTGGTGAAGCGCTCCTTCATCACCTGAACGGCCACTTTGACATCACGGTCCTGGCGCAATGCCTGAACCAGACGATCCAGCTGCGGGCTCGTCCACTGGTTCAGTTCCGCTTCCTGATAGGGCTCTGTAAAGACCAGGCTTTCGGTGATGTCGCAAAGCGCGACATTGTCTGAATAAAGCGCCACATCGGCCTTTTTCTGCGCAGTATCCATATGCAGGTCGGAGGTGCGGAACAGCGTTTCGGCCAGGAACAGGCCCAGATCATTGGCCAATCTGGGATAGGTGATGCCCTGAATGAAGCCTTTGCGCAAGATGATATGGTCTGACAGATATTCCATTGCGATCAACGCATTGGCTTCGTCATAGGCATATATCTCAGGCACCCGGGCGCCATCTGAACTGGCAGCGGCCTGGCGCGTCAGCGTGTGGTATTCGAAATAGGACCTTTTGAGCGGCAACGGCCAGGATTCGCCGATCAGCCGGACGTAGGGCAATGCCTGTTTGATGATCAGCGAACCGGCAGGGCCCTCGACGATGAAGACGAGGTTCAGATTGCCATCACCGACTTCCACTGTCTTGAGCTGGTCCGGCGCGCCGCCAACCCTTGCAGCAAGCAAGGCATCGCTGGCAATATAGTTCTTGATGGTCTCAACCGTAAATGCTTCGTAACCCTCTGGCGTTTCTATGGCCATTGCCTCTCCCGATCCCTTTATCCGCTTTTCTGTCTACCCATTGCACAATCATAAAGGGCTTGTGCGCGGCGCGGAAATCATATTTTGTTTGAGCCATAAAAACATCAATTTGAATTATGTCAAGATATATTGACTTTTGCCAGTTTGGCTGTAACGTCGGCCTCTGGGAGTGAAAAATGAGTGCATCACCATTGCATCAGACTGCCGCCCACCCAGTGTTGCAGCCCAAAGGGGGGGTGCAGCCCCAGGGGGTGTTGAAACTCGAGGGGGTGGAGAAATCCTTCGGCGCCAACAAGGTGCTGCAGGGTGTCGACCTGTCGATATCCGCCGGCGAGATCGTGGTGCTGATGGGGGCCAATGGTGCGGGAAAATCCACCCTGGTCAAGATCATTGCCGGTGTGCATGACGCCGATACCGGCAGCATCGCGCTTGACGGCGTCGCCTTCAATCCCTCCTCACCGGCAGAAGCAATCCGCTCCGGTGTCTGTATCGTCCATCAGTCGATCAATGATGGTGTCGCGCCCGATCTCAGTGTCGCCCAGAACCTGTTGCTCGACCGTTTGTGCAACGGCGAAACCGGATTTTTCTTCACCCCCGGCAAAGCACGCAAAGAGGCGCAGACCATAGCGGCGACGCTTGAACTGGATCTTGATCTCGACCGGCCGGTGCGTGAACTCAATCTTGCCGACCGCCAGTTGGTATCCATATCGCGGGCGCTGGCGCAAAAACCCAAATTGCTGATCCTCGACGAGCCGACATCCTCCCTGTCGCAGCGCGAGGCCGAACGTCTCTTCACCATCGTCGAAGGCCTGCGGGCAAGCGGCGTGGCCATCCTCTATATCTCCCACCGCATGTCGGATATCCGCCGCCTGGCAGACCGGATCATAGCCCTGCGGGACGGCAGGATAACCGGCACATTCGAAAAGCCGCTGAACTATGAGGCCGCTGTCAACGCCATGCTGGGCCACGGCCTTCTGGCCACCCGCAATCAGGGGGGCGAACGGGGCGAGCATCTGTTCGAGGCACGCGATATTGTCCTGAAAAATGGCAGCGCACCCTTCTCCTTTGCGCTGGCGCGCGGTGAAATCGTCGCCCTGACCGGCCTGGTCGGAACAGGAAAAAGCGAACTGGCCGAATGCATGTTCGGTGTCAGAAAACCCCTGTCCGGTGCTTTCGAACTGCTCGGCAAGACCTATGATCCGGCAAGCCCCGGCGAGGCCATCGCCAAGGGCGTGTTCATGGCCGCAAAGGACCGGGCCAATTCTTCGATCATTCCCGGCTTCGACATTGCCCGCAATCTGACCCTGCCTTTCCTGACCAGTTTTTCGACCATGGGAACGCTCAACCGGCGGCGCGAGAACCAGTCGGCGCGCATCATGATCGACCAGTTGGATGTTGTCTGCCAGTCCGAGCAGGATATGCTGTCCGCCCTTTCGGGAGGCAATCAGCAAAAGGTCGTCATCGCCCGCTGGCTGTCGCAGCCCAGCCGTGTGCTGGTGCTCGACGAGCCTTTCCAGGGCGTTGATATCAGGGCGCGCGGCGACATCGGCCGCAAATTGCGTGAGACGGCGCAGGAGCGCGCCACCCTCATTCTCACCGCCGAGCTGGACGAGGCTCTGGAAGTGGCTGACCGCATTCTGGTCATGAGCAATCACACGATCGTCGGCGAACATCGCACAGCCGATCTGGACATGGATGCACTTCTGGCGCAGATATCCGGCGCATCCGTCATCGCACAACAGGCAGCATCCGTCAGTGATGCCGCACACGGGAATTGAACAATGGCAAACACTGCAAAGGCACAAACACGCTTCAGGGATCTGGCCATTCGCTATGGCTTCCTGGTGTTGTTGCTGGTCATTGTCATCTTCTTCACGGTGATGGAACCGGCATTCATGTCGCTGCGCTCCATGGTGTTCATCTTTCAGTCCGTTTCGATCACCGCCGTGCTTGCCCTCGGCGTGACCGCAACGCTTGTGGTGGACGGGTTCGACCTTTCCATCGGTTCCGTGGCGGCATCCTCGATGATGGCCGCGTCCTACGCGATGGTTGTCTGGGGTCTGGGCTCGGTCGAGGCGGTGGCCCTGTGCCTGCTGCTGGGCCTGGGCGTCGGTCTGTTCAACGGTCTGCTGGTGGTGGTGGCGCGCGTTCCGGACCTGCTGGCGACGCTCGGCACCATGTTCCTGCTGCTTGGCCTGCAGCTCATTCCAACCGCCGGTCGCTCCATCGCCAAGGGCATGATGATGCCTGACGGCTCGACATCGACGGGGGAATTCGACAAGTCCTTCCTGTTTTTGGGCAGGCATCGCCTGTGGGACATTGTGCCGGTCTCCGTCATCATCATGCTGGTGCTGGCGCTGGTCATCTGGTTCTTTCTCGAATTCACCCGCTGGGGCAGGGTCATGTATGCGATCGGCAGCAATGAACTGGCCAGCCGCCTGGCCGGTGCGCCGGTCAGCCGCTACAAGATTGCCGCCTATATGATCTCCGGCGTCTCCGCATCGATCGGCGGCATTCTGCTTGCCGCACGGGTCGGCAGGGGCGATGTCAGTTCGGGCAACAACCTGCTTCTGGATGCGGTGGCCGCCGCGCTGATCGGCTTTGCCGTGCTGGGCGTTGCCAAGCCGAATGCCTTCGGAACGCTGGTTGGTGCGCTGTTTGTCGGTGTTCTTCTGCAGGGACTGACCATGATGAACGCGCCCTATTATGCGCAGGATTTCGTCAAGGGCAGCGTGCTGGTCGTGGCCCTCGTATTCACTTTCAGCCTCACAAGGGCTGCTCGTCGCTGACGCGGTTTTCGCGTCGGATTTTTACCCGCCGGAAGCCTCATGCTCCGGTTCACTCACAGTGGGAGGATACAAAATGCTAAACAGGATAACCCGGCGTATGATCGTCAAACTGGGACTTGCCGCCATGGCGACGACCGGATTTGGTTTTGCCGCCCAGGCGGCAGACATGCCCAAACCATTCGACAAGCCCGGTGACGTCAAGATCGCGCTGGTGCGCTATCTGTCTACCGGTGACTTCTTTCAGGCCTATCTGTCCGGTGTCGAACGTCAGGCCGCTGCGCTTGGCGTGGACCTGCGTATCTTCGATTCACGCCAGGATGCAGCTCTGCAGGCCGACATGGTCGATCAGGCCATTGCTCTGGGTGTGGACGGCATCGTTGTTCAGCATGGCCTGACAGAAGCCATGTCCGAGGCCGTGCAACGCGCCGTCGATGCCGGCATCAAGGTGGTGGCTTTCGATGTGAATGTCGGAAACCCGGCCGTGCCGCAGATCGAGCAGAGTGACCAGCTTCTGGCGCAGCTCGCCCTCGAACAGGCGATCAAGGACAATGGTGAAAGCTTCACCGCCGGTTACGTCTATGTGGCCGGTATCGCACCTCTGGATCGTCGCGATGAAAAATGGCGGGAATTCAAGGAAAAATATCCCGGCATCAACGAAGTGGCCCAGTTCGGGACGCTCGACAATCCGATCGCAAACTCGGTCGCCAACCAGGCCTCTGCCGTGTTGCGCGCCAATCCGACTATCAATGTGATGTTCGCTCCCTATGACGAATTTGCCAAGGGTGTGAAGATTGCCGTTGATGAGGCGGGTCTCAACAATGACGTCAAGATCTACAGCGCCGACGTCTCTTCGTCCGATATTCAGGCGATGCGTGAAGGCGACAGCGCCTGGGTTGCCACGGCTGCCACCAATCCGGCGGTTGTCGGCGAAGTGTCCGTGCGCGCCCTGGCCATGCTCCTGGCAGGTGAAGATCCAGGCCACAATGTCATCGTGCCGCCAACGCTGATCACGCGTGACATGCTGATGGAACTCGACATTGAAAACATGGAACAGCTTTCGGCCAAACTGCCGCAGTTCGCCCATGCCGATGTTGCTGTGGCCGAATGGATGCCATTGCCGAGTCGCTGAGTTCGGCTTGAACACCATACTGCAGATCATTTCACAGATGTCTGGTCTGCAGTTGAGAGAAGAGGGTGGCGCTGGCGTCACCCTTTTTTTGTTTCCGTTCTGTGCTATGGGACATTAAAGCCCGATGGAATACGAGAGCCTGCCTGATGAAATTGCCGTTTGCTTGCCGCATTTTTCTGATCATCTGTCTTAGCCTCGGCGTGAGCGCGGTCCGGCCCGTCATGGCGCAACAGGCTTCTGCGGCAATTCCCAATTACTGGGACCCGCGTGAGCGGATTATCGTTCCGGATCTGTCGCCGCGCACCCGTATCCGTTTTTTGACCACACATGATTTTCCGCCCTTCAACTTCATTGACCAGAACAGCCGTGTCTCGGGTTTTCACGTCGATCTGGCGCGGGAAATCTGTGATGAACTGGGCGTGGCGGCAAAATGCCAGGTGCAGATTCTGCCATGGGATGAACTGTCGGCGGCCATGCAGACCGGGCAGGGCGAAGCCATCATCGCCGGCCTTGGCATGAGCGAGACCAGCCGCAAGGATTATCTCTTCACACGGCCGTTTCTAAAATTTCCGGCGCGGTTTGTCCGGATGAAAACCACTGCGATTGAGGGAGAAGATGCAACGGCCCTGGCCGACAAGAAGGTCGGTGTTCTTGCCAATTCGACCCACGCGGCAATGTTGCGCGCCTATTTCCCGGACATTCAATCGGTCACATTTGACCGGCCCGACTGGCTCTATGACGCAATGAAGTCCGGCGACGTCGATGCCATTTTCGGCGATGGCGTACAATTGTCTTTCTGGCTGACGAGCAAGGGGGCGAAAGACTGCTGTGCCTATTTCGATGGTCCCTATTTCGCCCCGTCATTCCTCGGCGAAGGCCTGTCGATCGCGGTGCGGCGCGACAGTCCGGATCTGGTCGAGGCCTTTGATCATGCGCTGCTGGAAATCAGCAAGGACGGCCGCATGCGTGAATTGTATTTCCGCTATTTCCCGAATGGATTGTACTGAGCGGATTCTACCGGCGAAAGGGCAACATCAGGGCCCATGCCAGGCGTGAAGGCGCCTTGTCACGATATTCCTTCAGGCCGATCTCCATGCCCTCATGGCCAAGTCTTGGCTGCGCCCAATAGGTCTTGAACAGCCGATCCCAGAAGGGAAAGTTGAAACCGTAATTGGTGTCGGTTTCCCTGGGGTCGCTGGAATGGTGGACCCGGTGCATATCAGGCGTCACCAGCACCAGCCGCAGCACCCGGTCCAGCCCCAGCGGCAGGCGGGCATTGGAGTGGTTGAACATGGCGGTGCCATTGAGCACAACCTCGAACATCAGAACAGCCACGGCCGGTGGACCCAGACACACGATGATCAGGGCTTTCCAGAGCATGGAAAGGACAATTTCAAGCGGGTGAAAGCGCAGCGCCGTGGTCACGTCAAAACCCGTGTCGGAATGGTGCATGCGATGAATGCGCCACAACAGGGGTATCTTGTGGCTGGCGACATGTTCCAGCCAGACGGAGAAGTCCAGAATGACAAAGGCAATGATTCCGGCGATCCAGACCGGAACGTCAAGATAGGCAAACAATCCATAGCCCTGATCGCTGGCCCATAGGGCCGTGCCAACGGCCGCCAGGGGAAAGATCACCCTGAGGGCAATGGATGACACCACCACCATCGACAGATTGGTAAACCACCGGCGCGCCTTCAGGGCGCCGATGACTTCGTCACGCTGCAGGCGCGGACTGAGCAGTTCGAACAGGGCCATCGACAGAAAAATGACAGCGAAGGCCAGCAGCCGCACCAGAGGTTCAGACAGGCCAAACAGCGCCATTCAAGGTCTCCGGTCGATAAGTCTAGTGGGTGCGATAGCGCGCCATGGCGCCACGCTCGATGGCGGCGCATGTCAATTTGTCGAGGCCCAGCCTGTCACGCAGCAGTTGCAGCAGTCGAAGCTCTTCCTGCTCCACATGCAGATCGGCAGCGGCAATCTCCACGGCAAGCGCGTAAGCCGTATCGTAGAGATTATGCGGCAATGCGTCATGCACAATCAGGAGAACAGTATCAAGACCATCCTGTTCGCTCAAAATGGCACCGCAATCCTTTGAGACGCGCAGCAGTCTTTCCTCATTGAAGTCATTGAAAATAGGCACGGTACGCGTGATATTTCCGATCTGCCCCAATTCGGCATCGGTCATGCTTCTGTCAACGGCGGACATTGTAACCATGATATAAATGAGTGCGTCCTGAATTGTGATCGGAGATGACATGCAAGGTCCTTCTGCATCTGCTTGCGAATATGATTGCATCTAAACTAGGAACCGGCAGGGGCCAGCGCAAGGCCGTTGTTTCGCATGGCTGTGACAAAACCAAGGCAGGCCGATGATATATGCGCTGCAACATTGACCTTGAACGGCCTTCGGCATAGGTTCCGCGCGCCGCTGAGGGTGTAATTTTCTGCGGCAAAACCGACCAACCATGTTAAATGGCCCGATGACGATCGCCGGGTAAAAGAGTTCCAGCCAATCTGGCTGAGCAGTCCATTGCCGACTGTGCACAATCGTGAAAGTGAAATGATGCGTACGAACCGTCCAACCGAGCTCGATCTTGATGAAGATATGATGGCGGCAGCGGCGCAGGCGAAAGCCTGGCCGTTCGAAGAAGCACGCAAAATCATCAAACGCTATGAAAAAAGCGGCTTTCCCGATGTTGTGCTGTTCGAAACCGGATACGGCCCCTCCGGGCTTCCGCATATCGGCACATTCGGCGAGGTTGCGCGCACCTCCATGGTGCGCCATGCTTTCCGCGTCCTGACCGGTGACAGCGTCAAGACAAAGATCCTGTGCTTTTCCGATGATATGGACGGACTGCGCAAGGTTCCGACCAATCTGCCGAACCAGGAAATGCTGCAGGAGCATCTGGGCAAGCCGCTCAGCCGTATTCCTGACCCTTTTTCCAATGAATATCCCTCCTTTGGCGCCGCAAACAATGCCCGTTTGAGGGTCTTCCTTGATCGCTTCGGCTTTGATTACGAGTTCGCCTCGGCAACCGATTATTATACGCAAGGTCGCTTCGACAAAGCCCTGTTGCGCATGTTGGCTGTCTATGACGATGTGATGAAGATCATTCTTCCCACCCTTGGCGAGGAGCGTCGCCAGACCTATTCGCCTTTCCTGCCCGTGTGCAAGCGCACCGGCAAGGTTCTGCAGGTGCCGATGATTGCCCGTGATGCAGAGGCCGGCACCATCACCTACCTTGATCCGGAAACCGGTGAAGCGGTGGAAACCGGTGTGACGGGCGGCCAGGTCAAGTGCCAGTGGAAGGCCGATTGGGCGCTGCGCTGGTTTGCCCTTGGCGTCGACTACGAAATGGCCGGCAAGGACCTGATTGACAGTGTGACCCTGTCTTCAAAAGTCTGCCGGGCGCTTGGCGGGCGTGCACCGGAAGGTTTCAATTACGAGCTGTTTCTTGATGAAAACGGCCAGAAGATTTCAAAGTCGAAAGGCAACGGCCTGACGATCAACGATTGGCTGGCCTATGCATCAGAGGAAAGCCTCAGCCTCTACATGTTCCAGAAGCCGAAGACGGCCAAGAAGCTGTATTTCGATGTGATCCCCAAGGCTGTCGATGAATATTATACATTCCTTTCGGCCTATCAGCGCCAGGACTGGAAAAACCGCCTGGGCAACCCGGTCTGGCACATGCATGACGGCAATCCGCCCAATATTGAAAACCCGGTGCCTTTCGCCATGCTGCTCAATCTTGTCAGCGCCTCCAATGCCGAAAACAGCGATGTTCTGTGGGGGTATATTTCCCGCTACGCGCCCGGTGTGACGCAGCAGACGCATCCCGAGCTGGATGAACTGGTTGGCTACGCAATTCGTTACTTCAATGATTTCGTCAAACCCAACAAGGTTTTCCGTGCAGCTGATCCGGTCGAACGTGAGGCGCTTGCAGCCTTTGACCAGAAACTCGCCGAACTGCCTGCTGATGCCGATGGTTCGATGATTCAGGACGCCCTGCTGGACGTGGCCCGGGAAATCGAGCGTTATCAGGATCTGAAAAAGACCAGCCCGCAAGGCGGTCCAGGCGTTTCGGTCGCCGTTTTCCAGATGCTTTATCAGGTGCTTTTGGGCCAGGAGCGCGGTCCGCGTTTTGGCTCCTTTGTTGCGCTCTACGGCATCAAGGAGACCCGTGCGCTCATTGCGAAGGCTCTGGCGGATCAACTGACACGGGATTGAGGCTGACGGACAGTTCTGCCTGGCTGTCAGGCAGATCAGGCCTGGGACCGCGCGGGTCGTCGCCATAAAGGCCCTTGCCGGCCTCACGCGCGACCTGCGCGACTTCAGCATAGGCGCTGCCTTCGATGGCGCGCGCCCATCCGCTGCCGGCAAGCCAGGCAGCCGGGTCCTGTGTTCCCACCTGACAGGCGGCGGTGATTACGTCACTCCATTTTGCCGCCGGCACGGTGCAATTCATTGAGCGTCCGCGCAGGAAGTTGCGAAAGGCCGTGCGCGCGATGATGCCGCAGGGCCAGGATGACCCGGAGGGGCCGTCACAGGTCTCGCCGGTCTCGACAACGTCAATGCCTTCCAGCTGCAACACGGCCTTTCCATAGGTCACCCGCCCGGCGGCAGTCACCACAGGGCGATGCAGCAAGGTTCTGCGCGGTCCTGTCTGTTTTGGCGGCTTCGGGGTCAAGGCCTTGCGCGGTGGCAGGCGTTCCAGCGCCGCCGTATGTTTTGTAAAAGGTTGGGCAAACAGTTTGGGGGCAATGGGGCGCGGGGCGTTTATGCCGGGTGCCGGCTCCTGTGCCGGCTGTGGTGCCGGCTCGGCGATCGGTGATGCATTTTTTGCTTCCGCCTCTGGAGATTGAGAGCGGCTTGCAACGGGACTATTGTCGTCGGGTACAAATTGATAAAGGATCACGGCTGCACTCACCAGCGCGAGCAGGCTCAAAAGTGATCGGCGCATGTTCTGGTTTTCCCCCTGTCGTTTCTGCCTTGAGCCTTGACAACCACAATACATCGGATTGTCTTTCAAATGGTGTGAAACGTCAAACAACATGCGCTTCAGGAATCCGGACAATAAAAAGCCGCCAGCGAAGGCGGCTTTGATGGTACGGAGACGATTTCCCGGATGGGAGCAGTCTCAGTTGGGGCGGCGATGGCCCAGAACAACTGCGTTGATGTCGCCACGGAAAATGCCGAGATCGGAAAGTTCGCGGTCCGACATGCGGCTCAGTTCGTCACAGGCGCGGCGCTGGGCGGCGCGGCTTTTGAATAGGTTCATAATAGACATGGTAGCTCTCTTCTTTTTCTTGAATACAGCGTTCTCCGCTGTTGTTTTCTTGTGAACCGTATATGGGAGCAAACCACCCAATAGAGCAGTGATAAAAACGCAATGGTGCCCTGCATTTCCGCAATGGTCAGGGGTGCCGGAACCGCATGAGTCTATCTGTGAAAGAAAGCCGGATACTCTATTGACTGGCCCAGACGATGCGGCCGATCCATTCGACCTCGTTTGTCTTGAAGCTGCGGTCGGGATGGTCGGGATTGAGCGATGACAATTCAATTATCTTCGCATCCATATGGCGAAGCGCCTTCGCCATGATCTCGCCCTCGCAGGTTTTGACAACCACACGGTCGCCTTTTCTGACCGGGGATTCCGGGTCGACAATCAAAGTGTCGCCATTGCGATAAAGCGGCTGCATGGATTCGCCCTGTACCTTCAGCGCATAGGCGTGCCGGGTTGTGGCCGCAGGCAATTCCACCATGTCCCAGCCATGGCCCGTCGGATAGCCGCCATCATCAAAGTAGCCGCCACTGCCGGCCTGGGCAAACCCCAGCAGCGGAACCTGTTGTGTGGCCCGTTGTGAGGCCCGTTGTGAGGCCTGTGTGCCTTGCGTGTTTTCAATGCGCTCAATGGGCGATCCGGCAAGGCCGGCAAAGTCCTGGAGCGAACATTGGGTGGCGTTCAGGACCCGGGAGAGGGACTCCGTGGAGGGCCAGCGCAATCGGCCGTCTGCGCTCTGGCGCTTTGATCTGTTGAAGGAGGTCGGGTCGAGGCCTGCCAGACGGGCCAAGGCGGAGGCTGAAACCCCATTGTGTTCAGCCAGCGCGTCAATGGCCGACCATATTTGCGCGTGCGATAACAAGGGCTGTCCTCAACGGAATGATTCCCGACCTTCTACAGCGGATCGTCGTCAAATTGAAGTCTTGGCGCCTGTTCCCCAGTCACCGGTTCCCCAGTCACCTGTTCTCCAGGCGCCTGACAGACCCCTGTCAGGCCTTATAGGGTTTGCGCCCGGTTTTCAGGGCATGTTCGAGCAGCTCGAGCCTGTCCTGACCCCAGAAGACCTCTCCGTTGAGCACATAGGCCGGCACACCAATCGCATCTGCGGCAATGGCCTCTTCGGAGTTTTTTTCTCTTGTGGCCACAACATCCGGAGATGCTGCACGCGCCAGAATATCGGCGGCGTCAAAACCGCAATCCTTCAAAAGGCCGGCAATGACATTGCTGTCGGAAAGATTCCTGTCTTCAGCCCAAACACCTGCAAACACCTTTTGCATATAGGCCGCCGGATCCTTGCCCGCTTCGACAAGCGCGATGATCGCCTGATCGGCAAGACTGACGTCGACCGGGAAATGTTTGGGGGCAAGGTTGATCGGCAATTCACGCAGTTCTGCAAAACGCTGCAATTCCAGCAATCTGTAACGTTGTCGCACCGGTGGACGCTTGGGTGGCGGGACAGCGCCCGATACGTCCCACAGTGCCATCAGGTTGACGGGTTTGTATTTCAATTCCACGTCGTGCCGCGCGGCAAGTGCCAGCAACGCCTGATGTCCGAGATAGACAAATGGCGAGCCGCCAAAGAAATAATAATCAACGACAGCCATGTTCAATTCCCTGCTTCCTGCCCTTGTCTGATGCTCTGACACATTGCAGGCATCGGGCAGGCTTTTATTCCTGAAAAAAAACGGACCTTGCGGCCCGTTTTAGAGCATGTCTTGCTTTCGCTCAGGCTGCCTGGCCGATGTTTTCTCCGGCACCGAAGCGTCCGTAGAAAGTCTCGCCGTTCTTGGCCATGTCCCTGAGCAGCGGGGTCGGTTTGAAGTGGTCGCCGTGCTTGAGAGCCAAAGCATCGCACATGGCGACAAACTCCCTGGCGCCGATACCGTCGATATAGGACAGGGCGCCGCCGGTATAGGGTGCAAAGCCGAAGCCGAGGATCGAGCCGACATCGGCTTCCCGCGGATCGGTTACAATGCCTTCTTCCATGGTTCTGGCTGCTTCCAGAGCGATGGTGGCAAGAAAGCGTGTCTTGACCTCTTCGATGTCAATATCATCAGCATTCTGCTGCGGATAAAGATCCTTCAATCCCGGCCAGATGTGCTTTTTGGCGGGTTTTTCCGGATAGTCATAGAAGCCCTTGCCATTCTTGCGTCCAAGCCGTCCGTGGTCGTCGACCATTGTGTCGATCAATTTGACATGGCGCGGATCCACGGCGCTTTCGCCCAGATCGGCTATGGTCGCACGATTGACCTTCTGGGAAAGATCGATGGCGACCTCGTCATTGAGCGCCAGCGGTCCGACCGGCATGCCGGCCATTTTGGCAATGTTTTCGATCATCACCGGCGGGATGCCTTCGACGACCATGCTGTAGGCTTCGGTCATGTAGCGCATGACACAGCGATTGACGTAGAAGCCACGTGTGTCATTGACGACAATCGGCGTCTTCTTGATGGCCTGCACATAGTCCAGGGCAACGGCAAGCGCCTTGTCTGCGGTCTTTTCACCCATGATGATTTCAACAAGCATCATCCGGTCAACCGGAGAGAAGAAATGGATGCCGACAAAATCATCCGGTCGCTTGGAGTTTTCCGCAAGACCGGTAATGGGCAGGGTAGACGTGTTGGAAGCAAAAACCGCACCCGGTTTCAACACCGCTTCGGTTGCTTCGGTGACGATCTTCTTGATGCCACGATCCTCAAAGACCGCTTCGATGACAAGCTCTGCGCCCTCCAGGGCGTTGTAATCGGAAGATGGCGTGATCAGCGCCAGAAGCTGGTCCGCCTGTTCCTGGCTCATCCGGCCCTTTTTCACGGCTGCAGTGACGAGGTCCAGCGAATGCGCCTTGCCCTTGTCGGCTGCTTCCTGGTCCCGGTCAATCAGAACCACCGGTATGCCGGCTTTCGCGGTGGAATAGGCAATGCCAGCGCCCATGAAACCGGCGCCAATGACACCGACCTTGGTAAATTTGGTCTTTTCCACACCGGCCGGACGACGTGCGCCCTTGCCGAGTTCCTGCAAGGAAACAAACAGCGAGCGAACCATCGCATAGGCTTCAGGTGTCTGGAGAATCTCGGTGAAATACCGCTGTTCGATACGCAGACCCGTATCGAAGGGCACCTGCAGGCCTTCAAACACACATTTGAGAATGGCGAAAGCAGCCGGATAATTGCCATAGCTCTGCTTGCGCAGGGTGGCTGAAACGGCTGGCCAAAGCTGTGCGCCCTGCGGGCTCCAGACCGGGCCGCCCGGCAGTTTGAAGCCTTTGACATCCCACGGCTGAACCGGTTTCAATCCGTCGCGGATCATCTGTTTGGCTGTTTCAATCAGCTGTTCAGGTGCCGCAATCTCGTGAATGAGGCCCATGGATTTGGCCTTTTTCGGGGTGAGATTCTGACCGGTGGTCATCATCATCAGGGCTTCCTGCTGACCGGTGAGCCGCGGCACACGCTGGGTGCCGCCGGCGCCCGGAAAGATGCCGACCTTGACTTCGGGCAGAGCCATCTTGACCGACCCGCTGTCAGCTGCAACGCGGCCATGGCAGGCAAGTGACATTTCAAAGGCGCCGCCCATGCATACGCCATTGATCGCTGAAACCCAGGGTTTGCCGCTGGTTTCAAGCTTGCGGAAAAGGCCCGACATGCGCCCCACCTGATCAAACAGGATACGGGCTGCACCTTCGGGGTTATTGGCCTTTTCCTCATGGATGCGGGCAAACATTGCATTGAGCATGGTCAGGTCAGCGCCGCCGGAAAAGGTCGCTTTTCCGGACGTGATGACGGCGCCCTTGATGGCATCATCGGCCACCACGGCGTCAATGATCGTATCCAGTTCGACCATCACCTCTTCGGTGAAGACATTCATCGACTTGTCGGGCATGTCCCAGGTGACGAGGGCGATACCGTCGGAATCAGTTTCTACGGTGAAATTTTGATAGGTCATGTGTTTCTCCCTGGCCCTAGACGCGTTCGATGATGGTTGCAGTGCCCATGCCTGCACCGATGCACAGCGTGACCAGAGCAACGTTCAGATCGCGGCGCTCGAGTTCATCCAGCACGGTGCCAAGGATCATGGCGCCGGTGGCGCCAAGCGGGTGTCCCATGGCAATGGCGCCGCCATTGACGTTCATCTTGTCATGCGGAACGTCCAGCGCCTGCATGTAGCGCAGAACCACCGAAGCGAAAGCCTCATTCAGTTCGAACAGATCAATGTCATCGATGGTCATATTGGCGCGTTTGAGCAGCTTGCGCGTCACATCCACCGGACCGGTCAGCATCAGTGCGGGATCGGAACCGATATTGGAAAACGCGCGAATTTTCGCCCGTGGCTTGAGGCCCATGACCTTCCCGCCTTCAGCCGAACCCAGAAGGATGGCCGCGGCACCATCGACGATACCCGACGAATTGCCGGCGTGATGCACGTGATTGATTGTTTCAATTTCCGGATGGGCCTGAATGCCCACGGCATTGAAACCACCCATTTCGCCGATCATCCCGAAGGCTGCGTTCAGCGAAGCAAGACTCTGCATATTGGTTTCGGGACGCATATGTTCATCGCGGTCGAGAATGGTCAGGCCGTTCTGATCATTGACGGAAATGACCGATTTCTTGAAATAGCCCTTTTCCCAGGAATTGGCTGCACGCTTCTGGCTTTCCACCGCATAGGCATCCACGTCATCGCGCGAGAAACCGTATTTCGTCGCGATCAGATCGGCGGAGACGCCCTGTGGCATGAAATAGGAAGGCATGTTCACCGATGGATCCATGAACCAGGCGCCGCCTGACATGCCGAGGCCGACGCGGGACATGGATTCCACACCGCCGGCGATGACGATATCGTCTGCGCCCTGGCTGATTTTGGCGGCGGCCATGTTGACCGCATCAAGGCCTGAAGCGCAGAAGCGGTTGATCTGGATACCGGGGGCCTGGGTCGCATAGCCGGCTTCAAATATGGACGCCCGGGCAATGTCACCACCGGCTTCCATCACCGGGTCGACACAGCCGAAGACCACATCATCAACGCCCGATGTGTCCAGTTCATTGCGGTCACGAAGCGCTTCGAGAACCTTTGCCCCGAGGCGCACGGAAGGAACCTCATGCAGACTACCATCCTTCTTGCCGCGCCCGCGTGGGGTGCGCACATGGTCATATATAAAGGCATCAGCCATCGTTGTGTCTCCTTGTAACGTCAGGGGCCTAAAGGCTCCGTGCAATAACCAGTTTCATGATTTCGTTGGTTCCGCCATAGATGCGCTGGACACGCGCATCGCGGAACATGCGGGCGATCGGATATTCATTCATGTAGCCGTAGCCTCCGTGCAATTGCAGGCATTCATCCATCACCTTGCACTGCAGGTCTGTCAGCATGTATTTTGCCATGGACGCGGTCACGGTCGTCAGCGCACCCTTGAGGTGTTGCTCGACGCAATGATTGACAAAGATGCGGGCCATTGTGGCTTCGGATTTCAGTTCTGCCAGTTTGAACTGGGTGTTCTGGAAATCCAGAACGGCTTTCCCGAAGGCCTTGCGTTCGCGCACATAGTCGATGGTCAGGGCCAATGCCCGTTCAATCATGGCAATCGCCTGATTGGCGATCAACAGACGTTCCTGCGGCAGTTCCGTCATCAGCTGGACAAATCCAAGGCCTTCTTCGGCGCCCAGCAGATTGGATGTCGGAATGCGCACATCGTTGAAAAACAGTTCCGATGTATCATTGGCCTTCAGGCCGATCTTGTCGAGGTTGCGACCGCGCTCAAAGCCCTCGACCTGTTCGGTTTCGACAATCATCAACGACGTGCCTTTTGCCCCGGCCGATGGGTCGGTCTTGGTCACGACAATGATCAGATTGGCATTCTGGCCATTGGTGATGAATGTCTTGGAGCCGTTGATGACATAGTGATTGCCATCCTTGCGGGCACTGGTCTTGACGCCCTGCAGATCGGAGCCGGCGCCCGGCTCGCTCATGGCGATGGCGCCGATCATCTCGCCGCTGGCGAGCTTTGGCAGCCATTTTTGTTTTTGCTCTTCAGAGCCATGGTTGAGGATATAGGGTGCGACAATGGCATTGTGCAAAGCGATGCCGAAACCGTCGACACCGATATGGCCGATCGCTTCGGCAATAATGGCCTCATGGGCGTAGGTGCCACCTGCGCCACCGTATTCTTCGGGAACGGATGCGCAAAGCAACCCGGCAGCGCCGGCCTTTTCCCAGGCTTCGCGGTCGACAATTTCCTGCTTCTCGTAGCGCTCGTAATGGGGCGCGATTTCGTTTTCCATGAAGCGGTTGGCCATGTCTTCCAGCATGGTCAGGTCATCGCTCATCCACTCCGGACGCGGCACATCGAGTACTTGTGAGGCCAGTACCTGTGAGGGAGGGGTTGCCATTTGCTGTTCTCCGCTGGAGGGCCCGATGGAGGCCCTCAGTTCATCCTATGTATGTGGGAAGAGGAAGCCGGGCTGCAAGCCCGGCAGTCCTTAAAAAGCAGCGGCTTCGAGTGCCATTGTGGAATCGGCGCCCGCTTCGATGCGCTGACGGCGCAGGGCTGTTTCAGGCATCAGACGCTCCATGAAGAAACGAGCGGTAATCAGCTTGTTGTTGTAGTAATCAGCGTCGTCGCCGGCAGCGGCATCAAGTTTGCTCTGGGCAATCTTCGCCATCTGCGCCCACATGTAACCAATGGCCACGATCCCGAAGAGATGCATGTAGTCGGTGGAGCCGGCTCCTGCATTGTCAGGATTTTTCATGCCGTTCTGCATGAACCACATGGTGGAAGCCTGCAGATCGTTCAGGCCTTTCTTGAGCTGCTTGGTAAAGGCCGACATTTTCTCGTCGTCGCGGTTGGCCTCACAGAAATCACCGACTTCCTTGAAATAGGCCATGACAGCCCTGCCGCCATTGGCGCCGAGTTTGCGGCCAACCAGATCAAGCGCCTGAATGCCATTGGCGCCTTCATAAAGCATGGCGATACGTGAATCGCGCACGTATTGGCTCATGCCCCATTCTTCAATATAGCCGTGCCCGCCGAACATCTGCTGTGCCGCAACGGTGTTGTCGAACCCCTTGTCTGTCAGCACGCCCTTGAGGATGGGTGTCATCAGTCCCAGCACATCATCTGCGGCCTGACGGCCTTCTTCCGAGTCTGCACGATGCTTGAGATCCGATTGCAATGCCGTCCACAGGATGAGTGCGCGGCTGCCTTCATTGAAGGCACGGATGGTCATCAGGGTGCGGCGGACATCCGGATGCACGATGATCGGATCGGCTTTCTTCTCCGGTTCCTTGGGGCCGGTCAGCGCCCGACCCTGAATGCGTTCACGTGCATAGTCGGCGGCATTTTGAGCGGCGATTTCCGATTGGCAAAGGCCCTGCAGACCGACGCCGAGCCGGGCTTCATTCATCATGACGAACATGGCCCTGAGGCCCTTGTTTTCCTCACCGATCAGGTAACCGGTGGCTTCGTCATAATTCATCACACAGGTCGCATTGCCATGGATGCCCATTTTTTCTTCAATGGAACCGCAGGAAACGCCATTGGCCTCGCCGATTGTTCCATTGTCATCGACCATGAGCTTGGGAACAATGAAAAGCGAAATGCCCTTGACGCCTTCAGGTGCGCCATCAATGCGGGCGAGCACAAGGTGCACGATATTGTCAGACATATCGTGTTCGCCAGCCGAGATGAAAATCTTCTGCCCGGAAATCTTGTAGCTGCCGTCGTCCTGAGGTGCAGCCTTGGTGCGCAGCAGCCCCAGGTCCGTACCGCAATGGGGTTCCGTCAGGTTCATGGTGCCCGTCCAGGCGCCATCAATCATGTTTGGAAGCCACTTGGCCTTCTGTTCGTCGCTGCCATGCTCCGAGATCGCCGCAATGGCGCCCTGAGTCAGGCCCGGATACATCATCAACGCCATATTGGCGGCGGACAGATATTCTCCTATGGCCGTATGAAGAACCAGAGGAAGCCCCTGGCCACCATATTCCGGGCTGGCCGAAAGACCCATCCAGCCACCCTGACGGTATTGCTGATAGGCTTCCTTGAAACCCTTTGGCGTCGTCACAGTGCCATCGTCATGTCTGACGCAGCCTTCCTGATCGCCGCTCAGATTGAGCGGCAATAGAATTTCCTCGGCCATTTTGGCGCCTTCATTGAGAATGGCTTCAACCACATCAGGCGTTGCATCGGCAAAACCTGGAAGGTTGTTGTAGCGTTCATAACCAAGGACATCGTTGAGGATAAACAGCGTGTCTTGAACCGGGGCCTTGTAGCTGGGCATGGGCGTTCTCTTGTCTGATCCATTGGAATTGGTAGGTGATTGACGTTTCATACAATTAATTGACGTTTGCGTAAACGTCAAAATTTGTCGCAGTGAGAAATTGTGCTTACGAAATCCGCACCCTGACAGATGTATAGGTATCGGATTTCGCTGTTTGCAACGATCAAACGTTCATTTCGTTGCCGTTGCTGATGCACACGTCAATGGTGCATTGCCTAAAAATATGCAGGTAAAAACCACCCCCAAATGGCGTCTTTTCAGCTCTAATCACGTTTATTATTAAGAATTTAACAAAAAATGGCATGGGTTAACGGGTTGTTTACCACGTTTCTGGAATGTGGTGTTGCGATGGCAGACCCTGATTCTAAGGTTTTCGTTTCAGATGGAATGGTTTCGCGACCGGATAGTCTACACGCTTGGCGCGTAACGTTCCGGCCAATGCCAGAGATTAGGGAAAACATGCCCATTCTTTTTTATCGATGCGGATGAAATGATGAATAGATCGAGAACTCCGAATAACTGGTCCGACACGCGGCAGTCCTCTTCTGTGGATGCGCTCAACCAGTCGATTGCCGAGCTTGAGGCGCGGGTCCAGGGTTTGAATGCCCGAAACCGGCGTCCTGCATCGCGCACGGAATTTTCGCCACCCGAGCCTGACCGCGCCATGCGTCAGCGTTTGCTGGATCAGGAGCGCTTCAGCCAGCATCAACCACCGCAAATGCGCCAGGAAAGCAGACCCGATTCCAGATTGGATCCCAGATTGGACCCGAGACTGGATCCCAGACTAGACCCGAGGTTGGATCCCCGGGTGGATCCCAGAGTTGATCAAAGACTGGAACAGAGATATGCGCCACAACGGCCTGTAGAATATGCGTCCAGAGCGCCCGCGCGTGAGCCCATCCCAAGCCCTGCGGCCCGCGCAGCGATGCGTGAGCCCATGTCGAACCCGTCAACGCGCGATACCAGCAACGCCATGCGGGAAATCGCAGATGCCGTTGCCTCGCTTCGCAACGATTTGCGCCGGGACGTAGGTGAAATAAAAACCATGACCAGCTCGGCGGCCATGCCGTCCGATATCAAGGCGGACCTGGCAAGGATTGCCGAACAGATAAATTCCTTCGACAATAGCCGTTCGGACATCGCGGCAAACGGCATTCAAAATGAGCTGGAAGAATTGCGCACCATGGTCAACGAACTGGCGCGCGAAGATAGCATGCGCCGGCTTGAAACCAGATGGGATGGATTTGAAGAGCGCATCTCTGATCTTGACTCAGCGTCGATCCGCGACGAATTGATCACGCTTTCCTACCGACTGGATGATATCAAATCATCGATTGGGTTGCTGCCTTCTGCATTGCCGCTGCATGCTCTCGAAGACAAGATCAAGATGCTCGTGACGGCCATTGACGCCATGTCCCGTCAGCCGAGCGCCGCCGATCCTGAACTGACCCGTCAATTTGCCATACTGGATGACCGGCTGGATGAAATCAGTCGGGCCATCGTGGCCAACAGCGTGGCACAGCCATCAGGCATGGACACGGCCGCTGTCGCCCGGCTGGAAAACCGGCTTGATTCTCTTGTCGATCACATCGGGCAGCTTGGCCAATCAGACGCCGATGGCGAACTCTCCATGCGCATGGAGGCATTGGCCAGCCGTGTTGAGGATCTGGCCAACCAGGAAGCCTATGGTGCACTGATGGAGCGGCTTGATCTGCTCTCGCATTCGCTGGCCGAACAGGCCGCAACCTCTGATCCACGCGTGATATCCCAACTGGAAGATCTTTCCAGAAAGGTCGAGGGGCTTGATCTCGAGATGGCGAATGGCCCTCTTGGCGACCAGCTCAAGGATCTGGCGCACCGTATCGACAGTATAAACAGCGACCTGACGGCCACAAACGGCAATCAGGATATGTTGTATGTCCGCCTTGAAGATCTTGCCGACCGGGTTCAGGAAAGCACATCACGGCCAAGCGTAGTGGATTTCAGTCCCCTGGAAGCCCGTCTGGCTGACATAGCTGCGCGACTGGATGAATCCCAGGCGCCGCAATATGGCAATGATGAATCCATCCGCAGCCTGGAGGACCAGGTTGCCGGCCTTTCTCAATTGCTGAGCAATTCAGGCGGTTCATCCGCGCAATATGACAATGTCACGGCAGAGTTGGAACCGCGCCTGGCGGCGATTGAGGGCCATTTGTCCAACAGCAAGGCGGACAGCCAGGATATCGTCATCGAGGCTGCGCGGCAGGCCGCGGAAGCCGCCATCGCTTCCTATCGGCAAAGTGGCGTACCGGCCGCTGATATGGCGACCATCGAGTCGCTGGTTGGCGACTTGCGATCACTTGAGAATCTCAGCCGTAAAAGCGAAGAGCGAAGCGCCCGTACCATTGACGCTGTTCACGATACCCTGCTGAAAATTGCCAGCCGGCTTGAAACACTGGAAGCCACGCCGCGGCATTCAGAAAGACAAGACGTCGCGGATTACGCCCATGAAGAAGCGCAATTTGGTGGCGCGCCCCATGCGGCCTCTGCTGTCTACACGCGGCGAGAGGAAGCCCATGCCGGTGACCATGGGGACGGGTTTGCACCTGATGTCCACCATGATCTGCCAAAGCGCGAAAATGCACCCTCAGGAGATTCGCTGCTGAAGGGGCTGAAAAAACGCATATCCGGCAAACGCGCCGACACGGCTGAAAGCCCGCGGCAGAACGGTCTGCAAAATGTGAATCCGTCGCCATCAATCGATCCGGTCGCAGATATAGACCCGGAAACGGCCAATATCCCCATGGAGCCAGGATCAGGTTCACCTGATATCAAGCGCATAATGGCAAAGGTCCGTGAAGCGCAGCAAATGGCAGACCAGGATCGCCCGCAGCCTGCTGAACCGGAAAAATCCGATTTTATTGCCGCAGCACGTCGCGCAGCACGGGCCGCAGCAACTGAAGCTGGTGAAATCGAAAAACCTGTTGCCGACGAACAAAAAGCCTCGTCATCACTGACGCAGTCGGTGGTCCGTCGCCGCAAGCCACTTCTCATGGCTGCCGGAGCTATTTTGCTAGCAGTCCTGTCCTATCCTCTGATTGCCGGTTTCCTCGCCAATGACGAGGAGCCCGTGCGAACAGTCTTGCTTGATGTGCCGGCCGTCACCGTGCCTGCAACGCAACCGGTTACAGAGCCTCTGGCCGATGCAAATGACAACCTTCCGCAAGTGCGCATTGGAAGAAGTGAAGAAGCTGACGTCTCCGCCATAGCCGGCAACACGGATCCGGCGCCCCAGAAAATTATTTCCTCCGATGCCTCGGTGCAGCCAAATCAGGGCTTTCAGCCTGCCCAATCCGAAGCACCGACGCAAACAGCATCCCTGGCACAAGACAGTGGCTCATCGGTTCAGGCCATTGAAATGCCTCCCGAATCTGCCGGTCCGGTTGAGCTGCGTGAAGCCGCTGCCAATGGAGACGGTCTTGCCCTCTTCGAGATTGGCGCACGTTATACCGACGGTCGTGGCGTTCCCACCGATCTGTCCGAGGCAGCCAAATGGTACAGATTGTCAGCGGATACGGGCTTTGCGCCTGCCCAGTACAGGCTTGCCAATTTCTATGAAAAAGGCACCGGGGTTGATCGCGATATAGACCAGGCGCTGACCTGGTACCAGATGGCCGCTGAACAGGGTAATGCAAGCGCCATGCACAATCTGGCTGTGCTTTATGCGATGGGTCGTGATGGCGTTTCAGATTATGATTCAGCCGGAAACTGGTTCACCCGTGCAGCAGATCTGGGTGTCAAGGACAGCCAGTTCAATCTGGCCATACTTCATGCACGCGGCAACGGTGTCGCGCAGGATCTGGAAGATTCCTACAAATGGTTCGCAATTGCGGCGAAATCCGGAGACAAGGACGCCGCCAGAAAACGCGATGAAGTGGCCGCTGCCCTGCGACCGGAGCAGCTGCAGAGCGCCCGTGCAAAAGTGGAAAGCTGGAGCCCGGCGGTTCTGGTGGAATCGGCCAATTCAACACAAATACCAGCCGAATGGCGCGGTGTTGAAACCCGCACCGCTTCAGTCGACATGAAAAAGGCGATCAGAAATATTCAAGGCATCCTGACTAAAAACGGTTTTGATACCGGCGGCACGGATGGAATCATGGGCAATCGCACAATCGCTGCGATCAAGGAGTTCCAGACGTCGGTTGGTCTTGAGCCGACCGGTGAAGTCAATGATGCTCTTGTGAAGGAACTTCTGGCGCGCAACAATTAGCGTTTCGGAGAGGATTTGATGCGATTTCCTATCGGACAATCAATCATTTTGTGCTCAAAGATGTTCTTGTTGCATTGGTATTTTAGCTGACCTGCGGAACAATCAGACCGGACCCGGTGTCTTGTGATTTGCCCTCGGTTGCGATGATTGACACAGGGAAACTTAAAGCGCATGACACAGGGGAATGTTGAAGACATTCAGTCCGTAAAATTTCCGCAATCTTTCTCGGTCTGACATGAGCATCTATCTGCCCATAGCAGAAATTTCGGTGAATGCCTTTATCATTCTGGGCATGGGTGCCGCCGTGGGATTCCTGTCGGGCATGTTCGGCGTTGGTGGCGGATTCCTTATCACGCCTTTGCTCATTTTCTACAACATACCGCCCGCTGTCGCTGTTGCGACCGGTGCAAACCAGGTGGTTGCTTCATCCTTTTCCGGGGCCTTGTCGCATTTTCGTCGCGGCACTGTGGATATCAAACTGGGCCTGATCCTGTTATCCGGGGGGCTGGTCGGTGCCTCCGTCGGCATCTACCTTTTCGTGCTGTTGCGCAGCCTTGGACAGCTGGACCTGATCATCTCGCTTTTCTATGTGATCTTTTTGAGCGTTGTCGGCGGTTTGATGCTGATTGAATCCATCAATTCTCTCAGACGGGCTGCAGCCAACAAACCCACGTCATTTCGCAAGCCCGGCCAGCACAATTGGGTGCACCGGCTGCCTTTCAAAATGCGCTTCAAGCGATCCAAGATCTATCTCAGCGCCATTCCCGTCGTCGGTCTGGGGTTTGGCATTGGCGTGCTGACCTCGATCATGGGTGTTGGCGGGGGCTTTATCATGGTGCCGGCGATGATCTATCTGCTGCGCATCCCCACCAATGTCGTGATCGGTACGTCGCTTTTCCAGATTATCTTCGTCACCGCCTTCACCACCATCGTCCAGGCGACCACAAACCAGTCGGTCGATATATTTCTGGGTGGCATGTTGATGGTTGCCGGCGTGGTTGGCGCGCAATACGGGGTGCGCGTCGGCCAGAAGCTGCGCGGCGACCAGCTCAGAGCGCTGCTGGCGCTGCTGGTTTTGGCAGTCGGTGTGCGGCTGGCGCTTGATCTGGCGCTGACGCCCGACGAATTCTATTCAGTCATCACGACGAAGGAGGGCTTTTGATGCGATTGTCCTCCTCGGCGCCGGTGAAATGCTTGACGGCCTTCTTTGCGCTGCTGTGGAGCGGCAATCTTGAAGCTGCCGACGAGCAGCTGGATATCGGCATATCCACCAATGAGATCGCCATTACCTCGGATTTCGCCGGTGCCGACCTGACTGTATTCGGCGCGCTGGACAATGCGGATCAGTTTTTGCTGCAGATTGGCCAATATGATGTGATCGTCGCACTTGAGGGGCCGGAGAGAAAAACAATCGTGCGCAAGAAGGATCGGTTCTTCGGAATCTGGATCAACCGCTATTCCATGGACTTCCAGCCCGCGCCGGCGTCCTATTCCATATCCAGCACAGTTCCGATTGATCGTATTGCCAAACAGATTGATCTGAGTGGGCGCACAATTGGCATTGAACATATCCACCTTAATGCATCGGGCAGTATCGGGGACGGCGCCCGGGTCGCGGAATTTCGCAATGCCCTGCTGCGGCTCAGGGTCGCCAGTGGCCTATACCAGAGCGAACCGGTTGGCGTTGAATTTGTCAGCTCCAGCCTTTTTCGCGCCACACTCAGATTGCCTGCCAATATCCCGGTGGGACGACACAAGCTGCGCGCCTTCCTGTTCAAGAACAATGAATATGTGATGGAACGTCAATTGTCGCTGCGGGTCGTCAAGACCGGTGCCGAGCAATTCATTTTTGAACTCGCCCACAAACACGCTTTCCTCTATGGAGTCCTGGCCGTGGCCCTGGCCATGTTCACCGGCTGGCTGGCCAGTGTCATGTTCCGCCGAGACTAGAATAGATCAACCGCGGGCAATGTATATTTGAAGTTCGTTCCGTGCCTATCCGCTTGACGCCCACACCCACTACATCTAGCTTGGCTTCAAACGGATAGGAGGTGACTGTGGACGTTCTCGACCGAGAGGACCTTCCGTTTCCGGAATCGCTCCCGGGTTTCCAGCGG
>Ga0208648_1000697_pt1 | contig 31637 bp, 28 predicted proteins | sample AntAceMetag02UKL_FD_184772 | JGI IMG/M metagenome (GOLD analysis project Ga0208648, IMG submission 184772) | Saline lake microbial communities from Ace Lake, Antarctica - Antarctic Ace Lake Metagenome 02UKL (SPAdes) (version 2) | ecosystem: Environmental > Aquatic > Non-marine Saline and...
GTCATACAAACTCTGTTTAGAAATATATAGAATAACAGCAAAATTTCCAAAGGAAGAAAGATACGGTCTAACTTCACAAATAAGAAGATCTGTTGTGTCTATTCCTTCGAATATAGCAGAAGGATATTGAAGAAAGACAACCAGGGATTACATCAGGATGCTTTAAATATCTTATGGTTCTATTTGTGAATTGGAAACGCAGATATTATTAGCAGGGGATTTAGATTTAATTTAAAAGGGTGCATTGGGTACGCTAAAAAAAGACATTGCAGAAAGCGAAAGAATGTTAAAGTCGCTGATAAAGTCTTTAGAAAACAAACACTTGAATCCTTGACCCCTTGAATCCTTGGACCCTCTTCTTCAACTAAATTGGAGAAGAACCGAAAAAAATAACCTGCTGACAGCACAGGGGAAAAAATGAAAACTTTAAAAGGCGATCTGATAAAACTGGCTTTGAATGGAAAGTTTGATGTTATCATTCATGGGTGCAATTGCTACTGCAACATGGGAGCGGGAATTGCAAAAGCTGTAAAGGCTGAGTTTACCGAAGCCTATGAAGCAGATTGTAAAACTGAAAAAGGAAACAAATTAAAATCAGGATCATATACATCTGCCACAATTGATAAAAATACGCACCGAATAACCGTAGTAAATGCTTATACACAGCATCACTACAAAGGAAAGGGTGTTAAGGTAAATTACGAGGCTGTCAGGTCTGTCTTTAAATTGATTAAAAATGACTTTTCAAAAAAAAGAATCGGCTATCCTAAAATTGGCGCCGGCTTAGCTGGGGGCGACTGGAATATTATTTCAAAAATAATTGACGATGAACTAAAAGGTGAAAATCATACTTTAGTTGAATTTTCAAAATAATCCTGCATTCTCTTCCGGCTTACGTATGATATCTGTAATATGCCGCGCATGTTCCCTCGCTGGAAACCATGCACGGGCCTACAGGATTCATGGGCGTACACACCTTCTTATATAAAGGACATTCCGGAGGTATTTTTATTCCTGTAAGTATCTCGCCGCAGGCACATCCTTTGGGTTCCTTTGACTCAGGCACTGTAAATTCAATCATTTCTGCCGCATCAAAGGGTGAAAATCTTTTCCTGATTTTTAAACCACTATCTGGGATTACACCCATACCGCGCCAGGAAGCATCAAATGTTTCAAAAACATCTTCCATGACTTTCTGCGCTTTTTCATTGCCATTAAATGCCACTGCTCTGGGATATTCATTTACAAGTTCCGGAACGCCTGATTCTATCTGATCAATCAACACGGAAACTGACTGCAATATATCCATTGGTTCAAAGCCGGTAACTACACATGGTATTTTATATTTTTCAAAAAGCCCGTTATAAGCTCTTGTACCGATAATCACTGAAACATGTCCGGGCAGAATAAAACCGTCTATTTTTACCTCTTTTGTCTGCATCAAAGCTTCAAGGGCAGGTGGAACTGTTTTATGAGCTGAAAAAACAAAAAAGTTTTTGATCTTTGACCTTTTTGCTTCAATTATGGTTGCCGCTATGGTAGGAGCGGTTGTCTCAAACCCTACACCTAAAAAAACGACTTTTTTATCAAGATTTTCCCTTGCGATTTCAAGTGCATCAAATGTGGAATACACAATACGGATATCACTGCCGTTTGCCCGTTCCTTTTGAAGGGATGAATATGTTCCAGGAACCCTCATCAAATCTCCAAAAGTTGTTACTATAACATCCTCTTTCCTCGCAATTTCAATAAATGCATCAATCTCTTTCTGGTCGGTAACACATACAGGGCAGCCAGGACCTGAAAGAAGAGAAATCGTATCAGGCAGTAACCCACGTATGCCGTTTTTAAAAATAGACATTGTATGCGTGCCGCAAACCTCCATTAAACGCACTTTTTTCTTACTTGCCTTTTTTATCCTGTCAACTATCGCCATGGAAATTTCAGGGTCTCTATATTCTTCAACGTGTTTTATTGTCATTTTATCTTCCGTTAATATGTAGTTATTAAGTCAATGTTGTTTACGCTACCCAACATCATTCTCTTTGTCAACAAGAGAGACCTTTGCAAAACCTCCCCTTTTGCCCAATTACTGCGTCAGACTTAAATTTTAAGCCTCGAAATACTCAATGTATTCCTGCGTTTAAACCTGATTTAAAATTTGGTCGCCTTCCTTGAACTTGAGCAAAATTGAACATTTTTCAAAGGTCTCCAAGAGCAGCTGCCATTGATGCATTCTGCTTCTATTCTTTGAGATGAAAATCTGTCAAAAAGGGCTAACTGTCTCTGGTTTGCAAGCATCCCCATGCCTTTCCCCTGCGAACAACGAACACATCGAGGATGATTATGCGCTTGCCGGTTGAAACACGCGGCAGTGGACATCTTATAGCCGTTCTTATCGCACCAGAAAATATCTGCCATTTCAAAAGCATTGCATGCGGAATTGCTGCTCTTAACCTTCTCTCCAAACACTCTGCAGACATGCAAACGATAGAATTTGCAATATCCGCAGGTAAGTTTAAAGACAGGTTTCTTCTTGCTCATTTCTTAACCGATTTCATTATTTCTAATACTGGATACGGCACATTGACCTTCTCCATAATATCCAGAATGCTTGTGGTTATTTTTTCATCATTAAAAATAATATTATATGGGAGTCGTGAGAAAGACAATAATATGGTGTCTTGTATTGAACCGTGTTTTAAAAAAGAGAAGCTTTTAACGGAAGGCTTTTCATGCTTCGAAATCAGTTCTTCTACAGCCTCATCTGAAACTATAGTTCCAGCAGAAAACAGCTGTCTGTTATCCAGCGTAAAAATATCGTAATCCGCTTTTAAAGGTCTCTCGTAATCCGTTTTCAAAGGTCTCCAAGCATATTCTTTATGTTTTTATTAAAAATCAATTTTTTATCATATCAATATGTTTCATAATGTCAATAAGAGGTTACTATAAAGGGCTATAGACGTAGAACTTCACCCTGAATGAAAATTTCCCATTTTTAAAGAGCCTTGCTTAAAATCGAGTTGACTGGCATATAAAGTTATGAAATAGACCTTGTTGCAGATATCTTGAGACCTTTGAAAAATGTTCAATTTTGCTCAAGTTCAAGGAAGGCGACCAAATTTTAAATCAGGTTTAAACGTAGGAATACAGTGAGTATTGCGAGGCTTAAAATTTGAGCCTGACGCAGTAATTGGGCAAAAGGGGAGGTTTTGCAAAGGTCTCATCTTTAATATGAGAGTTCTCAATATGGATATTATACACGAAAAAGGATTTGATTTTGGTTTTGATCCCAAGGCCTGCAAAAAATGCTGCGGCAGATGCTGTATCGGTGAATCCGGTAATATCTGGATTAATAAAGAGGAAATTAGTAAAATTGCTGGTTTTCTGAATTTATCTGCTGAAGACTTTATCAAATACTATCTAAAAAAAGTTCACTATAGATACTCCCTGAAAGAGCTAAAAATAAACGGCAGTTTTCAATGTGTGTTTTTCGACGACAAAAATAAAAATTGTTCAATATATAAAGTAAGACCCACGCAGTGCAGAACATTTCCTTTCTGGGAATATTTCAAAAAAAATACAGATGAAATAATCAAAGAATGTCCCGGCATTAAAATAAACAGTCAAAAAAAGACAGGGGAATGAAAGAAAAAACTATGAATATAATCCCTGAAAAAGAGATTGAAAAAAGGATTACATCACTTCAGACCAAACTTGGCGAAAACAATCTGCCCGGCTGCCTGATTCAGGACAAGATCAATATTTTTTACTACAGCGGAACAATGCAAAACGGTGCACTCTTTATTCCTGAGTCGGGTGATCCTGTTTTTTTCATACGCCGCAGCCTTGAAATGGGAAAACAAGAATCCCCGCTTAAAAACCTTATACAATTTAAAAGGTTCAAAGACATCCCGCCCGTTATCATTGCTTACGGTTACGACTTTTCCAGGTTAGGCATTGATGAAAATACTACTCCGCTGCTCCTGTTCAAAATGCTCAAAAAGGCGCTTCCGGACACTACATTCAGCGACATCAGCTTTGCCCTTACAGAAATACGGTCCGTAAAATCAGCCTATGAAATTGCTCAGATCAGAGAAGCCGGTAGCCGGCACGAAAAAATTTACGCAATTATACCTGATCTGATTCACGAAGGCATGACAGAATGGGAGTTAGGGACTTTGATCGTATGCGAAATGTTGAAATCAGGCGGCATGGGTATCACGCGAATGGGAGGATTCAACAGCGAGCTGTTCGGCGGAAACATCTGCTTCGGTGAATCCGGTAATCATCCCTCTGCATTTGACGGTCCCGGCGGCATTAGCAGTCAGTCCCCGGCCTTTCCTCTTCTTGGAGGCGATAAAAAATTAAAGAGCGGAGATATCATTTATATTGATACCGGCTTCGGATATAATGGCTATTATACAGATAAAACAAGAATATTTTCCATTGGCAAACCGCAACAGGAAGCCATGGATGCCCATGAAACCTGTCTTGTTATTCAGAAAAAGATTCAGGAACTTTTAAAACCAGGAGAGCTTCCTTCAAGGATATTCGAGCAGATATATGATGAGATTATTGTTCCAGAAAATTTTGAATCAAATTTCATGGGTTTTGGGGGCAATCAGGTACGATTTTTAGGGCACGGCATAGGACTTGTTATTGACGAGTTTCCAGCAATAGCAAAAAAAATAAGCTATCCGCTCAAAGAAAATATGGTAATAGCAATAGAACCCAAAAAAGGCATCAAAAGCATAGGGCTTGTGGGAATAGAAAATACCTTCCAGGTAACCCCTGAAGGGGGAAAAAGACTTACGCCGGGTCTGGATGAAATAAAAATTATTTAGAAATTGTATTAATGGACATCCTTAAAGACTGTATTTCTATGAAAGTGAATTCAAATTCAAATTGCACCACATAAAATTATAGTTGGACATTGTATAGCTCTGGCAATTGGTACCGGCTGGTTACTATGCGAGACTTTTGAAAAATGTTCAATTTTGCTCAAGTTCAAGGAAGGCGACCAAATTTTAAATCAGGTTTAAACGTAGGAATACATAAAAAATTATTAATTTTAAATTTTAAATTCAATAATGGTTTTTTCTTCATTCAAAATTCAAAATTATTCTTAAACCTGACGCAGTAATTGGGCAAAAGGGGAGGTTTTGCAAAGGTCTCTATACCTCGAGGTTCTCTGTTGAAGGGGTCGGGTCTTTTTCGGGTTCATCGGTTTCAACCGTTTTGTTTTGCAGCTTTTGCTGCCTTTTGTCTTCTTTCTTTTTCTTCCTGGCTAATTCTTTCTGACGTTTCTTGAACTGGTAATTAGATCTTGCCATGGCGTTTCCTTTCTGGCTGGTTGCCGGATGGACAAGATTGCTGATAACAGGTAAAAGAATCTCAGCCGGCATAATTTGTGGTTTGATGCAAGCAGTCATTAAAAAAAGGTATCTCCCGTTTCACAGGAGATACCTTTAATTGTTTCAAGAAACAGGTTAGGCAACCGTCACGTTCGCAGCAGCCGGACCTTTTGGCCCTTGCTCAATATCAAACGTCACATGCGCACCTTCACTCAGAGATTTAAAACCAGTAGCATTGATTGCGCTATGATGTACAAATACATCCGGTCCGTCTTCTTGTTCGATGAATCCAAAGCCTTTGTGGTCATTAAACCACTTAACAGTTCCATTTATCATAATATCATCCTCCTTTCAAAAAATTTCAACGTTGCAAACTGAAGGATGATAACATTTAAAACACAGATGATTCCTACAGAAAGAAACTCTCCCGCCAATTCAAGGCGAAACTTAATTGATACCACACCCTAAGCACCTTTAAATGTAATAGCAAGCTAAATATTTATTTTTTAAGAAAAAATGATGTTGAATCTGAAATGCGAATAAGGTTTCCTGCGTCTCATTTTGCCTTGCTTACATCTGCTCCAACCAGTAAAAGCCCGATTTGCTTAATAGATTCTTTACGTTTCTTGCGATTTCTGTCATAATTTTTTAGTATTTACAGGCAGACCTCATTTTGTCTGGTAAGGAAAAATAACTTTGTTTTTGATTATAACAAGAAGAATAATAAATGTCTGATTCAAGAAAATTCCGTTTTTCCATAGACAGGGGCGGCACTTTTACGGATATATATGCTGAAATTCCTGATGCGCCTGGTTTTAAGGTAATCAAACTTCTTTCAGAGGATCCTGATAATTATTCTGATGCGCCAAGGGAGGGGATGCGTCGCATCCTGGAAGAATTCCTCGGTAAGTCCATTTTTGATGACGACTTTAACACTGACCATATCGAGTGGATCCGAATGGGAACCACGGTTGCGACAAACGCCCTTCTCGAAAGAAACGGAGAAAAAAGTGCCCTCCTTGTTACAAAGGGATTTCGTGATATCCTCCAAATTGGAAATCAGGACCGGCCAAAACTCTTTGATCTCAGGATCGAGAAACCCGAACTCCTCTATGAAGAGGTTGTCGAAGTGGATGAGAGAATACGCATCCTCAGAGATGATGAGGCACCTGTTGACTATCCTGTTGTGCATGGAATAACCGGTGAAAGCTACGTGATTCTGAAACCCATCGATTTAACGGCGCTGGAAGCTGAGCTTTACAGCCTTAAAGAAAAAGGGATAAAGAGTCTTGCCATCGTATTTATGCATGCCTATGCCTGGCCGGAACACGAAAAAGTCGCGCTGCAGCTTGCCAGGAAAACAGGTTTCACGAATGTTTCGCTGTCCTCTGCTGTCATGCCGAGCGTAAAACTTGTTGCCAGAGGCGATACAACTATGGTGGACGCTTATCTGACACCGATTATCAAAAAATATCTAAAAAACTTCAGAAAGGGGTTCGCAGACGGTTTTAAAAAAAATAATCTTTTATTTATGCAGTCCAGCGGCGGGCTTGTCCCTGCCGATGATTTTACCGGAAGCCGGGCCATACTTTCAGGACCTGCAGGTGGTGTTGTGGGGTTTGCCGAAACAATCTTCAGCCGGGAAACCAAACAGCCCGTCATAGGATTCGACATGGGAGGAACTTCCACGGATGTTTCCAGATTCGGCGGTGAATATGAACTGGTTCATGAGACCGAAACCGCCGGTGTTCGCATTCAGGCGCCCCAGTTAAATATCAAGACCGTTGCCGCTGGAGGCGGATCCCGCCTGTTTTTCGAAAACGGATTGTTTCTTGTAGGCCCTGAATCATCAGGCGCTGATCCAGGGCCTGTGTGTTACCGGAAAAACGGGTTTTTATCTTTAACCGACGCCAACCTTTTACTTGGACGTCTTCAGCCGGAATATTTTCCTAAAATATTTGGCCCTCAACACAATATGCAGCCTGATATTAAAGCAGCCCGGCATGTAATGGAGGATATTTTAAAAGAGATAAACGAGTACAATATTCGTGAGGGACTGGAAATCATGAGTATTGAAGATGCGGCGCTTGGATTCGTGAACGTCGCAAATGAGGTGATGGCCAGACCTATAAGGGAAATCTCAGTGATGCGCGGATTTGATATCCAGGAGCATATCCTGGCTACATTCGGAGGGGCCGGGCCTCAGCATGCATGTGCTATTGCCGGAATACTGGGTATTTCGAAAATATTTATTCATCGATTTTCAGGGATATTATCAGCGTATGGCATGGGACTCGCAGACGTGGTTGTTGAAAAACAAACGCCTGCAGCGGAAAAGTATAAGGCGGAAAATCTCCCTGACCTTATTGCAAGAGCCACGAAACTAAAACTTGCCGCTGAATCGGAACTGATTGAACAGGGTTTTGACACAAACAGCATTTTAAGCCGCATCTATCTGAACCTTCGCTATGATGGAACCGATACGTCCATTATGATTGCTGAACCAAGGAATCGGGATTTCAGAAAGGCTTTTAAATCAGCCCATATTCGCGAATTCGGCTTTGATCTCGAAAACCGAGACATCCTGGTGGATGATCTTCGCGTAATGTCCATTGGTAAAACAGTCGGTTTAAAGAGAATGCAGATCCAGAAGTCAGACCAGGCTCCGGATCCGATTGATTTTGTATCATGCTATTTTGAAGGCGGCTGGCAAACAACACCAGTATATCGATTGGACGACCTCAAAGGGGGCCAGAGAATCAAGGGGGCGTCTGTCATAATCCACGATATTTCAACAATACTTGTGGAACCTGGAAGCCGGACGCGAATAACAAAATTCGGCGATGTTGAGATCCAGGTTGGGGAAAAACAAGATTACAGCGTCGGCGCAAAAGTCGATCCTGTGCAGCTAACCATTTTCAGTAATCTTTTCATGTCGATTGCCGAACAGATGGGGCGGATGCTGGAAAAAACAGCCGTATCCACAAACATAAAAGAACGGCTCGATTTTTCATGCGCCCTTTTCGATTCAAACGGTGAGCTGGTGGCCAATGCACCTCATTTGCCGGTTCATCTCGGCTCAATGAGCGAAGCAGTAAAAGGCCAGATTCGTATTAACGGTTCCAATACAAAACCAGGCGATGTTTTCGTGTCGAATCATCCGCGTGCCGGCGGGAGTCATCTTCCGGATATTACTGTTGTAACCCCTGTGTTTTTGAACGGAATGATAATTTTCTGGACAGCATCAAGGGGACACCATGCCGATATAGGAGGGATTTCCCCCGGCTCCATGCCTCCTGATTCCAGACGTCTTGAAGAAGAAGGCGCATGCATCGAATCCTTCAAGCTTGTGGAAAAAGGGATTTTCCAGAAAAAAGGTATAATGGAATTACTTATGGCACCCGGAAGGATTAAACCCTCGCCTGGAAGGCCTTTGATAAGCGGATCGCGTAATCCATCAGATAACATCTCCGATTTAAAAGCCCAGATAGCGGCTAATCAAAAAGGGATCAATCTTGTCCTTGAAATGGTCGATAAATACAGCCTCGAAACCGTGCTTGCATATATGGGGCATGTGCGAAAAAGCGCTGAAGAGGCTGTGCGAAAAAGTCTGAAAAACCTCTCCCAAAAAAAAGGTCTGAAAGAAATCGACATTGTGGAGGCTGTGGATTATCTCGATGATGGAAGTCCTGTCGCACTGAAGCTGACTATTGACAGAAGAGACGGGAGCGCTATATTTGATTTTACAGGAACCGGATCGGAGCTTGACGGCAACCTCAATGCCCCGGTCGCCGTGACAAAATCGGCTATTCTCTATAGCCTCAGATGTCTTATCGAAAAAGACCTTCCCTTAAACGACGGGTGTCTGATCCCGATCCAGATAATTATTCCGCCCTGCTCTTTTCTCGATCCTTCCCCCGAAGCAGCAGTGGTGGGCGGAAACGTACTGACTTCCCAGCGAGTCGTGGATGTTGTATTAAAGGCATTCGGTGTTGCAGCCGCTTCACAGGGGTGTATGAATAACTTTACTTTCGGGAACGAAACTTTTGGATATTATGAAACCATCGGAGGCGGTGCAGGAGCCGGTCCAGGATGGAACGGTCAATCAGGCGTTCATACACACATGACCAATACAAGAATCACAGATCCGGAAATTCTGGAGCGTCGTTATCCGGTTATGCTAAGGAAATTTTCTTTAAGGAAAAATTCGGGCGGCAAAGGCCGATACAAGGGCGGCGATGGTCTGGTTCGGGAAGTGGAATTTTTAGCTCCTTTAAACGCTGCCATACTTTCGGAGCGGAGAGTTTATGCGCCCTATGGTCTGCAAGGCGGAAAGAGCGGTAAACAGGGTAAGAATCTGTTTATCGAGAAAAAGGGCAAAATATCCGATTGGGGCGGAAAAAATAAAATCAAGGCAGAACCAGGAGATCGAATCAGGATTTTAACGCCCGGTGGAGGCGGGTTTGGTAAAGCCTGATAAGAAAACAACAAACGTCAGGATGGATCCGAGATCAGTGAATCGGACCCTTACCAACGTGACGGTTATGGGCGGTCAGAATGTTTTTTCGTAATCGCATGGAAAGAGGTGTTATTTCCACCATTTCATCGGATTTGATAAAGTGAATGGCCCGTTCCAGTGTCATGGGCATAACCGGGGTTAAAATTACGGCGTCATCCTTGCCTGAGGCCCGCATATTGGTGAGTTTTTTTTCTTTACAGGGATTTACGTTGATATCCACTTCACGGTTGTATTCTCCCACGATCATACCTTCATATACCGGATCATTGGGCACTACAAACAACTGCCCTCTGGGTTCCAGCTTGAACAAGGCGTAGGCCACGGCCTTTCCCTGACGGTCAGAGACCAGTGATCCCGTGTATCGGGAGGGAAAATCTCCCATATAATTTTCATACCCGGAAAAATAAGAATTCAGGATTCCAGTGCCTTTGGTATCGGTCAAAAATTCCTCTCTGTACCCGATCAGTCCCCGTGAGGGCATGATAAATTCGATTCTCACCCTGCCAGTACCCTTATTTACCATATTGCTCATGCGGGCCTTTCGGTGTGTCAATTTTTCAGTAACTATCCCCACGAAGGGCTCATCGCAATCCACGAACACATGCTCCATTGGTTCCTGGCGCTTGCCGTTTTTTTCCTTATAGATAACCTCGGGCCGCCCCACGCACAATTCAAACCCCTCTCTGCGCATGGTTTCTATGAGGATGGCCATTTGAAATTCCCCCCTGCCCTTAACAATGAAACGATTTTGAGTACCGGTATCTTCCACGCGAATGGCCACGTTACGCAAAGTTTCTTTCATAAGCCGTTCCCGGATTTTTCGGGATTGAACAATTTTACCTTCCCTTCCTGCCAGGGGACCGTTGTTTATGGAAAAGGACATAGAGACCGTGGGCTCATCCACGCGGATGCGTTTCAATGCCTTGGGCGCAGTCTGGTTACAGATGGTGTCACCGATTTTAACGTTCTCGATACCCGACAGCACGATGATATCGCCGGCCTCGGCACTGTCCACAGCTTTAAGTATCATTCCCTGGTATACCTGTAGTTTGCTGAGTTTAATGGGCACCCGGGTGTTATCTTCCGAGATGCATACCAGACTGTCATTAAAGGAGATGGAGCCGTTTAAAATTTTGCCTACGGAGAGGCGGCCCAGATAGTCGGAATAGGCCAGATCCGCCACCAGCATTTGAAAGGGTGCGTCAAGATCGTTAACAGGTCCCGGGATTTTAGATAAAATCGTGTCAAAGAGCAGGTCAAGGTTTTCCCCGTGCTCATCCAGACTGGCTTGAACAATGCCTTGACGGCCAATGGCATAGAGCACCGGAAAATCCATTTGTTCCTCGGAAGCATCCAGATCTATAAACAGATCGTAAATTTCATCCAGAACTTCATCCGCCCGTGCATCTTTCCTGTCGATCTTATTGATAATCACCAGCATGACCAGCCCGGCTTCCAGAGCCTTTTTTAAAACAAACCTGGTTTGGGGCAAAGGGCCTTCCGAGGCATCCACCAGCAAAATGGCGCCGTCCACCATGGCCAGCGCCCGCTCAACTTCACCGCCAAAATCAGCGTGGCCCGGGGTGTCCAGAATGTTGATTTTGTTTTTTTTCCACACAACCGAGCAATTTTTAGCCGCAATGGTAATGCCCCGCTCCCGTTCCAGGTCCATGCTGTCCATGATCCTGTCATCCATTTCCTTGCCTTCCCGAAACAGGCCGCTTTGGCGAAACATGGCATCCACCAGGGTTGTCTTTCCATGATCGACGTGGGCAATGATAGCAATATTTCTCAAATTTTGATTTTGTTTTTTTGTCATAATAAATTTAAAGCCTCTCTGAACTAAATTTTTATTTAAAATTGATGGTGTCGTAAAAAGTCCCATCTACTGCGTTGTAGTATTTTTTCAGACCCTCGACATACTATATGTATGCCTTCGGTCCTGAAAAAACCCTACGCCTTGTATATGAACCCTGGTCGCCTCCGGCGCCGCCAAAGGCGGGTAAACCTTTTTACTTAGCCATCTGCAGTTAAATTAGTGGCTTTTTACGAGTTTATCAAAGCTGATGAACTCGTAAAAAGTCATTTGTAAGCGACATTGAGCGGTTTTGGAAAAAGATTAATCCCAAAAATGCTCACAGAGCGAACAAATTCTACTTTCAAATAACTCAACTGTAGTTTTTTGCCGGTTATCGCAACAGTTATAATTACTCAGCCACCGATCTACGCTGATTATCACGGATATTTTTTTATTATCATATACGTAACCGTTCACGGAATATTGAAATTAGAAATTAGAAATTTGGGCTTCATGCTTTTGTACTGTTTTTCCCAATTTCTAATTTCCAGTTTCAAGCTGTGAAAGGCAACTTTAGTATTTAAACCTATCTGCGGTCATCTGTTTAAGTCTGTGGCTGAATAGTTACTTTAATTTAATTATAACTGAAGACTGATTGCCAAAAGTTATTTTGGTTTCAAGTGCTACAAAGCGGCATAGTGGAGCTTTTTACGAAACCTTCAAAATTAATAATTCTTTATTTGTTTGTTTAATTTGTGGGTTAAAATATCCCGTCGAAATTTGTAGGTCGCTGAAGAAAACTGTCAGTTTATCTTATTATAAAACGAAAAATCAAGATATTAAATTATATTTATCTATGGCTATGAAAAATTGCAATGAAAATACCTGCGAGAAAAACTGCATTGCCGGTTATGCGCAATTTCTGGAAGCCCTCAGCAGCTTCTACAGATATATCCATAATCTGATTTTAAATTGATTTTTTCTTTAATGTGTGTAATTTTTATTTTTACCGTTCCTTTTTGACGTGATATTGCTTGATATTGCTTGAGAATTGGTTTTTATGCCCCAGTTTACAGTGCAAGCCACCTTTTTCTTTTAACTGAATATTATGTGCTTAAGGATGAAACAATGCCCGTAGATATTAATATAATTAAATCTTTGAACTTCTTTAAGGATTTTTCACATGCAGATCTGGAAGAGATTGCTCCTCTTATAGATCAGATCAGGACAACAGAAGGTGAAAGAATAACGTGCAGGGGTTGCCATGCTGACACTTTTTTTATTATTTTTTCAGGTAATTTTATGATTTCTTTTAAACACGACAGGTCATATACTTTACATGACAGAGGTGACATTATTGGTCTTTCGACTCTTATCATGCCTTTTGCTTATACCGGTACAGCAGTAGCTTTAACAGAAGGAGCTGTTTTATCGATGCCTGGTGAAGAATTACTGCGTATTATTCAGAGCAATTCTGAATTGGGCGAAAAAATTATGAAAAAAATAAATGAAATTGTTGAAAAAAGAATGCCTTTTGTTACAGGGAGGTGCTAATTGTACGGTTTGGATGCAATATCAGCTAATAATGGCTGGCAGCTTGCTGCCCTGGGGATTTCAATAGTTTTTGCAGGACTTATAGTACTTTCTTTTTCGATTTCCCAGATACACAGGGTCCTTGAATTTTTTGATAAAAGCAGCGGCTTTTCCCAACGGATAAAGAAAGCAGGCAGAGAAAAAAACATATCGGAGCCGGATGTTGCTGATTCACCTTTACCAGCAGGCATTAAAGAGTCTGCTTTTCAGTTTAAACTTTTAATTAAACACATAGGCGAACCGTTTTCATTGCCTGAACTGATCGATTTTTCAAAAAAATGCGGGCTTTTGCACTCACACTTGCGTATTAATGATCTGCTTCAGACAAACTTGATAATTCCTGATGGAAAGGGCTATTTTTTATGGAATTATGAGGTTGAAAAAACATTAAGGCTTTTTGATGAAAGAGGGGAGTAGAGTTTAACCAATGGTAAATCTTTTAATAGAATTTTTGTCCAACACTGGTTTTGCACTTGCAGGCTATCAGAATATAATAATGCTTCTGGTGGGCATAGTGCTTATTTATCTGGGGATATCAAAATGTTATGAACCGCTTCTTCTGGTGCCCATAGGCTTTGGTATCCTGATGGGTAATATCCCTGTAATCAGGGATTTTGGACTTGGAATTTATGAAAACGGCAGTTTTTTAAATTATATGTATTTTGGTGTTATGCATGATGTTTATCCGCCTTTAATTTTCCTTGGCGTAGGAGCTCTTACTGATTTTTCTGCTATGCTTGCCCGTCCATCCCTTATGCTTCTCGGCGCCGCAGCCCAGGTGGGAATTTTTATAACTTTTTTAGGTGCCCTTGCGATTGGCTTTCTTCCAAATGAGGCTGCATCAATAGGTATTATCGGAGGAGCTGACGGACCTACGGCTATTTTTCTTACAGCCGTGCTTGCTCCGCGGCTGATAGGCCCTATTGCAATAGCAGCTTACTCATATATGGCCCTTGTTCCTGTAATTCAGCCGCCAATAATGAAGCTGCTTACCTCCCGCAAAGAACGGCTGATAAGGATGGAAGAACCTCGCGAGGTTTCAAAAAGGGAAAAACTGATTTTTCCAGTAGTTGGATTTTTGCTGTGTTGCTTCATAGCTCCAGGTGCGCTTCCTCTTCTTGGAATGCTTTTTTTTGGCAATCTTTTAAAAGAAAGCGTAGTGGCTGAACGTCTTGCCAAGGCAGCCCGCACTTCTATTATTGATACAGTAACTATATTGCTTGGCATAGCTGTTGGCGCGAGCACACAGGGCGATATTTTTCTTACCAGCAAATCCATAGGTATTTTTGTTCTCGGCGCTTCAGCCTTTGCCGTGGCAACAGCAGCAGGTGTTATTTTTGCGAAAATCATGAATCTTTTTGTGCGTAACAAGATAAACCCGCTTATAGGCGCAGCAGGGGTGTCAGCTGTTCCGAATTCTGCCCGGGTTGTTCAAATAGTTGGCCAAAAAGAAGATCCTACAAATTTTCTTTTAATGCATGCCATGGCACCAAATATATCAGGCGTTATCGGTTCTGCGATTGCAGCGGCAATTCTGTGGAGCTTTTTAGGTGGATAATAATGTCATTTTTTTCTTGACTTGTATTATTTTATGTAGGATACAAAAAAATAGGCTGATAAAATAAATTGACTTCACACACTGTTCAGTGCTTTTTATTTTTTATTATGATCTTTTAAACTCTTATCTGTTCTGTAATACTCTTAAAACTTCAAAAACTCTCCATAGTTATTTTAGCCCTGATTAGGCAAGGTTTCTAAAACAAGATACCTGAAAAAGCCAGAATCGGGCAGGATAACACTTTTTTATGCTTTTGCATGCATAACACTACCTTTATTTTTTTAGCTTAGGTGAATTAGATTTTTTTTCTAAACAGCACATGTCATTGATTAAAATTATTTAACTGAAAGTATTTACACCAACCTTTAACAGCATCAGGAGGTGCAAATGGAAAAGGAAAGAGAATTTTATGAAAGGCTTAAGAAAAAAGGGGTCTCAAGAAGAGACTTCATGAGGTACTGTACTTTCCTCACGGCTACTATGGGGCTTTCATCGTCATTTGTTCCAAAGGTAGCAGAGGTTTTTGCAGCGCCCACACAGCGCCCGCCTGTTATTTGGCTGCATTTTGCCGAATGTACAGGATGTTCCGAAGCCCTTATCAGAGCTATGTACCCATGGGCAGATGAGCTGATTCTGGAAGTTATTTCACTGGAATATCATGAAACTCTTATGGCTGCAGCAGGTCATCAGGCTGAAGAAAATCTTCACAATGCGGTTGAGAAGTATAAGGGCAAGTTTATCTGTGTTGTTGAAGGTGCTGTTGCTACAAAGTACAACGGCGGGTATGGAAAGGTCGGAGGCAAATCATTCCTTGATATCGCAAAGGATGTATGCCCAAAAGCCGCTGCGGTAATCTGTATGGGCACATGCTCTTCATACGGAGGCGTTCAGGCTGCCAAGCCTAATCCAGGCGGTTACAAAGGAGTTGGAGATGCCATTGGAATTAAAACATTAAACCTGCCAGGATGTCCTCCAAATCCAGTTAATTTTGTCGGCACAGTTGTTAATTATCTCCTTCTTGGTAAACTCCCGGCTCTTGATGCTTTGGGTAGACCGCTTTTTGCATATGGCAAAACTATTCATGATCAGTGCCCAAGAAGATCGCATTTTGAAAATAACGAGTTTGTGGAAGAATTTGGTTCAGAAGAGGCAAAAATGGGTTACTGCCTTTACAAAATGGGTTGCAAGGGGCCCGAAACTTACAACAATTGCCCGATTGTAAAATTCAACGAAGGCACAAGCTGGCCTGTTGAAGCAGGACATCCCTGCATGGGCTGTAGCGAACCTGATTTCTGGGACAAGATGAGCCCGTTTTACGAGGAAATGTAGTTATAAAAACAAATAATAATCCTTTTTAAGAAAAAAGGGAGGAGATAATATGGGTAAAAGAATAACAATAGATCCAATTACCAGGATAGAAGGCCACCTACGTATTGAAGTTGAGGTCGAAGGAGGCAAAGTTAAGAATGCCTGGAGCTCAGGCCAGATGTTCAGAGGCATAGAACTTATTCTTCAAGGCCGTGATCCCCGCGATGCACAGCATTTTGTCCAGCGATCCTGCGGAGTCTGAACTTATACACATGCTTTGTCCTCGGTGAGGGCAGTCGAAAATGCAGTTGGCGTTAAAATTCCGAAAAATGCGCGCATAATGAGAAACCTGCTTCATGGCGCACAATTTCAGCATGACCACATTGTTCATTTTTATCATCTTCATGCTTTGGATTGGGTTGATATTGTAAGTGCATTATCAGCTGATCCAAAGAAAACAGCAACTCTTTCAGAAAATGTAAGTAATGCACCATGGGGTGGCTCAGCGTATTATAAAGGTGTCCAGCAGCGTCTTAAAACTTTTGTCGAAAGTGGTCAGCTTGGCCCCTTGAATAATGCATACTGGGGACATCCTGCATATAAACTTCCGCCAGAAGCAAACCTTATGGCTTCAGCGCATTATATTGAAGCTCTTCGTCTCCAGGCAAAGGCAGTCAGGATGCACGCAATATTCGGCGCAAAAAATCCACATCTGCAGTCGCTTGTTGTTGGAGGAATAACATCAGTAAGAGATCTTACTCCTGATCGCATAGCTGAATTTCTTTCTGTCTGGAAAGAGACTCAGACATTTGTCAATGATGTATATATTCCTGATCTGCTGGCCGTTGCTTCATTTTATAAAGATTGGGGCGCAATCGGCGGAACCAGTAATTTCCTGGCATGGGGAGACCTTCCCTTAACCGATAAAGAACCTGAAAGTCTCTATATGCCAAGAGGCATTATAATGAAACGGGATCTTGCCGGCGTGAAAATGGCAGAACAGGATAAGGTTACTGAGCATATTGCACGTTCATGGTATGAGGCGGGCAGCCCAAAACATCCTTATAAGGGCGAAACCAAGCCTCTTAAGGAAGATCCAAAATACAGGACAGGTGGAAAATATTCCTGGATTAAGGCACCTCGCTACGAAGGAGAACCATGCGAGGTTGGACCTCTTGCGAGAGTGCTTGTAGCCTATGCAAGAGGACAAAAAGATATAAAGGCCGTGGTTGACAGCACACTTAAGAAACTTGACATTCCAGTCAGTGCACTGTTTTCTACTCTTGGCAGAACAGCAGCCAGGGGCCTTGAAACAATCGCAATCGGCAATGCCATGGAAGGATGGGTCATGGAACTGGTTGAAAATATTAAAAGTGGTGATACTAAAACTTATCAGTCATGGACAATGCCTGACAAGGCCATGGGTGTAGGCCTGAATGACGTTGCAAGAGGATCTCTTGGTCATTGGATTGAAATTGAAAACAAGAAGATCAAAAATTATCAATATGTCGTACCATCAACCTGGAACTTAGGGCCAAGATGTGACAAAGGAAAGATGGGACCCGTAGAAGAGGCGCTCATTGGAACCCCTGTTGCGGATCCAAAGCGTCCGATAGAGGTTCTGCGAACAGTTCATTCCTTTGATCCTTGTATAGCCTGCGCTGTTCATATAATTGATCCTGATTCAAATCAGGTTTACAAGATTAAGGTGCTATAAAAATTAAGATTCTTTGTATATAATTTCCCCTTTTGCCTTTCTGATCATGGGAGGTTAAAGGGGAAATTCATTTCTATATCAACTTTTTTTTATGAGATCCTTGAGAAATGTTTCTCGCTAAAAATGGGCATTTGCAAAGGTTTCTCCATGTCTTTCCAAACCATATTCAATCTATTCTCTTGATTGCATTAATATTAATTTGATGTTATAAATATATTATGAATAATATTCTAAAAAAGAACTCACAGAAAATTATGGTCTTAGGTGTTGGATGCATACTTTGCAGCGATGAAGGCTTTGGCATACGTGTTATAGAAAGAATGCAGAAGCTTTACGAGTTTCCTGATGATCTATCGATTGTTGATGGTGGTGTTTTGGGAATCAGTCTTCTGGGTGTAATTTCAGAAGCTGACAAGCTTATCGTTGTTGATGTTATCCGAAATAATGGAAAGCCCGGATCTCTCTATCGTATAGATGGTGATGCCATACCCCAGCGGATCAGGGCAAAAAATTCTCTTCATCAAATCGATTTTCTTGAAGCATTAACTCTGTGCCAGGCTCTTGACAAGGTCCCTGAAACTACTATTATAGGTGTAGAACCGGAAGATATTGAAACAGTCAGTATTGACCTTACACCGGCAGTTGAAACACAGATTGATCCTGTAATGGAGATGGTTCTTGCCGAACTTGACAGCCTGGGGGTAAAATATAAAAAAAAGGAGCAATTAAATGTGTCTTGCAGTTCCTTCAAAGATAATAGATATTGAAGATAATATGGCTGTCATTGATGTTGATGGAGTAACAAGAAAAACCAGCCTTCTGCTTCTGGAAAACCCTCAAATCGGTGATTATGTCATTGTTCACGCAGGCTTTGCTTTACATAAAATCGATGAAGCAGTTGCAATGGATACCTTGCAAATATTGAAGGATGCAGCCGAGTTGGCTGAAAAACTCGAAGATCTCGAGCAATGACCAACTGAAAAAACCATGACAAGTGACTATGTTGCCAGAAGACTCAATATAAAAGGAATAGTTCAGGGAGTTGGTTTTCGGCCATTTATTTATAACCTGGCAATTCGGCATAAAATAAAAGGCGAAGTCTCAAACACCTCTTCCGGCGTGACTGTGATCATAGAGGGCAATGAAGATGATGTTGAATCATTCTGTCTTGACATTACTGAAAAAAAGCCGCCGCTGTCTCATATCACTGATGTTTTAATCAACCCCGAACCTGTCAAAGGTTTCACAAACTTTCTCATTGCGCAAAGTGCCGGACCGGCTGACCGTTCAACCCTTATTTCGCCTGATGTTTCTGTTTGCAATGACTGTCTTCGCGAACTTTTTGATCCGCACGACCGCCGGTATCAATATCCTTTCATAAACTGCACAAACTGCGGCCCCAGATATACAATTATTTCAGATATTCCTTATGACCGTCCAGAAACTTCGATGAAACATTTTAAAATGTGTGAAAAATGCCAGGCTGAATATGACGACCCGGGCAACAGGAGATTCCATGCGCAGCCAAATGCCTGTGAAAAATGCGGGCCTAATGTTTCTCTGCACGATAATAATGGGAAGAAGATTGATACCCTTAATCCAATTGAAAAAACCGCACAGCTTTTAAAAAAAGGTTCTATTGTTGCAATAAAAGGGCTGGGAGGATTTCATCTGGCAGTGGATGCTGTAAACAGCATTGCCGTGAGCCTGCTCAGGAGCAGAAAACACCGCGAAGAAAAACCTTTTGCAGTCATGTCCAGAGATATGGAAAGCATTCGCAAATATGCATATTTGAAGCCTGAAGAAAAAGCGCTTCTTAAATCATTACAACGTCCTATTGTAATTCTTGAAAAAAGAAACCCCAATCCCCTTTCAGAAGATATTTCGCCGCGAAACAGATATTTCGGGGTGATGCTTCCTTATACTCCCCTTCACTATCTTTTGCTGAGCCACAATTTTACTGCTCTGGTTATGACCAGCGGGAATATGAGCGAAGAGCCCATTTGCATTGATAATGACGATGCTTTTAAAAAGCTTTCAAATATTGCAGATTATTTTCTGGTACACAACAGAGATATATATTTGCGCAGTGATGATTCCATAGTAAAGCATACGGCCGGTCATACAAGGTTTATGCGCCGGTCAAGGGGTTATGTGCCGGTTCCTGTTTTTTTAAAGAAAAATATTGATCAGATACTTGCCTGCGGCGGAGGACTGAAAAGCACTGTCTGCCTTACAAAGGAAAATAATGCTTTTATAAGCCAGCACATTGGAGATCTTGATAATCAGGCAACGTACGAGTTTTTTCAGCTGACAATCAGGCACATGAAACAGATACTTGATATCAATCCCAAAATTGTTGCCCATGATCTTCATCCTGATTATCTGAGTACAATATACGCGCTTGAGCTTCACGATATTCAAAAAATGCCTGTTCAGCATCATCATGCACATATAGCAAGCTGTATGGCAGAGAACCGCTTAGACGGTCCGGTAATAGGGCTTGCATTCGATGGCACCGGCTATGGAACAGACGGCAGTATATGGGGAGGAGAGATACTAATTGCTGAAGAAGGTGAATTCCAGCGCAAAGCGCACCTGTCATATGTTTCCATGCCTGGAGGAGATGCGGCGATAAAAGAACCATGGCGCATGGCTGTGAGTTATCTTTGCGATGCTTTTGAAAAAGATTTTGCCGGCCATGATCTGCCTCTGTTTAAACAGATCGACAATAATAAGATAAAATTTATCGCTGAAATGATCTCAAAAAAAGTAAATTCTCCGCTTACTTCAAGCTTGGGGCGTTTCTTTGACGGCATGGCAGCAATTATTGGTATCAGGAATAATGTTTTCTTTGAAGGCCAGGCTGCTATGGATTTGGAGATGATTGCTGATCAAGATACAAAAGAGGTATATGATTTTGAATGGACATCGGAAAAGATCCGCAGAATTTTATTAAAGCCCATAATATGCGGCGTAATAAAAGACATGGACAAAAATGTACATATTTCAAAAATAAGCGGCAAGCTTCATAATACAATTATTATATTATTCTCAGAATTATGTGAGGTTATAAGAAAAGAAACAGGTTTGAACAGGGTTGCCTTAAGCGGAGGCGTATTCCAGAATTCGATTATTTTATCTGGATTAATAAAAGGTCTCAGCAACAGAGGCTTTAAGGTAATAACACACAGTCTTGTTTCAACCAATGACGGGGGAATTTCTCTTGGCCAGGCAGTAATTGCGGCAGCGGCCCACCCTTAAACCGTCATTCCGGTGCTTTTTTAACTGTAGCGGTAAATTCATTCATAGTTAAAGGTTTTGATAAAAATGCATGACCAAAATTAATCGGGAGATGATCCTCAAATTTTAAGTTCTGTATTTATTATATTGTTTACATGCTTTGCTATGGAAAGCGATGCTGTAAGCCCTGGGGATTCAATTCCTATTAAATTAATAAATCCTTCCATCCCTATATCAACCTCATGTTTTATGACAAAATCCTTTATACCATAACCTTTGATCTTGGGACGAATTCCTGCCATATCTGGATTAAAAGCTTCTTTGTCCAGCCCTTTGATATTTTTTTTCGCGTTTTTATAAAAAATATCTTTTTTACCGGCATCAACTTTATAGTCTATATCATCCACATACTCTGCATCCGGTCCAAAACGAAGGCGTCCGGCTAAATCCAGAGTGGCATGGATGCCTAAACCGGTCAAATCTTTGTTCGGCACAGGGTAAATAAGCATTTTTACAGGTGATTTTCTGGAATAAGAAAAATATGAACCCTTGCAGTAGCTAAGCCTGTAACCTGTTTTTTCAATATTAACACCTATCAGTTCAGCTACATAATCCGCAGCAAGCCCGGCTGAATTTATAACCACTGAGGAAATAAATTTATAATCATTATTTTTTATGCCTATTACATATCCGTTTTTATGTTTTTCAATGGAATTAGCCTCTGTGTTAAAGGAAAATAAAACACCGGACGCACTCGCAACTCCATGCAAATGAGACATTAAGGAGTGCGAATCAATAATGCCGGTATTTGGAGAATAAACAGCGGCTTTTGCATTAACATTTGGCTCTATTTTGTTTATTTCATCTTTTTCAATAAGCTTCAGCCCTTTAACGCTATTCTTTATTCCAGTATTATAAAGCTCCTGCACTTCTTTTACTTCCGACTCGCTAACTGCTATTATTAATTTGCCAAGCCTTGAATAAGGAATGGAATATTTTTCGCAATATTTATATAAAAGTCCTGCGCCTTCCACGCACAATTCAGCTTTAAGCGAGTTTGGAGAATAATAGATACCGGAGTGAATAACCTCGCTATTGCGACTGCTTGTCTCCTGCCCGAATTTTTCATGTCTTTCAAGCACAATAATATCGTCATATTCCCGAGACAGTTCCGCTGCTATAGCCAGTCCCACTACGCCAGCGCCTATAATTGTTATTTTAACTTCGTCCATTTTTCCCTGACTTGTATTGAAGACTTTGGTGCGTTGAAATCCTTGCTTAAATCATAAAATTCGGTACTTTTTACAAAACCATCAAAATTGATATAGATTATGTTGACACGGAAAGGCTCATATGTGTTAGCCAGCTTTCTCTAAGTTTTATTTTTATTTTTTTGAACTTTTATTTTATTTTTTTTCATATTTTTCATCTTTATCTTTTAACTCTAAGGGTTCTCGTGGTTCTTTTAGTGGATATTCTTCTGGTTCTTCAGGCTGTAATTTTACAAACATTTCGTTCACGAAGGATTGAATAATCAACGATAATCCCGTTTTCGTTGTAGGGGCAGAATCCATTTCTGCCCTTTTGGTGGCGGATACGAAATGGGCGGATATGGAATCCGCCCGTACGGCAGAATCTATTTCTGCCCTTTTGGGGGCTCTGTAGTAAACAAAGCAAAAATCGGCAGATGATCCGAGTATCCTTTGCCGAGATGTCTGCCCTTTCCTCTTTCAGATCTCTGCCATCTATAAACGGCTTTTCGATTAAAGAGATAATCAGGAGTAAACCTGTTAAAAGAATTATCTATATATGAAATTCCCTTTTTGTCATAAAGTCCTTTTGATAAAATAATGTTGTCAGGACTGCTTTTATAACCAAAAAAATTATAAGACCAACGCCTTTTTTGATTAATTTCAAACCACAGATTATAAAGATATTCATTATTTGTCTGTTCCATCAAATTTTTTTCACTTACAAACTCAAAGCCCATAATGGTTTTTAAAATATGATTAATTCCTGTAATGCCCGCTGTATCATTTAATTTCGCCTTATTTCTAAATGTGTTGAATTCATTGTAATCTGAATTAAAATCACCTGTTAAAATAAAATCAGTATCATCTTCTAATTTATCAATTTCACGCTTAAGCGCCCTGGCATAAATTATTCTGCCTGTTTCAGGACTTTTTTTTGATTTCCAGTGATTGACAAACAGAACAAGAAAATGGCCTTCTATATCAAGGGTAATTTTCAGGATATTTCTTGCGAATTTGTTATGCACTGATATTTCTTCTTTCTTAATGATCGGGAACCTGGACATCACAGCACATTTAACAGTTGTTGCTTTTGAATCCGCTATTGCAAAATATGGGTAATCAATGCCAAGGCTGAAAAGAATCTTCTGTAGATAAACAAGAGATTTTTTCGACTCAATCTCCTGCAGTGTAATAACATCTGCATTTAAGTCCTTTATAACTCTTGCAATATTTCGAGCCTTGATATTAAGCATGCCAATATTCCAGTTATAAGCTGTATCAGGAATATAACCGTCATATTCAGTGCCATCATAAGTAATATCAAAGAGGTTTTGTACATTATAACTTACAATCATAAAGTTTTTTGCCTCTATTGAATTGACAAACCCCAATACAATAATAAGTATTAACAGAACTGTTTTTTTTATATATTTTGACATTAAAGCAATATAATGCAATTTTTTATGTATTTATAAACGGTTAAGGGTTTTTCCCTTTGGCCTAAAGGACAAATGTCATCACAGAATTAGTTGCATTTGATAAAAATTCTAGTTGAATCTTTAAAAAAATATCTGATAATAAAACAACTTATAAAATACATATTTCCTCTCGTCTGACAAGACCTTTTAAAAAAATCATATTGTTATTGCGTACGAATAAAATAGATTGCATAATAAAAGTTTTTTGTTTCACTCGAAATGACAGGCTGAATCCATCAAGCTTGTGATTATGCGAGACCTTTGAAAAAGGCTCAATTTTGTTTAAGTTCAAGGAAGGCGAGGATTTCAACCACAGGAATATATTGATATTTCGAGGATTGAAATTTGAGCCTGACGCAGAAATTGGGCAAAAGGGGATGTTTTGCAAAGGTCTCTATGCACCGGCATCATAATATAAGTATAAAAGCTAAATCAGGAGGTAGAAAAGAATGAAAGTTTTAGTAAGCGATAATCTCGGAGAAATTGGAATTCAAATGTTTAAGGAAGCAAAAGGAATTGAAGTTGATGTTAACGTGGGACTGCCTCCGGAAGAGTTGAAAAAAATTATCGGGAATTATAATGGCCTTGTCATCCGCAGCGCAACAAAGGTAACAGAGGATCTTCTTGATGCTGCAACACAGCTTAAAGTTGTCGGTCGTGCCGGAATAGGTCTGGACAATGTGGATATACCGGCAGCTACAAAACGGGGTATTATTGTAATGAATACTCCTGAAGGTAATGTTATAACTACAGCTGAACATACTATTGCCCTGATGCTTTCTTTGACACGCAATATTCCGCTTGGCACATCATCATTAAAGGCCGGGCAATGGGATAAGAAAAAACTCCAGGGAAGAGAGATATATAAAAAGGTTCTCGGTATTATTGGTTTTGGAAAAATTGGTTCCATCGTAGCCAATCGCGCAGAAGGACTGAAAATGAATGTAATTATTCATGATCCGTTTATTTCACCGGAACACATCGAAAAAGCGGGTTTTGAAAGTGTGAGTCTGTCTGAATTATACAAAAGGTCTGATTACATAACCGTACATGTGCCCAAGCTTAAAAATACAACCGGTCTGATTAATAAAGAAGCCATTGATCAAATGAAGAATGGGGTCATGATTATAAACTGCGCGCGTGGCGGTATTGTTAACGAGGCTGATCTGCTTGAAGCAATGAAGTCAGGAAAAATTGCAGGAGCTGCATTAGATGTTTTTGAAGTTGAACCCCCTTATGAATCACCCCTGCTTAAAATGGACCATCTCGCTTGCACTCCGCATCTTGGCGCTTCAACCCTGGAAGCTCAAACAAATGTGGCAGTATCGGTTGCCAGTCAAATAATTGACTGCCTGACAACAGGAACTATTATCAATGCAGTAAATGCCCCGTCTGTATCGGGCGAACTTCTTACAAGGCTTGGTCCATACATATCACTTGGGGACAGGATGGGATGTCTTCAGGCCCAGCTTGTAAGCGGAGGAGTAAAGGAAGTAGTTATTGAATATACAGGTGATTTTCAGGGTCTTGATCTTACTTCCGTTTCAACGGCTGTTTTAAAAGGCCTGCTTACGCCGATACTCAAGGATAATGTAAACTTTGTCAATGCGCCTGTTATTGCAAAGGAAAGAGGAATAAAAGTAACGGAGATGTCCAGTTCCGAGTCTGAAGATTATATGAACCTTATTACACTGCGTGTAAAGACTACAGAAACAACAAGCATAGTATCTGGAACAATATTTGGGAAAAAGGACTCCCGTGTAGTAAAAATAAACAACTTCCGTCTTGAAATGATCCCGCAGGGCCATCTTGTTCTGATAAATAATATTGACCGGCCCGGAGCTATAGGCAGCATCGGAATCCTTCTTGGTAAACATAATGTAAATATTGCTCAGATGCACGTAGGGCAGGAAAAGGATGGAGAAAAAAATATTATTCTACTTAGAACCGATGCTCCTTTAACCCAGGATATTATAGATGACCTGAACTCTCTGCCGCTTGTTAACAACGCAATATATTTAGAACTTTAGTATATTTAAGGAGATCAGACATGTCAGAAGAAAAAAAAGAATTTGCCATAAAAGACCGAAGAATTTTCGCGGATGAAAATAAAAAAAGCCCGTCAGAGGATTCTGATTCTTCAAAAAAACAGGAACCTGAAATTCAGATGCCTGAAGTAAACTTTGCGACTTTTATTATTTCTCTAAATGCATCTGCCCTGGTAAACCTTGGTGTTATTGCTGATCCTGCTACAGGCAAAGAAGTTAAAAACCTGGCTGTAGGAAAACAGACAATAGATATTTTGAGCATGATGGAGGAAAAAACAAGGGGAAATCTGACTCCGGAAGAAGAAAACATGCTCAAAAACATACTCTATGACTTAAGAATAATATTTGTTAAAGAACATGGATAAAGCGTCAACTTAAGTCTATCAGAAAAATGGCATAAAAGATAATTTTAGCTGATTGGGCTTGGCAAACATAATTTTTAAATAACATGCAAAAATTTGAGGATTATATTTAAGTATTGAGGATTATATTTATGAAATTTATTAAAAATATATCGAGTAGAAAAAAAACTTTTGCCGTTATATTGATGGCGAGTGCGTTTTTACTCTTTTTGGGTTTTTATTCATCACATAATGCTTCGGCAAAACCAGATAATATCACAGTGCCTCAAAGCTTCACCAGCCTGGCCGAATCAGTAAGCCCTGCGGTAGTAAACATCAGGACTGTTAAAACCATTAAGGGTGGAGGTCGTGTATTTCGCAATTTTTCAAAAAGTCCTTTTGATAAGAATGATCCCATGCGCGACTTTTTTGAAAAGTTCTTTGGTGAACAGCCACAGCATGATTTCAAACAAAAAAGTCTTGGATCTGGATTTATAATTGATAAAAAAGGCTATATTGTAACAAACAATCATGTTGTAGAAAACGCTGACAAAATAAAGGTAAAACTGAAAAACGGAAATGAATTTGATGCAGAAGTTGTTGGCATGGACTCTTATACTGACATAGCTCTTATTAAAATTAAATCATTGCGCAATCTGCCTGCTACCAGATTAGGGGATTCCGACTCACTTAAGGTTGGCCAGTGGGTAGTAGCAATAGGCAGTCCCTTTGGCCTGGAACACACTGTAACTGCTGGAATTGTAAGCGCCAAGGGACGGGTTATTGGATCAGGGCCATATGATGATTTCATACAAACCGATGCGTCAATTAACCCTGGAAACAGCGGTGGGCCGCTTGTTAACATGAAAGGGGAAGTTATTGGAATAAACACGGCTATCATAGCCGGAGGCCAGGGAATCGGTTTTGCCATTCCAATAAATCTTGTCAGGGGAATTATTAATCAGCTTAAACAAAATGGTGATGTAACCCGTGGATGGCTTGGCGTATCTATTCAGGATCTCAGCGAAGAACTGGCAAAATACTATGGTATTAAAGACAAAAGCGGAGTGCTTGTCACGGAAGTTTTTCCAGGAAATCCTGCTGATAAAGCAGGAATCCAGCCAAAAGATATAATAATTGAGGTCGATAATAAAAAAATAAAAAAAGGGCGGGATTTAACAACAATAATCGCAAATATCGGTGTTGGAGATGTTGCTGAAATAAAGTTTCTAAGAAAGGGTAAAGAAAAAACGGTTAAAGTAAAAATAGCCAAAAGAGAAGATTCAAAAATTTATGCCGGAAAATTAAAAAAAGATCAGAATGATGAACTTGGAATACGTGTATCAAAACTGACACCCGAAATAATTCAAAAGTTTAATATAAAAGAAACAAAGGGAATAATCATCGTTTCAGTAGATCCTGAAAGCAAAGCTTCTGAAGCAGGGCTGAATTCCGGTGATATTATAAAGGAAATAAATCGCAAGACAATAAATACCTCTGATGATTATCAGCGTGAGATCCAAAAAATTAAAAAAGGCAAATCCATTGAAATACTTATAAAGAGAATTAACAAGGGATTTGTCGTTATAACTATGACAAAATAATAGCTGTCAATTGAGCTGATAATAAACAAGACCTTTGTATTCTCAGGGAATTTGGTTGTGAAAACACCATGAAAATTTTGTCTCCGGCAAAAATTAACCTCTTTTTGCATATAACAGGAAAAAGAAAGAACGGGTATCACGACCTTTTTACACTTCTGTGCTGCATAAGTCTTTATGATACAGTCTCGCTTTCTTTTGGCGAAAAATATACAACATTAACCTGTAATAATTCAGACATTCCTGAAGGTAAAGAAAATCTTGCAGTGAAAGCGGCAAATCTTTTTTTCAAGACCGTCCATAAAAACGAAGGTGTTAAAATAAGGCTTGAAAAAAGAATACCTGTCGCAGCGGGTCTTGGAGGCGGAAGCAGCAATGCAGCCGGTGTTCTTTCAGGTTTAAACACCTACTACGGCCACCCTCTTACAAAAAGCCAGCTGATGTCTATGGGGTTGTCAATCGGGGCTGATGTTCCATTTTTTATTTTCAGTAAACCGGCAATAGCCACGGGAATCGGCGAAAAACTGGAGGCATTTGAAGGGCTGGAACGATTTAAAGTATTAGTGGTTTGTCCAAAAATTAATGTTTCGACAAAAGATATATACCAAAATTTTAATTTAAAATTGACAAAATGCAATAAAAAGCTTAAGCAAACGATTTCTGAAGAAGAAATCTTTGATATACGGCAACATTTGTGTAATGATCTTGAAAATGTAACTATACCAATGCATCCTGATATTAACGAAGCAAAACAAGCTCTTTTAAACAATGGCGCAATGGGCTCTCTAATGTCTGGAAGCGGTCCTGCTGTTTTTGGCATTTTTTCCGACTTTAACAAAGCTGAAACAGCCTGTAATGCTATTTTAAACAAACATGACTGGAGGCTGTTTCAAACTGAAATGCTGGTTTAGTTAAGTGCCTAAAGTGAGCTAAAGTTATGGTACGCCTTCGGCGTGCTGATTTTGATGAACTCGTAAAAAATCACAAATTTAACTGTAGATGGCTAAGAGACCTTTGAGAATTTGCAAAGGTCTCGCCAGGTAAAAAGGCTCATATACAAGGCATAGTAGTTTTTCAGGACCAAAGGCATATATATAGTGAGGCCTTCGGTCTGAAAAAATACTACAACAAAGCAGATGGGACTTTTTACGACGCCATTAATTCTGAGACTTTTGAAAAATGCTCAATTTCGTTTAAGTTCAAGGAAGGTGAAGATTTCAACCACATGAATATATTGAATATTTCGAGGGATTGAAATTTGAGTTTACCCCGTAGCTCCGGCAGATGGTACTGGGGCCTGACGCAGAAATTGGGCAAAAGGGAGTGTTTTGCAAAGGTCTCAATTCTGGGGCGTCGTCAAGCGGTAAGACACAGGACTTTGGTTCCTGCATTCGGAGGTTCGAATCCTCCCGCCCCAGCCAGGATTGATTGACAATTTCGTAAAAATTTATTTATTAACCTTTTTATATGGCGTATAAAATGAAAGATCTTGCACTATTTACTGGAAATTCAAACCCGTTACTTGCTCAAAGAATATGCGATTATATTGACATTCCCATTGGGAAAGCCAAGATAGGAAAATTTAGTGACGGAGAAATACAGATTGAAATTGATGAAAATATAAGATCAAAGGATGTTTTTCTGCTTCAGTCAACATGTTTTCCTGTAAACGAAAACCTTGTTGAGATGCTTCTTATGATAGACGCTCTTAAACGTTCTTCAGCCAGAAGGATAACTGCAGTAATACCATATTACGGATATGCTCGACAGGATAAAAAGGTTGCCCCGCGTGTTCCTATCAGCGCCAGGCTTGTTGCAGATATTCTGACTGCTGCCGGTGCAAACAGGATAATTACAATGGATTTACATGCTGTTCAGATCCAGGGGTTTTTTAATATTCCCGTGGATAATCTTTTTGCCGCTCCGGTAATTCTTGACTATATTAAAACCCGTTTTCATAATAATCTTATTGTTGTTTCTCCTGATGCAGGAGGGGCTCAAAGAGCAAGAGCCTTTGCAAAACGTCTTCAGGCTGATCTTGCCATAATTGACAAACGCAGAGACGGTCCCAATCAAGCCAAAGCTATGGCAGTAATTGGAAATGTGACTGGAAAGACCGCAATTATTCTCGATGATATGGTTGATACAGCAGGAACCTTAAAAGAAGCAGCAGATGCTATTATTCAAAACGGAGCAAAAGAAATTCATGCGTGCTGCTCACATCCTGTGTTATCCGGGCCTGCTATTGACCGAATCACAACTTCTGCTTTAAAAAGCCTTGTGGTTACAGACACGATTCCGTTAAATAATAATGCTAAAGCATGTAATAAAATAAAGGTGCTTTCTATTGCAAAGTTGGTTGGAGAAGCAATAATCCGAAGCCATAAAGGGGATTCGGTTAACTCTCTTTTTGTATAAAAAATTTTTAAGGAGGAATTTTGGAAATAATTGAACTTAAAGCAAATATCAGAACATCTGCTGGAAATAATCAGGCCCGTGCTCTCAGGCGAAACAAACAGATACCCGCAATACTCTACGGACAAAGCAAAGAGAACGTCCTGCTTTCTGTTTATCTTAATGACTTGGAACAGGCTCTTAAAAAAGGCAAAAGCGGCCAGATTTTGTTAAATCTTGTAATTCAGAACGGTGAAATATCCAACAGAACTGCTATCATCAAGGAATTGCAGACACATCCGCTTGAAAACAATGTTCTTCACATAGATTTTTATGAAATTGACATTAACCGCAAGATAAAAATCAAGGTGCCTGTTATAACTAAGGGTAAATCAAAGGGTGTTGAGCTTGGCGGCATGCTTCAAATTATACGGCATGAACTGGAAATATTATGTCTGCCGTCAGAAATTCCAGAATCAGTTGAAATCGACATTACCGACCTTGATGTTGGTGATTCTGTACATGTTGAAAATATTGTTCTTAAAGATAATGTTGAAATCCAGGCGGATGTTAATTTTACAATACTAACTATAGTAAGTCCAAAGGCAGTAGAAGAAGAAGTTGTAGAAGAGGGTGAAGAAGAAGTCGAGGGCGCTGAAGAGGGTGCTGAAGAAGGTGATGCTAAAGAAAGTGCTAAAAAAGATGAAGCGTCTGAATCTAAAGGTTAAATATGCCTCAAAAGAGAGTATCTCTTGTGGTTGGTTTGGGGAATCCAGGTAAAAAATATGTAAATACCCGTCATAATGCTGGATTCATGGTGCTGGATCAAATTGCGGATTCTTTTTCCATACCGCTTGGCAAAAAAAAATTTGATGCACTGATGGGCCGGGGTTCTATTGAAGGAATAGATGTTATCCTTGCTAAACCAATGGCATTTATGAATATAAGCGGCCCGCCTGTTCAAAAAATAAAGCAGTATTTTAACATACCATGCAGGGATATTCTGGTTGTTCATGACGATATTGATCTTGCTTTTGGAAGACTGCAGATAAAACAAAAAGGAGGGTCAGGAGGTCATAATGGTTTAGAATCAATAATTAAGTTCTTAGGAAGAGATGACTTTCCCCGTCTTCGTGTTGGAACAGGACGGGAGGCCGAATCTTTGGAAAAATATGTTGATACTTCTGATTATGTGTTAGGTGAATTCAGTTATAATGAGAAAAAAGCTTTAGGCCAGGTAATCGCCAAGGCTCAGGATGCAATAATAACAATTCTATGTAAAGGCATAACATATGCGATGAACCGATTTAATAAAAAAGGATCATCTCCCGATTAGTTGTAGTCAATTCTTGCTCGCCTCTGGCGAGAAGCTAAAACAAGTGGGTTATTTCTAATTAAGCGGGTGTAATCTCAGAGGGTACAAGGGGTC
>Ga0208648_1000699_pt1 | contig 31629 bp, 33 predicted proteins | sample AntAceMetag02UKL_FD_184772 | JGI IMG/M metagenome (GOLD analysis project Ga0208648, IMG submission 184772) | Saline lake microbial communities from Ace Lake, Antarctica - Antarctic Ace Lake Metagenome 02UKL (SPAdes) (version 2) | ecosystem: Environmental > Aquatic > Non-marine Saline and...
CACTGGTGAGCTGCTTATATTTTTTCATCGGTGCTCCTTTTACTTGGTCGTTTAAGTGGCTTAGATAGTAACGCAGCTCACCACTTAAATTCACCTATAAAAGTTGCACTTCAAACTTGAATCCACCCATTATAATATGAATCAGCCCTGATAAATAGTAAAAATAGGAGATACAGTATGCGCACAGGCTATGTGCAAGTATATACAGGCAACGGGAAAGGCAAAACAACAGCGGCCTTTGGTCTTGCGCTACGCGCGGCCGGAGCCGGACTGCGGGTTTTTATTGCGCAATTTATCAAGGGAATGCCCTACAGTGAACTCAAGGCCTTTGAACGCTTTAAGGATCTGATCACCATACAGCAATACGGCACCGACTGCTTTATTTTCAAAAACCCAACACTCGAAGATTGTGAGGCCGCCCGACGCGGACTGAATGAAATCACGCCAATTGTCACTGGCGGGAACCATGACATCGTAATTCTTGATGAAATCAATATTGCAACCCACTATGAGCTACTGCCGGTGCCAGACGTGCTAAAGCTCATTAAGGACCGTACACCGGGCACTGAACTGATTCTAACCGGCCGCTACGCTGATGAACAAATACTAGAGTGCGCTGATCTGGTAACAGAAATGGTTGAGCGCAAGCACTACTACCAACAAGGCATTCAAGCCCGCACAGGCATTGAAAAATAAAACCCCCGGCAGGTGTGTGCATTAACAGATTGTTGGAAAAATATTTTTTGCAGGTGTTCAAAAACAGCTTTGCGCAAGTCAGAAACAACGTGGGCTGTACTCAAACGGTTGGATTTGTCATGTCTTGTGCAGAATCGGTTTCACTTGTCGGACCGGCAACTGTGCAGCGATTCTTTCCCTGATTTTTGCCTATAAAAAGCGCCTTGTCCGCCTGACTAATAATATCCTCAACCTGCTCACCATGTTCCGGGAAACCGGCGACACCGGTACTGATCGTTATCGACTGGGTACCGCCAGGCACGGCACAGGCTATCCTTTCAACATCCATACGAATGCGCTCGGCAGCATGCAAAGCACTTGGCGGAGAGGTTTCATGCAGCAACACGACAAACTCATCACCGCCATAACGGGCAGCAATATCTGAAGACCGGATATTTCTCGCAATTGCTTCCCCGATCTGCCTGATAATGGTACTTCCGTAAATATGGCCATAGCGCTCATTGACCGGCTTCAAATTATCCGCGTCAATCATGAGAATCGAAAAGGGATGACCATAGCGGACTGAGCGCTCAAATTCTTTACGCGCAAGCGGCAAAAATGTCCGCATGTTCTGCAAGCCAGACAGGTAATCCGTGCCCGAAAGTTCCTGTATCTGCCGCCGGGCCTTAAGCATTGACGTAGACAGCAGCGAGGCAATGTACGGAACCACCCAGAACGCAATAATCAGCAAAAGCGTGGAAATCTGTTCACGCGGCGTATAGACGCTCCTGCCTTCACCGGGAAGCGCAAGCGAAAAACAAAAAACCATAACAACCAGAAATTTGGGTGTACTGCTCTCGGGCAAGGCAACCGCTGACGTTATGATCGGGAACAGATACAGGCATAGAAGCGGACTCCATATACCGCCGGTCTGCCACAGTATCAGGGTAACAAAAAGGATCATCCCCCAGATTTGAGCCGAAATGATTGCCCAGGTGTGTTTATCCGACCACCGGATCAGCTGCATGCACCCGAGGAAAACGACATAGGCACCGATAGCAAACTGCAACGGAGGTTGCTCCGCAAGGAGGATATCAGAGGCAAGAAAATACAGCATGACAATAAACGGCAGTAACCATTCAATACTGCGCAGCGTCCGCCTGAAGCTTGAAAGCTCCTGCCGGACTACCTGAGCAGAATCTTCAGCGCTCATATCCTCAAGGTGGTGGAGATGTCGTGTCATTGTATACACATGCCTCTTACAATAATACTAAAATCAGAATCAACCACAATCCTCATGCATTCTTTTTCGACACATCATCCTTATATACAACAAAAACATCTGTTCTGTCCAATAATAGATACACAGAGTTCTATCGAAACTTATCCACCTGTGCTTAAGTACTAAATCCATGCCCGCACCGCCCTTTTTCAAAAACAGGCCCCGAGGATACCCACACTGTTGCTTATGACGCTACAGAGAACTCTGCATCCCTGCTTGTGGACAATTAATACCTATAATCAATGAGCCCAATTTTCCCGGAAAGGATGTGAAGCCTTTTTAACCGGCGCTGTCACCCGACATCGCCATATTTACCTTGCCTTTAAGGAAAATCTTGATAAAATGTGCTTTCTTAAAAAAGGACTTTAAATAAGCAAGACCAATACGTAAACGACTTAAATAAAAGGAGCACCAATGGGATCACAACACAAAGAAACCCGCCAACTGCAAGAAGAGCAGATTGCGGCACAGATTGAGAAACGAATAGCCCTGCTGACATCACAGGAAAAAACCGAAGATGAAATCACCAAGGATGCACCGCTGAAAAAACTACGGGGAGACCTGCGTCGCACCAAGGCGGCAATAGCCTCGATTGAAAAACGCACCAAAACGGTTGCAGACGCCCACCAACAGAAAGTCGCCAAAGAGGAAAAACGTGCTGCTTCACGAACCAAGAAAAAGAAAGACAAGGGCGAAGGCGCTCCAGCCGTCGCAAAGAAAAAGAAGAAAAAAGAGAAAAAAGAGAAATAATTTGCTCCCGGGCCGGGCTTCAGTGCCCGGCCTTTTTAATTACGGGGAAGCGTATGTGCGTCATAGCCTCTTTGCAATACCGCTGCCCCTCATACCCCGGCATTCACAACATACCCCCCAACGCGTCTACAGGATTTCATCTCCATAGCACCCCGCATGCGCCGCATACATACCGAGTATGCTTTTCCGGGAGTTTTGCATGACACTGTCATGTACCGCCATTATAATCGGCCTTGTACTGCTGGTGTGGAGTTCGGATCTTTTTGTTGACGGAGCTGCGGCACTAGCCGCGCATTTCAACGTTTCCCCATTCATCATCGGCATGGTCATTATCGGTTTTGGCACATCTCTTCCGGAAATGCTCATTTCAGTTCAGTCGGCCATTCAAGGAAACCCGGGCATCGTTCTGGGCAATGCCTACGGCTCAAATATCGCCAACCTCGGTTTGATCCTGGGCATAACCGTCTTAATATGTCCAATTGCGGTTCCTTCTCCAATCTTCAAGAAAGATCTGCCCCTGCTATTCGGCATTACCCTGTTTGCTGCGCTATGCGTCGGCAACGGTTGGATCTCCCGTATGGAAGCACTGTATATGCTGGCACTTTTTACGGTTATCATGCTCTGGACTATTAGAAAGGGTCTCAAAGGCCGTGAAATATTTATCATGCGGGAGTGCGAGAAGGAAATCTCCAGCAGCATGCCGGTCGCACACTCATTTTTTCGAATAGTAATCGGTCTGATTATTCTGCTCGCAAGCTCGCGAATGCTGATATGGGGTGCGGTTCAAACCGCTCAATTCTTCGGCGTCAGCAATCTCATCATTGGCCTTACGATTGTCGCCGTCGGGACATCCCTGCCCGAACTTGCTTCTTCGCTCGCAGCCATCAGAAAAAACAAACACGACATCGCACTAGGTAATATTCTGGGTTCCAATCTGTTCAACACACTGGCCGTTGTCGGTCTTGCCGGATGCATTCAGCCCATGCAGGTACCTCCCGAAGTGCTGACCCGCGACATCGGTGTCATGACCCTGCTGACCGGTTCACTCTTTTTGTTCGGATTCGATTTCGGCAAAGGCGGCCGGATCAACCGGTTTGCAGGCTCAGTGCTCCTTGTGGCATATGCTGCCTATACAGCATATCTTATCTACAATGCCTGGCCGCAGCAGGCCTTATAAAACACGTGCGCGACAACCGCCAACATTTAAATTGACACCATTGCACAAGCCGCCTATATTTCAACACACGGCAACAGCATAACAATCACTGGAACATTCCCGGAAACAATCCATGATTAACGTAAGCCATATCAGTAAAAGCTACGGCAGCACCCGCGCGGTTCAAGATGTTTCCTTTGAGGTAAAACAAGGCGAAGTACTGGGATTTCTGGGCCCTAACGGTGCCGGCAAATCAACTACCATCCGCATGTTAACCTGTTTCATCCCGGCTGATACCGGATCAGCCCGAATCGCCGGATATGACGTAAAAACTCATAGCATCGAAATCCGACGACAAATCGGATACCTGCCGGAGAACAATCCACTGTACATGGACATGGGAGTACTTGAATATCTGTATTTCGCTGCCGGCATGCGTGCAATTCCCCCGGGAAAACACAAAGACGCTGTGCGCCGCGTTGTTGAACGCTGCGGCCTGGGCCCTATGGCTGCCCGCACTATCGGTGAGCTTTCAAAAGGATACCGACAGCGCCTGGGACTTGCGCAGGCCCTGATCCACGATCCGGCCCTCCTGATCCTCGATGAACCGACCATTGGGCTTGACCCGCACCAGATTATCGGAATGCGCAACCTGATCAGGGAAATTGGGCGCGAGAAAACCGTTGTACTCAGCTCGCATATCCTGCCTGAAGTAGCGGCAACTTGCGACCGCGTACTCATCATGAACAACGGCAGGATTGTAGGCAGCGGCACGCCTGCAGAGCTGTCAGCCATGGCACGCGGGGGTCAGGAAATCCTGGTAAGCATCCGCGCTCAGCAGGACCGCATTGAAACTGTACTGGCATCCCTGCCGTTCATCACCGCATTCAAACATGTGGATGAATGCGACGGGTTGCACTGCTACAGCTTACGGGCAGCCAATGATGATGACGTAAACGAACGTATTTTTCATGCTGTCGTGCAAAACGGCTGGAGCCTTACCGAACTACAGCGCAAAACTATAAATCTGGAGGAGGTATTTGTAGACCTCACCACCAGCGAGGCCACATGAACTGCACCGGCGTTATTTTTCGCAAAGAATTGAAAAGCTATTTCAACTCACCAATCGCCTACATCGTAATCCTGGCGTTTCTGGGAGTTACGCACTGGCTTTTCTTTCGCACATTTTTTCTTGCCAACCAATCAAACCTGCGCCCGTTTTTTTCGCTGTTGCCGTGGATATTTCTCTTTCTGGGTCCGGCGATTACCATGCGCGCCTGGGCTGAAGAAAAAAAACTTGGTACCATAGAAGTGCTGATGACCTTTCCGGTCCGCGAACGCGAAGCGGTGCTGGGCAAATTCCTGGCGGCTTTCCTATTCCTGATCATTACGTTGTGCCTGACAATTTCCCTGCCGCTGACCGTGGTATTTATTGGCCATCCCGATCCAGGTCCAATCTGGGGAGGCTACCTTGGTGCGTGTCTGCTGGGCGGATGTTATCTGGCTATCGGCCTGTTTGCCTCAAGCCTGACCGAAAATCAGATTGTAGCCTTCATCCTCGCAATCGTACTGTGCTTTGCCCTGCTGGTCATCGGAGAAGACTTTGTCCTGTTCAGCATGCCCGCAGCCCTGGTGCCGGTATGCACATATCTGGGACTGGGAGCGCATTTTGAAAGCATCGGTCGCGGCGTAATTGATCTGCGCGACATTATTTATTATTTGTCAATAATCAGTTTTTTCCTTTTTTTAAATCAACTGGCACTGGAAAGTAGAAAATGGCGCCCATAATCCCTAAAGCACGTGCACACGCAATGCCGGGTTGCAGAGCATGAAACCTAAAAAAATCACAGCTGGAACCCATGCCGTCCTGCTGGCGCTTTTGCTAATTGGTATCCTTGCGATCATAAACCTGTACGCCAACCGAAATTTCTTCAGGATTGATCTAACGCAGAACCGTCGATACACTATTGCCAAATCCACACGGAAAATCCTAGCCGAACTTGATGACATCGTCACAGTAAAGGTATATCTCTCCCGCAAACTGCCGCCATATGCGGCAACTATCTCAGATCAAATCAAAGACTTGCTGGAGGAATATCGTGTCTATGCCGGCGGCATGCTCTCTATTGAATACATTGACCCCGCCGACGATCCGGCCCTGAAGCGCTCTCTGCAATTTATGGGCATTCCACAGCTACAGCTCAACACCACTGAACGCGATCAGGCCGCAATTACCAACGTATACATGGGACTGGCCGTACTCTACGGCGATAAAAAAGAAATTATTGCGACCCTGACCACCCCGGACCGTTTTGAATATGACCTGACCGGCAAAATTTTGCGCGTTACCCGCGAAACAGATCAAACTATCGGATTTTTGAGCGGACATGGCGAGCCTGATCTGCGCCAGGGTCTCCGCACCGTCAACCAGCTCCTGAAGAACCAGTATTTTACACGCACGGTGCCGACCGCAAACGGTAAACCGATTGATCCCGGACAGGTCTCGGCACTGGTAGTCGCGGCTCCACAAGCGCTTTCCGAACGCGATCTCTTTATTGTCGACCAATACATCATGGGAGGCGGACGGGTTTTATTCCTGGTTGATGGTGTTACCCTTGACGAATCCATGCAGGCCTCAACCCTTGACTCTCCCCTGCGCCCCCTGCTGGCGCATTATGGCATCAAGGTGCTGCCACAGCTGGTACTTGACCAGATCAATGTCACGGCATCGTTCCAAAGCGGCCAGTTCAACGTTATGCTGCCCTATCCCTTCTGGGTTCGGGTTGTCCGAAACATGAACGAATCACTCCACCCGGTCAGCAGCAGCATTGAAAGCATGGTCATGCCCTGGGTTAGTCCACTGGCCATAGCCGATAATGCCACCCGCACTATGCAGGCAGATGTTCTGGCGCAAAGCTCCGACGCTTCCTGGGTGCAGCAGGACATCTTCGATTTGAATCCACAGCAGGACTTTAGCACCCGCCGCAAGAAGACCGGCCGGAGGATACTGGCCGTTGCGCTCAGCGGCAGCTTTACCAGTTGGCTTGCTGATCACAACACTGTACCGCCCCTACCCGGTAAAGAACCCCGGCAAGATGGCGCGCCGGAAATTCTTTCCCGCAGCCCGGATACCAGAATAATCGTGACCGGCAGTTCACGTTTTATTACCGATGAATTTTCCCAGGAGTTCGAGGGCAACCGCACCTTCTTTCTCAATGCCATTGACTGGCTGACCATAGGGGATAAGCTGATCGACATCCGCTCACGCGAAACCGGTGAACGGCCCTTGAAGCTTGTAAGCGAGCAGACCAAAATGATTGTGCGCCTTATCAATATGCTGGCAGTACCGTTGTTGGTGATAGCGTTCGGTTTGGCATATAACGGCCTGCGCCAACGCCGCAAACGCCGGGAAGCCCAAATCATTACGGGAGAATCCTGATGCGGCGCCTAAGCCTGTTTGCCCTTATATTTATTCTGCTGGTTGGTTTATACTGGTTGCTGGAAGGCCGGGGCGGCAAAAATACTGTTCGTGAACCCAATCATCTACTAACCGGGTTTAAACCCGCAGAAGTTGACCGTATTAACATCACCTGTTCGGATTCAGACCCAATTGTTCTGCAGAGAACTGACAGGGGATGGCAGGTAGCAGCGGACCGGGGCGCTTCCTATCCTGCGGACAGCTCCGCAGTACAGACACTATTTGAAGCCCTTACAGAACTCAAGACGAACAGCATGGTCTCACGTAAGCCCGCTCGCCACGCACTCTACGAAGTGAGCCCCGAAACAGGATTATATGTGGAGGCGCTCGATCGTAAAAAGCGCACACTGGCAGAACTACTCATAGGGAAAAGCGGTCCAAATATTTTCAGCACCTATGTACGCACTACGGACAGTGACGCGGTCTACCTGGTCGACGGCATCCTGCAAAATTCAACTTCAAAAACCCTGAATGAATGGCGGGATAAGAGAATTTTCTCCCTTAACCCTGAAGATATTCGCGCCTATACCGTAAATGGCGACTGCAACCTTGCTTTGCACAAAAACGATACCATGTGGTTGACGGGTCCGGAAAATACGCCTGTTGATACCGGGGCAGTAACAAAGCTTATGCCCAGGTTCGCGAGTCTCAATGCTGTAGATTTTGCCGAAGGCACGCTGGAGGAGTTCGCGCTCAATGAACCTTCACGCACCATCACGGCAGAACTTGGTGATGGAACACAAGCCACCCTGCTGCTTGGAGCTGACGCAAATGCTTTTCAGCAATATGCCAAAAGAGCCGACGCCGACACCATATGTATTATTGAGAAATATTTGGTGAACATGCTGTGCCCAACGATAGAAGAGCTGAACACGCCTGAGACTGCAGAAGCTTTACCTGCCGAAACACAGCCTTTAAAGTAGCAATTTCTACTTTTATTGTAGCCAGATACGCAGTGTCATCTCGACCGGGTGGAAAGAACCTGAAATTTAAATATTTCTCGCCAAGCTCAAAATGACAATCCGGCTACGATGTTCAGAAAATGGCTCCAGACATTGTGTCGGCCCGAGCCAAGAGGCAGGCAGTTCAAAAATAATTGAATGTAAGGCATGCGACGTTATGAGGAATGAGGCATACTTTTTGTACGCCGCAATGACACATGACAAGCATAACGCAGCAGACAACTGTTTTTCAGCCGCCTGCTAGGTACCCGTTACCTGCACCCAGACATTACGCTCGCGCGGGCCGTCAAACTCACAGAAAAATACCGACTGCCAGGTTCCCAGACACAGCTGAGCATCAGCAACGATAACGTTCGTGCTGCACCCAAACAGGGTCGACTTGATATGCGCGGCTGAGTTACCTTCCATATGCTTATAGCCGTCCTGTAACGGGATAATTTTATTTACTTCCATGAGCATATCGCGCGGCACATCGGGATCGGCATTCTCATTAACGGTCACGCCCGCGGTGGTATGCGGAATAAACACCGTGCACAGGCCTTCTCGTACACCTGATGCTGCAACAACCCTTTTGACCTCACGGGTGATGTCAATCATCTGAGTCTGCTTCTTTGTTGTGACGCTGAAAGTCTGCATGGTTAATTACCCCTGCGCATGGATTTCGATTGTCATTTTGAATAAAAAAGACTTCTGGAGGGACGCGCTTCTGCGCGTCCGCTCAACAGCCACATGCGGCCACGACAAAGCGTGGCCCTCCAAGGTCTCTCCCTACGGTCGAGATGACACGTCTACCCTATTTAGAGGCGTTGAGTACCTTGACCTTAGCATTAATCATGTCGCGATGATTAATATCGAGCAGCTTGGCCAAGGTATGCATCAGGTGGTCTTCATGATCGGCAAGCGTTTCATCAGCATAGACTACCGTCCACAGCATTTCCATGACCTGCATTTTCTGCTCAACCGAAAAATTCTTCTTGATCGTGCTGGTAAAACCCCACAGGTCAATCTGCTCACGACGGCGCTGCTCAGAAAGCGCTTTGAGCTCCTCAAAGGCCTCAGAAGAGAGTCCGAAGCGCTGCTGCACCATCTCGGCAATGCGGGCTTCCTCATCGGCCGTGAAGTCATCATCGGCATGGGCCATTTCAAGCAACAGTGCGCAGGTCGCAATCTGCAGCTCAAGCTCATCATCGGTTTTGCTCACCCCCATGGCAGCGGGTTTTGCTTTCATTGTTTTAATAATCGATTTAAACATATCAAGCATTATAGTGCTCCGGCTGTGTGACCGTAACGCGCGACAGCCGCGCCGGCCACAATTGTTTTTTTGCATGCATAATTTGACTGTTCCCATAAACAAGGCAAAGCATGCTGACGTTATGCTTAAAAAATAGCACTGTTACAAGCACCTGTGCAAGCAAATTTGACAATGGCGCGTGATCCCTAGCCGCCCCGCCGGGCCCGGTCAAGCTGAAATAGCTTGACAAGATTTCTCGCTGGAGTATTTTGGAAGCCGCACGAATTTCATTGAAACCGCAACAATTTAACCTACTACAGGATACTATGGACTCCTTACGCTATCACGAACTTCCGGTTCCCGGAAAAATAGAAATCATGCCTACCAAGGACTGCAAAACTCAGCAGGACCTGTCTCTGGCCTATACCCCCGGCGTTGCCGAGCCTTGTTTGGAAATAGAAAAAGATCCAAAAATGGCCGGCAAATACACCAACCGGAACAACCTGGTCGCCGTAATTACCAACGGAACGGCCGTGCTCGGTCTTGGCGATATCGGCCCGCTTGCAGGAAAACCGGTTATGGAGGGCAAGGCAGTTCTGTTCAAGCGCTTTGCCGATCTCGATGTCTTTGATATCGAGCTAAATACGAAGGACCCGGAAAAAATTATCGAAACGGTTGCGCTTTTGGAACCCACCTTCGGCGGCATCAACTTGGAAGACATCAAGGCGCCGGAATGCTTTGAGATAGAAACCAGGCTTAAGAGCATGCTATCAATTCCCGTGTTTCATGACGATCAGCACGGCACGGCCATCATTACAGGCGCGGCGCTTTTAAATGCCGTCGAAATCAGCGGTAAAAAAATCGCCGAACTGCAAGTGGTGGTCAACGGCGCGGGAGCAGCAGGGATATCCTGCTCGAACTTCTATATTCGCCTGGGCGTCAAAAAAGAAAATATTTTAATGTGCGACACCCGGGGCGTTATCTACAAAGGCCGGGAGCAGGGCATGAACCAGTACAAGGCGGCCTATGCCGCGGAAACCACGAAACGCACGCTGGCCGATGCCGTGCAGGGCGCAGATCTATTTCTGGGCCTGTCCGTGGGCGGAGCGCTCTCACCTGAAATCTTGAAAACCATGAACAAGGACCCCATTGTGTTCGCCTGCGCGAATCCTGATCCTGAAATTCTCCCCAAAGACGCACATGCAGTCCGGCCCGATGTTATCATGGCAACCGGACGCTCAGATTTTCCAAATCAGGTGAACAATGTTCTCGGATTTCCCTTTATTTTTCGTGGAGCCCTTGACGTAAATGCTACAGACATCAATGAAGAGATGAAGCTGGCAGGCGCGCGCGCCCTTGCGGCTCTTGCCCGCAAAGAAGTTCCCCGCAGCGTATTGCAGGCCTACGGCCTGCAAAGCCTGAGCTTCGGCAAAGACTACCTGATACCCAAGCCCTTTGACAGCCGCGTGTTCATCGATGTCTCAATTGCGATTGCAGAGGCTGCTGTAAGCAGCGGGGTCGCTCAGGCGACCTATCCGGGCCGCGAGGCATACCAGAAAATCCTCGAAGAACGCTACACACGCAGTATCACACGCTTTAATACATAACACGCCAAAGGCCCGGAAAATCCCCGGGCACTCCCGCCATTAAGCCGCTTTTTTAGGATTTACATTTGACACGCTGATCATTTTCAATAATTTGTTAAAATTGTTCTTTTGTATCTATGTACAACTTCAACGGTGGAAAACCTGAAAGGAAACTACTATGGTCAAAGACGGAATCAACTGGAACCAGCTTTATCAGGATAAGTTTACACCCTGGGATATTAAGAGGCCTGACAGTCACCTGGCCGAGATTGTTACCTCTATTCCGATCAAGCCCTGCCGGGCTCTTGAGCTTGGCTGCGGCACCGGAACAAATGCCATCTGGCTTGCACAACAGGGCTTTGAGATAACAGCCATGGACCTGTCAGCAATCGCCCTGGAGCAGGCCCAGAAAAAAGATGGCGCTGATAGATGCACGTTTGTGCTAGCCGACTTTTTTGATGAGCCACTACCGGGCACTGATTTCGGTTTTGTTTTTGACCTTGGCTGTTTGCACGGATTTTCAGATCCGGAGCACCGGGATAAGCTTGCCCGCAGAATTGCGCAATGTCTGATAGGCGGCGGCTACTGGCTCAATATCAGCAGCAGCCTTGACGGACCGACTGTCTGCCCTTCGCGCCTGTCTGCCCGTGAGATTACCGCGGCGGTTGAACCCTATTTTGAAATCCAATCGCTTACAGCTTCGGTTCTAGACAATTTAAGCGCTGAAGACAAAGAGGAGATGGGCCTGGGTCAGGACCTACCGGCCCCGCACGCTTTCTGCACCCTTATGCGCAAGCGCGAGCCTGAGGATGAGTAGTAACAGGATGTGTAATAAAACATTAAGTGGCTGAGAATACAGCTGCGACCGTGTGGATCCCCCAGAGCTTGCGCCTCATGTCTTGTTGTAACTATTTTGTTGACATACTACAGCGAGAATTCTATAGTTTTCAAACTTAATAGTTCCACTTTAACAAACTCAGACAATATCGTAGAGCTAAATACCCAGACGCAACAATAGGGTTACACGCGCTGAGTATTAACTTCGCGACTTGTTTCTTAAACGGTCGGCGTAAGATATCAAAATATTTAACTATATTAAGACGAAAATCAACAAGCATGAACCTAACAACAAAAATAGCAAAACGCATTACAATAAATCCTTGGGTAAACTTGATAATAGCAATTGCTAGTCTTGCAGGTATTGCATGTGCCTTACAAGAGCACTTCATTGCACAAACAACATCTTCCCAACCGTTGATTATTTTTTTGGTTGCCCTTTGTCTTTTCGCCATTCTTTTTATCGCAAACTTGTTTTTTTTCATTGAAAACCGCAGGCTAAAGGACATAGCGGATAGATTCAGAGAAATAAATTCAATTTACAGAGACAACCTCTTTAATTGTTTTTATGGTGATCTTTACATTACTGATTCAACAAAACTAATGAGCATTGAAAAAGAAACTATTACGGCAGTGTGCCAGCGAATTTCACATATTTTCTCTACCATCATTGGCAAAGATTGTGTGGTTACGGTAAAATTATTAACAAACACAGGCTCCAAGTGGTCAGTCAATACCTACACAAGAAGTGAAAATCACAGCGAAAGAGAAAAAACAAACCCAAAAGAGTTTGAGGTGAATACTGGACAAAACACAGCGTTAGACCAAGCCATACAACCTGACACAACAGGTCGTTTGCAACATTTTTATTCAGCAGATCTAAGAAAACATAAAAATTACACTAACCAGAGACCTCAGTACCTGAAATACTATCAGAGCACTCTTCTCGTACCCATACAAAGTCCTGGCGTGGAAAGCATATCAGATCGAGACGATATCGGATTTCTTTGTGTAGATACAAGATCAAGAAACCGGCTTAATAACGGGCATCACCTTAACATGCTGGCAGCCCTATCAGATCAGATGTATAACTTTATGTCGTTAATGCGTGGTAAATTCACTGTTAATGTAGGGGTGAGTTAAAAATGATTAGAAAAAAGATCCAATTTCTTTTCGAACATCTTTCGTATTTATTGTATATTAAATATTATGGAATAAATGATTTGCCGTTCAAGCAAACTGAACTTCATGTATCTGATACAACAAACGCTTGGAACCTAAAGGCCCTTTCGACCGATATTTATTTCGGAAAAATTCGAGGAATAACATACAAAAGTGATGAACAGATCAAAATTTCAAACCGCAATAACGAATGGAACAAAATGGCTATTATGCAAGACTAAATACAACCATTAAAAAATTAAATATGCATTTGAAGACTAGAACACATTGCTGAATTAGCCAAACTTTGATTGCTCCACAACCACGACCTTCAAACCGAAAAAATCTGAACGAGAGAGGTCGCGAAATTACATTTTCACTTGTCAATTAAATATTGCATCAATAGGGGGTGGTTCTTATAAAAAAATAGAGCCACCCCCTATTGATGTTCGTTACTAATTTTATAATGAACAACAATAATACATACTGCGTCTATCTACTTGAGTGTCGCGATGGTTCCTATTACTGCGGATAACCATAGACATGCAGTGCGACCTAAGCAGCATACCATCGGCATAATTGCCTTTGGCAATTCTAAAAGCGCAGGTCGCGCCGACATTACCCGCTCCAATCACGGTTATTTTTTTACGCATGCGTTGTTTCCTTCCTGTAAACACATAAATCAATATAGAATATTCAAGCGTTAAAAAAAGCACTGATACAAGCACATGCGCTAGCAAAATTGATACTGGCGACATGTCGTTTTTCCAACTCCATGACACTTTATCATTTCAAAATTTCATTTGACACATGGAACTATTTTTAATAGCTTAATATAAATTGTGCTTATTTTATATTCATCAAAAACAAAATCAAGCTGGCGCAACATCTGCTTTTAATTGAATTCATTTTCAATGCAATGTATCTGCATGCTATAAATGTTACTATTAAAATTATCAAGGCCCATATACCAAAGATAGAAATAAAACCTAATTAAGCCCTTTTTTTCTTCAAACTCTAAATAAAACAGAAGGCACAATATGAGCTATTATCGAGATATTGATGACGTTGTCGAAACCTTAAAGAACGCTCAAAAACGGGATAAAAAATGTGCCCTGCTTATCGGAGCTGGTTGCTCTGTAAAGGCCGGCGTACCTCTAGCCTCAGAATTTGTCGAAATTATTGCGAATGAATATAGCCGAGCGTATAATCGCGCCAAAGAAAAAACCTACCCTCATTGTATGGCAGAATTGCTGGTAAGTGAAAGGCGTGATTTAATAAAAAGATATGTCGACAATGCCAAATTAAATTGGGCTTATATCTGCATAGCGCAGCTTATGAAGTCTGGGTTCATAGATAGAATATATACTACAAACTTTGATCAGCTTGTAGTCCGTGCCTGTGCACTACTTGGTATTTATCCTGCCATTTTTGATTTTGCAACGTCTCAGTTATTCAGGCCTGCGGACATTGATGAGAAAGCTGTCTTTTATCTGCACGGGCAATCTTCTGGCTTTGTGCTTCTTAATACGGAGGCAGAATGTGAAAAATTTTCTGGACATATGGAACCTGTTTTTCAAGATGCTGGCGAAGGCAGAGTATGGCTTGTAGCCGGTTACAGCGGCGAAAACGACCCCGTCTTTAATCACCTAACTGCTACTTCAAGATTTGACAACGGATTATATTGGATTGGCTATAAAGATAACGAACCAGCACAACATGTAAGAGAAAAATTATTAACTAAAAACAAAGATGCCTTTTATGTGAAAAAGTTTGATGCTGATAGCTTTTTTATAGAACTTGCACAGAAATTAGACTGTTTTCCACCCGAACTGATTTCGCAGCCTTTTACATATTTGGAGCAACTGCTTAAACCAATAGTTCCTTTCAACCCACCTGGTGAGACAAGCGAAAACGATGTAATGCATGTTACACGCGAAATGATAAAAAAGGCAATTACAAATTATGAAAAAGAGCCGACCCAGGAAGATTCTAACGAATCAGAGCTAATTAAACTTTATATGGCAGGAGAGTATCAGAAGGTGCTTGAATATGCAAAATCCCGCAGTGTTGACGCGCTACAAGATTTTGATGCAATAGCATGGTCCAACATAATGCTTGGCAATGCCTTGTTATATCAGGCAGAGACAAAAAGCGAGGAGGAAGCAGACCAACTGTTTACACAAGCAAGGGAAAAATATGCTGAGGCTGTACGGATAAAACCCGACAAACATGAAGCGCTTTACAATTGGGGCCTTGCCTTCTCACAGCAGGCAGTGACAAAAAGCGGGGAGGAAGCAGACCAACTGGTTACACAAGCAAGGGAAAAATTTGCAGAAACTGTGCGAATAAAACCCGACGACCATGAAGCCTTCAATAGTTGGGGCATTGCCTTCTCACAGCAGGCAGAGACAAAAAACGGGGAGGAAGCAGACCAACTGTTTACACAAGCAGAGGAAAAATTTGCAGAAACTGTGCGGATAAAACCCGACTACCATGAAGTCTTCAATAGTTGGGGCGTTGCCTTGTCACAGCAGGCAGAGACAAAAAACGGGGAGGAAGCAGACCAACTGTTTACACAAGCAGGGGAAAAATTTGCAGAGGCTGTACGGATAAAACCCGACTACCATGAAGCCTTCAATAATTGGGGCGTTGCCTTGCTAAAAAAGGCAAAGACAAAAAGACAAAAAGACAAAATTAAGATATATTCCTCTGCAAAGGAACTATTATTAAAGGCAGAAAAAATAAAAAGTGGCTGTAGTTCTTATAATCTTGCATGCATATGCTCATTGACAAAAAAATTTAAAGACTGTAAAAATTGGCTAAAAGCATGTCGCAAGATGGGGTTACTCCCTGAACCTTCCCATCTTCGGGATGATAGCGATCTGGATGCCGTCAGAAAGTTTGAATGGTTTAAAGAATTTATCAATAATTAAATTTTCCAAAGCCTGTGACATATAAATTGAGAGCATGAATTCCATAAAATTTCACTGTCAAAAAGAACCAAACAGGCCCTTTAGCAGAGCACACCGACCTAACTTTTTCATCAACAGCTCAATACAAAAAGTTTAGGCACGCATCCTCCAACTACACTTTAAATTAGTAAATTATCAAAGCAACAATGCAACATTTATAAATGAATAGCAACAATACATACTGTGTCTATTTGCTTGAGTGCCATGATGGTTCGTATTACTGCGGGATAACAATCGATATGCAGCAGCGGCTCAAACAGCATAACGCCGGAACTGCCTCCAGGTATACACGCGGGCGGTGCCCGGTAAAGGTGCGAGCGCGAACTCCCAATTGCTACTCGAAAAGCAAAGCCTTACAGCTTGAGCACCAAGTCAAGAAATGCCCTAAGCATAAAAAATCCGAAAAAATGGCCTCCCTCAATAAAAACATAGCGCACTAGTATTGCCGATTATCATTTCTAGCAAACAGGTCTTTTGCTTCCGCGCGTCCGCTCAACAGGCACATGCGGCCACGACAAAGCGTGGCCCTCCAGGATCTCTCCCGTTGGTCGAGATAGCAGGGCTGAAAAAACAGGCTTTACAGACGCGCGTTTCAGTTGCACTATGGTGCTGCACACTGTTTTAACCTGTAGCGCCGGACACATATGATTACGGTCAGCAGAAACACGGCAATTGTTCTTCTCCTTTTAACGACCGTGTTCTGGGGAAGTTCCTACCCTTTCACCAAATCGCTCACAACTGTTTTTTCGCCGCTGTGGGTGGTGGCATTCCGGTTCGGGTTGGCCGGGCTTGTGTTGCTCGCTCTTGTCCACCGGGAACTTCTCAGCGCACTGCGAACAGCGGCAAAAAAAGATCTGCTGGTGTTGTGCGCCCTGGGGTTTCTTAATTTTCTTGCCATACTCTTCTTTACCAAGAGCCTGCAAGAGATTGAGGTCACCAACAGCGGCTTTATTCTGTCCTCCTCGCTACTGCTCGTTCCGTTTCTGGAATATGCGTTCAGGGGCAAGCCCCTGCAACGCACAACCCTGATCGGTGTGGCACTGTTGGGCATGGGCCTGTATCTCATGTCATTCGGCTTCGGCTCCCCCGGAGCGTTCCGCCAGGGAGAGAGTGCAGCCTTTATTGCGGCACTGCTCTATGCCGCCTACATTATCGTCATCGGCAACCTGTCGAAAAAGTTTCATGCCGGGGTGATCATGTGCTGCGTGTTTCTTGTAACGACACTTGCCGCCTGTCCAGCAGCATGGCTCTTCACTGAAACGCCGCTCACACATTTTCCCGAAATGCGCACCTGCGTTGATCTTGTCTATCTGGCCCTTATCGGAACAGCAATTCCCTATGTGCTGATGGGCGTGGGACAGCGCACGCTCGACAACCAAACAGCGGCCTTTATTTATATTCTTGAGCCTGTATGCGCGACCATCCTTGCGCTACTGTTTTTCAACGAAGCAGTCGGAAGTGCAAAGTGGCTCGGCGCGGCTATTATTCTCGCGGGCCAGTACATCGCCATTGCCGGCAGGGGCAAAAACAAGATAGTGCTGCCAAAATGACGCTGAAAAGGATACGCTTGAAAGAGTAAACAAATATTGCTAAGCTGACTCAAAAACAACACACCTTTAGGGAGAATACCCGTGAAACTCGATCAGATCATCAACAGAAAAAAATTTGATGCGGTTCTTTTTGATCTCGACGGGGTCCTGACCCCCACGGCAACAGTGCATTCCGCCTGCTGGAAGCAAATGTTTGATGAATTTTTATCGCATTGTTCAAATGAACAGAATATCAAACTTAAACCTTTTGACCGCGCGTCGGATTACCTGAACTATGTAGACGGCAAGCCCCGCTATGAAGGTGTAAAAAGCTTTTTAGACTCCCGGGACATAGAACTGCCCTACGGTGATCCCGCTGATGCTCCGGGCATGGACAGCATGTGCGCGCTGGGCAACCGCAAGGAAGTTTTGGTTAACACAATGCTTGCCGAACAGGGAGTGGAGCCCTACCCGTCTTCGGTGATTGTGGTTGAGAAACTGCTTCTGGCCGGATTTAAAACCGGCGTTGTCTCCTCAAGTAAAAACTGCCAGGCAGTGCTTAAGGCCGCCCGCATAGAGGATCTGTTTGATGTCCGCGTTGACGGCAAGGTGGCGACACAAAGGGGGCTACCGGGCAAACCCGCGCCTGATACTTTTCTTGAAGCTGCCCTGGAGCTGGACATACCGGTCAAACGAGCGGTCGTTGTAGAAGATGCCATTTCCGGAGTACAGGCCGGAGCTGCCGGCGGATTCGGACTGGTAATCGGTATTGCCCGTCATGGAGATTCTGAAGATTTAAAAAGACACGGAGCCGATATTGTAGTTTCGGATCTGGAAGAATTGCTGTAACACTCTTAAAAAAACTGGCCGGAACTGCAGATGAAGCTGAAAACTAATCATAGAGGAGCACAGCAATGTTAGCGCGAGAGATTCAATATCTTCCTGATTATATTTACCCGGCAGATGAATGGCGCCTGGTCGAGAAAAAATTTTACCCCCGCCTGCTGCCCAACATGGAAACGCTTTTCTCAGTGGCAAACGGCTTTCTGGGTATCCGCGGCTGTCACGAAGAAGGTAGCCCTGTCTACCAAGCCGGCACGCTAATCAACGGACTGCATGAGACTTGGCCCATAGAATATGCTGAAGAAGCCTTCGGATTCGCCAAGACCGGCCAGACAATGCTCAATGCTCCCGATGGTAAAATCATCCGTCTCTATGTTGATGACGAGCCGTTTGACATCTCAAAGGTGAACCTGCTCAGCTATGAGCGGGTGCTTGACATGCGCACCGGGATCGTTGAACGGGAAGTGGTCTGGGAAAAGTTTTCCGGCAAGCAGATCAGAATCAAATCGCGCCGCCTGGTGTCTTTTATACACCGTCATATTGCCGCCATTGAATATGAAGTAACCCTGCTCAATGCTGATGCGCCGGTGGTGCTGTCTTCCGAACTGACCCACCCCCCCGAAATTGATGTCCCCGCAGGTGACCCGCGTGCCTCGCGCGCATTCAAGGAACGAGTACTTCTCCCGGAGAAAAATTATCACAATGGCCGCCGCGTGGTACAAAGTTATAAAACCCGTTCAAGCGGCATGACGCTTGCCTGTGGTCTTGACCACACCATTGACACCGAATGTATAAACTCGCATCAGTGTACCTGCGATGATGATTGCGGCCGCACCCTTTTTTCAATCGAAGGCAAACAGGGCCAATCCATTCGGCTGACGAAATTCATGACCTATCATGTTTCCCGTAGCGTCACGGCCGAGGAACTGTGCGAACGATCTGACCGCGCTCTTGATCGGGTGATCAGCCAGGGATTTGACACCTTGCTGGATGAGCAAAAGCAATATCTCGATGATTTTTGGGATCGTGCCGACATTGAACTGACAGATGATCCGGCTACGCAACAGGTTGTTCGCTTCAACCTGTTTCATATGTGCCAGGCCAGCGCCCGCGCCGAGAGCGTGGGCATTCCGGCAAAAGGACTCACCGGCCTGGGCTATGAGGGACAGTATTTCTGGGATACGGAGATTTACGTTTTGCCCTTCCTTGTTTACACGGCACCACGCCTTGCCCGCAATGTGCTGCTTTTCCGTTATCGCATGCTTGACAAGGCCCGGCAGCGGGCCCGGGAGGTAAACCAGAAAGGTGCTCTTTTCCCATGGCGCACGATTAACGGTGATGAGGCCTCGGCCTACTATGCCGCCGGAACCGCGCAATATCACATCAATGCCGATATCATGTACGCCCTACGCAAATATGTCGAGGTTACCGGTGATGAAGAGTTCCTGCATAATGAAGGCGCCGAGATGCTGATCGAAACCGCGCGCCTGTGGGTTGATCTCGGGTTCTTCTCCCCCCAGAAGGAAGGCCAGTTCTGCATCAACTGCGTTACCGGGCCCGATGAATACAACACGGTTGTGGATAATAACGCCTACACGAACCTCATGGCTCAGGAAAACCTGTCGTATGCAGCTGAAACACTTGTCTGGCTGCGTGACAATAAACCTGAACGCTACGAGGCGCTTACCCGTGAAACAAAACTTCAGCCGCAGGAAATTGAAGCGTGGGAAAAAGCGGCTGATGCAATGTATGTTCCGTTTGATAAAAAAGGCGGCATACACCTGCAGGATGATGATTTCCTTGAAAAAAGCGACTGGGATTTTAAAAATACCCCGCCTGAAAAATATCCGCTGCTGCTACATTTTCATCCGCTGGTTATTTACCGGCATCAAGTCATCAAGCAAGCGGACGTTGTTCTGGCCATGTTTTTACTGGGGGACAAGTTCTCGCCGGAACAAAAACGCCGGAACTTTGATTTCTACGATCCCTTGACCACGGGCGATTCCTCCCTGTCTGTTTCCATTCAGAGCATACTTGCCTTAGAGCTGGGCTATTTCGACAAGGCCCGGGACTATATTGAGTACGCTTTATTTATGGATTTGGCGGATGTGGCAACCAATGTTGAGCAGGGCTGTCATATTGCCTCAATGGGTGGCACCTGGATGGCCATGGTCTATGGTATCCTGGGGATGCGTGATCATAAGGGTAAGATTTCTTTTAATCCCCGCCTGACCCGTAAGAGAGGATCAGGACGGGTTAACCTGATTATCCGGGGACAGCGATTGTCGGTGTCAATAGATCAAAAAAATGAAGAAGCACTATATCTACTCAAAGAAGGTACCGGCTTGACCATTACCCATCAGGGGGAGAAGATTCTTCTGCAAGAAAACACCCCGGTTACCATGAAAATTAAAGCGCCTGCAGCTGATGCACAGTAGGTTTGAAGCGACTGCAGAGGGATAGCATCGGATAAACTCAAAATCATTAATGAGAGCGGTGTCTCCGGGTTTCCTTGAAAAACTATCTCCTCATCAAAGAATACTCTTGATAACCGATGAGGCTCTTGACCAGACGTTGCATTTTTAATTCTGCAATCCTGGTTTTAAAATGGCGGAAAGACAAAGGACGGTGCCCTGATGCGGGGGTACGGTCCTTTGCTGTTTCAGAGACACATATAAACTGCTCAGGAGCAATACATGTTTGCAAAAAAAGAACCTACTACACTTGAAAATTTATTTTTTAAGTCCTATATATCTAAATAAGTATTTTTTATCCACAATAAGGGGGCGCAATTATCGCTCACGGCTACTACCAGGGGAAGCAGCGATACACTGCCTAATGAAGTGGCTACACAGAGCAGGCGAAAGGGGGCTATTATGACACAGCAAAACGACCATCAGGCTGGACGACGTAAATTTCTGATCGGCATGGGCTCAGCTGGATTGGCTGCCATGACCGTTCCGATTCTGACTTCAGCCGCCCGTGGCGCTCAAAAGATTTGGGACCACGAACATGAAGTGGTTATTATCGGTTCGGGGTTTGCCGGTTTGGCTGCGGCCATCGAGGCAAAGCGTCAGGGAGCCAAAGATGTGGTCGTGTTTGAGAAAATGCCGGTGTTCGGGGGTAACTCGGCGGTGAACGGAGGTCTGTATGCCGCTCCTAAGACTCCGCTGCAGAAAAAAGAGGGGGTTAAGGATTCTCCGGAACAGATGATCAGTGACCAAATGATATCCGGGCGCGGTGTGGCCGACCAAGAGTTGCTGCTGCATGTTGCCAAGCATGCCCGTGAGGCCCTACAGCTGACCATTGATGCCGGAGCAGAGTATCTGCCATATTTGCAGCAGTTGGGCGGACATTCTGTGCCGCGCACCTACCAGACCACCGTGGCCTGCGGAGCGGGAATTGTGCAGCCCCTGGTTAAAGAGAGCCGCAAACTAGGAGTACAACTGATCAACCGCTCCAAGTTCGAAAACCTGATCTTCGACGATTCCGGCCGGGTGGTCGGGGTTGCCATCCTCCAAGGTTATTATTTCGGCCATGACCAACCGGGCAAGCTAATCAACGTGCGTGCCAAACGAGGGGTGATTATTGCCACCGGCGGCTTTGCCCAGAACATCGGCCTGCGCCAGGCCCAGGATCCCACCCTGACAGCAGAAGTCGGCTGTACCAATCCCAAGGGCGCAACCGGCGAGGCGCTGCTGGAGATGTTCCAGCAGGGCGCGGTACCGGTGCACTTGGCCTATATTCAGTCCGGACCGTGGGCATCACCCGATGAAGGCGGTTTTGGCTACGTGTCCAATTACTCCATCTACAATTTTCCGCATTCAGCCGCCATAAACTGCAGAACCGGTCAGCGCTTCATGAATGAGATCGCCGACAGAAAGACCCGGGCGGATGCCGAGTTAGCCTGCCGTGATGCCGAGGGCAAGCCCTTGCCTCCGATCTTGATTACCAGTTACAAGCATGCCAAAAAGCATCCAAACTGCAAGAAGGTGCTGCGCTACGGTGTCGGTTGGAAGTTTGAGAGCCTGAAGGCCATCGCGAAGAAGTTCAATATTCCGTTGAAGGCGCTTGAAAAACAGGTTAAGCAATATAACGATTACGTGCGCACGGGTAAAGACGAGCAATTCGGCAAGATCATGGAGAAAGCCAAAGGCAAATATCTTGAAGCACCCTTTACCGTGGTGCGCCTGTGGCCCAAAGTGCATTATTGCCAGGGCGGGGTTAAAGTTAATGTGCAAGCCGAGGTGATCAACGCGACTACCTGGAAACCGATACCCGGCCTGCTGGCCGCAGGAGAGGTTACCGGTGGTATCCACGGCGTGAGCAGACTGGGAAGCTGCTCCATCCCTGAGTGCATGGTGATGGGCATGACTGCCGCTCGGACCATAATGAAAGGCTAATCACGGTATCTGAAAAGGAGAAGCCATGAAGACGTATGTACGATATTTGCTGGCGGGGTTAGTGGCTGTGTTTGTCGCCGGTAGTAGCTTGGCTGAAGACACCCTGAAACAATATGACGATATCAAGGGACGAACCCATCACGAGGATTTATATATGGAGGAGCAGTGTGACGCCTGTCACACCAGTAACGAACCCAATGAGTTCCCGCCGGACAATATCTGCCTGGACTGTCACGACCTCGATGATTTAGTAATTGCCACTGCGCGTGAAGGCGAAGATGTCTGGCAGAATCCGCACAACAATCTGCACTATGGCAGGGATGTTCCCTGCATGGAGTGTCACGGCGAGCATACCCGGCGTGAGCCGATGTGCGCCGATTGCCATAATTTCAACTACCCAAAGCATGAAAAATAATACGGCAATCAACACACGGGGTGGTTACAGGACAACCCTTCCTGCAACCACCCTGGTACGTGTTGTGATAGCCCATACTGCACCGTTTCTTTATCGTTTTTATTAATAGAGTGTTCCCTGATTTTCCCCGTAGCCCCCCCTTGTTTGCAAAATGCCTTGTCGCTTCAGGATGCCGATGTTATTATGTGTCCTTTTTTTATGGTGAGGCTTTTAATGATCCATATGACCAATATTAGCAAGCAGCATGGCGCGCAGATTCTTTTCAAGAACGCCAGCTTTCAGATACGTCCCAGCACGCGCACGGGCCTTGTAGGGCCTAACGGTGCCGGAAAAACAACCATATTTCGTTTAATTACCGGTCAGGAAGAGGCGGATGCAGGAGAGATCTCCTGCGCTAAACGTGTCAAAATCGGCTACTTCTCCCAGGAAGTTGGGGATATGGCCGGTCAGTCGGCCCTTGCCGAGGTCATGTCGGCCGTAGGCGATGTAATGAGCCTGGGGAGCGAAATTCGCACCATGGAACAAGCCATGGCCCAACCCATGAGCGATGACGAGATGGCCGAGCTTCTTGAACGCTATGGCAATGCTGTCGAACAGTTTGAGCACAGTGGCGGTTATGATCTTGAAGCCCGCGCACAAACCGTGCTTACAGGCCTCGGAATCGGCCCGGATGATTACACTAGGCCCGTTGAAACATTCAGCGGCGGCTGGAAAATGCGTATAGCGCTGGCGAAAATACTTACCATTAACCCCGATGTGCTACTGCTGGACGAGCCCACCAACCACCTTGATATTGAGTCAATCATCTGGCTTGAGGACTGGATCATCACGCAGTTTAAAGGTGCGCTACTTATGACCTGCCATGATCATGATTTCATGAACCGCATCGTGGCGCGCGTTGTCGAGGTAGCCAATCAGGCGGTGACCACCTATTCCGGCAATTATGATTTTTATCTGCGCGAGCGGGATATCCGGCGTGAGCAGCTTCTGGCAAGCCACCGCCGGCAACAGGAAATGCTGGCAAAAGAAGAGGACTTTATCGCCCGCTTTGCCGCCCGCGCTTCGCATGCTTCACAGGTGCAGTCGAGGATAAAGAAGATTGAAAAAATCGAGCGTATCGAGCTGCCGCCCGAACAACGCGTCGTGTCCTTTGCATTTGCCGAGCCCCCGCGTTCGGGTGCTGATGTGGCCCGCATCGTGAGTCTTGGAAAAGTGTGGCAGGACGATAACGGTCTTGAGAAATCCGTGTTCGGCGGCGTGTCGGGCACCATCCGGCGGCAGGAAAAGATTGCCGTGGTAGGCGTCAACGGCGCAGGCAAGTCAACATTTTTGAAAGTGCTTGCCGGCCAGACAGAGCCCACCAGCGGCAGTCTCACCATTGGCGCAAACGTAATCCCGGGATACTTCAGCCAGCATGCCATGGATCTGCTTGATCCCGATAAAACCGTTTTTGATAGCGTGCAAGACGCCATCCCAATGGAAAATATCGGCACAGTCAGAAACCTCTGCGCCGCATTTCTCTTTCAGGGTGATGCTGTTGAGAAGCGGGTCAAGTTCCTCTCCGGCGGCGAAAAGAGCAGGCTGCTCCTGGCAACCTTGCTTGCGCGGCCCTTAAACGTATTGATTCTGGATGAGCCTACAAATCACCTTGATTTTCAGTCACGCCAAATCCTGCTGCAGGCGCTGGCAAAGTTTACCGGTACGGTGGTGCTGGTGAGCCATGACCGTTTTTTCCTGCGCTCGCTTGTAGGGAGAGTATTTGAGATCGACCATGGAGAAATGATAATCTACGAAGGCAGCTACGAGTACTACCTCAGCAAAAGTGACCGCTGCATTCAAGCCGCTTGAATCTTTTCAAAAATAAATTTTTTCATTCATTTTGCAAGGGAGTTAAAAGATATTCGAGTCCATTCGTCTTTATCTCCAGCATCATACGCATAAACTCTCCTAATTCCCCTTCCGGAAACCCCTTGTTAGCAAACCAGATATAATATCGTTCCGGGACTTCGACCAAAAGCCTGTTTGCGTATTTCCCAAAAGGCATACGGTAATTAGCCAGCTTTATGAGCGTTTGTTGCTGATTGTGCTTATCCGGCATAGTGAACTATAAAGCTTGTACAGCGGCTTCATTTAGGTTTAATTTGAGCTACCTCAAAAGTGCTATCTTTTAACTACAATCAATTCAAGCCAAGGCCGACAACTAAACCCACCGCAATACCTAAACCGACAAACATAGAGCCGATAACTATACCAATGGCAATATTACCCTCGCCCAACTGCTTCGACGTATCAAAAGGAGTAATCCAGTTCAGTATTTTATACCCCAACAACATAAACACAATGGTCAATACAGCACCTAAACCCGCGTAGACAAAATTTGCTACCACAATAGCAATTTCCATATTTCTCTCCTATTGTAATACCTGTTTAATGACTTTAATTTTTGTTACGTAATCCAAAGTTTCCTTACTGTGCCTGCCGGTAACCTGAGGCAGGGTTTGTTCTATAGAACTCCAAACATCAGGATTGATCCCGGAACATTGTGCGCGTTTTTGCGCCCGAATAATATTACCCTTACCTGCATTATAAGCACCAAAGGTAAAATCAAGACGGTCTTGAAAAGGCCGATCTGCCTTGAATATATTCCAGATAGAGCGATTATAAGCAATACCCGCGGCAATATTCCACTTTGGGTTGCTACCGCTGCCCTTAATATGCCTATGCCGTTTAGTGATTTCTTTATACGTAGTCGGCATGATCTGCATGAGCCCAACAGCACCCACATGAGACGTAGCATTCTCTTTAAGTCTTGATTCCGCTATTGCCTGTGCCTTAAAATGACGCCAGTTAAAAGCCGGGCCAAAATTACGTTTGGTATATTTGGAAAAGTAGTGATCATAGTGGGTGACCTTATTGTAACGCTGGAAGTCTTCACTATGCGCCGTCGTGTTGAGAAACACTATGCTGAGTATGAGTATGAACCGTTTCACGGTCTGTTGTGTCCTCAGTTATTGATTATTCTCTTTGCTGAGAAGTTCACGAACGGCCTGTTCGTAAGCCTTAATATTTTTTGCTCTTTTTATTCTCTTAAATTCTTTTCTGGAATTTGGAAATGATGTCGCAAAATATTCCCAGAACTGCTGCATTTTCATTATAATATGATGTCCACCGGACAGAACCTGCGAGTAATCCTGTAACAGCATCTCATGAAATTTACTGAGTAGCTCTATTCTGTTTTCAGGATATTTTGTCGTATTGTTTTTTATCATACTTGGCAAAAAAGGATCGGCAATAATTCCTCTGCCAATCATCCAGTGGTCTATCATTGGAAAGCGTTTTGCCATGTCATTAAATAGCGGCACTGAGGTAATGTCGCCATTGAAATATACTGTATGGCCTGTGGTATCTACACATTTTTGAAAAGAATCTAAATCCACTTCGCCTTTATATAATTGTTTACCAATACGAGCATGTATCGCGATATTTTTAATAGGATATTTTTCCAGGACTGGTAAAACCTGAAAAATTTCTTCGTTGGTCTCATAACCCAGACGCATTTTCATAGACACAATAATGCCTGATTCGGCATAAACCCTATTGAGAATGCTATCAATTTTTGTTGGATCTTTTATCAGGCCCGAACCCATACCGCGTTTTACTACCATGGGATACGGGCAGCCCAGGTTCCAGTTCAGCTCTTTATAGCCAAGTTTCTGGACATATTCTGCTGCAAAGAGAAATTCATCTGCATTGCTTGTTATAATTTGCGGAATCAGCTCTAAGCCGGTATTGTTCTCCGGAAGAATATCGCGTTCATATGACGGTTTGATCTCACGCTTTCCGTTTATTCTAAAAGAGGGAGCGTAAAAGGCATCAATCCCGCCAAAATATTTGTTAAAAGCATTCCTGAAGCGAAAATCGGTAAGGCCCTGCAGCGGTGAGGAAAGAAGTATAGGGTTCATATTATTTTTGAGGCTTATTTTGCGATTACTGTTTGTACCGCTGGGGCTAAGACGCGACCCCTGTGTTTTTATCCAGTAAAAATTGATGAAGAAAAATGTCTTCAGTAATGCGGAGGCGGGGGTTCCTCCGAAGGATCAGTGCTATTTGATACTGAAAGGCTTTTAAGCTCAGATTCCATTTTCAACAAACGAGACTCAAGACTATCAATAGTCTTTTGTTGGAAAAGGATGACATCATTTAACTCTGCGATAGTATCTTCCTGTTGTGCAAATTTAATTTCGAGTTCTATAATTCTGTCTTCTGTGTTCATTCAATAGTCCTGACTAAGCCGGTAATTACACTCAGTAGTATTATATTTATTTAACAAGCTCTATCCCTGCAGCTGTAATCTTTATTTTATGTTGTTTATAGAGCATGCCGATTGCCTGCTTAAATACCTTTTTGCTTACTTGAAACTCATTTTTTATATCTTCAGGGGAACTCTTATCGTTAAGTCCACTTTTTCCACCAGCCGCCTTAAGATGTTCCATAATTTTGTCAGTAATTGAAACAACATGCCTGTCCTGCTTCGGCTGCAGCGAAATATCTAACTTGCCATCTACTCTCACACGTTTTATATACGCTTTGAGTTTTTGGCCTTCATGGTAATCGCCATACACCTGATTGCCATAAACCAATCCACTATACTCATCATTGATGGCTACTTTTATCCCCAGTTCAGTAAATGCATATATCTCCACATCTACTTCCTGCCATTGAGTAAACAGTCCCGGCTCAACTATTTCTTTTAAAAGCTCAAAATTATTTTCCATATTTTCACCTTAAACTAATGTATGCCCACAGTATAGCACGTTACCTTGTATCAATTCTTAAGAATTAAATTAAGATCGTTCCTCTCTGGGTCGCAAGATATGATGTACTTCAGTTTCTGAGTATTCTCACCCGATACCGACAACCGCGCCAAATCAACCAATTCCCGCAATGTCCCCTGACCAATAGGGACATCTTCGTGGAACCGGCGATAGCTCCTGTTAGCAACAATAAGGTCTTTCAACATGACAATTCCCTCACGCATTCACTTCCTCGTCGACTACCGAACGCTTTGGCAGAGGAACGCGGCAGGGTTTTGCCGCGTCCATCTCAAGCCGGTTGTTATGAGCTGATACACTCATTACCAACTCTGGATTTCAAAAATGACCATAAGATTAGTGCGATTAATATAACTTCAATGCACAGCATAATATGTGATGGCCAATAGTTTGTTGAAAAAACAGTAGAGCCTTCTATAGGTACGGGAGTCGGATAATTGTTATAGATCAGGTGCCAATATAAATGGTTTACAGCATAAGATAAGCGATTGATTGCATCAACTATCATAATGCCGCTAGATAATAAAAACAGGTTGTTCTTTTTTTTGATAAGGGCAGCAATTGCACTAAGCGTCATCAACAATGGAATAAACATTTTATAAAAAAGTTCAGGGTGGGTTGACCACATAATCTGCCCAGGGAAATTTGCAATATTGTTTCTGAGTAAAGCGTATAAGCCGATCAGAACGATAAACGTTAATATTGTTTTTTTCATAAATATATTCCTTGCCTCATAACGCCGACATAACCGGCGTGTGTCGGGACGCGTAGCGGCGCGATACACGTCCGAGTTTATGTGTTTATTAGGGATTTTTAATTCTCAATGTGAAGTAATTTATCAAGATTGAATCCCTCTCTTTCAAAAACCTTCTCGGCTCTTTTTTGTGATTTGATTCCCATGTGATCAAATAATATATCAATGTATAAGCCTTGAAGGTAATCCGATAAATTTGAATGGATAGATACATCTTCGCCATGATGAACAATTCTACTTCTTAGGCCTTGGATTTTACCGATGCCGAATCTGTCCCTGACGTCTTGCATTGATATATTATATACATTAGAAATACTCTGATTTAAGGGGTGAACATTTGTAGTGTCTGGCATTCCAAGTGATCCCAAAGCTATCCAGTACTTTATGAACTCATCTAATCCCATGGACTTTCGTCCCTCATTGAACCAGTGCAAAGAAATCTCAATTCTATTTTTTTGGCTAGTTTCCGACTTTTCAATCAGTTTCCCTACTTTGTAAATTAAATTCAATTGATCTTTTGATACATCTGGCTTCGCAAAACTATATGGATTAATTACAGGGTCAGTTGTTGCTGAAGGACTGCCATTTGAAATGGATATCTCATTTTCAAAATATAGATTAAAAGCCATGTTTCTTTCGTTTACGGCAGAGTAAATAGATGAAAGGGCGCCAGCTTTGGATTTTATCTCGTATTCACCTTGATCTACACCATCAACTTTAAAAGGTTGCAAAACTACCAACCAACCACTTTCCGGCGTAGCTACAAAATTTGTACTACCTGTAAATGTTGGAATTCCATCTTTATCTATTTCGTGTTTTATTTGGCTTGGATCTAAGTAATTCAATTGACAAAAAAGAATTAGAACCCTTGCATTTTGATAATCATGAATAGTTAAATGCATGAATTGATCTTTGGTAACTAGCAAAGTTCGATACGCTGACATCAATACACTGCTTTCTTGTGGTTTTTTAAACCAATCAGAAGGAATTAAATCAAGTATCGTTTTTTTAACTCTTTACTGTTTTGCATAATTCTTTTCTTCCCTAACAGTGTAATAGATGGAATATTTTTCCCATTAACCACGCCCTGGCCACATGAAGCGAACATAAATGTTACAAGAACCGCGATACAAATATTTTTCATGGTTTTCCCTTTCAGCGGTATAGCGTTGAAAGGTGCGGATTTTAGAAATTTGGCGGGTTTTGTTAGTTTAAAGTTTAGGTTTGACTCCAGACATATTTGTGACATATTTCTCGGCTTTGTAAACCGGAATAATAACTGAGACTTCAAAACTCATAGTACATAATATAATGGCATAGTTGTCTGCTTTAAATTGATTAAAACAGCCAAGTCTCTGGGGATCACGGACATGCAAGATGGGATTCTTGTAGCATTTTTGAAAATTATCAACCTTCGATGTCGGAAGATTGAATTCAAACGAGTGACGCGCCCAAGTCTCCTTATTGGAACTGATCACGGTCAGCCAATTCAGTTTGTCCAAGTTACTCACAAAGGTAATCTGCTGGATTAAAACAGGGGCATGAATGGACTTGGCAAGGGTGGGGTGCATCGTACAAGGCGAAACTGGTGAAGACATTCCCTAGAGAGGATCGGTCGCTTACACAACGAGCAACTTCCCCGTCCTGACGGATACGCAGCAACGTCATACCAGCCTTGCACATCCTGCCAGAATAATCCGAAACTTCTTGCGAGAACGGTTCGCCCGGATTGAACTCCAAAAGGAGCTCCCTCTCCGAATCCGTATAGGTATTGGGATATCGTCGGCCCCTGTACATCCCCTTGAAGGATTTTGGAACAATGTTTACACCTTTTGATGCACAGTAGTCATAATCCTTGCGGAATCGTGCTATGAGTGGTGGATAGAATACATAGTTCGCTATGACCTTATAGCTGTTCTCTTGCAGTTTCACCACTTGCTCGAGAAAATAGTCTAAAGACTCCTTTTTTCGCTCACGTTCAAGGATATGCATTGAGCTATATACATAGGCGACCCGGTCGGCCGGAACTGCATTCATCCAAGGCTGAATATCAATGCTCAGATTCGTATCAAGCGCAATTCTGAAAGAAGACTTTTCTACAATCCTTGCACAGATATCGACAAAATGTGGATAAATCAACGGTTCGCCACCAGTAAAACCGAACACAAAAGGGCGGTTGCAGGCCGAAAAACGATCAATGACCTCATCTATGTTTCCCCACAGATCGTCCCTTTTTGAAGGAAGAGATTTGGGTGAATTCTCTTCTTTCCGTCCTTTTATAATCTGAGCCACTTTATGTCTCGCTCTTAGGTAAAAACCTGGTTTTGCATTCGAACTAGGAGGGCTATTACAATATTCGCACCTGAAATTGCATTTATCCGTCAAGTGCCACGAGACGAAGCAAGGAGCTGGGGCATTATTTGTACTCATATATTCGCTCTCCACTGTTTTTGTTGTCGATAATCTGTGCATAACTGGGGTCGGATCAAATCAACTACCCGTAATTCCTTAATGGAAATTCGGGGACATCCACACCCTGTTATTCTTCACACCAATTCAAATTTTTCAATTAATTCATTCATATCTTTTACAGCCAACAGTGTAATATATAGAAAATATTCTATCATATTAACCCGCGGATTCAAGTTCGAAGTGCAACAGCTAATGGTGTTTTGGTGTAGCGTTTTTTCACCCCGAAGAATACTTCATACGGGGATCTAAATCCAAGCACTTTTCTAGGGCGATGGTTGAGACGATCTG
>Ga0208648_1000702_pt1 | contig 31509 bp, 28 predicted proteins | sample AntAceMetag02UKL_FD_184772 | JGI IMG/M metagenome (GOLD analysis project Ga0208648, IMG submission 184772) | Saline lake microbial communities from Ace Lake, Antarctica - Antarctic Ace Lake Metagenome 02UKL (SPAdes) (version 2) | ecosystem: Environmental > Aquatic > Non-marine Saline and...
AAAGACTGATTTGTCGGGTCAACAACCTGTAAAGCCTTGAGGTGCTCTTCCGCTTTTTCTATAGCATTTGCATTTATAAGTGCAATTGCAAGGCGAAGGCGAACCTGGGTATCAGTGAGATCTTGTTGATCAGCGACAATCATTCTTACCATCCGGCGACAATTAGAATTTCCGGATAAATCTAAATTGGAATAGACTATTTGAAACTCTGTTAATTTAGGAGGTTTCAGATGGTTACAGACCAACAGGTAAGGAGATTGTTTGACGTGCAGAATAAATACGAACACCAATATCAGGCGGCTGATGCTGCTGGCATCAGCAGTAAAACCGCCCGTAAGTACCGAAAAAGCGGCAAACTGCCCAGTCAATGCAGGGTTGAGCACACATGGTCGACGCGTAAGGATCCGTTTGCTGATGACTGGGCTTTTGTCGTTCAGCTCATGAAAGATACCCAGGCGGCATTAGAAGCCAAGACCATCTTCGAATTTCTCCAGCGGGCATATCCGGGCAAGTATCACAATGGGCAACTCCGCACTCTTCAGCGTCGCATCAAGGCATGGAAGGCCCTGTATGGTCCAGCAAGAGAGATTTTCTTTTCCCAGATATACTATCCCGGTCAATGGGCATGCTCTGACTTTACCAGCATGAACAAGCTTAACATCACGATCGCTCATCAGCCATTCGAACATCTGTTCTACCATTTTGTGCTATGTTACTCGAACTGGCAGGCTGGTCGGATATGTTTTTCCGAAAGCTTTGAAAGTCTCTCGCTCGGTATTCAGGATGCTTTATGGAAGCTTGGCGGTGTTCCATCTCTCCACCGAACCGACAATCTTACGAGTGCCGTACACAAGGTTGGTCATCCTGATATTTATACTGACAAGTACCGTGGTCTTTCCAGTCATTACGGTTTTGAATCGTCAAAGACCAATCCGGCAAGTCCTCATGAAAACGGAGATGTTGAAAGGAGCAATGGTCTTTTCAAGAATGCTGTTGACCAATCCCTGATTATTCGCGGCAGCCGAGATTTTGATACTCTTGAAGAATATGAAAAGTTCCTGCAAAAGATCATAGACCGAATGAACCAGAACTGTCACAAGCATTTTGCCGAAGAGATTGAGGTTCTTAAAGAGCTGCCAAATCTGCGATACGATGATTATGAAACGAGGGAGTGTAAAATCGGCAGAGGCGGCACATTCCGCCTTTTACACAATACCTATTCTGCACACAGCCGTCTTGCCGGTGAAAAGGTCAAGGTTCGCCTGTACGCTGACGAACTGCAAATATGGTACGCACAGCGTCATATTGAGACACTTCCTCGCTTGCGTGGAGAGAACGGCCATCACATTAACTACCGCCATATTATCGACAGGCTCGTTAGAAAGCCTGGAGCCTTTGAGAATTATTGCTATAAAGAAGACTTGTTCCCAACGAGCCAGTTCAGGATAGCCTATGATATACTTCGAGAAACTTGCAGCATCAGGCAGGCAAGCAAGGAATACCTTAAAATACTGGAGCTTGCTGCAAAGGAAGATAAGTCTCTTATCAATGAAGCGTTGCGATTGCTGATAAACCTTGAAGATGAAATAAACTTTGAAAAGGTCAAAGAGTTGATCGATTCAAAGCAAAAGCCGCCAGAGCCTACGGATGTGTATATTGAAGAGGTTGACATCAATTATTATGATACGTTGCTAGAGACGCCGGAATGTGTGTGTGCGTATGAATAAACAACAGCATAAGAAATTGATCGAGCTTCTCAAGGAGCTGCACCTTCCGATGTTCAGAGAATATCACCAGGAATTTGCCCAGGTAGCTGCTGCCGATGAACTTGGTTATGAGGAATATCTTTATGAGCTGGTCCAGAGGGAGTGTGAGGTTCGAAGGGCAAACAAGATTGCCAGGCTGGTAAAGATGTCAAAGCTGCCGCTGGAAAAGACATTACAGACATTTGAGCTTAAACGGCTGCCGCTTAAGATACGAAGGCAGGTCAAGGTGCTATCTGAAGGAAGCTTTGCTGACCGAAACGAGAATATATTAGCATTCGGAAAGCCGGGAAGTGGTAAGACGCATCTGCTCTGTGGGATATGTCATGAGCTGGCCAGGCAGGGAAGAAAGGTTTACTTCGCTACGTGTGATTTGATTGTGCAGGAACTGTTGAGAGCCAAACAGGAACTGGTACTTGATAAGATGCTCAAGAGGCTTGGAAGGTACGATGTGCTGATGATCGATGATTTTGGCTATGTTAAGCAGAACCGCGAGGAGATGGAGGTGCTGTTTACATTGCTGGCCCACCGGTATGAACGGGGCAGTGTTTTGATAACGAGCAACCTGCCGTTCAGCAAGTGGGAGATGATCTTCAAAGACCCGATGACAACGGCTGCCGCCATTGATCGGTTGGTCCATCACAGCGTGATACTGGAACTGAACGTTCCAAGCTACCGAGCCGAGCAAGCCAGGAAGCGAAAAAATAGAGACATGTAATGTCCGAAATCTTGCCCCCATGGGGGCATCCCCCAGGAAACATTAGTTCATGGGAGAGTTATGATAACCGAAGGGAAGAAATAATTGTCGTTGAAGGGAAATTATAGTTGACGCTGGAGACTGCACTTACCACACTACAAGCAGCTATAACTATTACTACCGCACAAAGTACAAAGATAAATAATTCTTATCTTTTTACTTTTTTCTTCTACTGATAACCAAACCACCAAGACCAAGTAAGCAAATCGTCATTGGTTCAGGAACACAAACTGTGTAGATATCTACAAAGTCAAGTTCTTGAACACCACCCAAAAAGTCACTAAATCCATAACAAATATACTCAGATGTTGGATTAGGTACTATATGGTAGTAGTCTGTAACCAAAGTCCAGATGTCATTACCTTTCAGGTAAGTACTTACTTCTCGATCTATAGTACCAAAAGGTATTTCACCAACTTTTACCTGAGCAAGGCTGATATTGCCTCTGTAACCGATCTGTACAACCATGTCCTTATACGAGTCTGGATCTGTATTGTCGGTATTTGGAACCGTTACCGTAAACTTGACAGATGAACCAGACCAAACCCCATCATTCCATGTAGGATCAACACCAGTAGTCCCTGCATAAGTAATAGCAGCTTCAATAGGACTAGCAGCATAAGGGTTATCAACAACATCTGGTACTGCCGGGTTAGCATTGGTAAGGAAATCCCATCTCTGGCTTGTACTACCAGGAACCGGCATCGCCAATGCTGCACCAGAAACAATACAAACTAAAGCCAACACTAAAATTACTTTTTCTCTCATCATTCTCTCTCTTTCTTCTTTTATATTTTAATAAATTCCTGCATATTTGTTCCATCTAATTGCTGAGGAATATTAAGCCATTCTTCTCCTTCTAATCCAACCAACAAGACCAACACCGATACCACCAAGAATAATCGCACCTGGAACTGGAACAGCGCAACGGGTATCTACACTAACATAGTCAATGTAACCACCAGTACCTGCAAATCCAATTGTGATCATTTCAGACTGTGGATTCGGTGTAATACGCCAACCTACTGTCATTGTGTACCAATTAACTCCTGCAGGAGCGTAAGCAACCGGAGCTAACAGCTCATATTCAAAACTACCTGACAAACCGTCAGCAATATAAGCCTCAATAGCTGGAGTGCCGCCTTCAATTGTTACCGCTGCAAAACCAACTTCCATCCAAACCACTTTCGAACCGCCGGTTAAGTCAGTATTCGGAATAATGATATCAGCGTAAACCGCATCACCTGACCAAACGCCTGTCCTTCCAAGATACTCATCATGCCATCCAAAACTAACTGCTGGGTCACCCGGAACTTGCACTTCGTACAAATTAGCCGTTGGGTTACCATATGCATTGTCAGAGTTCTCAGGAGCTGCAGGGTTACTATTTGTAAGGAAATCCCATTCCTGCCAAGTAGTCCCAGCGTCGCCTCTGTTCCAACTCATATTGGCCTCATAGCCCGGAGTTGGATTAGCACTAGCATGGCCTGCTATTACTACACACACTATTGCTGTTAATAAAATCAATTTCTTCATTTTGTTTCCTCTCACTTTATATAGTTAACAATTCCTTTTTTAAAGCAACTTTCATTTTAGTTCCTTCTCCTTCTCATCCAACCAACCAGACCTGCACCAATACCACCAAGAACAAGAGCACCTGGGACTGGAACTGCAACTGATTTAGCCCAGAGAGCTTCACCGGTTACTTCATTATTCTCGCCATCCGCTCCGGCAAAACTGCCACCCCATCCGCCAGTTGCTAACTGAACTGTCTGAAGCCAGTGACCTGCAAGTGCAATCTCATCTGCATATGCTATAGCATCAACTTCACTCAAAGCCAAAATAGCATAAGCTGTGTTCTGAACACCTGTATATTCATCATAAACATAATCAGCAAACTTTGCAAAACCACCATCATCTGCTTGATATGTAACGAGAATATCAGCAAGTTCTTCAGCAGTCTGAGCACCATTGAGATAATTGGCGCCTGTAATCGCAGCATCAAGATCAAGACCCATAGTAGCAAGACCATAAATCCCACCTGCCAAACCAATAACACTGTAACTGCTACCACCTGTGCTGTAATCACCTTCCCAGTTATTAAGACCAGATTCAATAGCACCTTGCCATGAAGCCAAATCTGTCGCACCGAGCTTTGCTGCACCAGCAGCTGCAATACCTACATCCCATACACCAAGATTTGCAATTCCCTGTGATTGCCTTATATTAAGAATATAATTAGCATATCCAGCAGTGTTGTATAGAGTCCCATCTTTATCGTATGTTCCAGCATGCAATGCATCATAATACTCTGTTTTCACATCAGCAGCATAGCTTGCATCTCCTGTTGCCTGAGACAATGCCTGCATAAAAACACCATTGCCTGTTGAATGAGGCGGCGAAACACTCTTAATGTAATCACCAGCAGCAGCTGCTGCGTTAAGATAACTAACATCACCTGTCTGCTTATATGAAGCAAGCAGTCCCATTGCAATCGGTCCAGCTGTATTTGATGCACTTGCACCATCTAAAGGCCAAGCCCAACCACCATCAATGTTTTGTTTTTCAATAAGACGATCACCACCATCAACAAACACATCACCAGCTCCAAAGGCCACGCCACTTACTGCCAAAATCATTGTTGCTACTACACAAATCATCATTAACTTTTTCATCTTTTACCCTTCTATCTTAAAATACTGTAGTTTTTATACTACAAACTTTTTCTTCTTTTCATCCAACCAACAAGACCAACGCCAAGACCACCAAGCAGAATTGCACCTGGAACTGGTACTGCACAGATAGTGTCAACGATAACGTAGTCAAGCTGTTGCTGACCACCGGCAAAACTGCTCAGTGCTGTACATAAAAATTCAGAAGTTGGGTTAGGCTCTATGTGGTAATAATCACGGACAATACTCCATGTTTCTCCACCTCTTTCGTAAGTGTCTATTTCTCGCTGCCATCTTGAATAAGAATAAGCAACTTCGCCCACCTTGAGCAGAGAAAGACTGAGGGTGCCTCTATAGCCAATTTCGATAACAACGTTCTTGTACGACAGAGGAGACGTATTCTGAGTATTGGGGATGTCCGCTGAGAATTTTATATTATCGCCAGACCAGACTCCATCACTCCAGACAGGATCAACACCAGAGGTTCCAGCATGTGAAATAGTAGCCGAAACATCGCCGTAAGGATTATAAAAATCCTCAGGTGCTACTGGGTTGTCACCAGTAGTAAATTCCCAACTCTGGTAGGTACTGCCATCAACACCTCTCCATGTAGGTATCGCACATGCTGTATTAACAGCAAATGCAACTATCAACATTAACACTAATTTCTTTTTCATTTCCAAATCTCCTTAATTTTAAAAATCTCACTTTTAATTATAGCATTAGAACAAAAGCATGAATTACTGAACAATGTGAATACTTGCGATGAATGAGCAAGTGAAAATTGCGGATTATAATGACTTATAATTGCAGGCTGACAGGAATGTAAATTAGGTGGTACTAAACGCACAAACGAACTGAACAACACACTCAAATAATGTGTTGCAATGGATCCCTTCCCTTGACTTTTTGCAAAACTCGCATCACATGGTATTGCTGTCATACGGCGAAGCAACCCTATATATCTTGTACCTTGATCACCACACTGAGGCCTGATGAAGTTCTTAAGCTCACATATGACGCCTTTGGGAACAAATCGCTTATTTTTTATACTTTCAAGGTTAAACAGCAACTGCGGAACAGCGTTAACTCCAGCAACTCCAAGATATAACACCCCAAATGCCACTCTCAACCAAAGTTTGCGATCCCTGGCAAGTGAAACACACAGAAAACCCATCAATACCATAAAAAATGTTGCCGGTATCGCAGGTAACGACCTGACAGCAAATTGTGATGATTTGGTTAAATCGCCAGAGGCAACAGGCGGCGAGAAAAGTTCTTTTCCTATTTCGGCGAATCTGACATCTGAAAACTCTGCGTTTTTGAACAGATCAGAACCAAGTTGAACTTGCGAAACTGAATCACAAGACAAAGCAGAAAGAGGCAGGCTCACGGAATCAGCAACAGCTGGCGATGCACCAACCCCTACTGTAAACAGCACTGCTAACAGTACCGCAAGCAAACTACGAATCTTCTCATTCACATTCCACCTCATCATCAACCTTACTATCTTATCATCACAAGTTAACAAAAATGCTAAACAATACCCTGCGCACAAACCATCTGTACACAAAATAAAACTAACACTTAAATCCTTCGAGAACTGCCTCCTCCTAAGGATGCATATCTCGCAAAACATTCTATTCAGTGTCACTATCATACCGATAATGTACCGCTTTGTCAAGAAAAATCCCGTGAATACAGAAAAATATAATGTTGTTTGTCCACATAATCGTCACAAAACATATAACTGGCAATAAAAAGTAAATCAAAAATTTATTTGCCAGGTATTTCTAACTTAAATCGCTGTTTTTAGCTAAATAGTGCTGTTTTTTAATAAGAACCTTTGATGGATATAATAAAGAATTTATTTTTTGCTATTTAACTATAAAAATAGTCAATAGCAGCAATGTAAATATATGTCAGAAAAAGACTTGATATACAAATCGCAATCTTGTAGTAATAATGGATGCTTAAAAAAGTGGTTTTAGCCGGGCTTAAAATCATACCCGTAATACTACGTGATTTTTGTATTTTAGAAATTTTTCAACCCATTTGAAAGGTAAATTATGGGATTTAAAGGGATCGTTTTAGCTGGCGGAAGCGGAACCAGGCTATACCCTGTAACTCAGGCAGTAAGTAAACAGCTTTTACCGTTATATGATAAACCAATGGTTTATTATCCTCTTGCAACGCTAATGCTTGCAGGAATCCGTGAGATACTGCTTATATCAACTCCAAGGGACTTGCCGCAATATAAAGATTTACTTGGCAACGGGAAACAATGGGGCCTGGATATTCAATATGTGGAGCAACCCAGACCTGAGGGGCTTGCACAGGCATTTATTCTCGGCAAAGACTTTCTTAACGGCAGCAAAGTTTGTCTAACCCTTGGTGACAACGTCTTTTATGGGCATGGTTTAGTGGAATTGCTCGAAAACGCTATTAAGCAGGAAACCGGAGCAACTATCTTCGGCTACCGTGTTAAGGACCCGGAAAGATATGGCGTTGTTGAATTTGATGAATCTGGTAAAGCGGTCTCCATAGAAGAAAAGCCCACTGAACCTAAATCAAACTACGCAGCTGTTGGGCTTTATTTTTATGACTCGCAGATAACCGATATCGCAGAAAGCATTAAACCTTCAGCAAGAGGTGAACTAGAAATCACAGCGGTTAATAACGCTTATATGGATACGGGAGAATTGATGGTTGAGATCATGGGCAGAGGTATCGCCTGGCTTGATACTGGTACGCCTGAATCAATGCTGCAGGCGTCAAATTTCGTCCAGACTGTGCAAGAACGCCAAGGGTTAATGATCGCCTGTCCTGAGGAAATTGCCTTTAGGAAGGGGTTTATCGATGAAAAACAGCTAATTAAACTGGCTGAGGCTCTAAATAAAAACTCATATGGCCAATATCTGCTGTCATTGCTTAAATGAGCATACTTGAAATATCAAAAGGAATAAAAAAAAGCCCACAGGTATAGCCTGTGGGCTTTTTTAATATTCATATTTTTTAAGTTCTATCTTGATAATGTGCCAAGCAGGCGATTGGCTTCATCTAAATCACTTGGCAGCAATCCACCAGACTGCTTTTGCATATTTAAAGTATCATTCAGATATTCTATGGCTTTGGCTTTATTGCCTGCTCCGGCAAATGCTCTTGCTAAATGGAAAAATGCGTTAACCCGACCAGGTGTGCCGTCAGGATAAAGCTTAACGCAAGTAGTAAAATCTTCAATTGCTTTATCATATTTTCCAAGTCGGTAATATGCAACTCCTCTTGTATCAATAAGATCAACATACTGAGGCACTAATTTTAACCCTTTATTGGCAAGTTCAACTGCCTGCTGGTGCTTTCCCTGCTCCTCACATAGCGTCCAGGCAAGATTATTCATCGCAACTACATTATTAGGATCAGAATTTAATATCTGCTGATTGAGAGTAGCTGCTTCGGTGTCACGGCTGTCAATTTGCAGTAAAATAGCAAGAGCCTGAATTGCCCTGGTATTATCAGGATTTTTAGCTATAACCATACGAAGGATTTTTTCAGTTGTCTCCAAAGCTTTTTTATTGCTATCAGCTGCTGCAGACAATCCTTCAGCAATAACTATTAAAGTATTTTCATCCTGTGGATGGCGTTTAGACCAGTCATTTATTTTAGCCATTATGTCTTCATACTGACCATCCTGACTTAACAGACCAATCTGTATGAGTAATATATTGCTGTTATTAGGATCTGATTCAGAAAGGGAGTTAAGAATTTTTTCGGATTCTTCTTTTTTGCCATCCTTGAACAATGCCACAGCAAGTGTTGAGTTACATCTTTGAAGGCTTGCATCATCTTTACAAAGAGTCAACTGCTGTCTTAGTAGACTTATCGCCTTTGTATTTTCCTTTGCAGCAACATACATATTTGCCAGCCTTATAGCAATTTCAAGATTATTTGGATTCCTCTCATGCAGAGAGCTCAAGGTAGGAATCGCCAGAACTGGTGACCGCCCCGCTTCTGCAGTTGCTTTTAAAAGAAGGAGCTGTTGGTTGTTTGGATTGTTAGCTAAGCCTCTCAAAACAGCATCCATAGCTTTTGAAGACTGTCCCTGATTTAACAAAAGATTTCCTAATAAGATATAAGCCCTGTCAGACTTCGGCTGATTTTCTGTTATCTTTTGAAGAACCTCAGATGCCTCGGCAAGTGCAGGAGCTGTCCCTTCGGCAATAAGCAACCTTGATTTATATATTAAAAGATCGCCGTCCTGGGGGTTGGTTTCTAATGCTTTATTTAAAATATCTTTCCCTTGCTGAGTGATCTCTGGATCACCTGACATCAAAAACAGCGAAATTGCACGCCTTTGTACTTGCAGATTATCTGGTGCCAGGATCAGAGCACGATTTATATCATCGGCTGATTTTGCGAACTGGTCCGTAGAGACATTGAAGTCACTTCTTGCAACCCAAACCGCAATATTATTGGGATCCATCTCAGCAGCAGAATCCAGATCTTTCATCGATTTGTCGAGCTGATTTAATGAGGCAAAAGTTTTCGAGCGGAGGATATAAGATTGCACATTGTTAAATTTAGCTACTGTTTCATCGCAAAGTTTGATTGCCTCTTCGGCTTTGCCTTGAAAAACATATGATTGAATCTGAGCTGATATTATGGAAAACGAATCAGGATTTTTTGCTTTAAGTTTGCCAAGTAATTCATCTGCCTGAGAATATTTCTTCTGTCGCATCCTAACTAGCGCAAGAGACAACGCAACATCCTGATCATCTGGATCTTTGATTAAAGCCTCATTCATAAGCTCTGAGGCAGAATCTAATTGTCCTTCCCTCAAATAACTTTGCAATTGAAATTGCTGAAGACCAGGATGAGACAGCTTTTTGGCCTCCACACGATTCAAAATCTTATCTGCCTGTTCATATTCTCCAGCCCGGTATAATGCCGAAATCACGGGAATAATTATACGGGTATCATGAGGTGCCATTTCCAGTGCCTGACGATAAGTTGATAATGCCAGTTGTGAATCTTGTGCTTTTTCATATGTTGTCGCAAGCAATAGTCTACTTGCCTGATCGGTTTGGTTTGCCAATAGATTTTCTTTTAAAAGTGAAATAATTTGAACTTGACGATTTTCAAAATCATCACTGCTAAACCAGAGCTTTGCCTGCTCATAACGCCACTGCCATCCTTTTTCACCTTCAAGAGTTTTGATCTTGTCAATTCTCTGTTGAGCTTTTTCCAACTTTTTGTCTTTTATCTCAAATCCCAAAAGCTGTCTTTTGATAGAAATATCTTCAGGGAAATCAGCTGAGAGTTTATCTAACAAACCATATGCATCTTCCCGCTGCTGCCATGTTATATAAAACTTAACAAGCAGCAAGCTTAGCTGCCGTTGAGCTGCGGGGGCTTTAATGCGTGTCAATGCCTCTTTGGTAACTGTCTGACAGTTTTGTCTATTATCCTGCTGAGCAAGAAGAGAAGCCAGTGTTATTACCGGCTCAACAGAATCTGGGAACTGCTCCACTATATTATTGGCAACTCGCACTGCATCATCTATTTTATCCTGGTTAACAAGCAATTGAACCTCAGCCAAAGCAATCCTTACGTTTTTGGGAGCCTCACTTTTTAGCTCAGCTATAAGGTCTTTGGCTTTGTTAAGATCACCCAGCTTCATTGCAAGTCTTAATTTGAGAAGATTAATTGCAACTATCTGATTGGGAGTTTTTTCAAATTTAGCCAATTGATTTTCTATGGCTTTAACTAATTGCGATTTCTGATCAGCTGCATTTTCGGGTAACATTTCTATCTTAGATTGTAAAAGAAAAATCATTGCATCGAAACTATTGGGGGAAAGCTGTAATGCCGTTTTTGCAGATGCTTCGACCTGAGACCAATCTGCAATTTTAACTGACAAGCGTGCAAGTGACAAATGGGCTTCAAAGAAATCTGGCCTTTCAGAGATCAAAGTTGTCAATTCTTTCAATGCTGACTGGTTGTCGCCTGCCAGTGATAATCCCAGTGCCAATGTCAACCTGACTCTCGGATCTTTATTGCCTAATTCTATTGCCTGATTCCAGCATTTTATTGCTTCAAGACGCTGGCCTTTTTGCTCAGCAATAAGACCCTCATAATAAGCAACTGCCGGCAGAGCGATATCCTTTTGACGCAGTTGTAAAACACATTCTGCAGCACGATCCATATTATTGCCTCGAATAAATAACTCTGCAGCAATAAGCATAAAGTCCCAAGGCTGAGAAGACAGCTCTTTTAATCCGGTTTCAGCTACTTCCAGTATTTTTTCCTGTGAACCTGTTTTCTGTGCCAACCTTGCCCATATCTGCCATAAAGACTGATTTGTCGGGTCAACAACCTGTAAAGCCTTGAGGTGCTCTTCCGCTTTTTCTATAGCATTTGCATTTATAAGTGCAATTGCAAGGCGAAGGCGAACCTGGGTATCAGTGAGATCTTGTTTTTCAGCCTGGTCCAAATCAGCTAAGGCTTTTTCCAAATCTTTTTCCTGCAAATAAGCACTGGCTCGGATTATATACGCCATAGCGGAAGAGGGATTATTCTTTACTGCCAAATCAAGCCAATCCCGAGAGGTTGCCGAAGACATATCAGACCTTTGTCTTTCTAATTGCCATAAAGCTTCGTACGCTAAAACATAGTCAGGATGGCTTTTTACAATATCAGCCAATTCCGAGGCTGCTTCATCAAATTTTCGCTGACCTGCCAGTGCAGACGCTAAAATCATGCGCAATTCAGCATCCTGATTTATTTCGAGTGCCCTTCTTGCAATTAATTCAGCTTCGCCTGGCATACCCATCTTTAAATACAATTCTGTAAGTTTCTTAGCAGCCTCAAGGTTACCTTTTTTAATCCTTAAAATATTTCGATAAGCTCCTATAGCCTGCTGAATATTATTACTTTTTAAAGGCCTGATGTTAAGCTGAGCGTTTCCATACTTAAGAAGAACAGAAATATCATTTGAGTTAATTGTAATATAACGCCCAAGATTTGTCGCAGCTTCCTGCCATCTTTGTTCCTCATATGCTTTATTGCCGATCGCAAGCGCATTACCAGCTCTGCTGGTTCTTCGCCATTGACGTAATCCATATGCAGTTGCAGCAACAATAGTTAAACCTATTATTAAAACAATTGCCAATTTCCAATTAAAATATCTTTTGGCCATTTTCGATATCCTTTTTTATAAGTATTAATTTTATTTTAGAATTGATGGAAAAATCTCTTTGTCAACTGGCTGGCTGTCCGCCAACATATCGACAAATCAGTTCTTAATGATAGACTTCGGACATATTTCGTATCGTAGTAAATCCATTCCTGAAAATCCTTCGATGCCTCACGAGTCCTGCAAACCTGCCAAAGTCCCGTTATTCCAGGTCTGACCGAAAGGCGGGCGTAACGCCAGGAAGGACGAATTGTATTTTCTGATTTGGGTGAAGGCCTTGGTCCTACAACACTCATCTGACCAAGCAAAACATTAAAAAATTGCGGTATTTCATCAATACAAGTATCTCTCAGAAATCTGCCAACGGTACTTATTCTTGGATCATCTTCAATTTTGAATTGAGGACCATCCAACTGATTAACAAACCTTAGCTTATCCTGTATTTTATCAGCACCAACGATCATAGTTCTGAATTTGAGACAATTAAACTCTTTGCCATGAAGCCCTTGACGTTTATCTTTATAAAACACAGGCCCGGAAGAATTTATTTTTATTACCAGTGCGATAATAGGAAGTATTGGAGCAAATAAAATAATTACTGCCAGTGAAATAATAAAATCAACAATTCTTTTTGAAAACATGGCATAGGAAAATCTCGACCAGCTTTCAAATTCTTCATTGTCACCAGAGATACGTTTTAAATCAACAAAAGGGGTTTGATCTAACTTTCTCTTTTTGACATTTGATAACTTTTCCCAATCAGTTTCTTGCTCTCTTATTACTCTGTTAAACAATAGCTGGTTCTTAGGAACTGAAATATTTGAACCAATGATCGATGAGTTTATAACAGCAGATTTGTCTATCTTACTGTCATTACAAATAATAGTTGGACCCACAATAACAGCGTTTGAACCAAGCTGAACATTTTCTCCTAATAATACTTTTCCAACCAATTTAACATTAGAGGGTATCTTTGAGCAATTGTCGGATACGCACCTGTTGATGCGTCTGTCATTGGCAGAAAAACTATCTTCTGATAAAGAATTGAGATGACCATTACAAAAATCAAACAACCCGTCTTTATTTTCTAAATCAAATGCAACACCAGCAATATTGATCGCACATACTTTCAATAAACCTGAGCACTTTTTCATGAAATCTGAAAAAGAGTAAGGCAAACTATAATCGGTAAAAATATCACCAAGAACCTCTGTCTTGATAAAAATATAATGAGGCCAATCAATTGGATTCGATGTCGGCTCAGCAGAATCAAAATAGTGTCTGCAACAACTTGCAATTTTATTTTCAGACATCCATCTGATTTTTTCACGATAAGCCAACAGACCAGGGTCAACATTGACCATTATTACATCCGCTGAAATATCCTCCAGTACCTCTTGAAGTATACGATCGTTATTTTTAACAACAAATCGGCCATTGGAAATAACAAACCATGATTTTTCACCATTTTCATTAAAGCTGTCAAAGCAAATCGGAATGTCTGTTTTGTATGATTCGACAGTAACCTTATCAGAAACAATATTCCAACTCTCAGGAACTGCAATCCGGGCGGTTCCATTGTTTCTTGATAGTGGATCCTTGCTTAATCCGCTAAGAACCACATCAGCTACAGGCTCATTAGATACAGCAAATTTAAGCAGACCGGTACCGCTGCTGTTGTTACAGCCGGTGTTGTTTCGTATAACAACTAAATGTTTAGAATTGTTGAGGTTAAACATAAAAGCCAAAACTATAAACTAAAATACCAACGAATTCCTTTCTCAGAGAGCAAATTACGACTTATCATCGCTCCACTTAGGTATCGGCATTAAAAACTTCTTTGAATTAGTGCGTTTTCTGACATTTGCTTTATTGGCCATCTGCATATAGTATTTATATGCATACTCATAGTAACCCTTATCAGCTTTAACATTGCACAAAATCATTCCTAAGATGTTAACATTGACCTGAGCTAACTGCTCCACTGCCCTTTGCAGCTCCAATCCTGTCGTTCGCCCAGCTAAGCCAGTCAATATAACTGAACCTACCATCTTGGCCCATATCCTTGCATCTGGAAAAGCCAATATCGGAGGTGTATCGATAATAACATGGTCATATCTTTGGCAGATATCTTCCATATATCCATCGTTTTTGAATTGCGATAAAAATTTATATGCATCAGGCGGATTATGCGTATCGGCAAGCAGAACATCCAGATTGGTTAAAGCTAAATGGCAAACAACTCTGTCGAAGCTTTCCCCTGCAACCAAGTTCCGCATGGTTGGTAAGTCTTGTGGTAAATTTAATAAATGCCCAATATCAGGTTTTCTAAGATCACCATCAATAAGCAAAACTCTTTTACCTGATTTTGATAAACTTATTGCCAGATTAATAGCTGAAGTGGTCTTTCCATCTCCTGATACCGAACTTGTTATAACAAGCTGCTTAGGCACTTCCTGGTTATTCTCGTTGAATAAACCCAAATTAGCACAAATAGTATGGAAGTCTTCCTCTACACGCTCAGACAATAAGGTTTTTTTAATATTTTTAAAAGCTGTAGTAGTCCCTATTACCCTGATATCAATTTTCTTTGTTAAATCATTTGGAACCCACATTCGGTGATCCACTTTAGCCAGAAGAAAAGCTACCATAACTCCTAATCCAATTGCTGCAAAGACAACTGCTAATGTAAGTTTTATACGTTTATCAACAACCAAAGCAATATCTGCATATTGTGCAACAGAAATTCTTGCGGGAAGTTTTCGCTCAATTTCCAATTCCTGAATACGACGGGTATACTGATCATATCTTTCTTTGGTTAAAACCAGCTGTTCTTTTAAATCAGCAATTGTTAATTGCTTTCGACCGACATCAATCGCCTCGGTGTCTACCTTGGCTAACATCTCGCGGTAGCTATCCTCATATTTTTTAGTACGCTCCAAAGCCGCACGCACCTGAACCAACCTGTCTTCACCTGTTTTTGATATACCCTCGGATATAGAATCATCAAAAATGTCCCCAGCTTCTTTTTTGAGTTCTGTGAGACGCTCATTTAATTTTTCTATAAGTTCAGCCTTCATCTTAAGCTCCGGATTTTTAGGAGCCAAAACCTGATGTGCAACAATAAGGTTTTGTTCCAACTGGGTAATATTCTCTACCAGCGTCCTTACTCTCGAATCAGCATTTATATATTCCTGACGTATGCGTAATAATGCAGATGGATCAGAATCATCACCTGAGGTTTGCTCAAGCAATGTTACTTCAAGTTCAAGCCTGATTCTTTCTGATTCAAGTTTTGTAAGCTCTGTCAGCAAAGCAGAAACTCTTTGTAACTTTATGCCGTATCGGCCTTCCAAAGATGTGTCTCCAAATTCCTGGCCCAATTTAAAAATAGTCTCACGCTGATTTTCCATCTTCTGAAATAATAACTTTTGCTCACTTTCCAACAGATTAAGTTTTTGGTTTTCAGAATTTGAAGAATCAGAAACAGCAATGGCCATATACGACCGAATAAAAGCATCAACAATTTGCTTAGCCTCAGATGTATTTCCATTTTCCATTTGTACTGTTATCAACTCGGAATTATTACTGGCATAAGCTCTAATAACTTTATCAGATATCATCTCTTTCAAAATAGTTGAAACACTAGGTTTCTCTTCACTACCACTTATCATCTGCTGTATTTTCTTGACAGGGTCAGCAGCATAATTTTCAAAAGAGCTTAATTTTTTGTCCACCAATTCATCCGTAACCCTCTCCACAACAGGAACACTGGTTATTCTTATAGCCTCGGTATTAATAAAACTTTCGTAATTTGATATTTCACCTTTTTCCTGCTCACCAGAAAGAAGGTTTGTTAGAATTGGCGCTACTCTTATAAAACCGGCTACATTATACTGAGGTTTCTTTAAAAGCCATATCGCAGGGATCCCAGCTGAGCACACTAATATGAATATTGCCAAGACAATATACCAGCGATGAAGTATACCCAGAACCATACCAAAACTAGAAGCACCTCCGACCTCAGGCGATAAACCACCATCGGTAACACTTGCTTCTATTATCTGATCACTATATTTGTCTAAATCACTCATAACGGTATATGCCTCCCAAAACCCTTACCAAAAACATTCTAATTTGTTCCATATCTTTTCACCAGATATTATGTCAGATTAGAGAAATACAAACTCATCACGCCTAATTTATCCATCTACCCTGACAAACATATTTTAACAAATCCCAATGGTCTACAAAAACACTTTCAGGATATTTCATAAATATATACAAATACTATTGACTCTTATCTTTTAAACACTGTCATTATTGGACCAATGCATAAAAAAAATCGGCCCAATTTTAATACTATCAGGCCATTCTAACGAATTTACCGTCAATCATGAACTGAAGTTTTTTGCGTTATTACTATTATTTCTTTTTCAGTTGGAGGTGTTGTTAACCTTCTCAGGATAAAGAGTTCAACCATCATTAAACCAAGCGCTAAAGGCATCATTGCATATCCACCAAAATCGTGGAACATTCTCTCCCAATATTCACCTTTAAGAATTGTAAAAGCAATAGAAGTAATAACTAATCGAACGGTATTACACAACAAAGCAACTGGCAAACAGGAAAGTAAAATTATCAGCTTTTCCCACCACCGTCTATTAACCAATAAAACAACCATGCCGCTTATCACAAAAAACGCTGTGATCATCCTTAAGCCATTACATGCTTCAGCCACAGCAACAGTCGTCTGACCAATATGTATAACATTGCCCTCCTGAACAATATCATAGCCTACTATCTCCAGGCAAAATACCGCTGATGAGGTTGCCCAGTTTTGCAGCGGCAGCGCCAGAGCAGCTTGAACCCTGTTAGGCCAAGGAAGCATCAAAAACAAAAAAAGCAATATGGTAGATACTTTCCATAAAAATTTCCATCCACAAAATAGAAGTACCAAAGCTATAATACTCAGTACAATCGATAACCTTTCCGCTGAGCTGTACATAAAAAACAAACCAAAAAACCTGATGGCCTGTGCACCAGCAAAAGCAAACAAACCCCACATAGAAGGCTTCACAGGGGTCTTGGCAATTGCGTGACGTCTTGACCACAAGATATAAACTGCCAGAAACGGAACCAAAAGCCCTGACGAATATTCGTCACTTCTCTGCCAAATAGTCCACATGTCAACGATGCCAGGCCAATAAGACCAGAAAAAAATAATAAAGAGTAATCCTCCAATAAGATACGGAGCGATCTTTCTCTCTGCAGATTTTGAACCAGGCAGAAAATCTATCATCTTATCGAAATAAGACAACAGTGTAGATTTTAATTTATTCGTATTTTTTTTCACGGCAGCTAAACCTCTCCCAATTAGCCCTGTCAGGATTTTACCTGAGTTGTGAGCAATAAATTTATCCTCTGCAACATTGTCACTTCGCAGTAATGCATTATTACTAAAGACACAATGTTGAATTTCACAATTTGATCCGATCTGAACATTGTCCCATAAAACACTATTTACAACCACACTACTTTCGCCAACATTTACATTACGTCCAATTACAGTTGGACCAAAGACAATTGTATCCTTTGATATACAAGAGCCTTCCATAACAACAACCGAACCATAAAATTGCACACTCGGATGTATTTGGGCTTTAGAATCAGCCCATACTGATTTTGTGTTGTCTTGCTTGACAATCGGCAATTGCATATCTGTTTCAGCATAGTTTTCAAGATAGACTTCAATCGCAAATAAATACTCCTGCCAGTTACGAAAATTGCCCGCCGGCTTTGGCATTGATGCTGCGTGAACAACTTTGCCTGCCCGGGTCATCTCAGGGATCAAACCTTCCTTGATATCAAAGTAACCTTCTTTAGGAATGTGATCCAGAACATTCGGCTCGCAGACATATATTCCAGCTGTCTCTACCATAACATTACTGTCGTTATAGGCAGGATTGAACATTACCGTCATATCAGCCTGGCCGCTACGGTGGGCATCAATAATCATATCAATATCGACAGAACAAGTCATATTAGCTGAAAACACCAACAGCAATCCATCATTATCTTCATCAGCTGCTGCTCGAATACAACCAGCTGGGCCTAAAGGCAGTGACTCATTTACAAATTCGATATTCATATAATTACTGAAATTTATCGATTCAAGTATAGCAGCACCATCACCATTGGAACAAATAACGGTACGCTTGATGCCTTGCTTAGACAAATGACCAAGTAAATTTTCAAGAACAGTTTTCTCAGCGATAGGCCAAAGGGGAGTTGGCGGACACTGTCCCGCCAAATAAGATCTGACACTACTGCCGCCTGCAAGTATAACTGCTTTAATATTTTCTTTATTATAACTCATTCAAAAATCCGCTTATTCTATTAACCACCAATTGTGCCTGATTTCCTCTTGGTTTAGGAACAAATGTTTTCAATTCTTTAATTTTTTCCGGAAGCTGATCCTCAGTATATGCAACAAGTATATGCCCAAGCTGCTCAAACTGACCCACAATATCAACCTGATGGTCATTAACAACCTCACCAAACTTTGCCAACCTAGGCAACACCAACAAAGGCTTATTATGCTCTAATGCCATTGTTATTGTCCCCATTCCCGCATGACTTATCAAACATGAAGCCTCTTTTAAATTCTTGTCGAAATTATGCTTATCTAATGACTCAACAAATTTAAAATTTTCAGGCTTATATGAACTATGACCTATTTGAGCAAATATTTCATCTTCAACAAAACCACCGCTGCAAGCACTATCAACAGCCTTGACAAGTCGATCAAATGGAAATTGTGTACCAACTGTAAGAAATATCATATTACCGCACCAGCATATTCAACATTTTTGTACTGCTCAGCAAGTTCAGACCACTGCACCAAAGACAGATCCGCAATATGCCGAACCATTCTACCCGATAGTGACATTTTTTTAACATTTGTAATGCTGTCAAGCCAGATAATTTTAGCACCTTTGAGTTTACCAAGAAAACACATCAAACAACCAGCAGCAGCACCAGTACTTATTACAACATCAAACTTTTCTGTAAAAGCTATTTTTATGCAATTTAATAACACTTTAATTACATCAAAGGGATGCTTATGATTGCACTCACCAACAACATATGTTTTGCCTGACTGTTCGAGTTTTCCCTTCACGACATCAGTAGTCGTAACAAAAAAGAACTCACGATCTTTCCAGCTGTTTTCAAGCTTCAAAAGCTGAGTCAAATGCCCCCCTGCTGATGCAGCAAGACATACTTTCAATTTTGAATTATTTTTCAATGTCATTCGTTATATTTTCTTTTGCTATCCTATTAAAATTAAATACTCGGCCGATCTGTTCCTTGCGAATAAACTTAACAAAATCGTTTGAAACCTGACGCTTTTCCCGCAGACAACACCCATATAAAAAACCAGTAAGTCTCGCCAAGCCTCCCAAAACATAAGGCCTTTCTTTAAAACAACGCCTTAATGATTTCACCAGCATAAAAACAGGATGCGTCGCTAATCCATACTCGTTTAAACCATTTCTAAAGCGTATTTTTAACATATTACCAGTATGTCCGGTCCCTGCTGGTTTATTGTGAATGACACAAAGCTCAGGAAATGACCAGGCTTTCCAGCCTTTCATCCGAGCCATAACACAGCTGCAAGTATCCTCACCTCCATATTTCATTGGCAGATATCCACCAATATCTTCAAAACATTGCCGCCTGAAAACCTGAATAGCCTTGGGAGTCGATCGCCGATCATTCATCATTTTTCGCAGCTTGCCGTCAACCACATCCTGATATACACCAGAAGCTGTCCCAAGTTTTTCATCCTTGTCGAATCGCTTAAAGATCTGCTCATAATAATCCTCAGGCAATGTAATATCAGCATCAAGCACCGCAAGAAAATCATAATCTAAATCTTTTACTTGTTCATAACCTGCTATTATTGCATAAACATTACTGGCAAAATAACTATGACCAGCTTCCTTTTCACGGCGTAAATATTGAATCCAGCTATATCGTTTTGAATAATCTCCAATTATAGCCGCTGTATTATCCGTAGAACCATCATCAACGATCACCCACAAGCTGGGCAATATGGTTTGACAAACCACGCTCTCTATGGTTTTCTTAATATACCCAGCCTCATTATAAGCAGGAGTAATTATAATATATTTAATATTATTCTCTAACATTGATTATCTTTATTACATGTGCAAAGGATTTTGCTATCTTCTGATTTATCTTCAGCTTTGTCTTTAATGATTTCATCATAAATTTTAAGCATTTTTCCAACTGCCACATCCCATGTAAAATTTTCTGTGATTCTATCGTACGCACACATCCCCATTTTACATCTTTTCTCAGGATCATTAGCCATTGTATCAATCGCTTCTGCAAGCTTTGTTATCATTTGATCTTTTGTCGTAACAGGAATTTTAATACCACAATCTGGAGTAACTATATAGGCAGGTCCTCCTGTATCTATACAAACAACTGGCAGCCCAACTGCCATTGCTTCTGTGAGAGCAATTCCTGTTGGCTCCTTAAGACTTGGAAATATGAATAGGTCAAATAAGTCATAGCCTTTTATAACTTCAGAACTAGGAACAAATCCTTTCCAGGTAACTCTATCAGCCAAATTCAAATTTTCGACCATGCTTCGATAACCAGACTCCCCTGAACCACGTCCATAGATAGCCAATTTGACATTTTTATTCTTACACTTAGCCATCGCTAAAAAAAGAAGCTCAAGGCCTTTACTTGGCACTAATCTACCCACATAAACCATCTTCAAGATATCATCGTTTCTATGATATTTATCAAGTTGATTCGCCTTGACTTCGAAACTTGGAGGCGGCGGTATTACAACGCATTTTTCGCGATTTTTTGGCAAAAGTAATTCTCTTACGTAAGGTGCAGAAATCACAAGGCGTTTTGCTTTAGCAAAATGCTTTCTTAGGAATAGGTCATATCTCATGCGAAAATCATCAACTACCTTTAATTTAAACATCCAGCTATCTTTAACCTCTAGATACTTCATCACAGCTGGACTCTTCATCCCACCATGAAATGGACCTATGACCATTGGAATATCAATACCAATAAATGGCGATGGATACCTGGGTGAACGAGGCAGGACTTGATGACATAAATCAAAATTACCATTGCTCGCACATTTCTGTGCAACTTTATAAGCACGGAAAAAGAATTCAATATAACCTGGCTGAGCAGCTCGATCAAAAGCGTCCCATTTTTTGAAAGATAAACGAGGTTTCAAAATAATTTGCTTAACATTATTGTGATCTTCAAGCCCTGTAACTTCATGAAACCTGCTACCTGTTGTAATGACACAAATGTCAACATATTCAGAAAGACGAGTTATCCACTCGTAGGCCATCTTTGACCCACCCACATCAGCTTTGTCAACGCAATAAGCTGCTATTAATACACTTAGTTTTTTTGACTTTGATTCCATATTATCCTAATCAACAAAAAGACGATGCCATATTTCAATGGATATTATTCTTCCTATTTCCCTTATGTAATTAGCTCTATTACCAAAATGATCTGAAGCCATTTTCTTTATAAAAGTAGCATCCAAATATGACCTGGACAATGTGCGTTCATTAAGAAGCATATTCTCCACAAAACCCCTTAATTCATTTTTAGACCATCGTCGGTAACTGGCGAGATTACATGAACCAAGGAAAAAACTTTCAAGTCCTGTATATTTCATAAACGGATCTAACCTGGCAAATGCATGGGGAATATTTTCATGAAGATATGCTTTATCCAACTTGGTCAAAAGATTGTAAAATTGGCCCGATATACTGCTTTTAATATTATTAAAAATATTTCCCGATTTAATATAAGCCCCTTTATTAGAGGGGAAACCTGTTAATTTTTTACATTTGTTTTGGATAATATATTTCTGGACTACAGAGCCTTGTAGATAGTTCTTCGGAATACTTAGCAGAAACATTGCTAACTCTTTATCCATAAATGGATTCCTTAAAACTACCTGTGAACCTTCTATTGCCATAAAACCTTCGGGCCAAAGCCAACGAATCGTTTCTATAGTAGAATTCCAATCTTCAAATTTACGAATATATTGATCTATCGAACCAATATCATGAAGAAATTGCTCAGAAAACATTTGCGTACAAAATCTATGTTTTGGCACAAGGAATCCACCAGACATTGTTTGCGACCCATATTTACCGGTTAATCTTATAGGCACCAAAGACCGTGAAAGACTATTTAGATAAATCTTATGGCTTTGGAATACATCCGCAGAACCATCAGAAACATAGATGGTTTTGTGAGCATAATCGGAAAAATTCTCGAAAAAAGGTTTTTCAATATTAATTACATGATGTTCCAAGCCTACTGTTTCTGCGGCTTTTCGTCCAATCTTCACATCCAGACTATCGCCATAAGGACCACACCATGTATAACAGGGCATAGAAAATCCTAACGATTTTATCATCGCCAATTCTGCTCTGGTATCCCACCCCCCTGTCAAGGAAAGCCCCACTTCATTTCCTGATGCATACCTCGGTATAATTTTCTCAAATAACCTGGCAGACTCTTCAAATATTTCTGTTTGGCTTATTGAAGCATTTTGTTGAATATCAGTAAAATCAGAATATTGCCCTCTGGAAACATGTCCATCCTTGTAAGTCCAAAGAGAAGCAGGAGGTAATCTGTAGATCCCTTTGAATAATGTTTCATCATTTAGAATGCCGCCATAGAGAAAATATTCTGGTAATTTTTCCGTGTTAGGCTTATACGATTGATGATTGTATTTCAAAATACTTTTTATTTCTGAAGCTACGATAATTTCATCATTAGCCTGACTATAAAATGCTCTGTAAACCCCAAAGTAATCATTAACAATCAAGGTTTTCCCTTGCTGCTTATCATGTATTAATATCAGGAAACAACCATTTAATTCTTTTGCAAAGTCCTCTCCGATTTCTTCGTACAAATGTAATATAAGTTCAGCGTCACTATCTGTTTTTATATCATATCCGCTTGAGGTTAGCCTTGATCGTAACTCATCGCGATTATAGAGCTCACCATCCATCATAACACGCAAAGAAGAATCTCCATTGCAAATTGGCTGAGGTTGCTTGTTCACAACATTAAGATGAACACGAGCAGCGACAAAGGGCGTAAACTCATCAAAGAAGATTTCTTCTTTGTAGAAATCCTCATGCCGCATTACTTTCGCCATTTCAATTATATTTGAAGCAAGCGTCTTATTGGGACTTGGTGCTAAAATTGCTGCCAAACCAGGCATAATAAATATAACCTTTCACAAAATAGACTTGGTAAAATATTTAGTTTGCTGTGCTCTTAATTATCCTTAGAACAGTATTGAAATCGTAGCAGGTATTTTAGTCCTGCTAAATGATTATTTATAATATCACGATATGATTGCTTCCTTTTAACTATATACAAAGGAAATATAACTAAAAGCCGAGTCAGATAAAACAGTCCCTTAAGAGTAACTCCCAGGCAAACCTTCCATTTAGGCCAATATTTGCACATAAAAAGAATGTCAGATTTATCTTTCAACAAGGCTCTTTCAGCTTTATGCCTAATCGCACTTGCACCTCCAAGATGAATAATTTCAGCATCAGGAGTAAAAAGATTCTTCCAACCTGCTTGCTTGAATCTATAACACCAGTCAATTTCTTCAGCGTACATAAAGAAAATCTCATCCATCACACCGACCTGCTCTATTGCTTTTCTGCTAACCAGCATATAACATCCCGTCACAACATCAACTTCTCGCTGAGTATTTCGATTCCACCAGGTCATTCGCTCTCTGCCGAAAAATTTATTCTTGGGGAAAAGCTTATAAAAATATCCCGTAAACAATACTCTATTAACTAACGATGGAAACATAAAACAGGTTGGTTGAAGTGTTTTATCCGAATTTAATACCCTACATCCAATTACCCCTGAATCAGGGTTTTCTTCTGCAAATTTAAATGTCTTTTCTATTGCGTTATCGAGTATTACCGTATCACTGTTTAAGAGCAGCACATATTGCCCCTTGGCAATTGCTATTCCCTGATTATTAGCTGCTGCAAAGCCTCTGTTTTCATCATTTTCAATTAAAACCACTTCTGGAAAACGGCCTTTAATCATTTCAACAGAACCATCCGTTGAGCCGTTATCAATAACTATCGTCTCAAAGGCAATATCCTTGGTCTGCTCATAAATACTCTGCAAACAATTTTTAAGGATTTCCTTTGTGTTCCAGTTAACTATTACTATCGAAATATTCACAGCTTTTACCACTCTTATCTAATTTATCGAAAAGTAATTGATATAATCAAAATCTACTATTTTCTCAAGATATAGCATAATTATTTCAGCTCAAAGACACAGCCCAACCCATCAGTAAAATATGCATTTCTCGAAAAATGAATTACAGCGCTTGTACAAAAATTGCTAATACGATTGACAAACGTAGGATTACGCCAAAGAAATGCCACGCTTTCACACATCGAAAAACCATAACGTTTCGCTGATTGCATCATACACGCAGGAGAATAATATGCAACATGATCGTAATTAGGATGCTCATTATGGCACAATAATAAAGAAGCGAAGCGTTTTAACGAAAAGGCCATAGGTACAGTTACTATAAGTTGACCATTGTCTACACCTTCAAGGCATTTGCGAGCACCTTCCCAAAAAAGTCCAGGATTATTGAGATGCTCTACAACATCAGGTGCAAGTATGGTATTAAATTTTTCATCTGAGAGACTATCATGCAAATTTTCCGCATCTCCATATCGAATATTTTGAATGTTATATTCTTTACGCAAAATTTCCAATGCATCTTCATCAATGTCTAAACCAATAAGTGATTGACACACAGAAGGTAAATTCTGATGCAACAGGCTATTCTTCTCCGCTTTTTGCCTTGTTTTGGGGGAGTTGGCACAGCCTATATGAATAACTTCTTTTTGCTTGCATTTATCAAGAATCCATTGATCTCTTTTAACTAAAGGAAGTCGAACAAAACTTTTCATTGTTTTCTCCAATCTATATATAATAATCAAATTTGATAGATTCAGCTTCCAAGTACAATTGAGCCAAATCCTGTTTTATTATCCTATTAATTTTTTTCATTAATAAGTTACTTCACCCGGCATTAAAACATCAATTGTTTTTTCGATGGGTTATGAGTGGCAAAGTGACACAAAATCCAAACAACATATACAGCAAAGTCATGGGCTGACCAAAAAGAGAAACCGAATTAAAAGCCAAAAGAACTCCAAATAAACTCCCTGCCGTACACCATATAATCCACCTATCCGAATCATTATTAATCGACCAGAAATTTTTGAAAAGGCTTTTTATAGCTGCAATAATTACAGCACAAAAAGGAATAAACCCTACCAGGCCATACCGACACAATTCCAATAAATAATGATTCACCATATCTGTATGTTTTCTCATGTCAATTCTCAAACCCCACATAGGGTCCTCCATTCCAAATCCAGTAACCCAATGGCCACTCATGCCACCCTCAAAAAAAGCCACTTCAAACAATCTGGCTCTATACCATGCAGTAGCACCATTAAAGCAGAATCGGTCTATAACATCATAGAAGTGCCTATTGCTTAATACTTCCACGACGCAGCACATAATCACGATTGCAATTATCACATTTTTCCAATAATACCGATATTTATAAAAGAATATAAAAGAAAGTGCTCCAACCATAGCGAGCAAACCGCCGCTGGACATGGAAAAAAAACAACCCAAAAAAATCATAACAACTAGTATCTTGTAGTTAGATGCGTTTTTTATACTTTTGAATGACCCCATACAGATAGCTGCAGCCATAGTGGAGAATACTCCATAATAGATAGGATGCCGAAATGTTGTTTGGGCTCTACTAAAAAATATCAATCTTTTTTCTATCAGAGGAAGAGTACGCCCTAATTTGAGCAGATTATTTCCCGTTAATGATTCAATACCAGCAAACACTGCCAGAATACCAGCTGACCAGGTAATAGCCTTTAGCAGTGTTAAAAATTTATTCTTATCAGTAATTATCAGCCGAACCGCAAAATATGGTAAACCCATATCAAAAAAATCACCTGCCCTGTTTTCGATCAGATCCATCATCTCTACCGTTGTAGCACCGGCAACTACCTCAGCTATAAAAAGAATAACTATAAATCTGTCAAGCCACATAACTTTAAATTTTGTTGCTAAATCTGAACCAATCAGGGTCTTAAATAACAAAACTATAATAACAATTCTGCCAACAGAAAAATCTATCGTACCAACACTAACCGTCCCAACCCCATAAGGATACCACATTGCCAGGACCACATATACTGCCAACCCCTGAACAGGCTTGAAAAATAAGACCAGCAAACAGCCGATCGCCGCAATTGTTAGTGTAACGCTTTCCATTTTTTATTTCCTAAAAGCATCAAAAGGCCGATGCCATTTCCGAACTATTATCCGTTTCAAAGTTCCTATGACCGAACGTGCTTTCTCTTTCATGGGTAACCCTAACCAACCAGCAAGCAGCGAAAACCCTTTAAAACATGGCACAGGCACTCTCATAAGCCGCATTGTCATCAATCTTCCCCATATCTGCTGCCTTCTTTTTAATACTGAAACTTGAGAATCACCCAACACATGTGATTCAGCAGAACTGATAGATACACACCCACTTGCTAATGCTTTTTGAATAATCTCATTTCCTTTTTGACTTCTGACAAGCACTAAAGACTGCCCCTGTTCAGATTGCTCGATTTGCCGATACCACGGATCACCACAAGAAATATCAGCAAATTCACCGGTACTATCAGGACAAAGCCTGCAACGAAGCTGGCCATGCTTACTGAGAATATCTCCCCATGACTGAGCATATTCCATTTTAAAAATTTCACCGTTTTTCTTAACTGCCGTCGTGCTGCCAGGCCAACCATTCCCTCGATATCGGAAACTTTCCAACTCACTGATATCACTGACACCCATCTCTTCGAGAACTGCTAAAGTTCCGTTACTCGTTGGCGTACCAGCACAAAATATGCTTATCGTAAAAGCTATCTTTTCATCGAGTTCAGCATCAAGCTTACGAGCCTTAGTCAACGCTGCAACATCGCAAGGCTTACCAATAAATATACTTTTACAACTTTCTTTTTTAATTATTCCAAACGCCTCACACAACGACACTGGTGAATACCGTGAACCGCTGCAAGAGAGTAGCTGCTCTTTCGTTTTACTATAAACCCCCAAATTCTTAATAGGATCATCCCCGTCAACTCCAACATGCAAAACACCACCCGCTATCCCGCTTTCAAGCCCATATAACGCAAGAACCGTCGCAACTCCACCAGAAGAACCAGCAAACCTGACCTTCTCATCAGTCGCATAGCCTTCCCATAGCGATAATACAGGCCCCCATGCCTGCTTTAATTCCTCAATTGAATTATCTGGAAATACTTCATGCTCAAGCCCGATACCAGGACATACCTTAATGCATTCGCTGCACCGCTGACACTTGGTTTCATCAACTCCAGGCCGAATGCCAACCTCAGCAATATCGATCAAAGAAATCGCTTCATTAGGACATGCATAAGCACAAGCACCACAGCCCATACACAAACGCCAAGCAGCTACCCTATCCGCTCTATTAAGTTTTTTAATTTTCAATCCCATTCAACAATGAAAAAATATTCCGTTTTATCTGAGGAACATTTGCATCCAGTTCTTTTTTAAATTCTAAAGAATTATCAAAAATAGTTTTTATTTTATCTAATGGTCTGCCCCCCGGAAACTGATCCATTTTATGTGAGAGTATAACGGACAAGTTTAGTATAATATTAACACTGAATTTTGGAGGTTATACTTATGAGAAAGCGTTGTAGTGGGCCACAGATTGTGGCAAAGTTGAGGCAGGCAGATGTTTTAATTGGGCAAGGCAAAGCGGTTCCTGAAGTCTGTAGAGAGATCGAGATCAGTCAGCAGACTTATTATCGCTGGCGGCAGAAGTATGGTGGGATGAGTCCTGATATGGTTAAGCAACTTCGGGCTGTTCAAAAGGAGAATGCTCAGTTGCGGAGGCTGGTAGCCGATCAGGCATTGGATATTTCTATTTTGAAAGTAGCGGCAGAGGGAAACTTCTAGTCCCAGCCAGGCGAAGGAAAGTTGTTGAACAATCTTGCCGAGAGCTGGGGATATCAGAGCGTATGGCTTGCAAAGTATTAAAGCAGGCCAGAAGTACCCAGAGATATAAACCTAAGCTGCCTGATAAAGATAAGCCTTTAATAAAAGATATTTTGACACTATCTTTGAAGCATCCAAGATATGGATATCGCAGAATTACGGTATTACTTCGAGGCGATGATTGGCTGGTTAATTTCAAACGAGTGTATCGTCTCTGGTGCCAGGAAGGCTTAAAGATACGCAGAAAGCAGCATAAGAAGCTTCACACAGGTACTAGTAAAAATAGTTGTGATCGTAAAAAGCCAGAATATTACAACCATGTTTGGAGTTATGATTTTGTGAATGAACGCCTTGAGAATGGCAGGAAAGTAAGGATGCTTGTTGTGATAGATGAGTTCACTCGTGAGTGTCTTGCTTTGGATGTTGCTAAACATTTTAAGGGTGATAATGTTGTTGAAGTTTTGCGTTATCTGTTTGCAGTTCGTGGCTGTCCAAAATATATACGCAGTGACAACGGGCCCGAGTTTATATCTGAAGTTGTTCAGATGTGGCTTGAAAAAGCTGGTGTAGATACGCTGTATGTTGCCCCTGGTAGTCCTTGGGAGAATGGCTATGTTGAATCGTTTAACAGCAAGCTGAGAGATGAGTTTTTGAATAGAGAATTATTTTTGCATATTGATGAATTAAGATATGTTGCAGATCGCTGGCGGATGGATTATAATCACTACCGGCCACACAGTAGCTTGGATTATATGGCTCCAGCAGCATTCGCGGCAAAGTATCTTGAGCAAGGCTCCGCTACGCTCCGCCTTCCTCAAGATAAGGAGAATGATTGTGAAATACTCTCATAACAACTGGTACATAAAAAGGGGGCAGACCATCTGAATTACATCACCAACTTGTGTTGTTAAACTTGAATCTGAATAACGGGTGATAGTACCCTGATATCCAAAACGTTCACTGTCAACCCACCCACTCGGAGCTGCTATCAAAGGCATAGCAAACAACGCAATGACGATAAAAACAACTAACTTTTTCATTTTCAATTCTCCTTTTTTATTATTATCTTTTCATCACCCTTATACTACAAAGTTTTTCTTCTCTTCATCCAACCAACAAGCCCAACACCAAGGCCGCCAAGCAGAACGGCACCTGGTACGGGAACTGCCGCGACTTCAACAGTCATATTAGATGCAGCCAATATTTGACTTCCCTCGTAAACTTTCAAAGAAAATGTGTAGTCCCCTGCTGCAAATGGATCGAAATCATCACCTAAAATCGCATTCCAGCTATCATAGCCTAAATTCGTTGAATCCTGATAAGCAGCTAAGTCAGGTGTCCAAAAGAAATAGTGATCATTTATCGACATTGTAATCGTTAGATTGTCCAATGCCTGAGTATAGTTTCGTAGATCAACACTATAAACAAAATTCCAGGTACTAAAACCAGGTTGAAGCACACCTGAATTCTGAGCAGTTTCCCTCACACCAGCCTGGGCATAGTAAATTGCCCCGCCTGTTGGCTCTGCAGTATTAAAAGTTAGATTGTTTGGCAAAGCACTATCATACCATGCAGTATGAGCTTTAAGACCTACTTCTACTCCACCACCACAACTAACGACAAAGCTGCCATTTCCAATGCCACTACCGACAAGTATTTCTGCTGGATTCGCTTTAGTGGCTGCCATTTCCAATGCCACTACCGACAAGTATTTCTGCTGGATTCGCTTTAGTGACTGAAACATCTCCGCCATAAATTGTAGTCGGAACCGCATTTGCCACACCACTCAAAACCAAAAACATTGTTACTGCCGCACAAATCATCACTAACTTCTTCATTTCAATTTCCCCATCGTTTAAATACTACATTTTCTTTATGTTACAAACTTCTTCTTCTCTTCATCCAACCAACAAGCCCAACACCAAGACCGCCAAGCAAAACTGCACCTGGTACAGGAACTGCCGCTGTAATCTGTCCATCATAAACAGCAATCGCATAAAAACCTGCATCTATCCCAGAGGGGCATTGCATGCCATCATTTATACAAAAGCACCATGCGTTATAAGAATCAAACGCTGTACCAGTCCAATACATATAACTCTGTAAGTTAGTAAACGGAGCTTGATCACCTTGAAGCCCACTGTAGGCGTTTTTCCCCAGCGACTCATAATACAGGTGTCCCATCTCTGATGCGGTCTGGTTATACATCATCCCAGGGTTAGGCCCGACATCAGGCAGCCGCCACTGGTCAAAGGTTTGACCGCCAAAGCTAACTGCAAGATCACTGGCCCAGTTCAATTGGCTGTCCCAATCACCCATAGCGTTGCTATAGTCCAACCAGGTAATATCCTGTACATCGTCGTAAATCAGCTGGTAAGAGCCACTGCCGCCATTCGTGATCGTACCCATGCCAAGAGTCGTCAGAGATGCCGAACCCATGCCAAGAGTCGTCAGAGATGCCGAAGCCGACGAACCAATCGCCAGCACCATTGCTACAACTGCACAAATCACAATTAACTTTTTCATCGATTGCCTTCTTTCTTTTAATTTTTGTAGTTTTTTATATTACAAACTTTTTCTTCTCTTCATCCAACCAACAAGCTCAACGCTAAAGCTATGCATACAGAACCTCCACGCACATGCAGGAACTCCCGTAACTGCAACAGCTTTAAATCCTAGTTATAGCTGCACTTACCACACTACAAGCAGCTATAACTATTACTACCGCACAAAGTACAAAGATAAATAATTCTTATCTTTTTACTTTTTTCTTCTTTTCATCCAACCAACAAGACCAACGCCAAGACCACCAAGCAGAATTGCACCTGGAACTGGTACTGCACAGATAGTGTCAACGATAACGTAGTCAAGCTGTTGCTGACC
>Ga0208648_1000708_pt1 | contig 31352 bp, 25 predicted proteins | sample AntAceMetag02UKL_FD_184772 | JGI IMG/M metagenome (GOLD analysis project Ga0208648, IMG submission 184772) | Saline lake microbial communities from Ace Lake, Antarctica - Antarctic Ace Lake Metagenome 02UKL (SPAdes) (version 2) | ecosystem: Environmental > Aquatic > Non-marine Saline and...
TCGCTGTTAATATGCATAAGCTTTCCGCATGATCCACAAGGCTATCCGGGGTTGCCCGGACATATTTTTTAAATAAATTGAACAGGTCAAGTTCATCCATGAAATGCTTGACCATCGGCAATACGTCGACTTGTTTGAACCGTGTTTCAAATTGCTTCATAGCGTCTCCTATTTTGCTTGTATAGGGCGTTATAAAACAATTAAAGGGTAAAGTCTAGATTTTTTATTTATTGTTATATTGATAACTTATGAGCATTATTGGCGACAAGTGGTATAAATCCTGAAATTAAATTTCAACATGTGCGAAATGTAAGATTTAAGGTTTGATATCGGATTTTTAAAAACAAATAAAATTAAATTACTGAGCGAAGCGACATCATTATTCGATGTTCAACGTTCGATGTTCGATGTTCGACGTTCATTTTTTATATGCCTTCAAGGTGTGGATTCCTCATTAAAATATGTTGAATCTAAATTTATACTAAGTCAGTAGACCGTAATTTAGGGCTCATGAGCTTCAAGATACTCGATTCTTTCGAGCAATGGGGGATGGGAATAGTTGAAACAGACATACAGCGGGTGAGGGGTGAGGTTGGAAAGATTATCTTTTGCCATTTTCTTTAGCGCTGTTGAAAGTGGTTTTGCGGTCTTTAAAATTCCAAGCGAGTAAACATCCGCTTGTCTTTCAAATTTTCTGGAAATCGCCATTCCGATGGGAGACATAAAAAAGTTTACCGGTTCCCACAGGATGCCCACCAAAAACAGACCCGCGTAGCACGGTATATTTGAAAAACCAAAACTATGATACATCACCTCCCAGGTTAGCAGTTTTGATGCCAGGAAAAAAAGAAACAGGGATACAAGGCTGACAAGAATAAATTGTTTTTTAATATGTTTTTTTTTCAAATGTCCGATTTCATGGGCCAGAATCGCCAGAATTTCATCCTGACCGTGTGACCGGATCAGAGAATCGAACAATACGATCCGCTTGGCTTTTCCCATTCCCGAAAAATATGCATTGGTATGTCTGGTTCTTTTGCTTGCATCCATCTGGTATATTCCCTCAATGGTAAGCCCTTGTGTTTTAGCCAGTCGTTCAATCGCCTCTTTAAGCCCGGAATCTTCAAGCCATGTGAACTTGTTAAAAAGCGGCGCAATGACCGTAGGATAGAGTATGGTCATCATCAATTGGAATACCGAAAAAATAATCCATGCCCAGATCCACCAGCTCTGACCGGCATAGGTTACCATCAAAAGAAGCGTCGAAAGCAGAAAAGTTCCTAAGATAATTAAAACCAGCATGGACTTTGCCAAATCACAGAGCCAGATTTTCAGGGTTTTTGTGTTAAAGCCGTATGTTTCCTCAAGAACGAAGCTGTGATAATAATCAAAAGGAAGTCCCATCAATATTTCAACCAGGCCGATAAGTGCAAAAAAGATAAGGCCGGCGATTATAACATTCATCCGGGCAAGAGATTGGGCCAGCCATGGAAGGACACCGGAAAGGATGATATAAAGAAAAATAATTTTACTGATGCTGGTTTGAAATAGCTTAAAACGGATGTTATCCTCGGTATACCGGCTGATTTTCTGCAATTCTTTCTCATCGATCATCCCTTCAAAAGCCACAGGCACCTTTTGCCCAAATTTCTTGAGATAAGTGAGATTTATTCCCTCAATAGCCATATACACTGCAAAACTGGTCAGATAGATGCAAATATAGGCGATTAAATAAGTGTTAAATGAAATCATAGGGTATTCCGGACATACAACCTAAAGTATAGAATCCGAGTCAACAGGAACCAGGCTTTGGTTATCCCCACAAGGGGTTTGCTTTTTTGAAAGCTCATTGACTTATTGAAATTCCAAATAACAAATCCTAAAAAACAAACAAATAACAATGACCGAAATTCAAAATCCCAAACAATCACTTTGAACCGGTTTAGAATTTGGAATTTGAGATTTATTTGGAATTTGGTGCTTGGGATTTGTGATTTAATACACAAACTCCAGAGCAGAGCCGGAGAACTCTGACTCCCGAAATACAGGACAGGCATGGCATACAGGACCAGGTTCTCAATGTAAAAATAAGATTGACTTTAACATAGCGATGCCTGTTTTGGCAAGCAAGTTTCAGTCGGTTTCCAAAAGAAACACGCCGTCGCTACGCTGCGCCGAAATCAAATGCGTTTGCCCTGATGACGGGTAACATACAACTTGCACGACAAAACAAACTGTGATAATTCAAATAAAATTTGTTTGGCCGTGCCTTCCGGTGAAAGCTATCCCGCCGGCCAAGCCCGCCCGGTATTGGCCTGAGTGGCAGCCCATGGCGGATGGACAAGGCGAGGCGGCCGAGGGCGCACACGGCAGGTCATAATTGTGAGGCAGCATTTATAAGTAGCCAATGAAATCTCTTTAATTTTCCCGCTGATAGCAGGATAGAAATTCCCAGGCGTTCAATTATTATGAAACAATATGTTATTGATGAGCTTAGACCCAAGGATTATGAAATGATCAAGGTGTTCATGGATGAAAACTTTGGTTCCTCAAATGTGGACGGCGTTTACTGGCTTCAGCTCGACCACAACCTTCTCACTCCGGTTCAAAAAGAACATACAGAGTGTCAGCCATTTTATGTTGCCGTTGATCTTGAAACAAACCTTGTAGCCTTTGAGCTGCTTGTACGCACCAAGAACAGAATGCGATGCAGCTGCATGGGGTATGCAACCGAAAAACAGCGCAACTGGCTTATGGGATTTGCCGACGCCATGTTCGATAACCTTGGGATTAAAACATAACATATTGGAAATCCTTCAATTAATTGAGAGCGAAGGTGATTTTTAGACTTATATTTTTAACTCGGACATGGAATATTGGAATGATGGAATATTGGAATGATGATTTAAAGAAGATGACATCCCTATATTTCATTTCCGTCAATAGGAATTTTACAATAACACAACTTTCCATTTTCTCTCTGAGCCGCAGACTCTCCGAGCCGGAGGCCCAGAACCCAATATTCCAGTGTTCCATTATTCCAACATTCCAATTGTGAGCGAAGCGAACTAACTTGTGATACGAACATTTTTTATTATTTTTTGGACGGTGGTTTTGACAGGTTTTTTTGCTGTTATCATCATATTAACCTCATTTGCCACTACAGGTGGTGAAACGACGCACAAAGTGGCAAAGATTTGTGCAAAATGCATTCTTGCTGTAAGCAATATCAAAGTCACGGTTAAAGGCCTTTCCAACCTGAATCGTACGGGATCTTGTATTTACATGCCAAACCATGTGAGCAATTTTGATATCCCCGTTCTTCAGGCTTATCTTCCGGTTCAGTTCAGATGGCTTGCCAAAGCCGAACTTTTTAAGATACCCATTTTCTGTTATGCTATGAAAAGGGCCGGTTATATCAGTATTAATCGTTTTGATCGAAAGGCTGCCATACAAAGCCTTAATAAGGCGTCGGAAATAATAAGAAATGGTACGTCTGTGATTATCTTTCCCGAAGGCACGCGCAGTCAGAATCAGCACATACAGTCATTTAAAAAGGGAGGATTCATTTTGGCGGTCGATTCCGGTGTTCCGATTATTCCGGTGATAATTCATGGAACATGGACGATCATGCAAAAAAAACACATTCTTGTTAGACCCGGAAATGTTGTTCTCGAAATCAAAAAACCGATTAATACTTCAGATTATACCAGGGAAACCAAGGACGATCTTATGGAAAAAGTTAGAAATATCGTCTTGGATTCCTATAATAAAAACAAAAAGAACGAAACGTTATGCTAAAAATAATACCACTGGGCGGGCTGGGGGAAATAGGGCTGAACATGATGGTTTTTGAATATTCCGATTCAGCTTTTATTATTGATGCCGGCCTGATGTTCCCCGAAGACTATATGTTGGGTATTGATTATGTAATCCCCGATATGAGTTATTTGAAACAAATTAAGTCCAAAATTTCGGGGATTGTATTAACCCATGCCCACGAAGATCATATCGGAGCACTCCCTTTTCTGCTAAAAGATATAACTGTGCCGATTTTTGGGACTCCTTTTACGCTGGGAGTTGTTCGGAACAAACTGGAAAGGCATACTTTCTCTTCCCCCGTTCTATTACATGAAATTTTTCCTGGGGGAAAACTTAATTTGGGTCCTTTTGAACTCGAATTTATCCGGGTCTGCCACAGTGCTGTGGACGGGGTAGGTATTGCCATAAAAACACCTCTTGGACTTGTTGTTCATACCGGAGATTTTAAAATTGGGCATGCTTCCGTTGACCGAATAGTAACCGATGTCAACCGGTTTGCCCGGTGCGGCGAGGAGGGCGTCCTCGCCCTGCTGTCGGATTCCACAAATGTTGAAAAAGAAGGATATACAATTTCCGATCAGGAGGTCGGTGAAACACTGGCAGGGATCTGTTCAGGGAGAAAAGGACGGATTATTGTGGGCCTTTTTGCTTCCAATATCACCCGTATTCAACAGGTCATCGATATTGCCCGGGCAATGGACCGGAAAGTCATTTTTAATGGAAGGAGTATAGAAACTACTGTAAATATTGCAAAAGAGCTTGGCCACATAACCATTTCCGAGGACATGGAGGTGGATGTTAAACAGCTCCATGAGTTTCCGGATGACCAGATTGTTATTATAACGACCGGAAGTCAGGGAGAACCCATGGCGGCCCTGGCCCGCATGGCTGCGGACTCCCATAAGCAGATAAAGATCAAAGAAGAGGATACGGTAATTTTTTCCTCGAAATTTATACCGGGCAATGAAAAGGCGATTACCAAAATTATTAATAATCTTTATCGGCGAGGGGCCGACGTTATTTATGAGAAAATATCCGAGATCCATGTGTCCGGCCACGCTTTTCAGGAAGAATTAAAGCTGATGATAGACTTGACCCGGCCCAAATATTTTATTCCGATTCACGGGGAATACCGGCATCTGATTCTTCATGCACGTCTGGCCGAGCAAGTCGGTATTCCAAAGGAAAATATTCTTGTTGTTGAAAACGGTCAGGTCATTGAATTTGATGAAAACGGCGGCAGGGTCCGAGAAAATGTTTTGACAGGCCGGGTGTTTATAGACGGTAAAGGGATTGGAGACGTCGGGCGAAGTGTGCTCAAAGAAAGACGTAAGTTATCCGAAGACGGCTTGGTGGTCGTCACCATGGTTTTTGATGAGGAGACAGGAATTGTACTTCACGGTCCTGACATTATTTCCCACGGTTTTGTGTTTGAAACGGAAACCGGCCATCTTCTGGAAGATGCAAAGTGCATTATACTCGAGATCATAGAAGAAGTTGGCCCTGTGGTTCCTGGCCGGGTCAATAAGATCCGGTCAAAAATGCAGATTTCTCTGAGGAAATTTTTTTCCTTTACCATAAGCCGCCGTCCGGTTATACTTCCTTTTATATTGGAAGTTTAAAAAGCAGGCAATGGGCAAGAAATCGGATTCTTCACCCTTAACCGATAACCTAATTTTCCTTCAGGAATCCATGCGTAAAGAGATTATTGGAATATCATCATTTTTTCTTGTGGTTTTTACGTTAATCAGTCTGTTGTCTTACAGCCCGGCGGATCCTTCAATTAACCATGCCACTTCCTCTGGCCATATTCATAACTTCTTCGGGCTCCTGGGAGCCCAAATGGCCGGTATCCTAATCGGACCGTTCGGTCTTGGTGCATTCTGGGTTCCGGTTTTGCTCCTTCTGACCAGTATTCACTTTTTTCGAGACCACCCTTCCAGGGCAATTGTTTTTACAATTACCGGTGGAATTCTCTTGGTTATAACCACCGGAAGTCTGCTGGCAATACATAATGACCACATTATTATTTTTGGGAATAAATTTTCTTCCGGTGGAATCATTGGAATTTTCTTAAAATCATTTCTGGTAAAATATTCCAATGTGATCGGCGGCGTAATTATACTGGTCCTTTTATGGATTATCGGTTTGATTCTGGCCACCGGTTTTTCACTGACAAACTTTTCAAAACGCTCCTGGCGATCCGTTGTTTTTTCGGCGGATCGATTACATACATTGTTTATCAAATGGAAAGAACGAAGGAAAAAATTAAAAAAAGGTTCAAAAATTAAAAAAGAACTTGCTGTTGAGAAAAAGCGGGAAATAAAAATCAAAGCACCCCGACCCAAATCTATAAAAGAAGCTCCGGTTCCTCGACAGGAAGTATTCGAGTTCATGCGTTCTGAACCCGGATTTAAACTGCCTTCTATAAATCTTTTGGATGATTCCAAGGAAAAGCCTTCTTCTGCTAATGAGGAAAATTTGAGGATGCAGTCAAAACTCCTTGAAAAAAAACTTGAAGATTTTAGTGTCAAGGGAAAGGTGGTGGCCGTATCGCCTGGCCCTGTTATTACCACCTATGAATATGAACCGGCTCCGGGCGTAAAAATTAATAAAATAGTAAACCTGACCGACGACCTTGCTTTGGCGCTTCGTGCCATAAGTATCCGGATCGTCGCCCCGATTCCCGGAAAGGCGGTGATTGGAATTGAACTCCCCAATACCGTCAGAGAGCTTGTAAAATTCAAAGGAATTGCCGCCTCAAGTGCTTTCGAAAAATCAAAATCAAAGCTTACGATCTGTCTCGGCAAAAACATCGTCGGGGACCCTGTGGTGGCGGCGCTGGACAAAATGCCGCATCTTTTAATTGCCGGCGCCACCGGAACCGGTAAGAGTGTAGCCTTAAATGCCATGATTTGCAGTCTGTTATACAAATCCACGCCCGATGAAGTAAAGCTGATTATGATCGATCCAAAAAGAATCGAGTTGTCACATTATGATGGGATTCCCCATCTTATTACCCCTGTGGTAACAGATGTAAGAAAAGCAACCAATGCCTTGTTCTGGACGTTACGAGAAATGGAAACAAGATATGAGTTGCTCTCGGAAAAGAAAGCAAGAAACATACGGCAGTATAACCAGAAGATAGATCAGGAAAATGCAATTAAACCCGGCGAAGATACAGAAAAGCCAACCTGTAAACTGCCGTATATCGTTGTTATCATCGACGAGCTTGCCGATCTTATGATGGCGTCATCACGGGACGTGGAGGTTTCGTTGACACGTCTTGCCCAGATGGCCAGGGCTGCGGGTATTCATTTGATACTTGCCACCCAAAGGCCGTCTGTGGATGTTTTGACCGGAATTATCAAGGCTAATTTTCCCACTCGTCTTTCTTTCCAGGTCTCTTCAAGGACCGATTCAAGGACTATTATCGATAGTAATGGGGCTGAGAACCTGCTGGGGAATGGGGATATGCTTTTTCTTCCTCCGGGTACGGCAAAGCTCCAGCGAATTCACGGGGCGTTCATATCAGAAGCAGAGCTGTCCAGGGTCACTGAATTTTTAAAAGCTCAAAAGACGCCGGAATACAATACTGCCGTAGTTAAATCACCGCCAAAGGGGGAAGACGACTCCGAGACCCTGGAGTATGATGACAGATATGATGATGCCGTGGCACTCATTACAAAATCAAGGCAGGCATCCATATCCATGATTCAGCGCCATTTGCGCATTGGATACAACCGGGCAGCCCGCATTATTGAAGTAATGGAGAAAGAAGGAATCGTTGGCCCGTCAGACGGCGCCAAACCCAGGCAAGTTCTTGTTAAAGGGTATGATGAAATCCCTTAATAAAGTCTACTTGACCGGGTGTAAATCAAGACTGTTTTTTGCTAAGATTGCCATGCCTATTGGTGTCAGGTGTCAGGTTTCAGGAGGCATGCAGCCTTGAGGGAACGATCCATCATTTACGCCATCACTACTGTTTCCCAAACTAACTGACAGCGGCGTTCTCGCTCTGGGGTTCCGCCCCAATGTTTTCTCCAATCCATTCAACATAAGAATTTTTATAGACCTCAAGATCCTCGATGTCCATACAATTGCTATGTGTCCCCTCGTTTTCCCCTGACACCTGACACCTAAAAAAAGGCTCGGAGCTACGGTTTGTCAATAGACAAGGATCAGCGTTTACCAATGGCCTTGATTTACACCTCTATCCGGGTGGGTTAATCCCAACTAAAAGTGATGCACCCATCGGAGATTCAACCGAAAGCCTTCCGGCCGGTTCTCTGCCGCTGTTTCGAAATAGGTGTTAACGAAAAGATGGTTGTCCTGGGAAAAATGGTATACCCCTCCCGGACCTATGGCGAACACCTCTTCCTTGCGATTTGATACATCATTGCCGTCCACCTCAGTATCCGTGATCTGCTTGAGGTAGTAGCCGTTTATTCCCAAACGCAGCCGCTTTGGCAGCACCTCATAGGCTGTTGCAAAATTCAGGTGGATAGCCTGACCGGCCTGGGTGTCGTCGGCGTTGCCGAAGGCCCTATTGGGGTCATTATTTTTGTCGTTCCAGAGGTAGTGCAACCGCCAGGAAGTGGTCCATTTCGGGGTAATAAACAGGGTTGCCGCCCAATACGGGTTAAAGGAAAAAAAATTGCTGCCCGGATTGAGTTCTTTATCATCGTCATATTTACCGGTGGGGAAGATTAATTGGAACTCGATACGGTGCATGAAGATGGGCCCGTTTTTGCCCATGATGGGGTCCCACTGGATATAGGGCCCAACGAGAATGTCGCCGAACCCTGATCCGTTATCTTCAAGGGGAATCGGAAGATCCAGATCCAGATCGAGCGAGACATAGGGCACAATTACGTCGAGGCCCCATTTCCCGCCAAAGAGCACTGCCTGGTTCGACTGATAGATGAATTGAGAGAGACTGATCCATGCTTCCAAGTCCTCATCGGCGGCGGAAGGCAGGAGACCATCCCCGTCATGGTCTTTAAAGTCATCCGAAGTCCAGTACTGCACATATTCCGTAAAGTAAAAGCCTGGGCCGGCAGGGGGGCCGCCGTCCAGAAAACTCGTAAATCCCAAATTCACTGACGGCAAATCATAGCCGTATGCGGCAGGTGATTTTACCAAGGATAGAGAAACGCCGATTATCATAATGACCGCTATCAGAAATAATTGTTTGAATAAATGATTACATCTCATATACCCTCCTTCCTTAACTGTCCGTTGCGTTTTAAAACCATATCATTCGTTTTCAGCATACCCCATGATTCATTTTACCGGTTTGTTTTTGGCTGCTTCGATGAGTTCAATCAGCGTCAAAATTTTCTCTTTTGGGGTTTGATTGAAACAGCGTTTCCATTCAGCAGGTGTCAACCGTTTACGGATATACTTCTCCACAGGGAAATAAGACTGCCAGCAATTAATAATGCGAGAACAAGGCAATTCTCCGGCTTCTTTCAGGCAATACGCAAAGGTAACCTGTCCCCCCAGTTTCGGACATCTGATTTCCATGTGCTCGGGCATAATTTCTTATCCTTTGTGTCTGACGCCATAACGTTTTTCGCGTTCCCGAACAAATTCAGGTTCGCACTAGGGTTTTGGAAATCCTTCGATACTCTTCAGCGCTTTTTGAAGTTCTTCTTCCGGCAGGTCATATGTTTTCAATTTACCCGAAAGGAACGCATCATAGGCTGCAAGGTCCACAAGCCCATGGCCGCTCCAGTTAAACAGGATTGTTTTTTCTTTGCCTTCTTCTTTGGCTTTTTGCGCTTCCTGAACCACCGCTGCAATCGCATGATTGGTTTCCGGCGCCGGGATAAAACCTTCGGTGCGGGCCCAATTAATCCCGGCTGTAAATGTTTCTATCTGGTCTAAGGCCCGGGCTTCAATAATTTGCTCTTTCAGCAAGTGGCTCAAAATAGGAGCCATCCCGTGATATCTTAATCCTCCGGCATGTATAGGGGCCGGCACAAAACCATGTCCCAGAGTATGCATGGGGAGCAACGGGGTAGTCATTGCGGTATCGCCAAAATCATAGGCAAAAGGGCCGCGTGTCATGGTTGGACATGACGTTGGCTCAACGGCAACAATGGAAATTTGCTTGCCATGGATTTTATCCCGAACAAAAGGAAGACACAGGCCGGCAAAATTACTCCCGCCGCCGGCACACCCCATAACGATATCAGGATAATCACCAATTTTTTCTAATTGTTTTTGAGCTTCCAGGCCAATAATGGTTTGATGCAAAAGAACGTGGTTTAATACGCTCCCCAGAGAATAGCGAGCATCTTTATCACCCACCGCATCTTCTATCGCTTCACTGATTGCCATCCCAAGACTTCCGGGTGAATCCGGATATTCATCAAGAATTTTTCTTCCCGCTTGGGTTAAATTACTTGGACTCGGGATACAATCCGCACCCCACGTCATCATCATGAGCCGGCGATACGGTTTTTGTTCATAGCTTATTTTTACCATAAAGACCCGGCATTCAAGGCCGAACATCTGACAAGCCATGCTTAACGCACTTCCCCACTGTCCGGCACCGGTTTCAGTTGACAGGCGTTTTATACCGAAAACTTTATTGTAATAGGCTTGAGCAACTGCGGTGTTGGGCTTATGGGAACCCGGAGGGCTTACCCCTTCGTTCTTGTAATAAATTTTAACCGGGGCATCCAGCAGCTTTTCGAAATTCCGTGCCCGGTATAAGGGGGAGGGGCGCCACAGGCATAACTTATCCAGAACCGGTTCAGGGATGTCAATCCAACGCTCGGTCGAAACCTCTTGCTCGATCAAATTCATCGGAAATACCGGAGCCAGGTCATCCGGCCCTACGGGTTGCCCTGTCCCCGGATGTAGCGGCGGACTCATTGGAGTGGGCAGGTCCGCCACGATGTTGTACCATTGCCTGGGCATTTCACTTTCATTTAAAAACACCTTGGTCTGTTTCATATTATTTTCTCCTTTCCAGTTAAAAAAAACCATGGAAAAAATCCCATGGCGCGTTTACAAAATAAAAAAGCCATGGGAAGTTTCTCCTTACCCACAGCTTATTATAGTTCCAAAAATATTAAATATGTGCAGGCAGGCTCACTTTAAAACCTGCCACCACCAAAATAGCGATATTCTATTTATTTTAGCACTCAAAATTGATCCCTCTTTATTAACAACAGCGAATTCCATACAACAAAGATACGATCGTGTCAAGTTAGAATTCCATTAAAATTATCGGGTTGGCTTATTCCGGCTTCATTACCAGTTTTTCCAATATCTCATCATATCGATCAATCAGATTTTCCCAGGCAAAACAGCTCATAGCTGCGGAGAGATTTTGGCATTTTATTTTAAATTTCGGATAATTTAAAATAAAAAAGCAGAGTTTTTCAACCAGCTCATTCTGGTCTTGGTAGAAAAAATCATCATGGAAAGCCTTTGGGATGATTTCCGGGTACGAGAGCCGGTCAGGTAAAAGAGGGATACAACCGTAACGGATCGCTTCAATCACAGAAATACCGAAGTTCTCCTGGTTTGCGGTGCTGATGACGATTGTTCCCTGAAGAAGCCATTCACGGTATTTTTCTCCGGATGCTTCATAACCATACCAGACCACCCGATTTTGATAACGTTCCTTGGCCGCAATAAATTCTTTCGGGACCATCTGAAAGTTTTCTCCGAGCAGCGCAAGTCGGAAATCCAGCCCCCGTTCCAGAACCGCATCCAGCGCATCAAAAAAATCCTTGGGATTTTTATCAAACTCCCATCGATGATTCCAAATTATCAACGGGGGCAAGTTTGCCGGCGGCGTGGGACGGGCCCACTTTTCTTGAGCTTGAAAACAGCACCCCGGATAGAGGACATCGGCTTTATTACGTATCTCATCGATCACCCATTTGGGCCGGTATTCGGGCATTAAATTTAAAAAATCGGGAAGCTTCTCGAAAAAAGCATTAAAATGAGTATGAGAATTAAAAAGAACCTGATCCGCGGCCAATGCGGTGGTGATGTCGGTGAAACCAAACTGAAAATCCATGCGCTCGCCGGGTGCCAGCGGATAGGTTAGCTGATTTTCGTGGAAGTAAACCAGTGAGGGAAGGGGAGAGAGCCTCCAAAGCGATGTAAGGTCCGACAGGCTCATGAGATCTGTGGTGATTAACCCGTGGTAGTCCTTAAGAGAAGGGATTTTTTTTGCAAAGTATAAGGCGGCTCCCCGCATTCGCCACTTCCAAAAACGGGCGGGCAGGGTCACCAGGTCAATTTTGTGTCGAGAGTGTGAAACCAGACCCTGGGCAAAAGCTTTGTGTGATCCTCCGAAGAAAGGTTCTAAAAATAGAAATCTCAAATGATTCTCTACAGGCTAAAACGGTTCATTTAAGATACGTGTTCACGGAGAAGTAAACCCCGTGAACATGTACCATTTAAGGACTAAAAAATAAATTCAAAGGCAAGACAAATCCCTTTGTTCTTAACATCCGCCGAAAGGTTAATTTTAGTGTTATTTTTCAATGTTTCGATAAATCTGCCGGTTTGTTTCCGATTGTATTTGTGTGCGCTGGTTACGGCACCGTATATGTTACCGGCATAAAAACCGAACTCAACAAAAGCGATGACTCCGCCAAGTGCATTGTTATCATCATCAAAAGACTCATACGCCGCATACATCAGACCGCCGTTTAGCAAAAAAGCGATCAGAGCATCCTGGTATCTTTCACAGTATAGATATCCCGCACCGGGAATTATGGACAAAAATCCTGCCAGGTTGGGGTCTTTTCTATGAATGGATCTTTCCTTGTTCAGTTCATGGGTCAGCCGTTCAAGTCGGTATTTATTTTTGTTTTTAGCACTTATTTTTGAAAAATAGCATCGTGCTTCTTCCCAGGAAGCCGTTTCAATGTAAATCCATCCTATCCTGTAATATGCTTCATCCCTTACCTCTTCATCATGGGTTATCATAATCAGATTGTTAAGATTGATAAGGGCAGGGCCGAAGGCGTATTGTTTGACATGGGCTTCACTAATCATGAAATATGATTTTACAGAAAGATCGGTATCAACATATCGATCGATCAGGGCGTTGAAAGAAGTTACGGCCTCTTTGAAATGCCCGCCAAGGTAATACGACATGCCGATCCGGTACATTGCCGTCTCTACCTTCTGATTCTTGGGGAAGAAATAGATAAACCGATTGTATTCAGCCACCGCCGTTAAATAGTCTTTTTTGGAAAAATAGTGTTCTGCAAAATCAAACTGTTTGTCCGGACTTATTATAATAGAAGATTTGATATCCGGCTCAGTCATGGATCCGGCAACACACTGAGAAAAGGGGATAAGAAGAAAAAATATGATAAAAAAAATAAAAAATAGATAAACAAAGCAATTGGTTCGGATGTGCATAATTAAGCGTCTCGGAATTTCTGCGACTTATCGAAGATACAAGTTTTTTAATGACAACCTGTTTGTGCCATTGGAATGGAATGCTGGAGTATTGGAATGTTGGAATATTGGGAATAAAAGCGGAAAACAATCCATTTTATTTAAATTGTAAAAAAACTCCTTAAAACCCATTATTCCATCATTCCATCATTCCATTATTCCAATTGGGGCGAAGCCCCAAGTTCTTTCTGCTGCCACCAGAAATCGTTATTGTTTACCGGATCAAAGCTTAGCTTTTCACCATTTACCAGGACCGGGGGCGATACTTTTGTCTCGTCTCTGCCGCAACGCATCAGGCGGTCACTACACATAATCCAGCCCAAAAAAGTGCCGTGTTTTTTTAATGCCTCCATACAATATTGGGAGCATGAGGGATACATGGGGCAGCGGTTGCCGTCCGCCCCTGAAATGTAGTTTCTGTAAAATTTTATCGGATAAGAAACAGGGTCCGCCTGCTTTTCCGTTGTTCCCAATGACGGGTTATGCATTTTTGTAACGGTTGCCTTGTGTTCGGCAAAACAAGTACTGCAATACATAAATAAAACTATAAAAAAAATAATAACATAAGGTTTTTTAATCATTATTTACTGTTGAGGGTCTCGTAAAAAGTCCGATTTAGACGGTTTCGTAAAAAGTTCAAATTCCCCCGAACAAATCTCTCGGGATAAAAAGGCGTCGCAAATTTTGTAATCATGAGGCGTACTTTTCGTACGTTGAATGATTACGAAATGCAGCACAACGCAGAAGTTGGACTTTTTACGAAACCGTCACTGTTGCGTAACACGTATGACTTCCTCTATTGTAGAAATTCCTCTTAAAACTTTTTGGATGCCGTCCTGGCGAAGGGTAACCATATTCAGATTCAACGCCGCATCCTTTATCCGGCCTGAATCATGGGCTGTAAGTATCATGCTTTTTAAACTGGAGTCCAAAAGCATTATTTCAAAAATTCCCATACGTCCCTTGTATCCCGTACGAAAACAGTTTTCACATCCGTTCGCTTTGTAGATGGTCGCTTCGTGGAGTTGATCCGATGTAATCCCTATGCTTTCCAGAGTCGACTTGTCGGGTGTATAAGGCTGTTTGCAATCTTTGCAAAGAACTCGGATAAGTCTCTGGGCAACCACGGCTAAGACCGACGATGAAATTAAAAAAGGTTCAACGCCGATATCAACAAGGCGTGTAATGGCGCTTGCAGAATCGTTTGTATGAAGTGTGGAAAAAACAAGATGTCCTGTCAGTGCCGACTGAACCGCTATTTCCGCTGTTTCCCGATCCCGTATTTCGCCGACCAGAATAACGTCCGGGTCCTGCCTGACAATGGATCTCAGGCCGCTGGCAAAGGTTAAATTTATTTTTGGATTGACCTGTATCTGGCTGATTCCTTTGATCTGGTATTCAACGGGGTCTTCAATGGTAATAATATTTATGTCGGGTAGATTGATGGATGATAAAATTGCATAGAGTGTCGTTGTTTTGCCGCTTCCGGTGGGACCGGTGACAAGTATGATGCCGTTCGGCGATTTGACAAGGTTTGCAAGCAGATCAAGCTTGTCGGAGGAAAGGCCCAGATCCGAAAGTGAAATCAAAGAACCTGATTTGTCGAGAAGCCTGAGTACCAAACGCTCTCCAAAAGAAGTCGGAATGGTGGAAACCCGTACATCAATCTCCTGATTGCCGATTTTGACGTCCAAACGACCGTCCTGTGGAAGACGTTTTTCCGCAATGTTCATCTTTGCCATGACCTTGATTCTGGAGATCAAAGCGGGCTGAACCCATTTGGGAGGGGATAGCAGGTCGTAAAGTATACCGTCAACCCGATAGCGCACTTTGAAGCTGTCCTGATAAGGTTCCATATGGATATCGCTTGCACGTGCTTTTACGGACTGGGAGATAATATGGTTCACCAGTTTTATGATCGGAGCGTCACTGATGTCATCCAGAAGATCCGCTTTTTCCTCAATTTCACTTATAATGGCACTGCTGTCTTCTTCCATATCCTGAACAAGCTGTTCAGCGGAATCTCTGTTGAGGTCATAAGAGATATTAATAGCAAAAAGAATCGCATCCTTTGTTGAAAGGACCAGTTTAAAATCATGCGGTTCGATAATCCTGATCAAGTCATCAAGGGCCTGGATACCGGCAGGATCATTTATGGCGATGACCGCAGCTGAATGGGAAAGAGTTTCTGTTGCATTCTCCGGTTCGAGTTGAGGAAGGCTGTTGTCAACACCCGATTCCTTGTTGTCGCTGATCAAAGGAACCATGACGTATTTTTTCAGAAATTGAATCGGAACATGGTTTATAAAATCTGTTATGAAACTGTTAAGGGGAAGATCAGGCCAAAAAGGGATGCCGTATTGGATGCTTAAGGCTTCAAGGAGCTGTGTTTCGGTAATAATTTTTTTTGCGACCAGTATTTCACCGAAACGGCCCCCTTTTTCAGTTTTTATCTTTTGGGCTTCGTTTAAATCTTCTTGGGAAACGCCAAAGGTTTCCCTGAGTATCTGTGTAAGAGGTTTTTGCATGCTGTTTCACGGTTTGCTTGATTTTAAGGATCTCTCTAAGGCGAATTATTATCGTACATTTTGATATTGCCTTCTCTGATCTGGTCTATTTCATCTTTCTTTTTTTGATAAATTTCTTCTGCTTCAGCAGGATTTTCTATTACGTGGGGTGCAATAAACACAAAAAGGTTGGTCTTATCACCTGCACTTGATGTTGACTTAAACAGGAAACTGACTAAGGGGATGTCTCCCAGACAGGGAACCTTATATTCTGTTTTAGAAAAGCTGTCATCGATTAATCCACCGATGACCACCGTATTTTTATCTTTTACAATTACGGTGTTTTCGATGGTGCGCTTTAAGGTTGTCGGACGGTCATCTACAGTGCTTGCCAGTTCGTCCAGTTTAGTTGATTCCAGAGAGATATTGAGTCGCACCAGCCGATCCTTGCTGATTTGAGGGGTAATCTTCAACGTTATGCCCACGTCTTTATATTCATAATAACTGTAATCTACAGCTGCGTCCGAAGTGCCTGCTCTGGTTTGATAAGGGACATTTTTCCCAACCGTGATGGTGGCCTCTTCATTGTCAGTGGTCAGGATCTGAGGGGTCGAAAGAATATGAACGTCTTTGTCCTTTTTAAAAGCCCGTACAACTGCACCAAGGTTGGGAAAAGTAATACCGGCAATGGTAACCGCTTCGCTGAATATGCCCAGGGAAAAACCTTGCTCAGGCGATGTTAGAGGAGATGGCAAAACACCGCCTGTTGAACTAAATGCACCGCCAATGGCCGTTTCTTTGTCGTCTATTGAGGTTTTACCTCCCGCTATCCATTCAACGCCGAGATTAAAGTCCTTTTCCACATTAACTTCCATGATAAGACTCTCAATATAGACCATGGCTCTGGGGATATCCAGTTTCTGAATGATCTCTTCAAGAACCAGGTAATCTTCTTTGCCCGCCATGATAATGAGACTGTTGGTGGCTTTATCCGCGGTTATTTTGGCTGTGTCCGAAACAAACGGGGTTGCTCTCCCTTCAGATGCTCCTCCCTTTTTTGTGGGCAGTTCCTGGAGAACCTTGGCCAGCTCCTCAGCATTGGCATTTTCAAGATAATAGACGCGGATCTTCTCTTTTCCCCGGGGAGTTTTCCTGTCCAGCAAGTGTATCAGTCTTTTAATCCTTGTGGTTTCAACCTCGCTGGCAAGAACGATTATCGTATTGGTCCGTTCATCGGCCACGAATTTGATTGCCGAGGCTGAAGTTTGTGCTTTAGACCTTGTTTTTGTTTTGAAAACAGAATCCAGAATTTTTACAAATTTTGTGCAATCAGCATATTCCAGCGGAATCACAGAGAGTTCCTCTCCCATACCGGTTATATCAATTGCTTTCAAAATTCGAAGCAACCGTTTTATGTTTGAATAGATATCGGTTATGATCAGCATGTTCGTGGGGGGATATGCGAGGATCAAGCTGCTTTTGGAAATCAAGGGAGCAAAAAGTTTTTTTATTTCAGCGGAATTTGCGAATTTTAAGGATATGAGTTGAGTGACAACCCTGTCCGTCGGTGAAGCGGCCTCTTCTTTTAGACGGGTTTCAATATTTTTTGATCGTGCATCAGGAGATGGAACGATTTTAATTACTTGTCCGGTTTCTACCGTGGTATAACCATGGACTTCCAGAACGGATTCAAAAACCTTGTAAGCTTCTTTGACAGAAATTTTGGAAGGGGAAATTATTGTAACTTTTCCTTTTACCCGTTGATCCACAACAAAATTCTTTGAAGTCAATTCACTGATAAATTTAATAAAAACAGAAAGATCCACATCGTTGAAATCTATGGAAATGAACCGTTCCGAATCGCTGTTTCCCTTGGACGCCGGGTTGGCTTTTAGATTCTGTCCGGTTTTCCCGGAAATTTGAGCGATCGCATCAGCGGCCAGGTGCACGGTCAGCAACAAAAAAAACAGGACAAATAGATATCTGATAGCTTTTGAGATATTATTGTATGATTTCATTTAGTAGCGATACACCATCATTTATTGCACAACCCGACTTTCCACTAATGGTTTCTAAATTTTATTTTTTACGGCAAGGTTTTTTTAAAAAATCTAAAGTTTTTATATTATCATACATTTACCATTTATTCAATATTATAATTAATTGTTTTGGGCCGACCTCTTCGTTTTACCTGGAGCGCCACATTGGAAGATGACTGTAAGCTTTGATAGAATTTGAGGACGTCGTCTACGGATTGAATAGTATTATTATTAACGCCGGTGATGATATCCCCGCTTTTTAGTCCCATATTATAGAAGATTGAATTCGGCCTGACGCCCGTTAAACGGAGACCGTCCGGTTTTCCGTTTGTAAAATGGGGCCGTATTCTTACTTGTTTCATGAGAGTGTTTACGTCTTTAACCGCTGATTCTATCCGGGAACGTTTTATGGTTATGTTCTGTGACGTCACTATACCGGCTTTTCTTGAAACAATGCTTGTTTTCGGGCTGCCGCTGGCTTCCTCAATCCCCAGAATTTCGTCTTTGCCGTTAACCCGTAATATCACTTTTTCTCTTAAGATCATCTTGAGTGTCGCGTTTTGTATGGAATCCCCGATGCGGTATAGATCCTGGTGCCTTTTCGCAGTATCTTCTATAACGGCATAAGCTTTTTTGGTATTGCCGGAAACGGTTCCCAACAGTTTTAGTTTGAGATCTGTGGGCTCAAGGGTTTCAATATCGAGGGTTTCGGCCTGTTGTCCGCCGTCCTTTTTTGAGTTGAAAAGATTGCGATCTATTATTGTTCTGTAGTAAGATATGGGGTGTACGGTTACATCTTCGGAGGAAATTACATGTCGGGTGGTAACCTCCTGGGAAGGAGCATTATCAAGGTTGGTCGTTGCAACCTTATAAAACGCTTTTACGCTAAAATAAACAGCAACCGCGATTAATAAAATATTTAGTATAGCAAAGTATCTTTTCATAATCAAAACATCAGCCTGCAAATTTCCAGTTAGTTGAAGGGTCGGGGAGTTTCTTTAGTTCAACCGCTCCATGAATAATCCGCAACTGTATGAATTTTTAAAAGCGCTGTTCTTTCGTTACGATTCCTAATGCATTCAAACAGTGTACGATTTCGTTGCTGATCATTCATTCCGCTTTATTTGAGGCTCTAAAAGAAAAACTCCCCGACGCCTCAGTTAGTTCAAAAATAAACGGGGGGTATCCAAGGTGCCGTAAATCCTTATATGGACGCCGTTTTTACCAAATATTTTTTTCGGCAACAGATTTTCCTGAAGATCATTTCCCAGCTTTTCAAAGAATACCGGGTGAGGCTTAATCCTTCCCGAAAGCTTTAAATAACTTTGCCCGGGAGGGTTTTTCAACGTGACGGATCCTAAAATGCTGCCATCCATTTGCTCCCCGTTTATTATACATTTTTTGATGTTAAGATTCATATTTTTCATGGCCAGTTCGGCTGTAATCTTTTTAAACGCAAGGCTCTCCAGTTGTAATAGGGGCGTTACCATCTCTAATTGACCGTTTGAAATAATAAGTTGGGCTTTCAGATTATTTCCGGATTCCCTTTTGTTCCGATACGTAAAGTTCCCGTCAAGCACTCCTGATATATTCCGGCCGATAAAATCTTTTATGGCGGATATTTCTTTGATCCGGATGCCGGATAGTGTTCCGTCAATCATAAGCTCCGGCGTGTTTTTAGTAAATTCTCCTTTGCCTTCCAATATCCCGGTATATGCGCTGCCTTTGAAAGAAAAATTGATCTTTGAACGAAACAGCGATAACAGCCCAGGGGATATCTTTATCTGTTCCATTCTGAATAACGGATCATGCGCGTGATAAAAATTTACATTGTATAACCTCAACCCCGGGGGAAACGCAGGTGTTACCTGATCAACCGCAATAGTAATGTCAGGATAGGTCTTGTTAACATGAACCGTTATGTAATTTTTTATTTTATCAGACGGGAACAGATAGTAAATGAAAAATGTTGTTACTCCTATAATAAATAGGAAATACAGCAACCGTTTTCTGGTATTATTCATAATTATTTTTCAGCCGTTTCAACCTGTAGAACCGCGTCTATTAAATTTTCTATCTTGCCTGTTTTTGAAATAGAAAGCCTTTTTATATTTACCATGTTTTTTGAAGTTTCAACCATATGAAGGTAAGAAGTCAATTGTTGCAGCGTTAAGCCCTGGAGCTTCATTTCCACCTGAGAGATCTTAAAAGAACTATTTTTCTGAACCGATGTCGAAGGCTTCATATAGGTTACATGGTTTTTTATCCCGGCTTTTCCGGTGAGTTTGTCAAGGAAAGAAAACAGGGTAAAACCGGCGTCCCGTTTTTCAAAACGAGATTTTGATAATTCAGTCCTTTTTTTAATGGTATTGTACTCTGATTGAAGGGCTGTCATTTTTTCCAATATGTCTGTTTTGGCCTGGAGGGTTCTTTTAAGGCGCTCCCTTTTGTCCAGAGATGGAAACACTAAAAATTGAAATACGACAAACAGGCAGATAACACCCGATAGTGCATACAGTGAGTATTTTTCACGTCTGGCCAGTTTTTTTGCCATTTAAATCATCCTCTGCCGGTTGATGTTCGGTTGTATCAAGTTAGTGCCTATCCATAAATGGTCTTTTTGCCCAACCTGCCGGAGGCAGACAAGTCTCTGCGTTATGCTCAAAAAATAATCCTCGGAATATCAACGATATGCCTGCGGTTATTTTTTTCACATGCCCCTCCGGGGCGTAGGCCCTACGGGCCGGAGGCTTGATCTTGAACAAAAATCCTCATTTATGGATGGACACAAGTTAGCCCTTTTAAACAGGTTTCATTCAGATAATCCGGTTGTTAACGGGTGTGCGGTTACAAATTTATTTTTATCTTAAAACGCACCCGATTGTCGGATTTGTTGATGTTGGCGGAACTAATAATGATTTTTTTAAAAAGATCCGATTTTTCCAGGCTGTTTTTGATGCTATCCACAGAATTGAACGTATCCGTATCCCCGGAAATCACTGTGCTTTCCGCTCCTATAACAAGCCTGGTAAAGTCAACATTTATGTCCTTTGATATAAGCTTACTGATATTATGTAGAATATCGATGGCTCGTATGTTGTCGTCGGTTACTCCCGGCAATAACGCATTTTTTCTGGCTTCTTGTATTTTTATCCGCATCTGCTGAAGCGGATCGACAATTTTTTTAACATCAGGGAATGTTGAAGTGAAGACGCCGGTTATCTGATTGTTGAGCCGGGTCAGGTTTTTCCCCATGAAATAGGAATCAAGAACCACGTTGAAAAATGCTATCGCAAGAACCAGACCGGCAAGGATGCCGGTTTTAATCAAATTTCTTTTGTGTTCCTCCCAGAATTTTTTTGGGGCAAAAGGGCCTTTTAGGAAATTCAAACCATTGGTCCCTTCAATTTCCATAAGCGCCAGTGAAAAGGAATTGTCCATCTGATGGGGATTCCATGCCTGTGCGTCAGCATGCTCTTTTATAATGTCTGTATCGCGTACAAAATCCGTGCGTTTAACAGGGAATCCAAGGCTCTGTTCCATATCCTGATCAACACCGGAATGATCAAGTCCGCATCCGGTAATAAATGCACCCTCCGGTGTAACATCCAAACCCGTAATCTCTTCCAACGCCGAGAGGGTGTGCCGTATGTTGGTACAAAGTGATTCGATCTCAAATGAACGGACATCTGAACGTATTGGGAAAGAACGTATCAGGCAAACGTTCCTGGATAAAATAGCAAACAGAGTGCTTTTGTTATTATCTATATCGATGAACAGCCAGTTCTCATTAATATTTACAAGACCGGCCGCACATAGCGCTGCGGGATAACCGCCAACGGTAACAATCTCAGGCTCAATATTAAACGAGCCAAGTATTTCTAAGTATGCCTGAAGCCTTGATTTTTCTATGGCCGCTGCAATTATGTTGTGACGATTGGCAATATCAGGCAGTTCTATAGTATGAAAATCTATTATCAGGTCATCTATGGGAAACGGAAGGGTAGGTTCGAGTTCATAGGGAAGGATTTTTTTAATTTTTTTCCGTCCTTTGAACGGCACTTGAATGTTTCTGTAGGATATTTCGTTAGCAGGAAAGGAAGCCACACACACAGAACCGGAAATATCGATTTTTTCCACGATTGTTTCCAGGGAAGCCGCTAAAACCGTTTCCATATATACCTGGTTTGATATGGGGACATGTACATGGGCTTCTATGTCTTTTCCCTTGACACCACTTTTTAATAGAACCGCCGATACGGCATCATGTCGAATATCCAGGCCCAGGATTTTTTTTCTCATTGGTTTTCCTAATTTGAAATAATCGTGATTATAGTATGTTATGATTGTTTTGTCAAGCCTTGGCCATTCTTATACCCGGTCAAACGCATTTGATTTCGGTGCAGCGTAGCGACGGCGTGTTTCTCTTGGAAACCGACTGACTGTTTGAAGGGCGTCAGCACGCGTTGGCCTGAGCCGAATGAAATTATGCCTTAAAAAAATCAATGGGATAATTTAGCGACGAAGTGTTCTTAACACCTCCGGCGCGGCTCGGGCTTACGGGTGCTTAAGCACAAGTTTCAGTCGGTTGTAAAGAGATGCACGCCGTCGTGGAGCGTTCGCCTTATATTGGGATTCAAATGCGTTCGCTCTGCTTCTCTCGCATTCTACCGGGGCACTAAAATTAATAATATAGGAATGTTATTCTGTTTCCCAACTCAAGACCCTGCATTCCCATTTCCCGGTTTTTTTGTTTTGTTTCCGTTCTACAATTGTGGTTATTTTCATTTTCATTTCATGTAATGTTCCAAGTGACTCGATCCGAAAAAAATCGCTGGCGGTTGTGATAATTTTGGGATCGATTTCAACATCACTCAAACCCGGTACTTTCTTATACCAGGTGATACCGGAAAGGTCATGGATGAATTCAGAGTCCGAAGTTTCCAGGCGATAGTCGTAAATTGCCTGTGCAAGCTCCGGGTTCCCCGAAGGGAGAATGGAAGCGAGTACCGGGAGATCTGCGGTGTTGATATTTATTTTTCCTTCATACGTAAATTTATTGTTGTCCGTTTCGCTCATACCAAAAACCGTCATGTAGTTGGAAATCCCCGACACACCCCCGGCAAGCTGAAAATATTCCGTGGTAACCCCTCTTATAAGCACAAGTTCGCCAATGTGAATAAACGGGCCGTTTCGGCAAACATAGGGGGGATCAAACTCCTGGTAATAATCTGATTCTGCCCCATTGAGTCCGGTAATCGCCTCGTCATCTCCGGAATCTATCCAGTCTTTTACCGAGTTAATGATCATATCCGGTTCCAGGTCTTCGATCGATTCATTTTGAGAAATTAAAAGACTTAAAAATCGATGCCACATATCCCTCTGGGATTCATTAAAGGCATGGCCTTCGGGATAGGTAACAAGGCCGTTAATCTGAATTTTTCCGAGTTCGTCAGTGACGGTTAACGTGATGGTTCCATCTTCAAAGGGGATATCCTGGAGGATTTCGCTGATTTTCTCGGGATCGGCCCATTCTTCCTGGAGCGAATCGTGATTTGAATTGTTTTTATCCGTTATCAGCAGGGCTTTTGCTATTTCTATGCCGGATGACGCCATATGCGAGAGGGTAATACGGTCCCTGCTTGCAGCGGCTGAAAAGACCACTGAACGAGTCTTTCTGTTCATTTCAAGGGCAACCGCAATCAACACCGTGATTATGGTTAAAGTAACAAGAAGGGCCATGCCCCGATTGTTTCTTAAAATTTTATCAGGCATAATTTTCGTTCTTTATTTTTGTTTTTTTCGATAGACCGGCAGTGTTACCATGGTTTTGAACCATAGGGAACTCGTACCGCTGGTCAACTCGAGTTTTATACCGATTGCCGCAGGGGTTGCATATCCGAAATCCTCCGCCTCGGAATCCCACATATCGTATTCCGTCCCTTCCCGGTCATAATAGTTGAATGTCAGCGATTTAAGATTTTCGCACAATACGGGATCATTCGCATTTTCTTCAAATTCTTCATAAGGGTACAGGTTGTCTGCACGTCTCAGTAAATAATGCCCGTTGTCGGTAGCCTGAACATAATAGACGATTTCCGCGATGTGGCTTTCCGTTTTTCCCCCGAAGGATACATGTGCCGTTGAAGTAAACCTGAGTTTGGGAAAGGAGACAGTTTGAATATTATCGGTGTCTCCAACGATTCGATAAGGGTCCGGCGGGCCGTTAAAATCCGGAGGAGAATATTGGGGAGGCAAAAATACATGGATGGACTCAAGGTCAAAAACCATTCGGTTCATGCAGGTTCTTGCCGTTTCATAAGAGGTAACCCCCTCATTAATGACTTCGGCACCGGTAAATACTGTATTATACGAACCAAATATCGTTGTAACAATGATAGCGAAAATAAAAATCGCAATCATAATCTCAAGCAGGGTAAAACCGCTGTCCGGATGCCGGATGCCGGATGCTGGATTCGGGGGGTCGGTTAATGGCGTTATGCTGATTTTTTCTGACTTTTTATGCATTTCTAAGCTGATTACTCCTGCATAAATCTGTAGGTTCTCAGGTTGTATGTAAATTCATCGGTGTTCAAAGATACGTTAACATTAATTTGTTTTAAATTTTCAGCGATATTTCCCAGTAGTTCCGACTCAATATCATCTATGACAACATTCCATCTGTAACCCGGGAATTCATCACCGAAATCTCCTGAATTGTCCGTCTGTTCCCCGGGATTTTCTATTTCAATTTCAGCTATTTTTAATTGGGCCAGCAGGGGCGCGGTTGCATAAAACCTTGCTTCGTAGTTCATGGAGATGGTTTGAGCCTGCATTTTATATACACTAACCAGAACAATGGCGATTATGGAAAGGGCCACCATGATTTCAAGGAGCGTAAAGCCGGAATCCGGTTGCAGGTTCCGAGTCGCGGGTTGCGAGTTGCGGGTTTCCGTTTTTTGCATCCTGTCTTCTGACCTCTATTTATATTTTTTCAATCTTGATGGTCTCGTAAAAAGTCCGATTTAGACGGTTTTGTAAAAAGTTCAAATTCAAGGCGTGCAAATTTTGTAATCATGAGGCGTACTTGTCATACGTTGAATGATTACGAAATGCAGCACAACGCAGAAGTTGGACTTTTTACGAAACCGTCAATCTTCAAATTCTAAATATTTATTATATAAACGAGCACGAGATAGAAACGGTTCGATAAGAAAAGAGAGGACCTCATTATCGTTATTTGTAATGTGGATCATTGCCTTATCCGAGTATCCTTTTTTATAAAAATAGATATCAGCCCGGCCAGCCGATATTTTTTCTTTATCCGGATATTCAACATCAAGCAGTTTTATATCTTCCGGCAGGTTATAACCGGTTGCCGCCGCCTCTTCAAGCTCTTCTTCTGACAGTGTATCGTTGGTTACCCACAGCCGGTTTGAATCCAGACTCAGGTGCAAAACATAACGTTTTTGATCATGAACCGCCTTTTCTTTTAACGCAGACACGTTCAGCATAATCCATCGTGACACTTTTCGGGTATTGTCTGACAGAATATCAACCTGGATTCGGGGAATGGCAAAAAAAAACATAAGGCTGATCAGAGAAATAACCACTATGAGCTCGATAAGAGTGAACCCGTTGTTTTGCCTGAAGTTAAGTGTCATTGGCTATTGGTGAGAATATAGGTAGTGTCCATCCATAAATGGTCTTTTTGCTTGCCCAGTTAAATCCGTATTTAATATTTAACCGGGGCCCAATCTCTGCGCCTGCCCTGTGAAATGCGGAGCCTATTTCTCTGGGGTTATGTTCAAAAAATAATCCTCGGAATATTAAACATATGCCTGCCTGCCCCGTAGCTCCGGGAGATGGTACTGGGGTGGTTATTTTTTTCACATGCCTTGATCTTGAACAAAAATCTTCATTTATGGACGAACACTTGGTGGTTTCAGCGGTATTCATGAGTGTCCATACATGGCTCACCCGGAAAGCTGCTGATTGCAAAAATGAATCATTTCCGGTTGGAAACTATTCGATTTCCCAGCTGTTAATATCCCTGTTTTTGTCTTCTCCGTCCGGAACTCCGTCCGCACCATATGAAATAATGTCATAATCGCCATGCGCACCCGGGGAAAGATAGACAAACTCATTCCCCCAGGGATCTTTCGGAACCCTCCCCTTTTCAAGATAGCCGTTCTTGCGCCAATTCTTTGGGACTATCCCGCTCTCAGGCTGCTCAATAAGTGCCTGCAGACCCTGTTCGGTATCCGGATACATGCCATTATCGAGTTTATATAGTTTCAGGGTTGTCTCCAGGCTCTCGATCTGCATCTTTGCTTTAAGCTGCTTTGCCTCCTCAGGCCGTCCCATTATCCTGGGAACGATAAGCCCGGCGAGGATCCCCAATATTACGATGACAACCATCAGTTCAATAAGCGTAAATCCACGACAGTCTAATTGTTTAAAAAAAATCTTATTCTTCATTTTTTCTCCATCCGTACTTACTGTTACCTGACAAGCTGGTTCATTTCAAAAATCGGTAAGCATATGGAAAGGACAATGAAACCGACAATAACGCCCATAATTAATATCATAAGGGGTTCAAGGAGTGATGTCATGCTCATCACTGTCGTTTCCACTTCATTTTCAAATACAGTTGCAATTTTGTTCAACATGGCTTCCAATTCTCCGCTTTGTTCTCCCACCTGAATCATCTGGATGGAAAGATCGGGGAATATTTTACTTTCCGCCAAAGACACGCCCAGTCCCTGTCCTTTTCCGACCTCTTGTGAAGCTTCTTCAATGATATCGGCAATTAACACGTTTTCCACTATATTCTTTACGATTCCAAGTGCCGGCAACATGGAAATCCCGTTTTCAAGAAGTGAGCCCAGTGTCCTGGCAAAGCGGGCCACAGCCAGTTTTTTGGTTAAAATTCCAAAACCGGGCAAAAGGAGTTTAATTTTATCAAAAAAATAATGACCTTTCACCGTGTTTTTCATCATGCGCAAGGTTATCAGCATCAATCCGATCACGATAAATATGATCCACCAGTATATTTTGAAAAAATTACTCATACCGATAAGAAAAAGCGTCGGGGCCGGAAGGGTCTGATTCATGTCTTCAAAAATTGACGTTATACTGGGAACAATAAATGTCAAAAGAAGAAATAGAACAAGTGCTCCGATAAAGGACATTAAAATCGGATAAGCCAGAGCTGATCTGATGCGATGTTTTAAGGCCTGTTGTTTTTCGGTAATATCGGCAAGCCGTTCTAAAACGATCTCAAGCGCTCCGGAAGTTTCACCGGCACTGACCATGTTTATATATAGCGAGGAAAACGTTCCCGGATACAAAGATAAAGATCGGGCAAAGCTGTTTCCTTCCACGATTGAGTCCTTGATCTTTGACAGTATTTTTTTGAATACTTGAGATCTGGTTTGTGGTATTAAAGTATCTAAAGCCGATACAAGTGGAAATCCGGCTCCTACCAACGTTGATAGTTGTCGTGTCATCATTGAAACGTCATTCGGTTTGACACGTGCAAAATAACGCGTAATTGAAACAGACGAAGGTGTTTTTATTGCGGCAGTATCATGTACTTCTTTTATGGAGACCGGAAAGTTTCTGGATGCACGCAACTTCTGACGGGCGGTACCGGCGCTTTCGGCATTAATTATCCCTGAGACGGTTTTCCCTTTTATATCCAAGGCTGTATATTCATATACCGGCATGTTAGTAACTAAGAATCTTTCAAGTCAACTTTTTTAAGAAGTCTGATATTAAAAAATCATTGTTTGCGTTTAAAAAGTTCCAATGATAATATCCTTAATTTAAACACTTTTCAAGTTATAAAATCACTCGGCGATTTTATTCAACTCCCGATGGCGAACTTAAAAAAAGCTAACAAAGAAAAATGATCCATTTATAGACGGATTAAAAAGTTACTTGGCTGTGTTTATACAAGTGTTAAATTAGCATTAAGAGTTTATTAATTTTTCACTTCTTTCTTTGTTTGTAGAGGGTTAGAAATTCCGGAAAGAAGGCCGTCGCAGATGTACAAAAACTTTTTCAGTTTCAGAGAAAGACCGTTTAAGCTCGTTCCGAATCCTGCCTACCTCTTTTTGAGCAAAAGCCATGAAGAGGTTCTTGCGCATCTTACCTATGCAGTGATCCAAGGGGACGGTTTTGTAGAAATTACCGGGGAGGTAGGAACCGGCAAGACCACACTCTGCCGGGCCTTTCTCGAAAATATGGATAACAATACGATAGCTGCTTATATATTTAATCCAAATCTTAATTCCATACAACTTCTCAAAGCCATCAATGACGAATTCGGAATCGCCTCGGATGCGGATAACACCAAAGATCTGATCGACAGGCTGAATTCTTTTCTCATTGCAAAAAAAGCCCAGGGAAAAAATGTCATCCTTACCATTGACGAGGCACAGAACTTGACCGCAGAGGCTCTGGAACAGTTGCGATTGTTGTCAAATTTAGAGACATGCAGAGATAAGCTTCTTCAGATTATTCTTGTGGGTCAACCTGAACTGGAAGAAAAACTGGATTCTCATGAACTCAGACAACTGGACCAGAGGATAACTTTAAGATGTCAGCTGGTTCCCTTGACCTACAAAGAAGTTCGAGGATACATTCAACACAGAATCCATATTGCTTCGCGCAATACCGGAATTCAGTTTTCCGGTGCCGCTTATCGCTCTATCTATCATTATTCGAGAGGAATCCCTCGATTAATCAATATTGTCTGTGACCGGGCACTGTTGACCGCATTCGTTCTTGATCGGCAAATGATTTCCGGAAAGATAGCCAAGGCTGCCATCCGGGAGCTGGGCGTCAGGGGCGATATAAAACGCCGTGGCCTTCAAAACCGGAAAAGAATAATTCTATTTTTCTCTCTGTTGTGCACGGGCATTTTCGTGGTTATCCTTTTTAGCTCCGGCTTCCTTGATCAAAATGCGATATTCAGTTCACCGGAAAGCGCAAGGGTTGATCATTCCAAGTCCCAGCACGTCACCCGATCAGAGCACTTAAAAACACCTTTTTCCCAAATCCCTGAACCGGATTCAAAGTCGGTTGATGCACCGGACAAGGTTCCGGATAAGGCGCCGAATGAACTGATGAATAATGCGTCGGTTGAGATGCCTGTTCATTCGCAGGACAAGGCGCCGACAAAGGTGTCCGAGAATGTGCCGGCTATGGCAATGGAGAAACCTCAGGCCAAAGCATCTGCATTAAAGGAACCGAGAACCGTTATGGAACCTGCCCGTGAGCTGGGAGTGTTACTAGAAAAAATGGATCGCTTTTATTCAAGAAAAGCGGCTCTTAAGATTGCCATGGATTTGTGGGGGGCTGAATCCGAGATGGGTCGGCATCTTGACGGTATGAGTGACGATTACGCTTTTTTCCAGCTTGCCGCCGAGCAAAACGGTCTTTTAATCCGTCGCATTAAAAGTCATTTTAACGCGGTAAAGAAATTAAATCTGCCGGCCATTTTAGCATTCCATCTTTCCGGAGACTGTCCGCCCGTATATCTTGCGCTTTGCAGAATGGATGACGGAAAAATTACGCTTAGAGGAGGACACAAGGATATTTCCATAGAATTGGAACCGGCTGATTTAGAGCCGTATTGGTTGGGAATAGCATACCTTCCATGGAAAAATTTTCTCTCCTTAAAAGGTGCCATCCCGCTGGATTCCCCGGAAGATTCCATAATAACCTTAAAGATGCTATTACGGGATATTGGATTCAATACGGTTGAAATCAGCCCGTTTTATGATGAAAACACCCGGCAGGCGGTAAAAAATATCCAGGCGAAATACAGAATACATATGGACGGTGTTGTAGGATCCACAACAAAGATAGCACTGTACAATGAAAAAAAAATCAAAGGGATTCCTCATATTTCAAGGTTTTCTGATTCGACTATTCCGTGAGGTATTTTTAACGTAGGTGTTCACGGGCTCAAAGGTTCAGGCGTTCAAGGTTCCATTCTCGTCCCCGGACTGCAGTTGGGATGCGTATTTACGAGAAAAGCGTTAGTTTCGTCAGGCATAATCAAAAATTTGAAGCCAAATTGGCAATTACTTGGAAAAATGAACATTTGTAACGAGGTCTTCGGATCTTCAATGCCTTCTTTGTCCTTAACCCTGAACGTTGAACCCTGAACCTGTGATCGGTTACTTTTTAATATTGATAGAAAGGTTGGCTTGTCAGTGAGTTCCATATTAAAGGCCTTAAAAAAGATTGAAAGCGAGCTGCCGGAAAAAGGCGAAATTCAATTCCGGCAGCAAGAAATAGATGCGAAAAAAATTGTCCATAAGCGCATAATGGATAACCTGCGCTTAAAAAAACAGTTTTTCGTCATTTTTGCCGCCATCATTCTATCCGCAGGGGGAGGCCTGGTACTGGGCCGAAAATCCCGGGAACCTATACCGTCACCGGCAACAAAAACGGACACCGAGCACACAAAACCGGTACGACATATCGGGAAAAACACGGTCGATCGAAATTTGTCTCAGGGAAAGAAAATAGCCGAAAAGGATGACGAAAAAATTGCAGCGGTTACACAAGAAGTAAACAAGGAATTCCCGCCCGCTATAAAACTGCGGGAAAAGGAACCGGTGCCGGTTAACACAACCGAAAGTGTCGTTCCAAAATCTGTAGGCCGTGATAAGGAAAAAATAGCCGGACAGAATTTGATTCCAAAAGACACCACCACCAAAGCAAAAACCGAAACATCCGGGCAATATTTAAAAAATAGACGAATATTGTCCTTGCCCGTTAAACAGGCCCATGAGTCCGGACTTCACCTGCAGGCCATTGCCTGGTCCAGTGATCCCGGAAGCCGCATTGCCGTTATAAACGGTCGGGTGCTTCGGGAAGGAGGATCTGTGGAAAGGGTTTTGGTAACCCATATCGACAAGAATGAAGTTATTTTCAAAAAACAGGGAGAGGAATGGAAACAGTTGTTCAGGCTTAAATAGTACCGCAGGTTTTTAACAATCCATCTCATGGCTTCACTATCACTAACCTTACCCCGGCATGTCTTCACCAGCCTTTTTCACCATAGATCCGGCCGCTTTCATAGAATATAGAAAATGCGTTCTGGTTGGACCCAATGTTTCTTAAAAAATGCCCCAGAGGTAAGGCTCTGATATTTTTAAGATATATTCTATGTTTCACGGAAATTATGCTGTTGAGATACTGGTTGGTGAAAGGAAAATATTCTTAAAGACGAAACCGTGCGCTCCATTGCAGTACTACAGGTCTCGGATTGAAGATTTCAAATCAAAATCGTAAAAATATTTTTGCTTCAGTTTTTCAAGGTTCAAGGAAGAAATCAGAAAATCCCCGAGTGTAAAATCGCACATAGAAAATAAGATTTTTTCGGTCACAAATCAGACTTTCCAATGTGTCTGCTATTTTTTTATTATCTTTTTAACACATCAAACAGTTCTTTATTTGTATTAGGCTTGGGCAATGCTCCTGTAAAACCATATGCTCTAAAATTGGTCATTAC
>Ga0208648_1000709_pt1 | contig 31351 bp, 21 predicted proteins | sample AntAceMetag02UKL_FD_184772 | JGI IMG/M metagenome (GOLD analysis project Ga0208648, IMG submission 184772) | Saline lake microbial communities from Ace Lake, Antarctica - Antarctic Ace Lake Metagenome 02UKL (SPAdes) (version 2) | ecosystem: Environmental > Aquatic > Non-marine Saline and...
TTCTCTCCTTTTGATTGTTTTGTGATGATTGCAATCCGAAAGGATAAGCAGTGGCCTGCTACTGCCAAGATTTATTTGAATTTACAGAAAGAATGGTACACTAACCTGACTTCCGGATCATCCTACTCCATTACGTCTTCCCGGCTCACACGGCCAGTGACATGATTGTAATGTTCGTCCCCGGTTACAGCGGCGGGCCCGTCCCGGATTTACACCGGGTTCCCTTTAAGCTCTGATTGGAGCACCTGAAAATAACATGGAAAGCATAATCGGAAATAAAAATCTAGTCAACTGTGCAGGGCTGTCAGGTAGCCCGGGAATCGATAAAGGTGTTGATACATGTTCTCAAAATACAGTATGCTATTTGTGATTCAGTCAAAGGCCTTGAGCCCAGCATTACTCATGGGTGAGTAACTATAAGTCGCTTTAAGAAGTTATTGCATTCACCCTGGCTTGGAAGTAAGCATCTGGCGGAGTACCTTGTGCAATATGCCGCCATGACGATAATATTCCATTTCCATGGGGGTATCGAGACGTATGGACGCCATAAAAGAGATTGATTTTTTTCCCTCTCTTGGCTGAACTGTCACTGTGATCTTCTTGCCTGGCGCTAATTCATTGCTAAGCCCTTTAAGTGTGATTGTTTCGCTGCCATCGATTCCAAGAGATGCTGCGTCGGTTCCTGGCTCAAACTGGAGTGGCAGCACTCCCATGCCAACAAGATTGCTTCTGTGAATTCTCTCGAAAGATTTTGCAAAAACCGCCTTTACTCCAAGAAGTAAGGTCCCCTTGGCAGCCCAGTCTCGAGAACTTCCGGTGCCATAATCTTCACCTGCAAAAATAACCAGTGGTGTATTCGATTTTTTGTAGCGTATGGCTGCATCATAAATGCTCATTTCTTCACCAGCGGGCATGAAACGGGTGAAACCACCATCCTTGTCTACCATTTGGTTGCGGATGCGGATATTGCCAAATGTGCCGCGCATCATGACCTGATGATTACCGCGTCGTGATCCGAAGCTGTTGAATTCCTCAGGTGTGATGCCAAGTTCCTGCAGATACACCCCTGCCGGGCTATCCACAGGGATTGCTCCTGCCGGTGAAATATGATCAGTGGTAATGGTGTCGCCGAAGATGGCTAGTATCCCCGCATTTGTAATGTCAGCAATTGGTGGGATTTCAACGGACAACTCTTTGAAAAATGGTGGTTCTTTTATGTATGATGACTTGGCGTCCCACTGAAACAGGCTGCTGTCTGGAACTTTCAACTCATTCCATGTGTCATCGCCGGAAAAGGTATCTTTGTAGCTTGATGTGAACAACTCAGGCGTTACGGTATCAGAAACAAGGGCCTGGATCTCTTCATTAGTTGGCCAGATATCGCGGAGATAAACAGGCGTACCATCTGGTTGTGTTCCCAATGGAGCATTCTCGAAATCTATGGTAACGCTACCGGCAATGGCATATGCAACGACGAGTGGCGGTGAGCAGAGGTAATTTGCATGGACAAGAGGGTGGATACGGGCCTCAAAATTTCGGTTGCCGCTTAAAACAGATGCTGTCAGTAGATGTTTTTGTTCTATAATGTCAGCTATTTTATTGTCAAGCGGGCCGCTATTGCCAATACATGTGGTGCATCCATAACCAACTATATGAAAACCGAAATGTTCCAATGGTGTCATGAGTCCGGCTTTTTCAAGATACTGACTAACGACCTTGGAACCGGGTGCCATACTGGTCTTGACCCAGGGCTTTGTTTGCAGTCCAAGTTGTGCAGCCTTTTGGGCCAGGAGTCCGGCCCCAATCATAACGGCAGGATTTGATGTGTTCGTACAGCTGGTAATAGCGGCAATAACCACAGATCCATCTTTAATGTGTACTTGCTCACCGTTTTGATCAAAGCAACCTTCCCGTAATCCTTGTCCCTCTTTTATGGGACACACGGTATCGGCTGGTATCAATTGGCAAGAGCCTCCTTCATCACCCCAGCAGCCGCTACCGTTCATTGCTGCGCTATCCTGTTCCATTTTCTCTCTCAGTTGCGCTTTAAATGCATCGCTCATATCTGATAGTGAAATCCGTTCCTGGGGTTTTCGAGGCCCGGCAAGACATGGTTCGATCTGATCGAGCCCAATCTCGTACACGACAGTGTATGTAGGTTCTGGGCTCTCTTGAGAAAGGAAAAGACCCTGTTCTTTAGTATACTTTTCTACAAGGTTTATCAGCTTGGAATCTCTGCCGCTTGCCTGGAGATAGCGGAGTGTTTCTTTGTCTACTGGGAAAAACCCCATGGTTGCTCCATACTCAGGAGCCATATTGGCGATTGTTGCTCGATCCGGCAGACTGAGTGCCTCCGTGCCGGGACCGAAAAATTCAACAAAGCGACCAACTACACCCTTGCCGCGTAGAAATTCGGTAATAGTAAGCACCAGGTCGGTTGCTGTTATTCCTTTTTTCAGCTTGCCGGTGAGTTTTACCCCCACAACCTCTGGAATCTGCATGGAATAGGGCTGTCCAAGGAGAACTGCCTCTGCTTCAATTCCACCAACTCCCCAGCCAAGCACTCCTATGCCGTTAATCATGGTGGTGTGTGAGTCGGTGCCGATGACAGTGTCCGGATAGGCCAGCATTTCACCTTTTTTCTCCGCTGTCTGGACAACTGAAGCAAGGTATTCAAGGTTTACCTGATGGACAATCCCGGTACCCGGTGGAATAACCCGGAAGTTTGCGAAAGCCTTCTGCCCCCAGTGGAGCATAGTGTAGCGTTCCCGGTTTCGCTCCATTTCACGCTGCACGTTATACGAAAAGGCGTCTTTATCACCAGAGCGATCGACCTGGATGGAATGATCGATAATGAGATCAGCGGGAATAAAAGGATTCATTATTTCCGGGTCTCCGCCAGCCCTGGCAACTGCTGAGCGAAGAGCTGCCAGGTCAACAATCGCTGGAACTCCGGTAAAATCCTGCAGAACGACCCGACCAGGCATAAAAGGAATGGATTTGGAATCGTGCATTGCCGGCCCCCAGGACGCCAGGTTGGCAACATCTTCTTCGGTCACCATATCAGTGTCAAGATGCCGTAGCAGGTTTTCAAGTAGAATACGGATGGAGAAGGGGAGCTGATCGATATTGTCAAATCCGTACTCCTGTAACGCACGAAGGGAGTAAAAGTTGTACTCTTTTCCATTAGCTTGAAACTGTCTGCTGGTGTCGATCTTGATGGAATTAGAATTTGTCATAGTCCGTCCTTGTTGAGGGTATTTCTGAACCCATTGCTTTTATGCCTTTACGCCCGATCTCTTCGTTCAATGGAAAAAAATCACCCATATCTTCACTGAGCTGTTTCTTCCATGTTGTAAATCTGGTTGGGATGCACTTCAAACTATTGTGCTAACTCAGCAACCGTCTTGTCTCCGGCCATTGCTGCCAATGCCACTTTAGATTTGAATAACGGTGAATGGGTTCGTCTCGATCTTTTTGTCATCTTCTGCTCCATAAGTTAATCCCTTGGGATTGTTAAAAGTAGCAGATTATCCACTTATAGGCTTGTTCAAATTATTGGGGCTACTTCTGCCGTTCTCTGAAGATTGTTAATAGTTACTAAACGAGGAAAAATAAATTTGTATTGACACTGAAATGCAATACAGGGTTACCTATTGTAATAGGAGGTCTATTATGGCACAATTAACCATAGGTCAGGTGGCCAAAAAGAGCGCAGTGAGCGTCGAGACAATCCGCTTCTATGAAAGAAGTGGTGTGATCGATGCTCCCCCCAGAAGTTCGGGTGGCTACCGTCAATATTCTCCGGATATGGTGGAGAGGATTCGCTTTATTCAGCGGGCCAGGGGACTTGGTTTTTCCCTGCAGGAGATCACCGAACTTCTTGCCCTGTGCGAGAATCCCGGCTCCACCTGAGGTGAAATCAAAGGGCATGCCGTGGGCAAGCTCAATGAGATCAATCGGCGTATCAGGGACCTGGAAAAAATTGGTGACACCCTGACCACATTAATTGAAAACTGTGCATCCAGCGATGAAACGTCCATATCTTGTCCCATGCGAGACAAGATATGAATGCAGGTATTGTTGCCTCCAGGCACGATCTGGCCGTAGCCGTGTGCCGGGTCCTGTATGAACCACAAAAAAATCAGGATGTACCATGAGAAGACGTGCCAAGCACTGTTTTGTACTCTTCGTTCTCCTGCTTAACCTGTTGTCTCCCCTTGTCGTGACCGGGCAGACACAGGGCACCCGATCCAGAGTGCTTGTTCTGCTCTCCTATGACCAGAAAAACCCCTGGACCGTAGCTCTCCTTGAGGGCCTGGAAGAAGGGCTGGCCACGGCAGAACGGGAACCTGAGCTCCATATTGAATATATGGACAGCAAACGGTACAGCCCGGAGGTCCTGTTTCCTCTGCTGGAAGAGCTCTATCGGACAAATCACCACCTGGAAACGGGTAGAAGAATACCTTCTTCTCACTGGAAAAATGACCAGTATCGCCGGTCTTGCCGCCGGGGTGGCCCATGAAAAACAGAGAGTCAACATGACTGAAAAAAACATATTCCGTTGGATATGGACAATGGGATACCGGGCCAAGGCCCTGACAATCGTCTCCATCACTATTCTTATCTTGGCCCTGATCGCCCTTTTTTATGGTATCAGGGAACACAACCGGACCATCGAGCTGCTGATTGCAAAGACCGAAGCGGATATTCATGTCACAGTGGGAGAGGTTCGGAATCGATCCCTCACTGACTATGAGAAACGACTGCAGACTTTTCTTCAGGAGCACCAGGAGATTGTCACGGCCTTTGCCGGGCGTGACCGTGAGCGGCTCTATGCCCTCAGTCTGCCTCGTTTGCAGACCCTGCAGCGGGAAAACAAATGGTTCAGCAATATGCACTTTCACCTGCCGGACGGGACCTCTTTTCTTCAGGTACATGATCCGGAGCATTGGGGGGACAACCTTCTCCAGGGCAGACCTTCACTGAAAATAATCTATGCTGAGCGAACCCCGATTTCCGGCTTTGAAATCGGCGCCCATGGCGGATTCTTTCGGGTCATGGCCCCGGTTTTTTTGCAGGAACGCTATGTCGGGGTCATAGAATTTGGTATAGATATGCATCAGGCCGTTGAGATCGTGCAAAGGATGCTGCGCATGCCGACAACCAGCTATTTTCAGGTGGAAGACTGGAAAAATGCCGTGCAATTCACTAAATTCCCCATGGTTGCTCGTGATCAGTATGTGATTAACAGCCATGGGGATCCGATCTATACCAAGCTCCCTCTTGATCTGCCCATGAGGCGTGAGTATCATAGCCGCGTTGAGATCGAGGGAAAGCATTATATCGTTCATACCCACCAGGTCTTTAATGATTTTGAGGAGAGGGCTATTGGGGGTCTTATTATACTCCAGGACATCACAGACCTGATAGTCAACAAGCAGCATTTCGTGGTCCAGGCCATCATCTTTGCCTTTTTCTTCCTGATGCTGGGCTTTACTGTGCTCCATATCAGTTTTAACCGACTCTTTGGAAATATGGAAAAGGAGGTCAGGAAACGGGAGGAGGCCGTGGCCAGCATGGAGCAGGCGGCACGGCAATGGACGGCCGCCATGGATGCTGACAGTGATCCGGTCTATATCCTGGACCTTGATCGTAAACTCATTCAGGCAAACAGGGCCTTTTATGAGGCGATGGCCATGGATATGGAAACTGCCCTTGGCCGTCCCATCGAAGAGCTGGTCCATCCCCATGGAGAAGCTGTACCCTGCCCCATTGCTCAGGCTCAGAAAGAACTGCAGGATGGTCAATTTGTGCGGGAGGTGGATGACCCGGATAATTCCAGCGGCCTCCCGTTGGAAATCACCGTAACCATCGTCAGAGATTACGAGCAAAAACCTCTCAGTATCTTTATGCGGCGTCATGATCTGAGTGAACAGCGGGCAGTGGAGGACCGTCTACGCAAGAGTAAGGAGGAATGGGAACGAACCTTTGATTCTATCTCAGATTTGATCACCATTCAGGATACGGATATGCGTATTGTCCGGGCCAATCGAGCAGCCGAGGACTTTTTCCGGGTGGAACGCGGAGGCTTGAATGGTCGACAATGTTACGAGGTCTTTCGCGGCGAGAACAGCCCCTGTCAGGATTGCCCCATGCTCAGTGGCAAAGAAAGCAATGGGGAACACCCCTCTGTTATTCACCATGACAACCTGCAGAAGACCTTTCATGTCTCCTCCTCTCCCCTGCTCGATGCTGACGCAAATATGAAATATATGGTGCATATTGCCAGGGATATCACGGCCCAAAAGGCGCTTGAAGAAGAGTTGTATCAGGCCCATAAAATGGAGGCCATCGGCACCCTGGCAGGTGGTATTGCCCATGACTTTAATAATATTCTTGCGGCCATTGTCGGTTTTTCAGAATTAGTACGTGCTGATCTGGCAGAGGACAGCCCGTCACGGGCGGATATGGATCAGATCCTTCAGGCGGCAGACAGGGCCAGGAGTCTGGTGCAGCAGATACTCAGCTTCAGCCGAAAGGGCAACCACCAGCTGCAGATTTTGGAACCTTTTTATATCGTTCAGGAGGTGGCAAAAATGCTCCATTCCACCCTGCCAAGTACGGTGACCATAGAAGAGGAGATTGAAAAGGATACGGGAACAATCAATGCGGATCCGACCCAGATCCATCAGATCGTGATGAACCTCTGCACCAATGCTTTCCAGGCCATGGAGGGAGAAAAAGGTGTACTTGCTATCAGTCTGCAACAGCAGGAGGTCACCAGAGAAGCCGCGTCAAACAGAAAAGTCCTGCCGGGAAAGTATGTCGTTCTTGAAGTGAGAGACACGGGACAGGGCATGGATGAGACAACGCAGGAACGGATTTTTGATCCTTTTTTCACCACCAAGGAGGTTGGCAAGGGGACGGGCATGGGGCTCTCTGTTCTCCATGGTATAGTCAAAGACTACCATGGGTTTATTGAAGTTGAGAGTCGTGAGGGGAGCGGCAGTGCATTCCGCGTCTATTTTCCAGCCGTGGAGGCAGAGAAGCCCCTTTCTGTCCACACAGAAAAAACCACGAAGGCTACGGATATTCGAGGGGATGAAGAGATCCTTGTTGTTGATGATGACCCGCTACTGGTCCGTATTAACGGGCGTCTCCTCGGGGATCTCGGCTATCGGGTGATGGGAATGACCTCCAGCATGGAGGCCCTGGAAAAAGTACGCCTGGAACCGCAGCGTTTTGATCTCCTTATCACCGACCAGACCATGCCGCAGCTCACCGGGGCAGAACTGACCTCCTCGATAAAGGGGATCAGTCCGAAGACAGCGGTGATCATGTGCACCGGGCACTCCAGTCTGGTTTCAGAACAGGATGCTCTAAGCATGGGTATTAGCCGTTTTGTCTATAAACCCGTTAAAGGAATGGAGCTGGCTGAGGCTGTACGGGCAGTTTTGGATGAAACCCAGGGAACTTCAAAGGATTGATATTTCAGTTTTTAACTCATGGTAATTGCTACAGGACTCGAAATCAGTGACTCCGAGTCCTGCGGGGAAAGACTATGTTATCCCTGACTCCCCTGTCGGAAAAATGTATCCAGCTAACTGCTTCTTTATCGCTCAATCACGGCCTCTTTGTTTCTGCCCAGCGTCCAATCTCTTTTACTATTCTCTCAGGATCAGGAGCGTTGTTCAGCATCATCTTTTTGAATAATTCGTAGTATCTGATTTGAATAAAATCAAATTGGCAGCCAATCCCATCAGCATTAGAATGAATGACCCGGCAGGTAAATTCAACCTGCCCCAACAGCGCAAGGCTGAAATATTCATTGGGAAGCACTGGCGGTATAAGCTCAAGTTTAATAAAAGCGCCGGAAAAACTTAAATTCAGGGTATGGCCTTCCAGTACTAATTTACGACGAGGTAGCTCCAATTTTACCTTAAAATTCAGGGGAAGTCGAAGGTGTTTTCTGCGCTCTTTTCTCATAATTTATTATTTTATAGGGAGAGATGTTAGCTTTTATCTCTTTGGAAATCCAATAGAGTTATGTTGAATCTCATTATGGCAATGTACAGTCTGAATATGTAATAGATACTGTTTTTGCTATCAAATTGCACTCTCTTTGTAGGGCAATTCCTCCTGTTCAACGAATCGTGTTTGACTCTTTGTTGTCCACTTTGATAGGATAAATAGAGTGAAAGGCGAGATTGAGTGCAACTCGTCGTTTTGCACTTTGCTTGTTCAGGTAAGAGTTTGCCAGGAACCATAATGTTTATTTGTTCGTATCGGCGAGTACTATAAGGATTCATTTATGCGTAGAGATCATTCCACTACTATCCTCACTATTGAGGATGATAAGCTAGTTCGTAAGGCTATTGCGTCTTATCTGCAAGGTCTTGGATATAATGTACTTCAGGCGGCAGACGGGGCTGAAGGTCTGGAAATATTTCGTAGAGGGCATCCAGATATTGTCCTTACGGATCTGCGTCTGCCTGAAATCGATGGCATGGAGCTGCTCTCTGTTATACGGGGAAAGTCTCCTGAACTCCCCGTAATCATTGTGTCGGGAATGGGGACTCTCGGAGATGCCATCAAGGCCCTAAAACTAGGCGCCCGTGATTATGTCACCAAGCCGATCAGTGATATGGGCCTTATCAAGCATGCCATTGAGCGTGCCCTGGAACATGCCAAACTGGTCAGAGACAACAAGAAATATCAGTTATTTCTTGAAGAGGAGGTTCAGAGAAAAACTGCAGAATTGTATCAGGCCCAAAAGCTTGAGGCTGTAGGTACTCTGGCAGGTGGTATTGCCCATGACTTTAATAATATTCTCGCAGCCATTATGGGGTTTACGGAACTTGCTTTGCTCAAGACAGAGAAAGGGAGTGAACTGGAAGATAACCTCTGCCAGGTATTAAAGGCCAGTAATCGCGCCAAGGATTTGGTTCTGCAAATCCTGACATTCAGTCGTAAAACAGATACGAACCGCCATCCCATCCAGGCGTCTCTGGTCATTAAAGAAGCCCTTAAATTGTTACAGTCAACTCTCCCAGCAACCATTCAGTTACAGCAGCATATCCTGGTAAAAGATACGTTGATTCTTGCAGACCCCATCGAAATTCACCAGATTATTACCAACATCTGTACCAATGCCTTTCATGCCCTGATCGATGAACAGGGCATTATAACTGTAGAACTTGATGAATGCACTCTTTCAGAAAATGATCTGCAGGGCTCTCCGTATATAGTGGCGGGGGACTATCTGCGTCTCACTGTCACGGATACTGGTTGTGGCATGGATCAGGAAACGCAACAGAGTATTTTTGATCCTTTTTTTACCACCAAGGAAAAGGGTCAGGGGACCGGGCTTGGCTTGTCCGTGGTGCATGGCATTGTCGCTGGTTGTAATGGCAGCATCAGAGTTAAAAGTGTATTGGATCAGGGAACAGTATTTACGGTTCTCTTTCCGGTAATAGAAAAGGCTGAAAAAAAAGAGAGCCAGGTGGCCATTTCTCTTCCATCCGGATCTGAGCATATTCTCTTTGTGGATGATGAGGAAAATTTGCGCACACTTGCACAGCAGATGTTGAATTTTCTCGGGTATAGCGTTGTCTGCTGTGCCTCCGCTATAGAGGCTTTGGAGGAAATAGGAAAAAATTGTTCCGCTTTTGATCTTGTTATTAGTGATCAATCCATGCCCGGGATGCCGGGTACGGAGTTTGCCAGTACTTTGTTAACGACCTGTCCGGGACTGCCGGTCCTTCTCTGTACCGGGTACAGTTCCATGGTCGACGAAGATAAAGCTCTGGCTATGGGGATCAGAGGTTTTCTGCTAAAGCCCCTTGCCATTGGTGCACTGGCCCAGGAAATCCGTAGAATTCTTGATCGCTAGTGGGAGAGCATGACTAATGAAAACCAGTCAGATATCAGAAACACTGCACCAGAAAGGGATAAGTTGTCCCGACCTGCTGGAGAGTATGAGTGACGGAGTGGCAGTCTATGAGGCCGTCGATGATGGACAGGATTTTGTCTTTTGCGAACACAATCCTGCTGCTGAGCAAATCACCGGAATCCCTAGAGAGTTGGTCATTGGACGGAGGGTTACCGAGGTCTTTCCAGGTGTTGAGAAATTGGGCTTGCTGGATGTCTTAAGGCGGGTCTTTGCAAGCGGAAATCGAGAAAATCATCCCACCAGTCAATATGAGGAAGAAGGACTTGTTCTTTGGGTAGAGAACTCTGTATTCAAACTTCCCGACGGCAAGATCGTCGCTGTGTATCGTGATATCACAGAGCATAAACGTGCGGAGGCAGCACTCTCCCAGGCAAATCGTATTATCAATCGCAGTCCGGTGGTGGCCTTCCTGTGGGAAAATCAGGAGGGCTGGCCTGTTCAATTTGTGTCTGAAAACAGTGTGGATCTGTTTGGCTATTCTGCCACGGAGTTTATGGAAGGGGAGATTTCCTACGATCAGCTTGTTCACAGTGAGGATCTTGAAAGGGTAAGCAAAGAGGTAACTGAAAACAGTGTCCGAACGGAACTTGATTCATTTGTTCATGCGCCTTACAGGGTTCTCACCAAGAATGGAGAGATCAAGTGGATCCACGACACAACCAGTATCAGAAGGAATAGCCATGGAGAAATAAGCCATTTTGAGGGCATGGTCAATGATATAACTGTGCAGCAGAAACAACAGGAACGTATCGTACACCTTTCCCTGCTGCGTAAAACTGCTCTTTCCATTCAGCGACACCTGGCATCTGTCAAGGACAATCAGCAACTCATCCAGGCTATTTGTGACGTCTTTGTGGATGAAAAGGGCTATCGCAGTGCCTGGATTGTTCTCTTCGACGAGGAACAACACTGGCATTTGGCAGCCAATGCCGGTTTGCTGAAGGATTTTGGCGTGTTGGAGCAGGAAATACGGAAAGGGGATATGCCGCCCTGTATCACCAGAACAAAGGAAGGGGGGCAACTTATCTGGCAAACCAGCCAACAGTCCTTATGTGCTGAATGTTCCATGGCAAATGGCTATCCAGATGCCGGTCTTATGGCTGCCCCTCTTCTCCATGGAAAACAGTTTTATGGTGTGCTCACCGTTTCGTTGGGCACCGAAATGGTGAGCAATATTGAGGAACGGGAACTGTTTGAGGAAATGGCCAATGATATTGCCTTCGCTTTGTATAGCCGCCAGCAGGATTTGGAAAGGCAAAGACAGGAAAAGGCGCTGCAGGTTGCCCTGGATGAATATGCGGATCTCTACAATCATGCCCCTGATATGTTTGTTTCGGTGGAGGCTGGTAGCGCTAAAATCCAACAGTGTAACCAGACTCTTCTTGACGTTTTGGGGTACAAAAAAGAAGAGCTTATCGGTAAAACTGTTTATATGCTCTACCATCCCGATAGTCAACAGGAATGCAGAGAAGAGGTCTTTCCTGCTTTTTGTAAAACGGGAAGAGTTATAAATAGAGAACTGACCCTACAGCGCCGCGATGGTTCCAATGTTCCGGTGACCCTTGATGTTACAGCCATCCGGGATCCAGAGGGAAATATCATACAGAGCCGGTCAATTTTGCATGATATCAGCGAGAAGAAGAGGCTGGAAGCACAGGTGCTTATTTCGGAAAAGATGAGCACCATTGCAGGGCTTGCAGCAGGTGTTGCCCATGAGATTAATACTCCGCTCTCAGGTATTCTTCAGTCTATCCAGCTCATTGAGATGGGGTTGGATCCGACCGGGGAGCAAAATCTGGAACTTGCTGCCGATTCTGGAATTGACCTTGTGAAGGTTCAGGACTATCTGCAGAAAAAAGATCTTGATTTCTTTTTAACCGGAATCAGGGATGCAGCCACCACGGCAGCTGCTATTGTTGCAAATCTGCTCCAGTTCAGCAGGCCGCAGGAAAGCACTTTTGTTGAGGTAGGTCTTGCTGAACTGCTTGATCGTGCAGTGTCCCTGGCCAAATCGGATTACAATCTCAAAAAAGAGTTGAACATCCTGAATGTGGAGTTCAAAAAAGAGTACAGCTCTGATCTGTCCCAGATTACCTGTATGGCCATGGAAATAGAGCAGGTATTCATAAATCTTATCAAAAATAGCTGTCAGGCCATGGCTATGAAGAACGGCCCCACAGCTCCGCGTATCATTTTACGAACGAAACAACGAGGCAATATGGCAGTGATAGAGCTGGAGGATAACGGTCCCGGTGTGAAGGAAGGGATTAGTCACCAAATTTTCGATCCCTTTTTCACCACGAAAGAAGTCGGTATGGGAGCCGGCCTGGGATTGTCCGTTGCCTATTCCATTATCTGTGACCGGCATGGTGGTGTCCTCCGTGTTGAAAGTACCCCAGGGAAAGGAGCCCGGTTTGTTATCGAGTTGCCAATGGAAAGAACCGGAGTTGAGTCATGACGAAAAAAAATAACGGAATTATCCTTGTAGCTGAAGATGACGCCCTGATCCGCAAGTCAACAGCTAATTATTTGACAGGCAGAGGCTATCAGGTCCTTGAGGCCCCGAATGGCAAAGAAGCCCTACGGCTGTTCAGAGAGAAAAATCCAGACATACTGCTCACCGATCTACGAATGCCGGATCTGGATGGTATGGAACTGATCAGGAAGGTTGTACAGGAAAATATAAACATACCAGTTATTATTATGTCCGCTATGGGCACCATGGATGATGTTATTGAAGCCTTACGTGCCGGGGCCTGGGATTATCTCCCCAAACCCATATTCGATCTGGGGATTCTCGGCCACAGCGTCAAAAAGGCTATGCAGCATGCTAAGCTTTTACGACAGGAAAAGGATTATCAGTTTTCCCTCGAGGATGAGGTACAACTGCGTACCGCAGAGCTTCTGCAGCATAACAGGATGCTTGAGAAAGAGATGAAGGAACGTCAGGCCCAGGAGGCTCTGGTGCTCCGTGCCAAACAGGAATGGGAACGTACCGTCGATGCCATGCCGGATATGATTGCCATTGTTGATACAGAATACAATATTGTTCGTGTGAACAAGGCCATGCTTGATAAGACCGGCAGTTTCTATCCGGAACTGCTGGGTTCAAAATGTTACCTGTGGATGCATGACAGGGATACTCCTCCTGACTACTGCGCACATTCTGAACTTCTTCAGAATGGCAGGAGGTGTCAGTCTGAGATATATGAAGAACGCCTTGGGGGACATTGTGAGGTGATCGTGACGCCCTATTACGATCCCGATGGATCCTTTGCCGGCTCAGTTCATATTGTACGAGACATCAATGAGCAGAAAAAGGCTGAGCAGGAAAAAGAGAAGATTCAGTCGCAGTTGCTTCATGCCCAGAAGCTGGAATCCGTTGGGCAGCTGGCATCCGGAATTGCCCATGAAATCAACACTCCGACGCAGTTTATCGGCACCAATATCGATTTTCTTGACGAGGCGAGTCAGGATATCAGTGGCTTTATGGAGCAGCTGCAGGAGATTATACAAAAGGCACCGCAGGAAATAATCGATGCCGTGAACACGGCTGTGGAAGAGATGGACTGGGAATATCTGTCCGAGGAAATGCCCCTGGCTGTTTCTCAATCCCGTGATGGGGTTAAACGTGTCACTTCTATTGTTCGGGCCATGAAGGAGTTTTCCCATCCGGGAAGCAGGGATAAAGAATCATCAAATCTCAATCACATTATTAATACCACCGTTACCGTGGCCCGAAATGAATGGAAATATGTGGCCGATATGGAAATGAATCTGGATGAAAATCTGCCGCAAATTCCTCTTCTCGCCGATGAGATGGGTCAGGTGATTCTGAATATACTGGTAAATGCAGCCCATGCCATCGCTGAAAAACTGGGTGATAATCCGGAAGGGGAAAAGGGAATAATTACGATAACTACGGCCAAAACTAATGACGGCGTTGAGCTTTGTATATCCGATACTGGAGCAGGTATGCCCGAGGAAGTTAAGCTCCGTGTCTTTGATCCTTTTTACACCACCAAGAAGGTGGGCAAAGGTACCGGGCAGGGACTTGCTATCAGTCATGACGTGATTGTGGAAAAACATCAGGGCAGTATTGTTGTTGACTCAACACCCGGTCAGGGGACAACCTTCAGTATCAATCTCCCTCTGGAGAAAGGAAAATGAAAAATACCCGTTCTTTTCTTTTTGTTCTCTTGTCCCTGTTGTTTACTGCGACTCCCCCCTATGCTGCCAATAATCTGCCGGATATCGCTATTGGGGTTCTGGCCAAACGCGGCCCTGATCAATGTCTGAAACAGTGGCAACCCCTGGCAGACTATCTCAGCAAAACAATCGACGGTACTCATTTCATTATTGTACCCCTTGATTTTAAGGAAATAGAAGAGGCTGTGGCAGCGAGACGTGTTGAATTTGTTCTCAGTAATCCAGCTATCTATGTGAGCCTTGAAGCGAAGTATAGGGCCACTCGCATTGCAACCATGGAAACGTTGTTCCTTGGCAATTACAGCAGCACCTTTGGCGGGGTACTCTTTGGTCGCAGTGACCGCAAGGATATCAGAAAGGTTGAGGATCTCAAGGGCAGGGATTTTATGGCAGTTGCTCCCACCTCTTTTGGCGGTTGGCTCACCTCCTGGCGCTATCTCAAAGAGAGGAACATTGATCCACAGCGTCATTTTTCATCACTTCGTTACGGCGGAACCCACGACGCAGTGGTGGATGCGGTGGCGAATGGGGAGGTCGATGCAGGTGCCATTCGTTCCGGTATTCTGGAGCAGATGGACCTGGAAGGGAAAATCAATATCCAGGATTTTTTTGTGATCGATGATAGACGAGACCTCGATGAGTCTGTTTTTAGGCATAGCACTCGTCTCTATCCGGAGTGGGCCTTTGCCATGTTGGCCGGTACCGATCGCAGGCTTGCTGAAAAAGTAGTGGCTGGCCTGCTCGGTATGGGGCCGGGTATGGTCTCTACTGGTAATACTGATAATATCACCTGGACTATTCCGCTGGACTATCAGGCTGTGCATCAGTGTCTCAAGGAGTTGCGTATCAACCCCTATGAAGACTTTGGCCGTATCACCTGGGAAAATATGGTGGATCAGTATCTGTGGCTGATGTTGCTTGTGGTTTGTACTCTTATTGCGACTTGGCTCACCTCATTATATTTTCTCACCCTTAATCGACGTCTCAAGACAACTACCATCCGTCTTGATAGAGAGCTTGATTCCAATAAAATCATGGAAATGCGGCTGCGGCAGTTTAAACTGACTCTGGATCAGACCCTGGACTGTATATTTATATTTGATTCCAGTACGTTGAAGTTTATGTATGCTAACCATGGGGCAATGCTCCAAATAGGCTATAGCATGAAAGAACTTTTGATGATGACTCCGTTGGATATCAAGCCGGAATTCACTGAGGAGCGTTGGGAATCACTCATTACTCCGCTGTTTGAAGGAGAGGAAAAAACAGTAATCTTTACCACTGTTCATCGCAGGAAGGATGGAACTGATATACCAGTTGAGATTTTCTTACAATATATCGTTCTCGAAGATGGGGATAATCGTTTTCTTGCCATTGTCCATGATATCAGTGACCGGCTTGCCAGAGAAAAGGAAAAAGAACAACTTCAGACCCAGCTGCTTCAGTCCCAGAAACTTGAATCCGTCGGGCAACTCGCTGCGGGTATTGCCCATGAAATCAATACCCCCATCCAGTTTATCGGCACCAATATCGATTTTATGGAGGAGGCCGTCCAGGATCTTTCCGGCTTTATGGATGAGGTGCGAAAAATCGCGGCAGATGCTTCGCCTGAAATTGGAGACAGATTACGGGACGGTCTTGAGGCGGCGGACTGGGAGTACCTGGCTGAAGAATTGCCTAAGGCCGTTGGTCAATCAAGGGATGGGGTACAGCGGGTATCAACAATAGTACTTGCTATGAAGGAATTTTCACATCCAGGCAGCAAAGAAAAGGTGGTGCAGGATCTCAATCATATCATCAAAACCACGGTGACAGTGGCCGGGAGTGAGTGGAAATATGTGGCTGATATGGAAATGGATTTGGACCCGGATCTGCCGTATGTTCCTCTGCTTGCCGACGAGATGGGGCAGGTCATTCTTAACGTGCTGGTCAACGGAGCCCATGCCATTACAGAAAAGATCGGTGATGATCTCGACGGGGGAAAAGGCACCATCACCATCTCAACCAGCAGGGCAGATGATGGTGTGGAGATGCGCATTCGTGACACTGGAAATGGCATACCTGAAGAGGCCAGAGATCGTATATTTGATCCTTTCTACACCACCAAAGAAGTGGGAAAAGGCACCGGCCAGGGACTGGCCATCAGTCATGGTGTTATTACTGAAAAACATGGCGGAAACATAGAATTCATCACTGAAACGGGTAAGGGGACAGAATTTATTATCACCCTGCCGTTGCAGGAGGAAAAAGAACATGAGTAAAAAAAGAATCCTGTTTGTGGACGATGAACCCAATATCCTTTCAGGTCTGAAGCGGATGTTGCGATCCATGCGTAAAGAATTTGATTTACATTTTGCCGAGAATGGGAAAGAGGCTCTTGCAATTATGGAAGAGACCGAATTTGATGTGGTGGTTTCGGATATGCGTATGCCTGGTATGGATGGTGCCCAGTTGCTCGCCAAAATCCAGGAAATTCATCCCTATTCTATTCGTATTATGCTCACCGGACAGGCCAATGAAGAATCGATTATGCAGACCGTGGGCGTTGTCCATCAATTTCTTGCCAAGCCATGTGAACCCGAGCATTTAAAGGCCGTTTTGCTACGGGCAAGTGGTTTGCATGAACTCATTTCCCATGCCTCATTAAGAAAGATAGTATCACAACTTGGGACCTTGCCCAGTCTCCCCGAGGTCTATGAAAAGCTGCGTAAAGCCATGGCTGACCCCGAGGTGTCCGTTGCAGATGTTGCCGCAATAATAGGAGAGGACATGGCCATGAGTGCCAAAGTTCTGCAGCTGGTAAACTCCGCATTTTTTGGTCTGTTTCAAAAGGTGGAAAGTCCGGGAAGGGCCGTCAATCTTTTGGGACTGGAGACAGTGAAGAATCTGGTTCTGGGAGTGGGAGCTTTTTCTGAAATAAACGCCTCATCAAAGATTTTTTCTGTAAAAAAACTCTGGGCACACAGTATGACTGTGGCAACTCTGGCGAAAAAGATTGCGCTTGAGGAATCAGACGATGTGGAGCTTATAGATAATACTTTTATTGCCGGTCTCCTTCATGATATCGGTAAGCTGGTTTTGCTAGCACAGATGCTGAAACATTATGAAAAGGCTGTTGAAATCGCAAATGAACAAGGCATCCAGCTGCGGAAGGCAGAAAAGGAAATATTTGATACAGTTCACGGAGATATTGGTGCCTATTTGATGGGGCTTTGGGGGATGCCTGGGCCGGTGGTGGAAGCCATCGGGTTTCATCACCACATAGATAATTATCCGGGGAGTGATTTTAACCCGACCATTGCGGTGCATGTGGCAAATGCATTATACTACGAAAGTCGACCGGATGAGATTGTCGGCGCTCCCCATGCGATGGACACAGTCCATCTGCAATCCCTGGGCTTAGGTGATAAAATTGCTCGATGGCGTGAATTGAGTACTGAATTTTTTGAACAGGATAGCAACGATGACTGAAAAGATTTTACTGGTAGATGATGAACTCAATATACTCCAGTCCATGCAGCGACAATTGCGGAAACGTTTTGAAATAGTGATTGCAGAGAGTGGAGATGAAGCTCTGACAGCATTGAAGACTAAGGGGCCCTTTGCGGTAATTGTGTCGGATATGCGCATGCCGGGTATGGATGGGGTACAGTTGCTCAGCAGAGTGAAGGATAGTTTCCCCGATACAGTGCGCATTATGCTCACCGGGAATGCCGATCAGGAAACCGCATCCGAGGCGGTGAATGCGGGCCAGATTTTTCGTTTTCTGAGCAAGCCCTGTTCCACGGCAGTACTGGCGACCTCTCTTGCTTTGGCAGTCCGCCAGCACAACCTGCTCACCGCTGAAAAAGAGTTGCTGAACGAGACGGTGAAGGGGAGTATTATGGTGATGGCCGAATTGCTCAGTCTCTCTAATGCTACGGCTTTCAGTAGTGGCTACAGAATCAAACCCATGGTAACGCAGATTGCCAAAGATCTTGGCTTAAAAGGTCTCTGGCAGTATGAGGTGGCGGCCTTGATGTCGCAGATAGGGTGCATCACTCTTCCAGGGGATGTCCTGCACAAACTGCATGCAGGGATTATCCTCTCCGAGGAAGAGCAGCGGATGTACGAGAATCATCCAAAGGTGGGGAGTAAACTCATCCGTAAAATTCCCAGACTGGAAAAGGTTGCCGGGATGATCGAAAATCAGCTGCGCTCTTTTGAGTCTTGTGAGGAGATGGATACTCTGGACGACGATATCTGCATTGGTTCTGAAATTCTGAAGGGAGCTATAGAGTATGATCTTTTACGCCAGCAGGATCTTGGACATCATCAGGCCCTGGGGCAGATGCGCAAACAAAAAGGCATGTATAACCTCGGTGTGCTGGAGCTGTTAGATAAGCATGAGCCCAAGGAGGCACATGCCATTATTAAAAACCTGAGCTTTAAAGATGTTATTCCCGGGATGGTTGCAGTGGAGGATGTTTTTGCCAGGAATGGTGCCATGCTTATTCCCAAGGGGCAGAAGATTACCTGGCCTGTTATTCAGAGTCTGACAAATTTTGAGAAACAGATAGGTATTGTTGAGCCGATTCGGGTTCGAATGGAGGAGAATGAAGAGTAGCCATATGGATTGCGGTTCACGGTTTGAGACTTGAGGAAAAAAAAACTCACTGGTTATTGAGGCATATTTTATGAATATCAAGCGCCATTTTATTATTTCCGTACTGTGCTGGTCAGTGTTGATGCTCTTTGCCATGGGCTATGAGATGAAGCATACTATGGCTGACAGTGGGGCACTGGCCTTGATTGAGGCACGAACCGCACTGGCCAAGGATCTTATCTATCGGAAATGGGTGGTCTCTAAAGGTGGCGTCTTTGCTCCTGTTTCCAATGACACTCCGCCCAACCCCCACCTGAAGGTTCTGGAACAAAACATTACAACCCCTTTGGGAAAGGACCTGACTCTGGTCAACCCCGCCTATATGATCCGCCAGGTATATGAAATGGAACGGGAAGAGGACGGTATCCGTAGCCATATCACCAGCCTCAAGCCCATTCGTCCCCAAAACAAAGCCGATATCTGGGAAGAGAAGGTTTTGCTGAAATTTGAACAGGGGCTTGAGGAGTACTCTGAACTAATGGACATGGATGGGAAACCCTATTTTCGCTATATGAGGGCATTTACGGTCCAGCAGGGCTGTCTCAAATGCCATGCTGTGCAGGGATATAAAGAGGGGGAGGTGCGCGGTGGTATCAGTATTGCCATACCCATGGAAGCAATTAATGCCATTGAGCGGAGCAGCCTTATACGCAGTTATCTTGTCTATCTGTGCCTCTGGTTACTGGGGATTGGTGGATTGTCCTACGGTAGTTATCATTTGCAGAGACAGTTTGATAAACGAAAAGAGACAGAAGTTGAACTCCACAATTTTAAACAGACTCTGGATCAAACCCTTGATTGTGTTTTTATATTCGACCCTGAAACCCTGCAATATATTTATGCAAATCACGGAGCCGTGGAGCAGGTCGGTTATAGTCTGGAAGAACTTCTGGGTATGACAGCCCTTGATCTGAAACCGGATTACAGTGAAGAGGAGTACCGATCTATTCTTGCCCCGCTGCGAAGTGGAGAGAAACAATCACTCACTTTTATTACCACCCATCGAACCAAAGAGGGTATCGATCTGCCCGTTGAGATTGTTCAGCAATATGTTACTTTGAGTGATGGTAATAATCGTTTTGTTTCCATTGTACGGGATATATCCAAACGGTTGCAGGATGAGGCGGAAAAAGAGATGCTGCAGTCCCAGATGCTGCACTCCCAGAAACTGGAATCCGTGGGACAGCTTGCCGCAGGTATTGCCCATGAAATTAATACTCCGGCCCAGTTTCTCGGAACTAATATGGAGTTTCTGGATGAATCGTTTCAGGATGTGGAGAGTCTCATAAAAGAATATCAAAGTCTTGTTCTGGCCGTAAAAGATGGCAGCATGGATCCTGATCTCCTGACAAAGCTTGAAGAACGTGTGGAAGAACTCGACTGGGAGTATCTGCTTGAAGAGATTCCGCTGACCATCAGGCAGTCCAAAGAAGGGGTGGAGCGTATCTCCAAAATTGTTCGGGCCATGAAGGAATTTTCTCATCCCGGCAGCAAAGAAAAGGCCCCGGTGAATATTAATGATATCATTAATACCACCATGACCGTTGCTTCCAATGAGTGGAAGTATGTGGCAGAAATAGAGACCAATCTTGCTCCGGATCTCCCCTCGGTCACCTGTCTGGCCGATGAAATGGGCCAGGTCTTTTTAAATATCCTGGTTAATGCTGCCCATGCCATTGCTGATAAACTAGGCGATACTCCCGATGGCGAAAAGGGACTGATAACCATCGGCAGTTGTTTGGATGCGGAGTGGATTGAAATAACTATCAGAGATACCGGCAAAGGGATGCCGGATTCTGTAAGAGAGCATATCTTTGATCCTTTCTTCACCACCAAGGAGGTAGGTAAGGGCACGGGGCAGGGATTAGCCATTGCCCATAGTGTTGTTACCGACAAACATCAGGGGACACTCACCTGTGAAAGTGAAGAGGGCGTTGGCACAAGCTTTATTATCAAGTTGCCGAGAACAGTATAGATGAATGGAAGAATAGTAATCGGCAGTATTCTGTGGGTGGGACTGGTGTTCCTGTCTTTGAGCTGGAACCTGCATAGTGCACGCAAAGAACAGCAAACAATTGGGCTGCAGATGGCCAGGAGTTTTTTTGACCAGATACTCATTACCCGGCGATGGAATGCAGGACATGGTGGCGTGTATGTTCCTGTCAGCAGCAAAGTCACCCCCAATCCCTATCTCGAAGATCCTTTGCGGGATATTCCCGTTAACGATACCCTGTTGCTGACAAAGGTTAATCCTGCCTTTATGACCAGGCAGGTGGCAGAGATCGCAGCCCGGGAAAACGGTATACAATTTCATATAACGAGCCTTAAGCCCATTCGTCACGAAAATGTGGCCTCGTTTCGGGAAGAGCAGGCCTTACGAGCATTTGAGTCAGGGGAAAAAGAGGTGGCCTACCCGCTTTCAGAAAAAGAGGCCGGTTCTTTTTTTTATATGGCTCCACTGGTAGCCGAAAAAGGATGTCTTAAGTGTCACGCCAAACAAGGGTATAAGGAGGGGGACGTCCGAGGGGGAATTTCTATCATCCTGCCCCATCTCTCAAAAATTCCTTATATGTCCTTGATCGTTGGTCATCTCCTTATAGGGATGGCTGGACTTGCAGCTCTCCTGAGCTTTGGTGTTAAACTGCAGAAGGTCTACAGTCAGCTTCTTCGTCAGGCAGTTATTGACGCGTTGACTCAGATCCCCAACCGGAGGAGCTTTTCCGAAACGATCATGCGTGAGTTAAATAGATGCCAAAGGGAAAAATCTCCACTGGCTATTATTATGTGTGATGTGGATAATTTTAAAGCCTATAATGATACCTATGGACATACAAAGGGGGATGATTGCCTGGTACAGGTGGCACAGCTTCTGAAAAACAGCCTGCAGCGTCCCACGGATTTCTGTGCTCGATATGGTGGTGAAGAGTTTGTCGTTATTCTACCCAATACCTCAAAAAATGGCGGTTTGCATGTGGCAGAAAGAATGCGTCGGGATCTGGAGGGGCTGAGTATTTCCCATGAGAAGTCACAACCTGCAGGGATTGTCAGCATGAGCTTTGGAGTCTCCACCAGAGAAAAAACAGACACTCCCATTACCCATGAGAAATTGATTCAACAGGCTGACACCGCTCTTTATCAGGCCAAAGCAAATGGTCGAAATCGTGTGGAAATTTATGATGAGAATGGGAGTGCTTAAATCTACTGCCCCATAGTCTATTCAACGCCCTCCGCCAGTACATCCTGAACCGCATCAAGCAGTTCATTTCCGTGCAGTGGTTTAAAGACATATCTTCTGATACCCGTGGCAATGGCTTCTGCTTCGGAAACAATATCGCTGTGTCCGGTGCACATGATAATTGGTAAAGACGGTCTGATTGTCAGCATTGCCTTGGCGAGTTCCGCACCCGTGAGCTTTGGCATGGTTTGGTCGGTAATGAGTAAGTCAAAAGCATCGGGATGCTTGCTGAATATTTCCAGAGCTTCGTTGCTGTCAGTCACAGCAGTTACTTGATAGCCAATGCTTTCCAGTCGTCTTTTATTGATTTTGACTAGGAGTGCTTCGTCATCCACGACCAGGATTCTGGCAGCAGCAGGGGTGAGCTTTTCTCTGTCCCGCTGCGTTGGCATAACTGCCCGTTGCGTACTGCTTTCCATTGTTTCCGGGAGAAAAACAGAAATCACAGTCCCCTCTCCGATCTGACTCTCTACCTCGATAAAGCCCTGATACTCTTTCACGGTGCCATGAACAATGGCCAGACCCAACCCCGTTCCTCTCCCCACTTCTTTGGTGGTAAAATAGGGCTCAAAGATCCGGTCGATCGTCCTTTGTTCCATGCCGCAGCCACTATCTTTGACACTAATGACGACGAAAGGCCCTGAGTGTGTTCCTCTTTCAGGGGCAAGATCCCGATGCTCCAAGGTCACAACCAAGGTGCCCTTCTGTTCGGGCAGGGCGTGGAGAGAATTGGTGCAGAGATTTACAACAATCTGATGAATGGTGATGGGATCGGCCAGAATGTTTCCGCAGCCAGGGGAAATATTCTCTTGTATCGTCGCTGTTGCAGGCAGGGTTGCCCGCAGCAGATTCACGGCTTCCTTAACAACCGGATAAGGCGAAATGATCTCTTTTTTACTGGCTTCCTGGCGACTGAAACTAAGGATCTGTCGCACAAGATCCGTGGCCCGGTTTCCGGCTACAAGGATGTCACCAATATTCTGTCCAATCGGACTCTCCGGGCTAGCCTCCTCCTGGATAAATTCCGCACAGCCTATGATCCCGGAGAGAATATTGTTAAAATCGTGGGCAATGCCACTGGCCATAGTACCAACGGCCTCCATTTTTATGGACTGGCGCAGCTGATGTTCAAGTGCCACTTCTCTGCTCACATCCCGTTTTACTGCAACATAGTTAGTTGTTTTTCCATCACTGTTTTTTACGGGAGATATGCTGGCCTCTTCCTCAAATAATGAGCCATCTTTTTTTCTGTTGATAAAATGCCCCTGCCATGTCTTGCCAGACACCAGTGTGGCCCACATATCTTTATAGAATTCCAGATCATGTTCACCACTCTTCAGGATACGTGGATTCTGGCCCAGAGCTTCTGCGGAACTGTAGCCAGTGAGTTTTTCAAAGGCCGGATTGACATATTGAATACTGCCGCTGGCATCTGTGATAACAACTGTTTCCGCGGCCTGCTCAATGGCGGAAGCAAGACGAAGTCTTTCCAGTTCTGATTCCTTTATGTCGGTGATATCATTGGCTACGTGAACGATATATTCGATCTCTCCCTGTTCATCCAGGACTGGAGCGGCGGATACCAGAAAGGTCTTGCCTAGTTTTGCATGATGCATCTCTCTGCTATAGGAGGTGAAATCTTTCTGTGTCTCAAGAAGCGGGCAATCCTGGCACGGCTCGCTGGAACCATGGAAAAGCGAATAACAGGACTGATCGACAATTTCATCACAGGAAATTTCAAGGATGGTACATGCTGCCTGATTGGCCTTGAGTATATGGAAATCAATATCCTGAAGGGTGACAATATCGGGAAAAGAGTTAAAGGTCCGGTGCCACTGTTCCTCACTTTTGCGGAGGGCTGTTTCGGCCTCTTTTTGTTCCGTAATATTTCTGGCGATCCCATCTATCCCAATGATATTCCCGTTGGAATCTTTATGATACTGCGCACTTGATGATGCCCACCAGGTGGAGCCATCCTTTCGTTTAACTTGTACTGTAAAGCTGTTGACATGTCCGTTCTGCTGTAGCGCTGATAATAAACTTTCTCTGTCTTCAGGATTTACGTATGTATCAGCCATGCTCATACCAATGGCTTCCTTTACTGTATAGCCAGATAACCTGTAAACTGCCTCGGAGATGTATACAACCTTCCCCTCCATATTAGTACGATATCGAAGATCAGGAGACTGGTCGGTAAGAATTCGGTATTTCTCTTCACTACGCATCAGGTCTTTGTTTATTTTTCGTATCTTTTGGGTTTTTCGTTTTACCTGAAGTCGAGTAGCGATAATGGTACACAAGAAAATGATAAGAAGCAGTATTAGTATTTTCAGTAGCGTTTTCAAATAGTCAGGAAATATCTCGACTCTTTTTTCAGCGATTTCAGATTCAAAATATTTTTTGAGCAGTTGATAGTACAGAGAATTGTCATCTGCCAGCAGCTCAGTCATATGGAAGTCGATTCTTTCGGCAATATAGGGAGTATTGGCGGAGTCCCTGGGGAAGGCAAATTTCATATTAATGGGCTGAAATATGATGGGTGTTTTTTTAACGGCATAATTTTTTTCATTTTTATTACCGAAATTTCTGTTGGTTATCCCGCCATCAGCCATCCCCTCAGTGATGGCTCGAAATACTTCTTTATAATTATCCAGCTCTATAAGTGTGCAATCGATATTGAATCCCTGGAGGATCTCCCTAAATCCATTCTCACCTTCGAGATTTACACTGTTCTTAAGGGCAGCAATTTTTTTGTTGCTCAGATCCTGGATAGAGAGGATCGAGGTATCGTCTCTGTGTAAATAGAGTCGTGACCAACTCATAAGTACCGGGTCTTTGGAAAAAGTGTAAAGCTTGGTTCTTTCTTCTGTAAAAGCCACATCGGGCATTATGTCGATCTCTTCCTTCTCTAATCTGGTAAGGCCCTCACTCCAGGTTCCGTGAATATATTCAATTTTCCAGTTTTCTTTCTCTGCGATATATTCAAGGAGTTTGGGCCAAAAACCTGAAATTGTACTGTTCTGATCGGAAAAAATTTTGGGTTGATTTTCATAACTACCTATTTTTACAGAAAGCTGCTCGGCACAAAGGGAATTATTTACAAGGAAGGTACTTACTATTACGGGGAGTCCGAGTAGAAACAGGTTGCGAAAACAAAAGTGTATTTGAAACTTGTGTGGCTGTGGACTCTGTGTTGATTGTTCTGGTTTATTCACCTTCATAGCCTTTTACTTCGTTGAAGTGTCGTTATTTTACATGTTTTCGTATTGGAACTGCTTCAAGCGTCACTCTATAGAAGGATTGTATGAGGTAACAGATAAAGAGTCAAATGCCGTTTCGATCCATGATTCAGCATTCCTTGCTGCTGAGCAATTGCTGGTACTCTTCAGGACTGTCAATATCAAGAACAACTCCCTGGTCCTCTACCTTAATGAGTTTCAGGTTTGCAGAAGGATCTTTGAGGTGCTCTCGGGGGCCTGTGTCGCCATCGAGTGCAAAAATTTTATCAAACCAGGATGCGGGGGTGATTACCGGGGTGCCGCGCTGTCCCCTCCAGGACGGGGCTATCCAGCGCTCTGGCTCTTTACAAAAAGCGGTAATCAGCTTCTCGATGGTGTCGGTACGCAGCAGTGGCTGATCTCCAAGGAGGAACATGGCAGCTTCACAGGGTTGATAGAGTGCTCTGAGTCCGGTTTGCAGGGATGAGCCGTAGCCACCATGCGGCGTAGGATTTATAACAACAAGGGCAGATCGTGTGTTAACCGCTTTGAGTATTACAGTACTCTCTGGGCCAAGCACCAATATAAGTGGAGACAGGGATGAGAAATGAGCCGCATCGATTGCATGCTGGAGTATGGGTTTGCCGCGGAAGGGCAACAGCAGTTTGTTTTTCCCCATACGCTCGCTATTTCCTGCAGCAAGGAGTATTCCCGGAAGAGTAGGCATCGGAGTCATTACAGCGGTCCTCTCACTCGGTTTTTTTCAGATAGTTGTAAACGGTACACTTGGTGACGTCCATAAGTCTGGAAACCTCTTCAACGGCACCCTTGAATTGAAAGACGCCATTGTCTTTCATCGTTTTGATAAAGCGGGTTTTTTCGTCAATGGACATTGCTCCCGGCTGGGTGCCAATGTCATCCACAGCCTGGCCGAAGAGCGTTCGTACCGCATCTTCAGCCGAGTTGGCAAAGGTTTCCTTACTTGGATATATTCCGGTCTCCAGGTCATGGATAAAGGGTAACAGGGTATGGATGGCATTAAAGTAGGAAGTGGTATCAAGGTTGATGCACAGGGCAGCAACTGCCTTTCCTTTGCTGTTTTTGATGATGGTGGTTGTGGATTTAAGGCATCTGCCATCGGCGGTCACGGACTTGTAATTATGGTTGTGGCCATCCTGATCTGAGCTTTGTTGCAGAAGTTTGACCAGCAGATTGGTGGCCGGGGCTCCGGGTTTTCTACCGGTCACATCACCCTTTATATAGACCAGGGATTTCTTGAGATTGGCCATGTCGTGGATGGTCACCTCGCAGTTGGGTCCAAAGAGTGCCTGGACAGCGTCTGCTGTGGCTCTGAGGTTTTCAAAAATCTGTTGGTCTTCTGTAATCTTAGCCATAACTGGGTAACTATTCACCGAAATTGAGTTTGAGTCGAAATTATATAACGAATACGCTGGCAGGAATCTGGGGACATGACCCAATTCGTCTTTGTTTTTTGAATTGGGATCGTGTCCCCAGATTCCTGCCTTTGTCTTTTGACTTGGGATCGTGTCCCCCGATTCTGGATAAATATTGTGCCGTTCAATAGCATGGTGAATAGTTACATAAGTGGTTCTATTTTTTTTTACGGTTTTCTTCGCTGTCACTGTACTCTCCATACCACACTGCATCCCGAAAGGCACGAGGGGAGGTGTTGCCCTCGGTGCTCACCAGAAGGACAATGGAGTCTTTATCCAAGCCAAGTCGATTACGCAGCTCAGCAGCATTGCCGGTTTCTGATTCCATCAGCAGGTGGAGGAGTCCGGTGGTTACTGCGCCGGATTCCCCGGATATGATCACCTCATCCCCCTTCAACGGAGTGGCCAGTACCCGCATGCCGGTGGCAGCAAGGGAATCTGGACATGAAGCGTAGGCAGCAGCATAGTCGCGCAGCAGTTCCCAGCTGATGGTGTTGGGTTCCCCACAGGCAAGCCCTGCCATCAGGGTATCAAGATCACCTGTTACATTATGGGCTGCACCGTCACCAATTTTGGCAGATGTATAAATACAGTTTGCTTTTTCAGGTTCAACGATTGTTACCAGTGGCATTTTCTCACCAAGACGTGAGGCAAGAAAACCAAGTACACCACCTGCAAATGAACCAACGCCAGCCTGGAGGAACACATGGGTGGGGGCAGCAGAGCCTTGATCTCGTATTTGTTGCAAAGATTCAACTGCCAGAGTGGCATAGCCCTGCATGATCCAGGTTGGAATGTCTTCGTAACCGGTCCAGGCAGTATCTTGTACAATAACCCAGCCGTTCTTTTCTGCTTTTTTTTCAGACAAGCGAACCGCATCGTCATAATTTAAGTCGGTGATGCTTGCTTCCGCCCCGAACTCCTGAATGTTTTTCAGCCTGACAGGATCTGAGCCCTTTGGCATATAAATAACAGCCTTTTGTTTCAACTGCCGGGCTGCCCAGGCAACAGCACGGCCATGATTGCCGTCGGTGGCAGTAGTAAATGTGATATCGCCAAGTTGTTTACGAACCTCATCTGAACATAGTTCTTCGCAGGAAATCTCGGAAATATCCTTCCCAAGTTTCTCTGCCAGATAGCGACCAATGGCATAGGATGCCCCAAGCACTTTGAAGGCGTTTAAGCCAAAACGGGAAGACTCATCTTTAACAAAGAGTTTGCCAATACCGAGATATCCAGCAAGGTTTGGAAGTGAAACCAATGGAGTGGGTGCATATTCCTTGAAGCTTTTATGATAGGCAAGGGCTTTTTCTGCCTCTTCGGATGTCAGAATATCGAGACTGGCTCCACCGCTCGGTTTTTTAATAGCTTTGTTAAAAATGAAGTCTATGGACATAGTTTCTTGCTCCGTAACTATTCACCGAAATTGAGTTTGAGTCGGAATTGCATAACGAATACGCTGGTAGGAAACTGGGGACATGACCTAATTCGTCTTTGTCTTTTGAATTGGGATCGTGTCCCCCGATTCCGGATAAATATTGTTCTGTTTAATGGCATGGTGAATAGTTACAAAAAAACGTGATAAGCGTAGACTTCGAAATAATCTTTAATTTCGTTCTTTGTTACGACAAGGTGCATAGGTTGAAGTAAAGACAACATTACACGCGCCCTTCACCATTTTTGTACCTTCATCCTCAAAACTTGGGTTGGCACGGTTAGAATTAACAAACCGCAGCCAATAAGCAACAGGCCAGCCCATGCCGGTATCGACAGCTTTTCACCAACAACAGCAACTCCAAGCAGTGCAGCGGTCATCGGTTCGGCCAGAGTGAGGGTGACTGCGGTTGTTGCCTGGGTGGCAAGTAATCCGCGGGCAAACAGCCAGTACGACAGGGCCATGGTGAAAAGTCCAAGGTAGAAAACGACAGCAATCCCTCTGGGCTGCAGGACCCAGGAAAGTTCCCGCCCCAGAAGCAGCGGGAGAAGCAGTAAGGCAGCCATGCAGACAATAACGGCCATCACTGCATTAGGAGAATGATTTTTGAGAAGTTCTTTGATGGCAAAGGTGTAGGCGGCATAAGCGGTTCCGGCCACAAGGGCAAGCAGCAGGCCGATTGGGTTGATCTGAACATCTGTCTGACTGCTGGACAAGGCAAGCAGGCTGCAGCCGATAATGGCAAGAAATGTGGCTCCTCCCCAGCGCCGTCCTGGGCGTTGGCCAAGGAAGAAAAATCCAATCAGGCCAGCTATAATGGGTGCACTGCCGATTCCAACCACCGTGCCGACGGCAACCCCGGTTTTTGCCACAGCTGCGAAAAAACAAACCTGATAGGTTGCAGTTGCTGCGGCAGCGAGAAAGACGGGCTTCCACGGCCAGGAGCGGAGTTGTCTGATTTCTCTCCGGCTCAGGGCTAGAAGCATGAGAAAAAACCCTCCGATTGCAAGTCGCAAGCCCCCTATGACAACCGGGTCAAATCCCGCCGGGGCAAATGTCTGGGCAGTCCCTGTGGTGCCCCAGAGGAGGGCAGCGCTCAACACAAGCCAGGCCCCCCCGCTATGTACTTTTTTTAAATCAGTCATCCTTCTCCTAATGATAGACATATACGTCATAAACCAAGGGAAAGATAATTACTCATAAGGAGTCGTCACGTCAAGTATGGATAATGATTGGGTGACAGGCCATGTTTATTTCGTAAGAGAAAACCACGTCCTTTGGGCGTGGTCAGAGTTCAACGGCTTTGCCAGTTGAGCAAACATAGCTCATAATAAGCTCCAAGATGTATTGTCCCCACAACAGTCAGGAGCAAATTATGAGCCGATTTAAGAAATTATCACATACACTTTGGTATTGCCAGTAGCATATAGTTTGGACCCCAAAATATCGTTTAAGAATTCTTGAAGGAGAAGTTACACTGGACGTATGAAGTGGACCCCAAGGCAAGGACAATAGTGTCCTGATTTAAGGTGTATTGTTTTTGTTGTGTTCTTATGCCGCCCTCTTGGCGACGTCCTCACCCCAATACATCTCTGCAGGTGTTTTTCCTGAAAAGGACTGATGTGGTCGTTCAAAATTGTAAAACTCAAAATATTCTTTCAATCCTGCTAGTAATTTCGGCACGCTTTCAAACTCTTCAAGGAATATCTTTTCGTATTTCACGGAACGCCATAAACGCTCTATGAAAATGTTGTCCATGCAGCGCCCCTTACCATCCATACTGATCTTAATACCGTTTTCTTTTAATGTGCCAGTGAAAGCATTACCCGTATATTGTGATCCCTGGTCGGTGTTAAATATTTCAGGAGCCTGATGCCTTCGCAATGCACTCTTCAACGCATTAACACAGAAATCATCATTCATGGTTGCTGATATTTCCCAAGACAACACATAGCGGCTTGCCCAGTCCATTATTGCTGTCAGATACAGTAGACGAATGGCTCCGTCGCAGGATACGAATGTGTTTCTGGAAACAGTGGAGATATACACGAACCAAAGTGTCCAATCTTCTCAAGCTGGGAACCTTCAAAAGACAGGCAATTATGACAGCATTAAGTCGTAAAGGCCCCTGGCACCTTGCCAGAACCATGGCTGCACAAACGGGCATGACCAACAAATGGCTAAAAGAATTTGGGTTGATATCCGTCAAAGACCAGTGGGTGAAAGTTCACTACCCGGCTTCGGCCCGATGACCTTAATGAACCTCCCTATGGGGAGCCGCTTGTGGGGTGGTGTGGGGGCTGGGGGCTAGATACCCCCGGCTACCCGATTAGCCCAGTAACAGCTGCAATTGCGTAGTTCTATAAGACTGTGGATCTAGGCAGTTTTATATCTATGCACTTCGTTTTTGAGTTTATCTTCTATTAGATCTTCTGCTTTCTCTAGTTCATACCGACTTTGGAGATTCATCCAGAAGTGCGGTGACATATTAAAGAAGACTCCGAGGCGTAGGGCTGTGTCAGCTGTAATTGATCTTTTTTGGTGAACAATTTCATTTATCCTTCTAGGAGGAACCGAAGTATCTTTTGCTAAACGATACTGGGTTATTCCCATTGGCTCTAGAAATTCTTCTAATAAGATCTTTCCTGGATGAATAGGAGGTAATTTTTGAGTTTTCATTTTTGTGTACCTCGCATGTTGTGCATTTAGTAACAAATGTTGGATGATTAATTTCTACTTTTTCTTTTAATGGTAATCAACTATCTCAACATTATATGTGTCTCCGTTTTTCCATTCAAAACAGATGCGCCATTGCCCGTTAATACGAATGCTATGTTGTCCTTTACGACCATCTTTTAATTCCTCAAGTCTATTGCCTGGTGGAATTCTTAAATCATTTATAGCTGTTGCAGAATCTAAAATAACCAATTTTTGTCGAGCATTTTCTTGTATGTCTGTAGGTAGTTTCTTAGGAAATCGTCTGTCAAAAATCTTTTTTGTTTCTTTGCACCGGAATGATTTAATCATGTAATAAATAATAACACCATTCGGTAATAATGCAAGGCGTTAATGATTTCAACAAGGTGTTTTTTGATATTAAGCAGCGGTTCCCGAACCAGCCTGAATTGCACCAATAGCGGCAATTCCTAATTTTGGTTTCGTAAACTTTTACAACATTAGACACCCACGTTAGTAACGTG
>Ga0208648_1000711_pt1 | contig 31279 bp, 25 predicted proteins | sample AntAceMetag02UKL_FD_184772 | JGI IMG/M metagenome (GOLD analysis project Ga0208648, IMG submission 184772) | Saline lake microbial communities from Ace Lake, Antarctica - Antarctic Ace Lake Metagenome 02UKL (SPAdes) (version 2) | ecosystem: Environmental > Aquatic > Non-marine Saline and...
GTGCGGCAGTTACGTATCAAAATTCAAAATGAACTGCGCAATTCCTATTGCAATACAGACAGCTTACAAAATTTCAAAGAGCAGAATGACTTGCACTCATATGCAAAAACTTAACCGGAATTTACTGACTTTAATTGTAAATAAATTCCTTAAACCCCAGTATTCCAACATTCCAATTGTGAAACCTTAATGCAACGCCTCCAGCGCGCAGCCCTTTTCCTCTTCATAAAGGACCAGTATCCGGTCAGAGTCTTGAGTGAACGTAAAATCCAGGATGTTTTTCGAGAGCTCTTTGGACTGCCAGGTTTCAACGATCTGTTGTCCCGACCATTTCACGCCGACTACCTGATCCACGCCCTGGGAACCGCGCCAGACCTTTTTGACGGCGCTTTTCAGCATACCGCCACTGCCGGTACGTTCCTTGTAGATAATGAAGCTTTGCCCGTCAAATGCAGGTCTTAGTTCAAAACGACGGGGTGCATAGATTTCCCTGAATGTCTTTGTGTCAAACCCGCCGATGATTTCGGCTTTCTCAAGTTTGATAGGGTAGGCCAGTTCGTGAAAGTCGCCGTAATTACGGATACCGGTGGCTTCCAGAATCTCCTCCGGGGCAAAATAGCCGTTGAGATTATTGTTGGGCTCAAGGATCATCACCCGCTGCGGATCTTGGGGCGCCAGGTTAAACTGATAGATGGAGTAGACTCCGCGGGCAGGTTTATAGGGTCCGCCCAGTTCAACCGTTTTGTGAGTTGAGTTCCATCTCAGCAGAGAGATGGGGCCGGTGTAAGGTTCATAGTCACCCCGTGACTGGGTCAGGGCAACGGCCCTGCCGTGTCGGTCCTGGATTACCCTCAGATAATACGGCCAGTTTTTTACGAGCGTATGAAAAGCACCTTTTTTAAGTGTCAGAATTATGGAACAGAGGCGGCTGTCCTTTTTGTCCAGGGTTTGGACCGGCTCGGCAAGGGTGACCAACAGTTCGTCTCCTTCACTGCCGTTAATGTCCATAGCATGGAGGTGGATCGGGAAATAGTTGTCTTTGTCAAACCGGTGGCTCAGTTTCCGAATAAGATGACCGTTTTCAAGGCCATAAATCACAACAGCTTCCTGACTCAAAAAAGCCAGTTCGCCTTTACCGTCGCCTTCCAGATCACAGCTTTGCACCCGCAAGAAAGGCTCTGAGAGTTTATGAAAATCCGCCTTTTCAAGGGGCTTGGATGTCTGAAAGCTTGGTCCGGCGGGTTCGCGAGGTTTTTCAGATACCGGTGGCGGTTGTACGGAAGGTGCTGCAGGCGCGCGGCCCGGCATTGAAACTGGCTTGGGGATCTGAACGCGCGGTCCGGCAGTTGCCAAGCGGGATACTTCAGGTACCGGTGAAGGTTGTGCTAAGGGTGCCGCAGGGGTGCGGGTCGGCAGGTAAGCGGTCTGTGCGAGAAGGTGGCCGGAGGGAAACCGTGTTTGGATGACATCGGGATATGAAAGAGCTTCGGAGTAAAGCAGCGCGCCGTCGTCAAGACGGGTCAACCCACAGACAAGCTGTCCGGCTTCCCACTCCAGGCGGAGCAGGACATCGGACGATTCGGGCTTTCCGGCAATGGTATCACCGGAAACCTCTTTTACCTGAAATCGGGCATCCAAAAGGGCCGTGAGGAGCTGCCGGTAATGTTTAACTCCCTGTTTGCCGGTGATATTTGTGTAAAGGTATATTACAGGGGCCGCCGGGGTCAGAACCGGATCCTGCGCCTTAATGGCGCTCGCTGTGCCCTGGGTTATCCGGGCCAGCACTTTGTCGGCGAAAAGGGCCTCCACATGAACCCATGCAACCCGGTATTGGAGTGCGGGGGAAACCCCGGGCTTATGCTCGCAGACCCGGAGCTGTTGGCCGACCTCCAAGGGCATGTTAGTTTTACTGAAAAGAAGCCGGTCTCCGGAAACCTCATACACCTTGCCGACCACCTGAAACGGCGAGGCGTATTGCTTTTCCAGAAAGTCCATCAGTCCGGGGAAGGGGTCCTTCCGGGCTTGGGCCCGGGGTGCATCCAGGAAAAACGGCAGCACGCAGAATAAACATAACATCACGGCGATTTTAACTCTCAATTCAAATATTCCTAACCCGGACAAGCCGGAACCAAAAAATGTTTGCCACAAAGGCACAAAGACACGAAGGATTTTATTTTGTTATTCGTTCTTAGTGTCTTGGTGCCTTTGTGGCGAAAAGAAAAAAGTTTTGACACAAAAAGCGCAAAATTTACAATTAAGAAACTAAAAAAGTCAGGCCCGCCCCGGCCGGAGGGGGCCTGACATAAGGTTTTTACTAACTTCATGCGATTACCGGCAACTTACCATTTCCATATAAGCTCGATGGTGTTTACAAGCGCGGTGTCGTCGAAATCATCACCCAGCCGGTCTTGGACGCCATCACCCGGATCAAAGGCGGCAAAGCAGTTGGCCATGCTGAAATGCTTGCTGAAGGCGTAAGCTACGCGGAGGTCGAACTCCTGGCCCACTTCGTCATCGGTGCGTGTTCCATCTAACCCAATAGGTTCCTCATCAAAACTAAAGTCCATATACTGGACCTTATAGGACCACTTATCGTATTTTCCTTTGAAGCCAAGGCCCCACATAAGCAGGCCCGGGGCATCGCCCCTGGAGGAGTTGCTGATTCCGCCATACCCTGGCTGTGTTCCAATCCTATTGAAGTTGCCGCTGTAAAGATGGGTGCCCAGGGAAGTAAGGTAACGGTAAACAATAGCGTTTTCCATACCGAAGGTGGGGGTGTAGCGGGAAATATCTGTGATCGCGTTGAATGCCTCGATGTCGTCGTCAGTTGGGTCGCCATCGCCTTCTTCCCATTTGATGCCCAAATAGGGGACAAAGCCCGGACAGATTTCGATGTCCAGGGATGCAAAGGCGGCCATGGCGCTGATGTCGTAATCCTGCCCTGCTGCATTATCATCCGTATCACCGTCAGCATAGGCAATTTCAAAGCGGGGGGTAAATATGCCCAGTTTGCCGTAGGCTTCGAGGCCTAAATAGCTCACCTGGGCATTATTTGTTTGGTCATCATTATTATCGCTGAAGGCATAAAAGGGGCTGATGACAAAACCATTGGCTATCTTAAACATCCCTTTTACCGAATAGACCCTCCAGTCTAGATTGTCTCCGTTAAAGGGGCTAACATTAGTTGAGTTAGTTGTTGCATCATAGACAATGGTATAATCAGCTTCCCAGGAAAAGTTTTCACCGATGTTTCCGGTCAGCCCGATGTAAGGATGGTCATCACCGTAAACCAGGCCTCCGGTCTTGATGTCAAGCCACCGGGTGGTCCAGCCGGAATGAATACGGAAAGGACCGAAATTGTAACCGATGTCCAGTTTTTCAATACCGAAGTCTTCACCGGTCATCCCTTGATCGTTAAGGATTTGATAGGTGGCGCTACTCTTATTAGCACCGCGGTCGGTGTTGTTTTTGTCCAGGTTGAAATCGCCTTCCAGGATGATCATGAAGTCAAACGTGTCGTTTCCTCCCTTCCAGCCCATCCTGAGCTCATTTCGGACATTGTGATCGGCCAAGATACCATTTTCGTCGAGCATCCAGTCAAGTCCACTGTCGCCACCAAAGTCCAGATCGGAATTCCATGAAGGATAGGTCTTCATACTGCCGAAGAACTTGACATTAATGTCATTGCTTGCGGGCGACATCTGGCCCATGGTCCCGAAGGCGGTCAGGGGAACGGCCAGAAATGCCAATACAATTGCAAATACAATCAATTTTTTCATTAATTTTCCCTCCTTAATGACTTTAAATATTGATTTTCAATTACCCAATAATTTTCCTCGTACTTTTTTCGATTCTTCTCCTTTCCCAACGCAATTGAAACCCAAAAAATATGACTCTAATGCGCTGATATAATATTAAAACCATACCCATAAAACAACAAGCGCAAAAATTTAATTTGCGTAACAGCTGGAGTTAAAAATGTCAAGAAGATTTAAAAATTTCAAGCAGAATTATAAATAATTAATATATAATTTTGTTGAATTAGAATATATTATATTTTATTAAATCAAGTTACCATATATTGTGTGCCTGAGGATAAAGATATTTTGTAAAATCGGATTGTTGCATAACAATTCCTGTTTAAGCACCTTTTAGGAACATAATTAAAAATTTTTTCCATTCCAAAAAGGGTTCATACGTTCAACGCCGACCGGGCATTCGAAAAAATTGTGTTTGACTTTTAGGTCATTATTTTCTAAAGGAAATTCAGCTTATAAGATTATAAAATCGTTTCATAATTTTATACAACACGGGTTGTCCGGACTAAAAAAATATATACGATTAACTTAACACCCCTCCGGTCCTTCTTATTCAAGAGGGAAGGCTTCAAAAGGGATTTCCCTCAGTTATCCGAATTTTTGGCAAGGTTAATTTTAAAATTGTTTGCAGGAGGATATTCTATGAAAAAGCTTTTGGTTTGTCTGTGTGTTGCAGGTCTGATGGTTTCCAGTGTGTCTCTCCTATTTGCCGGCGGCATCGAAAATAAGCACAACTGGAGCGCTGAGTATATTCGTACGCTGAATCGAAACGCGGCCACCGATTCTGCGGATGCCGTGGTCTATAACCCTGCCGGCGTAATGAAGATGGAAGACGGTCTTTATTTAAATTTAACCGGCCAGTATGTCCTCAAAGAATACTCAAATACGTTTGCGGGTACAAAATACGATACGGATGAGCCTGATTTTGTACCCAGTTTATTTACCCTTTACAAAAAGGACAAGTGGGCGGCCTATGGGGCAGTTACCGTGGTTGTGGCCGGAGGGCAAGTAGATTTTAAAGACGGGAATACCACAACGTTTCTAATTGGCTCAAGGTTAGGACCCGCATTAGGCGTCCCCTTCCTTATAGATCATCGTCTTAAAGGTGAATCTTACTTTATCGGATATACCCTGGGTGGGGCTTATGCCATTAATGATATGATATCCGTGTCTTTAGGGGCAAGATATGTTGACGCATCCAGAGAATTTAAAGGTTACGCCACACTTGGTAGCGCACCCTCTGTTTCTGATCTTCGCGTAGACGTAGACTATGAAGAAACGGGTGATGGCTGGGGAGGGATTATCGGGATTAATATTGCGCCCACAGAAGAACTCAACATCGGAATCAGATACGAGACCAAAACAAGCATTGATCTTAAAACTGATGTAAAGACAGATACAGTACCCGGAGGTCTGCCCGGCCTTGTCGATGGTGCTAAAAGGAACAGAGACATGCCGGCATTGCTGGGTTTGGGCGTTTCCTATAAATTTAATCCAAAAATTAAAGTGGATACAAACTTTACCTGGTACCTCAACAATGATGTAGACTGGGATGATAATCTGGTAACAGCAACAAATGATGAGAGCCAGAAAGATAATGGCTATGACCTGGGCATCGCCTGCGAATATACATTTAATTCTAAATGGAAGGCCAGTGTGGGATACATGTATACCTGGGTGGGAATTGAACCGGAAGACATGAAAATAGAAACCCCTGAACTGGATGGCGGTACCATTGCCGGTGGGATCGCTTATAAAGCGACCCCCAACCTGGAGTTTAATTTTGGCATACTCAGAGTATTCTATAACGATAAAACAACAGACCTCGGCATAAAATACGAAAAAGATCCTGTAGTAGACATCGCAGCGAGTATACAGTATAAGTTCTTTTAAGTAGATAACATCGCTTCTCGATTTTATAAAACGTCCCGCTTAAAGCGGGACTTAAAAAAAAATCCTATATTGTCAAGCTCATGTAGTTTAACACAACGTTCGCCAATGCATTCAATCTAAAAATGTCGGATTAATCCCCGGTCCTTTTTATTTCACCATGAAAAACCTGGTCCTTTGGGCCAGGTCAGAGATAGATGGCTCTGCCTTGGAGTTTTGTGTCTAAAATCACAAATTCCAAGCACCAAATTACAAATCACAAATTCAAAACCGGTTCAACACGCAGCGCAGGTGCTTGCGCCGCATGAGCGATTGTTTTTTTGTTTGGGATTTTGAATTTCGGTCATTGTTATTTGTTTGTTTTTTGGGATTTTCTATTTGGAATTTCAATAAGTCAATGAACTTTTAATAAAGCAACTCCCCTCTGGGGATAACCAAAGCCTGGTCCTCTGGGCCAGGATTCTTTACTTTTCACACAATTCTTTTAAATGATTTTTCGAGATCCTTTATGCTCCAGCTGATCCAGGTGGGCCGGCCATGGGGGCAGTTGGAAGGTTGATCGCATTGATCGAGCTGTTCCAAAAGCCCTTTGATTTGCTCGTCCGAAAGCTTCTGGTTGGCCCGGATGGCCCCGTGGCAGGCCATAAGTATCAGGCACTGGTCGATTGCCTTTTCCAGGCCGGGTGCAAAACCTGTTTGTGCCGTTTTTTCAACGATTTCAATAACCAGCGGTTTAACTTCTTTGTTTTCAAGCAGGGCCGGCACGGATTTTACCACAAACGTATTTCCGCCAAAAGGCTCTATTTCCAGCCCCAATTCATTGAGATCCGGAATCAGTTTTTCAAGAATTTCTGCTTCCCGGTATCCAAGGTCAATGGTTTCAGGGATAAGAAGTTTCTGGGCTGACTTTTTTGAAGCCTGTGATCGCTTTTTAAGTTGCTCAAAAATGATCCGTTCATGAGCCGCGTGTTGGTCGATCAATACAATCCGGTCTGAAGACTCGCAGAGGATATACGTATCATGGAACTGACCGATCACCTTTAAGTCACCGAACCGTTTTTTTGCCCACAGCTCCGCCTGACCAGACGTCGGTGTGAATCGAAGATCCTGCTTCCACGGGGATTCGGATTGCTGGGTACTGGATACTGGATGCTGGGTGCTGGATGCCGGATGCTGGGTACGGGTTGCGGGATACCGGGTTGAAACTTCTTTTTTCGGGATGCTGAAGTGAGGCACGGTTTCGGAGATGCGGGATTTGACATCCATGGGATCCGGTTCCGGAAAGCTTTTTGGACGCCATTGGGGTTGATCCGCAAGACGCAACTTTTCTGCAACAATTCCGGCAACCGCAGCATGAATTTTTTTCTGCTGTGCAAACTTTACCTCGTGTTTTGTTGGATGAACATTAACATCCAACTGGTCGGACGGAACATGGATAAAAATTACCGCCACCGGAAACTGCCCCTTCATCAATCTTGAACCATATCCTTGGAACAGGGCATGTTGGATGACCCGATTTCGGACAACTCTCCGGTTTACATATAGATATATTCCCCTGGAAGTACTGCGCGTGATCCGGGGAGAAGAGATCCAGCCCTTAACGGTAAGAAAATCCGATGTAACTTCTATTTTATTAAGATTATTTTTTATGTCTTTACCGAGAACATCCATGACCCTGCCGACTTCATCGGCCGTGGCCGACCAGTTTTTAATTACTTTGCCGTTGTGAATCAGTCTGAACTGAATATCTGGACGTCCCAGCGCTATGCTTGTAACCGCATCTGCGATATGCCCTATCTCTGTGTTCACGGTTTTTAGAAATTTTCGCCGGGCAGGCATGTTAAAGAAAATCTGGCGGACGGTGACCATGGTTCCCAAGGGCGCTCCGATTTGGGAAACTTTTTTTATCGTGCCGCCTTCAATCACAACGTCTGTTCCCGTTTGGGAAGTCCGGTCTCTGGTTACCAGACCGAATTTGGAAACAGCGGCGATGCTCGGCAGTGCCTCACCCCTGAACCCCAACGTATTGATTGAAAACAGATCTTCGTCCTTGTAAATTTTACTGGTTGCGTACCGTTCAGATGCCAGCAAAGCATCATCGCGGTTCATTCCGCTCCCGTTGTCGGAAACCCGGATCAGGGAACGCCCGCCGTTTTCCACTTCTATGATGATTTTCGTGCTGTCCGCATCCAGTGCATTCTCCACCAGTTCCTTGACCACGGAAGACGGGCGTTCGATAACTTCGCCCGCAGCGATTTTGTTTGAAAGGATCTCAGGAAGTATTTTTATTTTGGACATAATGCGATGCCTCGAAAATTTTACAACTTTTAGATATAATAAATCTTTTAATGGTAACCTGCTTATACTATCAGAATGGAATACTGGAATGCTGGAATACTGGAATATTGGGATAAGAGCGGAAATAAACCATTTTAATTGTAAAAAACTCCTTTAAACCCATCATTCCATTATTCCAATTGGGGCGAAGCCCCTAACTAGTGTTTATCGTTAGTTAGTGTCCCTCCAAAAATACAAATTAAACAAAAATTAAGTTTCCAATGCAGAAATGAGCAATTTTTCGCAAGGTCAAGGAAATCAAGGAATTACGCGGAGGCGTACATTTAGTACGCCGCACAAGTGATTTCGCAGATTGACGCAGAGATTGCGGAAAAGGGCCATTTCTGGATGGAAACTAGTTACTTTTCTTGTTCTCTCAGGGTGCGGGCTAAAAAATCCGCATCCATGGGCGACAGGTTGAATTTCAGGCATGCCTCCTCGATGAGGGCCTTTAATTTTTTTTCCTTGTTATACTTGTGTTCTTGGGAAACCCACTTCACGGCTTTCCTCAAATCTTCTCCTTTTGGCTGAATAGTCATAATCTAATTTCCTTTATTTCAATATGTTTTTTACCACGAAGAACACGAAGTGCACGAAAAATTTATAAAACCATTCGCTTAATTCCGTCCTTCATATATTTAACGTTAAAATTCATCAATAATCCGATTTTTATACCTGACAATTTCATATATGTTAGTAGTTGAGCTTGATGGATTGGTAACATATTTTCTACACTTTTCAACTCAACAATTAAGCTATTGGCAACAAGTAGATCAATCCGATAACCACAATCAAGCTTTATACCTTTGTATTCAACAGGAAGAGGGTATTGTAACTTGAATGGCATGCCTTCAATTTTGAACTCGTGGGCAAGACACTGTTCATAGGTTGATTCGAGCAATCCGGGTCCTAAATTGCGATGCACCTCAATTGCACAGCCAATAACTTTATTTGACAATTCATCAAATTCCAATCTTCGTGTTCTTATTGTCTATTATAGATCTGGTTTTTTCTTGTGAAAATCCGTGCTTTGCTCGAAATTGTATGCGACTTTAATAAGTTTTCCTTCATCAAAATGTTTTGCCATTATATGGAGCCCGATGGGAAGTCCTTTTGATGAAAACCCGCAGGGAACGGAAATGCCGGGTATTCCGGCAAGGTTTGCTGAAAGGGTAAAGATGTCGGATAAATACATGGTCAGCGGATCATCAATCATTTCCCCTATTTTAAAAGCCGGGGTGGGTGCCACCGGTGACAGGATTACATCACAGCTTTCAAATGCTTTTTTAAAATCTTCTATGATCAAGGTTCGAACCTGGGATGCTTTGCCGTAGTATGCATCGTAATATCCTGCGGAAAGCGAGTATGTGCCCAGAATAATGCGCCGTTGAACTTCCGGACCGAACCCTCTGGAACGAGTGCTTTTGTACATTTCCATGAGACTTTTTTTATTCTTGTCCCGGTAACCATACTTAACCCCGTCGTACCGGGCAAGATTGGAACTGGCCTCTGAAGGCGCAATCACATAATAGGCAGCCACTGCATGTTCCGTGTGGGGCAGAGAGACTTCAACACACCCGGCTCCCAACCCTTGAATTTTTTCAACGGCATTTTTGACCGCTTTGGAAACATCGGGATCCAGACCTTTGGCGGAACTGTATTGCTTTGGGATACCGACAACCATACCTCTTAAATCGTCCTTAAGAAAAGAGGTATAATCCGGAACATCTTCAGGCACTGATGTGGAATCGGCGGAATCGTAACCCGAAATAACATTCATTACCATGGCGCAATCGGTGACATCCTTGGTCAGCGGACCGATCTGATCCAAAGAGGAAGCAAATGCCACCAGTCCGAATCGGGAAACCCTGCCGTATGTGGGCTTCATCCCCACAACACCGCAGTGTGATGCAGGTTGACGGATCGACCCACCGGTATCCGATCCCAATGATCCTATACACATATCCGCGGCCACCGCCGCTGCGGAGCCTCCGCTTGAACCGCCGGGGATCCGCGTCAGGTCCCAGGGGTTGTGGGTAAGTTTTATGGCGGAATGTTCGTTTGATGAGCCCATGGCAAATTCATCCATATTGGCCTTTCCGACAATTACAGCACCTTGTGTTTTCAGCTTTTTTACCACCGTAGCATCGTAGGGCGGCACAAAATTATCGAGAATTCTGGAAGCACAGGTCGTACGCAGACCCTTGGTACACATAAGATCCTTGATGGCCATGGGAATACCTGTCAATGGTAATATATTGCCTTGTGAGATTGCTTTATCGGCAATCTTGGCCTGGGCCATGGCCGTTTTACCGGCCACAGAAATATATGCACCCACTTTTTCTTCTACAGCGTCGATACGATCAAGGACCGCACGGGTCAGCTCCTGGGAAGATATTTCTTTTTCCTTTAACAGTGTGTGGGCTTTTTTTATGGTAAGTTCATGAAGATTCATACTTCTTGTTCCTTTTTACAAGTTAATCACTTTTGGAACGATAAAATTTCCATCCTCTTTTTCAGGGGCATTGGAAAGTGCCGAATCACAGTCAATACTTTGTTTTTCCTCATCTTCCCGAAAGGCGTTGGTCAAAAAAATGGCATGAGAGGTGGGCGTCACACCTTGGGTGTCAACGGATTTTAATGTATCGACATATTCCAATATGGTTCCGATTTGTCCGGCAAACTTGTCTATCAGTACCTTGTCAACATCAAGACGGGCAAGATTTGCCACATGAAGGACTTCTTGTTTAGTTATTTTCATAATATCTCTTTGAGCTGAACAAGTGACTAAAGTGAACTAAAGTTTGAAATGCCTAAAGTTAAGGTGTCGCTTTGCACCATATTTATAAGAAAATGTTAGAATTCCAAAATTTTAGCTCACTTTAGCTCACTTCAAACTTCTTTTAAGAAACTACCGCTGAACAATGATTGCTTTTATGTTTTCTTTTTTCAACCGGTTGAATGTGATGCCGGCATCGGTCCTGTTTTTGAAAGACCCTATCCTTATTCTATAAAAGATGCCTTTCCCTGGAACCTTTCCCATGCTTCTGTATGCGGGGTATCCTTTTTTCTTTAATTTTGCCAAGAGGTTATCGGCGACTTTTAAATCTTTGAATGCAGCTACCTGAATGGTAAAATTTTTATTGTTTTCGGCTGATTTTCTAACAGCGGCGGCTTTTGCTTTGGGAGCGGTTACGGTATGTTTGGATACGGACGGTTTTTTTGCCGTGGAAACAATTTTTTTGGGCAACGACTTTGGGTTATTTTTTGGTATATCCGCTTTTAGCCTCTCTTCTTGGCCGGTATTTTTCAGTGCCTCATAAAATTCCATCTTGGTCTTGTTGTCCTCGGAATTCGGATCTATTTTATACCGGTCCAACTCCTTCTTGATAACCGCTTCCTTTAAAGCAGCCAGTTCGTTTTCAAGCTTTTCCATGTTAAACTTTACAGGGACGGTTCCTCTTCCCACAAAGATACCCAGAACAAACATCCATGCACATGCAAAAAAGGTCAGGCAAATCCATAGGGTCAACCCTTTGCGTGTCAACTGAGTCGAAGAGTTCTTTTTTTTAGGCGAGGTTTTTTCTTTTTTTTCCATTATTTTAAACGATAAGCCACAAAGACACCAAAGATTATCATATAATTCATACCCATTCTTTGTGACTTTGTGCCTTAGTGGCCAAGCTGTTGTATTTTTTTACAATTACATTCTTTCGGGGGCAGATACACCCAACAGAGTCAACCCGTTCCGTATGACTTTTTGAATCGCCAGTACCATATAGAGCCGGCCCCGGGACAATAGAGGCTCGTCGGACAGGACTCTGTGCTTATTGTAATAGGAATGAAAACAGGCAGCAAGGTCCATGAGATAAAATGTTATGCGATGAGGTTCCATGAATGTTGCACTGTTTTTTAAAACATCCGGATAGCGGGCCATGGTTTTCATCAGGTTGATTTCCTCAGGTTCTTTAAGCATTGCCATGACCTTTTGATCCCCGGTGATATCTTCTATACCCACTTCCCGCCCCTTTCGAATAATACTGGATATCCGGGCATGCACGTATTGAACGTAAAAAACCGGGTTGTCGTTGGTCTTTTTCTTTGCCAGCTCCAGGTCAAAATCAAGGGGGCTCTCATAATGGCGGGTTAAAAAAATAAATCTTGCGGCATCTTTTCCGACTTCTTTAACCACATCACTGAGAGTAACAAATTCACCGGCCCGGGTGGACATGGCAACCGGTTCACCCCCGCGCAAAAGATTGACAAGCTGAACAAGTATGACGGTGAATCGATTTTTATTAAGACCCGACGCTTGGATAGCACCGGTTACCCGTGAAATATATCCGTGGTGGTCGGCACCCCAGACATCTATTACCCGTTCAAACCCTCGTTCAAACTTATCCATGTGATAGGCGATATCAGACGCAAAATATGTGGTCTGGCCGTTTTTACGAACCACTACCCGATCTTTTTCATCTCCGAACTCTGTGGTTTTAAACCATAAGGCGCCGTCTTTTTTGTATATAATATCCTTATCTCGAAAATCGTCTATAACAGCTCCCACCTTGCCGGAATCATAAAGGCTCTGTTCACTGAACCAGTTGTCAAACTCGATCCCGAAGTTCGTAAGATCCTGCCGGATCTGTTCAATAATACGTTCTGCCGCAAACTGTGCACAATATGAAATCGACGTTTCTTCATTCTGGTCCAGAAGCGTTTTTCCCTTGTGATCAATTATGTTTTTTGCAAAATCGATAATATAATCGCCCTGATAATTTTCTTCCGAAAACTGAATAGTTTTTCCCAGCAACTGCTTATATCGAAGAAAAACAGATTTGCCCAGCGTATGTATCTGACGACCCGAATCGTTGATATAATATTCTTTTTGAACATCATATCCGCAAAACCGTAAGATGTTCGCCACGCTGTCGCCAACAGCAGCCCCCCGGCCGTGTCCCACATGCAAAGGCCCTGTTGGATTAGAGCTTACAAATTCCACCTGGATTTTTTCACCATTGCCCATATCCGAAGCGCCATAACGCATATCTTCCTGATGGATTTTGTATAAAACCGGATACCAGGACCCTATGGTTACAAAAAAATTGATAAAGCCGGGGCCTGCAATTTCTGTTTTTGCCAAAATATTGTCCGGATCTTTGATATGTTTTAAAATCGATTCCGCAATCTTTCGCGGAGACATCTTCTGGACAGAGGCTGTAACCATTGCGATGTTTGTTGAAAAATCACCATGCGATTCTATTTTGGGCACTTCAACTTCAATTTCTGGAAACGCCTTTGAAGGCAAATCACCTTTTTCATATGCACGGGTTGCAGCGTTACGGATCAGGTTTATTGTTTTTTGTTTCATTTATGTGTTCACTTGTTGTTGTTTTTGTAATACTTTGGTTTTTTTTAATATTATGGATTGATGGAAATCGATTTGTTTCAAGGAAGCAAACTATTGTTTGTTCTAATAGTGCTTCTTTACAAAAATTGCAATTCATAAAGACTTTTTATTCCCAAGTCAAGTGACTTTGCAGGCAATATTTTTTTGTCGTGCTTGAACCTTCTGATATTATTATGACATAATGATTTACATGAAACAGGTTGTTATTTACGGACAAACAATGCAGCAGGGGAAACTGTCGGACATTCATGAAATTTTATTGACATCCTTTATTGTGTAATATAATTGCTTTTTAAAAATAGCAGTCAAGAAGGCTGCGGTAAAAATTACTTTATAAAAAAAAACACATTAGACCACGAAGGTATGGGTATCACGAAGATGCCGTAAATTTGTGGTTTTTTTTTGCGAAAAAGGAGGTTTTCATGAAAAAAGGCATGATGTTGACGGGTATCATTGCAGTGATCGTTATATTTGCAGGGCAGGCTTGTGCACATTTCGGTATGGTAATTCCCTCGGACAGTATGGTTATGCAGGGCGAGAACAAAGATGTGACGGTGACGCTCTCATTTTCTCACCCATTTGAGGGGCATGGAATGGAACTGGTAACGCCGGTTGCTTTCGGGGTCATGGCAAACGGCAAGAAACAGAGTTTGCTCGACAAGCTAAAAAAGACCACGGTCATGGGGCATACGGCCTGGGAATTGGGTTATCCTGTAAAAAGGCCGGGTGTGTACATGTTCTATATGGAGCCCAAACCCTATTGGGAACCGGCTGAGGATTGTTTTATCGTGCATTATACAAAGACGGTGGTTACGGCATTCGGCGACGATGAAGGATGGGATGAAGAAATCGGGCTGAAAACCGAGATCGTTCCCCTATCAAAGCCGTTCGGTCTTTATACCGGAAACGTTTTCCAGGGGATTGTCAAACTGGACGGAAAGCCGGTCCCATATGCTGAGGTGGAAGTAGAATACTATAACGAAGATGGGAAGGCCCAAGCACCGACGGACTACATGGTTACCCAGACCATAAAGGCCGATAAAAATGGATTATTTACCTATGCAGCGCCAAAGGCCGGCTGGTGGGGATTTGCGGCCTTGAACACTGCCGATGAAAAGCTTAAGCATCAGGGTGAGGAAAAGGACATAGAAATCGGCGCTGTAATCTGGGTTGAGTTTCAGGACTGGAAGGAAAAATAAACATTTCAGTAACCGTTCACGGGTTTAATGGTTCAGGGTTCAAAGTTCAAATGTTAAGTTAGTTGGAATTTTTGATTTTGAATTCAATTCAAAATTCATTCGGTTCTTAGGATTCGCCGAGCCAAGGCCAACGTATTTGAATCCCAATACAGGGAGAACGCTCCACGACAGCGTGTATCTCTTTCCAACCGACTGAAACTTGTGCTTAAGCACCCGTAAACCCGAGCCGCGCCAGAGTTATTAAGAACAATTCGTCGCTAAATTATCCCATTGATTTTTTTTAAGTCATAATTTCATTCGGCTCGGGCTAACGCGTGCTAAAGTCCTTCAAACAGTCAGTCGGTTTCCAAGAGAAACACGCTGTCGCTACGCTGCACCGAAATCAAATGCGATTACCCTGTTCGCTGAGCGAAATTTCATAGAGATTAAAAGCGAAAATATGACAAAATTGAAGGAGGAAAATAGTTATGAGAAAGGGATTGATTGGTATTTTCTTAACATTTATTATAGGTTCGTTAATGTTTCCGGGCGTTTGTATTTCTGAAGAGATGTCCAACCACGAACTCATGCAAGAGCTAAAAGTGCTCAAAGAGCAAATAAGAATTCTCGAAGAGAAACTGGAAAACCGAGTAAAAATGTCAGCACAAGAAATTTCCAAAGAGACTCCCGCAGGATTAGAAGGTCAAGGCCTGCCGGAACGGGTCCGTAGAATTGAAGAAAAAATGGAACAAAAACAAGAGGGTGTACTGGCAAAATGGGCGGATAAAATAACCCTGAGCGGAGTCATTGAGGCGGAAGCTTTTTACGAAGATTATGACTATGATAACCCTGGGACAGATGATGAGGACTCCAGCGATATTACCCTGGCCACAGTGGAACTCGGGGTTGATGTGGACATTATAAAGCATGTCAAAGGGCATGTGCTTTTTTTATGGGAAGAGGATGATACTGAAGAAGTGGTGGTGGATGAGGGGTTTATTACCTTGGATGGAGAGGATGTGGTGCCCCTTTATCTGAATGTGGGCAAGCTCTATGTTCCCTTCGGCAATTTTGAGAGCCATTTTATCAGCGATCCTGTAACCTTAGAGCTTGGAGAGACTCGGGAGAGCGCACTAACTGTGGGATATGTGAATGAATGGATGGACGTTTCCGTAAGTGCGTTTAACGGGGACATCGATGAAATCGGAGAAGATAATCATATAGAGACCTATGTTGCCAGTGCTTCATTTTCCGTTCCCCAGGAGCTCATTTCGAATTTTGGCATTGCCGCCGGGGTCTCCTATATAAGTAATATCGGAGATAGCGACAGCCTTCAAGACGAAATTGATTCAGACGCGGGGATAAGAGATTATGTGGATGGATTCAACGCCTTTTTAAGCATATCTTTTATGGATAAATTCTTCCTTGAGTTTGAATATCTCGGGGCTCTTGATGAATTTGAAGCCGGAGAATTGTCATTTGACGGTGGAAATAAATTCGAGCCCAAGACATGGAATTTCGAACTTGCGTATGCGGCAACGGATCAGCTCGAAGTTGCCGTCAAGTATGAGGGCGGCGACGACCTCGGTGATTTTCTTCCCGAAGATCAGTATGGCGCGGTTGTCACGTACGGCCTGTTTGAGAATACATCCCTGGCTCTCGAATACCTTCATGGAGAATTCGAGAATGATGATGAAAGGGATTTAGTGACTACTCAGCTCGCTGTTGAATTTTAAGGAAGTTGCATAACCGGTGACCCGGCGCCGGGTCATCGGTTATAATGACTCAAGATGTGTGGAAAGCGTTCACGGGTTCAAAGGTTCAGGGGTTCAAGGTTCCATTCTTGTCCCCGGACTGCATTTGGGATGCGTACTTACGAGAAAAGCGTCAGTTTCTGTCAGTCCTAATCCAAAACTTAAAGCTATACTGAGCGTCATAAATAGTTGCGCACAATATTGCTCCGGAAACCTATTAAACGCTTATTTTTTGAAACTGATGAGCATTTACCTTGGACGCTGTGTATAAATTGGCAATTACTTGGAAAGATGAACATTTGTAACGAGGACTTCGAATTTTTAATGCCTTTTCGTCCTTAACCCTGAACGTTGAACCCTGAACCTGTGAACGGTTACGATTTATGCTTGTGAGGTATCCTGCCGGATTTATGGATATGAATATGGGAGTGGGGAGCCATGGCCTCATCAGAGGAAATCTTTCCCTTTGACATCGCATAGATTCTGTCCGTGGTTTTTGAGAGGAACTCAAAATTATGAGAGATAAAAATGTAGGATAGCTCTAATTTTCTTAAAATATCTGTTATTCTTTCCTCTGTTTCTTCATCCAGTCCATTGGTAGGTTCGTCAAGAAGAAGCACCTCCGGGTCCATGGCAAGGACCGTGGCCAGAGAGACAAGCCTTTTTTCACCCCCTGAAAGCTTATAGGTTATCCTGTCCTCAAATCCGGAAAGATCAAGCCTGGAAAGTGTCTTCAAGGCAATGTCTCTTGCCTCTTCCGGCGATTTTCCCAGATTCAGCGGGCCAAAGGCTACATCTTCGAGGACCGTGGGACTGAATAATTGGTCATCAGGGTCTTGAAAAAGGAGTCCTATCCTTTTCCTGGCCTCCCTGAAATCTTTTTCCTGTTTTGCTTGCCTGCCGAAAAGTTCGACGGTGCCCGAACAGGGTTTTAATAGACCCAGGATAATATGAAAAAGCGTGGTTTTACCGCTGCCGTTCGGCCCCACAAGGCCGATCCGGTTCCCTCGATGGAGATGAAAACTCAAGTTATCCAATACGGGTTTATCTGCTGAAAATGAAAAGGATAACTCAGTTAAATTAATGATCAGGTTGTTATGACCCATTGCAAAACCGCCAATCCTGAAATTACAGCCGACATCAAAGACAGACAGAAGATATCTTCCATTTTGAGGGAAAATTGTGTTAATGAATGATACTTTTTGTTAAATCCCCTGCAACGCATGGCCTTGTGGATTCTTTCCGCCCGATCATAACTTCTGACCAGAAGCATTCCCACAAGATAGGCATAACTCTTGTAGGTGTGCATGTTTGTTCGAGGGACAAAACCACGCATCTTCATCGCGTTTGTCAGCTTGTGATACTCCTTATAAATTACATGGATATAGCGGAAAGTAAACAAAAAAAGGTGTGTTATTTTATTTGGAAAATTGAGCCGCTCCATGGCATGGCCCAGTGAAAAAATCGGTGTTGTGGACAAAAGAGCAATCATGGCCAAAAGGATAGCATTGCTTTTGATCGTAATTTGACCCGCAAGCAATATCCCTTCTTTGGTTGCGATAAACGGCCCTATGGCAAACAATTTTTCGCCGGTGTATGTAAACGGAAGAACAAACCAGAGGAAGATGATTAATCCATTGACCAATAACAACCTGTAGAAGACTTTTTTTATTGGAAGTTTGGCCATGGCCACAAGAAATAGCGATATGGCAAGTGCGGGAAGCAGTGCTAAGAATCTGCTGGATATGGCAACAATCACAGAAAAAAGTGCAACTACGATAATTTTAACCCTTGGATCCAGGCCGTGAATAATGGAGTTGCCCGTAGAAAATTGTTCTTCAATCATATTGAATTTCTAAACCTCAACCCGGACAAGCCGGAACCAAAAAAATCGGTTTTATTTTTACCACGAAGATCACGAAGGAAAAGAAGAATAAAACATATGATCTTCGTGTACTTCGTGGTGTGATCAAACTTTTTTTGCCAAAAAATGAACAAAATTCAATTTCAAGAAACTAACGTTTTTTCCCTCTGCTCATAAAATATAGTGCGATACCCATGAGTCCGAAGATATAGCCGATGCCCCCGATTATTTCAGTGAGAGAGGGCTTGGTATTCTTGGATTCGGTTATCATCCTGACAATGGGCCTGAGTTTTTTATCCAGGGAATCTTCGACAATCTTTTGGACTTCTTCTTTGCTTAACCCGACCGCTATGGGCCCGGAAGGCTCAGGAGCACTTTTTTTCTCCACAATAGCGCCTGCTTCGCGAATCTCTGATTCCGGGATCGTCCACTCTGCTTTATGGCCCATTGCGGCATTAAGGACGATCCTCAAATCGGTTACTTTGGGTATTTTAAAAGAAAATTCCCCTTTGTTATCGGTCTTTCCCTCCAAAAGTTTTTTGCCGTCTTTATCAAATATTACAATTGGTGCATTAATGGCCTTTTTTCCTCCGCTAAACTTACTCTCAGTGAAAACAGTGTCTCCCTCAACCCAGGCAAAAATCATGACTTTATGGGCCAGGGCAGGAACATGGCTTCCTATCAGGATGATAGCGGTTAAAAAAAGAATAATAAAGGAGAACCGGATATTATGATCCTTTTTCATAAACACCTCCCAGAATCTCTGGCTTTACCTTCTTCAAAAATGCTACACAAAAAAGCGTAATGATTCCTTCAATAATCATTACGGGCAGATGAGCCAATAAAATTAGTTTGGCGGCTGATATAAATGATTCCCCTGTACATAACAAAGCGCCGGCTACAAGAATGCCCGAAAAAAGAACGGAGAAAAATCCACAGGAAAAGGCGGCGGCCAAACTCAAAAGCCTGTTTTTTCCTTTTATCAGTCTGCCGAAAACATAGTAACCGATTAAACCGGGCAGGGCCATGATTACCGTATTAACGCCAAGCACAGTGATGCCTCCGAACTGGAAGAGGATTGCCTGAAGCGCCAAAGCGACCAGTATTGAAGGAAAACAGAGCCAGCCCAAAAGGAGTCCGTTTATCCCATTGAGGACGAGGTGAACACTGGATGGACCTATTGGAACGTGGATCAAAGAGGCGACAAAAAAAGCGGCTGACAGGACCGCCGCCTCCGGAATCTTTTCGTAATCCATTTTTTTCAGACCCACTGAGATCCCGGTTACCGCCAGGGCTGCGCCCGTGAAAAGCACCGGTGCGGATAATACTCCCTCGGATATATGCATTTTTTCACCCGTAAACAAAAAAAACCAGGAATGCCTTCCGGATTTCAATCCATTTGAGCCTTCCTGGCTTTTTTAATTTTTTAGTTAGTGTCCGTCCAGAAATGGTAGATTTTGGTTTCCGGCAAGACCCGAGCGAGTTTTCAATCGCAGGCATAGCGCGCTATTTCGAGAATTGAAAGCGAGCGAGAACGCCGCCGGGGGCCGAAAGATGCCATTTATGGATGGGCGCTAGTTAACTTTAAAAGAGGTGTTACGCTAAAAACGCAATTTCTTATTACGCAATGTTGAAATAGCCTTTATAATAGTCAGTGAGGAAATGTCAAGAAAAAAAGGGGTTCACCCTGCGGATGAACCCCTCTGAAAAACTGTCAAAGACAGTTTATGCTAATCCTGCAATTTCTTCTTTGATGGTTACGCCGATTTTGAACAGGGCGGTTAAAATCAGGAAACCTATGGCCCATATCCCGATGGCAATAAGAACTTCAGGTACTGTGGGGATATATTCATTCACATGATGCAACGGGTTGGGTACAAACCCGCCGGATATCATTCCCAGGCCCTTGTCTATCCAGGTGCTGACAAACACGGTGATGCAGGCTGCAACCAGAACGGTCTCGTTTTTGCGGGTTACCGGATTGACCAGCAGGATAATTGACACCACCATCAGTATCATGGAAGCCCACATCCAGGGCACTAAAACACCCTTTCCGTGCAATCCCACAAACAGGTACGTTAGATGGTCCATATGTTCCGGTATCCGGCTGTAAAATACCACAAAAACTTCACATAAAAAGAAGAATACATTAACGCTGATGGCATATGCCACGACTTTTGCAAGTGACTGGATCTGCTCCTTGCCCGGATCAAACTTGGTAAATTTTCTGACGATCATGCACAAGAGGATTAAAAGTGCCGGCCCTGCGGCAAACGCCGAAGAAAGAAATCGGGGCGCCAAAATGGCAGTGAGCCAGAACCCCCTGCCCGGAAGACCGCAGTAAAGAAATGCCGTTACAGTATGGATACTGACGGCCCATGGTATGGAAATATAGGACAACACCTTTAACCAGTGTGCAGGAGCAACATTGTTGCGCTCTGATTCCAGTACTTTCCAAGAGATAACAATGTTTAAAAAAAGGTATCCGTTTAACACGATCATATCCCAGAAAAGAATCGAATTGGGTGTGGGGTGTAAAAGGACATTCATGACCCGTATGGGCTGGCCCAGATCCACGAAAATAAACAGGATACACATGGTCACCGAAGCGACCGCCAGAAATTCTCCCAAAATGGTAATCTTGCCGAATGCTTTATAATTATGCAGATAATAGGGGAGAACCACCATTACCGCCGATGCAGCCACACCGACAAGGAAAGTGAACTGGGCGATATAAAATCCCCAGGATACGTCCCGGCTCATGCCCGTAATTCCCAGGCCGAAACGAAACTGCCACAGATAGCAGACAAAACCAACACTGATAACGGCGAGTAGTGCTGCCATCCATCCATAGTATCTCTTACTTCCAGTTAACGCCTTCTCAAGCATATCCACCTCATATAATATAAAATACTGATGGCCCAGCACCCAGGGCCGGTTTACGACGAATCGCGTAATTGGTTTTTAAAAGTTTTCTGACTTCCGATTCAGGATCATCCAGATCGCCGAAGGTCAGCACACCGTTGGACGCCTCTACACAGGCGGGCATTTTCCCGACCGCCAGTCTTTCCGCACAGAAATTACATTTCTCAACCACCCCTTTTGACCGGGTGGGAAATTCGGGGTTGGTTTCCTTGATAAAAGGGCGCGGATCCCTGAAATTGAAACTTCTGGATCCATAGGGGCAGGCGGCCATGCAGAATCTGCAGCCGATGCATCGATGAAAATCCATGAGCACAATTCCGTCTTCGCGTTTAAACGTTGCCTTTGTGGGACAAACCCGAACGCAGGCAGCATTTTCACAATGATTGCAAAGTGTTAAAAAAGGTAAATGTTTAACCCTTTCATCTGCAAATTCATATTCCTGGGTCGAAAATCCATGTTGAAACTCTTCTGTCCAGATCCATTTGATCTCATGATTTTTGTTTTCAAGATCAGGAACATTATGGATTTTATGGCAGGCCTCAATCATGGGCTTGAGGTCTTCTTCGGATTCGATTTTGCGAGTGTCTATAACCATGGCCCATCTTTTGGCGGTCAGGGCATCTTTGCCTTTTTTGATTTCGGGCGTGGATGTTGTCTCATGTTCACCGGACGCGGCCAGTACGTCCAGTACGGGCTTGGCCCCTAAACCGAGCGCTGAAACTCCGGCTATTTTCAAAAATTTTCTTCTGCTGCTTTTCATCACTTGGCCTCCTTTGGATCGATGTGGCACTCCCAGCAGTAGGGGCTTACCGAAGCATAATTGTGGCATTTGTCACAAAATTCAGCCTTTTCCGTGTGACAATCCAAACAGGTATTGGTGAGGCTCATATTAAATTCCTTTCCACTGCTGCCTACATAGATCCTTTTGGCATCTCGTACAACCGTATCCCTCCATTCATTAAGAAGCTGCATATGCTCTATCTTCATATACTCTTTGGGCATGACACATTCTTTGGCGGCTTTGGCTTTGTCAGCAATTTTGGGTTCGGGGGCCGGAGCGGCATTCCCAAGGTTGAACCAGAAGGGAAAGGTTATCACAACCACAAAGATGCAAAGACCTACAATAACCATTCCTTTATCATATATCTTTTTATTATTCGTCATCCTCATCCTCCATTCCCGGCAACGGTTCATTGCGCAGGTCTAACGTCCTCTTTTTCTCTCCGGGTAAAATCAGGGCATTGGATACTAATTCGTGGACACCGCAGTTATCCACTGCAGGAAGCCAGTAATCCAACGCAGCGGGAAACGCCGCTCTGTCAATGGCGCAGATACACGACAGCATATTCACATCATGTTTTTCGTGAACATATTTGACCGCATTGAGTCTGGGCAGAGCGCCCTGCATCCTCAGCTCCATGTTTTCTCCGGCATTCAGACCCGCCCCGCTGCCGCAACAAAACGTCTGTTCCCGGATGGTGCCGGCAGGCATTTCGTAAAAATGATTACATACATTTTTGATGACATAACGAGGTTCTTCCAGCAGTCCCATGCCTCTGGCAGGGTTGCATGAGTCATGATAGGTGACCTTCAAATGGTCGTTTCTGGAAGCATCCAGATCAAGCTTTCCGTGCTTGATAAGGTCGGCGGTAAACTCACAAATATGAACCATTTTGGTGGATTTGGCGTTTTCGAATTTGGTGCCGGTAATGGAATTAACCGGTTCTTCCAGAAAATCGGCGGGGCCGTTCATGGTATCCATGTATTGGTTAATGACTCGCCACATATGACCGCATTCTCCGCCCAGTATCCATTTTACGCCCAGCCTTTTGGCTTCGGCGTACATTTTGGAGTTTAGCCGCTTCATGGTCTCGTGGGAGGTAAAAAAACCGAAGTTCCCGCCTTCGGAAGCGTAAGTGCTCCAGGTGATATCAAGGCCATATTTCTCGTATAAAAAGTGGAATAGCATCATGTAGCCCATGCAGGTAAACGTTCCGGGGTCGGCAAAGACATCGCCGGACGGGGTAATAAAAAGGATATCGGCGCCCTTTTTGTTAAAACTGGGATTCACCCGGATGCCGGTAATATCTTCGATTTCATCGGTAAAAAAATCCATCATATCCTTGTATGCATGGGGCTGAATTCCAAGATGGTTCCCGGTTCGGTAGCAATTGGCCACCGGGGTTGCAATCCAGTCAATATTAAGGCCGATGAGATTCAGTAATTCCCGGCCGAGAATGGTAATTTCTGCGGTATCAATGCCGTAAGGACAGAAAACCGAGCAGCGACGGCATTCCGTACATTGAAAAAAGTAATACCACCATTCTTTTAAGACTTCCAGGGTCAGTTCTCTTGCGCCGTAAGCTTTTTTGGCTTTCTTTCCAAACAATCCGATAATTTTACCGGCGGCGGTGAAATCGTTTCTATAGATCGAACGAAGCAATTCGGCCCGCACAACCGGCATGTTTTTGGGATCGCCGGACCCGATAAAAAAATGACATTTGTCGGCACAGGCGCCGCAACGCACACAAATGTCCATGAAGATTTTCACGGAACGAAACCTGTCGAGCCTCTCCTTGAAGCCTTTATAAATTATCTCTTTCCAGTTTTCAGGAAGTTGCCAGTCTTCATCAAAACAGCTCCACTTCCTTGGGTAAGGAAGGTCCACATACTCAACGCTTTTGGGATTCGAAGCATAGCAAGCAATCCCTTTCCTGATCTCAACAGGGGTATCCATCCATCCCTTAGGGGAAGGTTTATGGTCTATTTTTAATAACAGTTCATCCGAATTTGGAAGTTCTGACATTACTTACTCCTTTTCCTCTGGTTCCTTTGATTCTTCCGGTGTTTCCGGCGCTAACGGTTTATCCACAGGTAATCCTGCTTCGACCATCTTTTCCCTGAACTCGTCTTCATATGCTGCATATGAATGAACCTTGACAGGGTAGTTCCACGGATTGATATGCCTCTTAATACGGTTGTTGTTGGCCATATTTCTGGTAGGGCTCATAAAAATTCCCCCCAGATGCATGAGTTTGCTGAAGGGAAAATATGCTAAAAGAACACTGACAAAAAACAGGTGCACATAAAAAATGCTGCCTATTTCAGCGGTAATATGGGGCTTAAGGGTTACAAGGCTCATGGTGAACTCTTTAACACCAACGATATCCACCTTTGTAAAATAACGCATCAAGATCCCGGTAAACGCAATGCCAATAATCAAAAACAGGGGGAAATAGTCAGAAGCCAGTGAAATATATCTCACCTGTGGAATATATATTCTTCTTAAGAACAAGAACATTAAAGCGGCCAGCAAGACCACGCCGGAAATTCTAAGTTCCGGCAGGCCGATCTGAAGAAAACCGTCCAGTATTGCCACTAATTCCACTAAAGCCGGCACCGGTTCCGTAAAGAAGCGAAGATGTCTGAATATTACGACGAAGAAGGTCCAGTGAAATGCCAGCGAAAAGAGCCATAGCCACTTTTCCCATTCATAGGAAAGCTTATCGCCCTCTTTTAACGCCATTTTTGTATTTCTGAATAATGACCGGAAAAAAACGACCTCCAGAAACATCCGGATAATAACACCGCCGGTCGTGGTGGGGTTGTCAATGCTGTTGTGCTTGATCCAGGGCAAAGATTTTTCCTGACCGCAGGTTGTGGGAATGCGAAAAGGAACCGGTGAACGGGCCCAATCTACAATGCGATTTATAAATCCCAAAATAAAAATAATTAAGGCCAGATAAGGTATGATAATACCAAAAAATACCTCGCCCCCCGGCAACATAGCGCCCACATAGGCAAGTAAAAATAAGACGATAACCGCTATGAGGGAATACATGTAACTAATATTCATTTTACCATTACCTCACTCGATGGCCTCATAACAACATTTAAAAGTTTATCCAAAATCGTTTAACACAGCTTTTTTTACAAATGATTTTGCAAAAAACTTATATATGGTTTGAAGCCTCCTTACTCATTAATATTAGGTTTTAATGTCCGGTTCATCCACCGGCCAGTCTCTAACCAAACCCGCTCTCTTAAAAGCCTTATAAGTTGTGTTTCTCATCTCATTGGCTTTGAGGTCGTAAATCTTTTCCTTGCATTGCATATAAAGGTTAAACGCAATCATGACCAATTGATCGATTTTTGACTCGAACAACAGCAGTTCGCTGAAAAGCTGCTCTTCTAAAGCCTCTTTTTTTATATTTTCTCTAATGGCCTTTTTTAAAAGGAAGATGAAGCTTACGGCTTGTGCAGGGGAGAAGTTTTGAATAGCTCTGATTCTGATGATAGGATCGAGGAAGGAGGTTATAATTTCATAATCCATTTCCTTAAGGAGTTCATTAAATAATGCTTCCAATCCAAGGGATACGGTTCTTCCAACAGGGTTGGCAAAAGGATCTTTCTGCCTTTTTAGAAATGATGCAGTGTCGGGGGGATAAGTTTCAACTGCCAAGGTAAACCAATTTTTTATAATTGCGGTTTTTCTTTGCGCCAGTAGATTATTGAGTCTCATATTAAGGACCGTTCCAAATTTCCAATTCTATTGAGTCGATCGCAAGTCGATAATAAATCATCTATTAATATTAGTTGGTTAATCGACTGTACCCGTTGGATATAAACCATTTCCAAGTGGAGATAAAATTCAGAAAAATCACATTTGAAAAAAGTCCTATAAACATTTTGCAAATTCATGTCAAGGATAAATAAAAAAAAGATGTGAAACAGAGGAGGTTTTTTTCTATAAGTTGCGATGGGAGCATTACCGATTTGTTAAAATGGTTCTCACGTATTAACTTATTTATTTTTGAGCGAAAACCTCGCCATCGGGTGTCAGGTGTCAGGTGTCAGGAATCGCCAGACCTGAAACCTGAACACTGACACCTGAAACCAAAAAGTCTTGGAAAGCTATTAACAAGCTGGTAATGCACCCGTTGCGATACGATTATTTATTCGCATTCAGACCCAACTCGAGGGTTTTGGACAAAAGCGTATTACGATGTATTCCGAGTTGTTCTGCCGCTTTTTTTCTATTTCCGTCAACGCTTTTAAGAACTTCGGAGATGTAATTTTTCTCAAATGTACTCACGGCTTGTTTGAGGGTCATATCCTTAATTTCTCTTTTGTCAATGTCGAATGTGGAGATATCTTTAAGATGAATGACGGAATTTTTTGTAATGGCAAACAATCTTTCCACCAGGTTCTGAAGCTCTCTGACATTTCCCGGCCAATCATATTCTGTTAATATGTCAATGGCCTCTTTGCTAAACATTTTGGGAGGTTTTCCGGTATTCGTGGAATTTAACTCCAAAAAGTGGTTCAACAGAAGTGGAACATCCCCCTTTTTTTTTCTTAAAGGGGGGAGTTCAATGGGAAAAACAGCCAGCCTATAATAGAGATCTTCACGGAATTCTTCCTGTAAAATCAATTCCCTGAGGTCTTTATTCGAAGATGCCACGAACCTGACATCAACCTTGACAACCTTGGTGCTCCCGAGTCTTTCAAATTCTTTTTCCTGGATAATTCGTAGAAGCTTAGCCTGCATGTTGATATCCAGAGAATCGATATCATCCAAAAAAATCGTCCCTTTATCTGCAATTTCCAGCTTGCCGACACTGGTATGGGTGGCTCCGGTAAACGCTCCCCTGTTGTGACCGAAGACTTTGCTCTCCATCAGGGTGGCCGGTATGGCAGAACAATTAATAACCACAAACGGCTCTTTATGTCTCGATCCCCGGTTATGAATTGCTCTGGCAACCAATTCCTTGCCCGTACCGCTTTCCCCCTGTATGAGTACAGTACCATCACTTTGTGAAACAATGGATATTAGCTCAAAGATTTTTATCATATTTTTATCTTTGCCAATCATCTTTTCAAAGGGGCAATATCGCTCAAGTTCATCCTTCAGATAGGCAACTTCTTTTACAAGGCTTCGTTTTTCCATGGCCCGCTTAATTACGGTCAACACATCATCTACCACAAACGGTTTAATGATATATTCATAAGCCCCCAGTTTAATCGCCTTTACCGCTGTTTGAACTTCATTAACCGCGGTTACCATGATTATTTCCGTATTGGGATCCGCTTCCTTGAATTTCTCAAGAAGTTCAAGACCTCCGGCATCCGGCAAAAGGATATCGAGCAAAATCAGATCGACTTTATTATTTATAAAAATATCAGAAGCTTGCTGTCCAGAATCCGATAGAAGCACATTATAATCATCCTTTAAAACCATGTTGAATGACTGGCGAACGCCATTTTCATCATCAACGACAAGAATGGTATGATTTTTTTTCATATCCTATCCGCTCTTTTTTACCTAGTTTCCATCCAGAAATTGCCCTTTTCCGCAATCTCTGTGTCAATCTACGGAATTACTTGTGCGGCGTACTACTTGTACGCCTCCGCATAATTCCTTGATTTCCTTGACCTTGCGAAAAATTGTTAATTTCTGCATTGGAAACTTAATTTGTGCCCATGATAGATTAATGGATGTGCACTACCTATATTCTGAGTGCTTCCTGTCGACCGGATTAAAACTATCGGGAATTTTAAAACAATTACAATAATGCAAACTTTATGCCATGGTTTCCGGACCCGTCCGGGACAGACTATGTTAATTTGTTATTATGCTATGGTTAATTTAGTGTTAGTTCATTTTAAAAAATATCATCATAAAATTTTATCTTCGTCAACAACAGAGTGTTTCGTCAGAAGGTGCACAGAAAAATGTGCATCGTGCACATTTTTCTGTGCATATCTGCCATCTCATTTTCCATGAATGTACTCGTTTATAAAAGTATTAATTTATTTGCAAACTTTTGTTATATAAATTCATATTGATTTAAAATCCCTTTAAACAAGCATCTTCAATAAATCCTTATATAAAATTTATTCCAAAACAGCTTTTTTGCCTCCCAATCCCATCTGTCAGGCAGGTTATGGCACGTTTTTTGATGAAACACCTAAGCAATATGGATTGATAGACATCATACGTTCAACCTGAATATTATCATAGATAATAGTGTGTTAAATTCACCAGTTGTTTCCGCGTTGCGCCAAAACATTCCGTTATTCCAGCGTGTTATTATTCCAACATTTCAATTGTAACCTGCCTGCTCGTTTTTATCAATGGCGGGCGGGGCGAAGAGACGAATTTAAAACTCAAAATCCAAAAAACAAAGGAGGTATTCCCATGAAGATAAATTTAAGTTCTTTTCTGCAAAGACGATTTAACATTTTTATGTGCAGGATGCTGGGGTGGAGAATCACCCTCTTTTACATGAGTATTCTGGGAAAATTATATTTTTTCTTTAACAGGAAAGAAAGACGGAAAATTAAAAACGCTGTTAAAACCGTTTTTACAGGTCGTGACTATGAATCCCAGATAAAATCTATTACAAAAGCAGTTTTTCGAGGTACATTATTTCATTACTACGAAAAATTTTTTAATGCCTATTCCACTACTGAAACATGGAAAGCCTTTTTTTGAACACACATAGAAAATGAAGGGTTAACTTCTATAAATCAAGCGCTTAGCGAAGGCAGAGGCGCCCTTTTAATCACCGGTCATCTTGGGGGGGGGTCGAATTCATTCCGGGTTATTTGGCGTTAAATAATTACCCGGTAACCATTGTGGTAAAATTTTCATCAAACCGGCTTCGAGAAATATCAAATCGACGTGCCAGCGAAGTTTCAACCCGATTTATTGACCCGGACAAGACCCCGAATATCATGAAAGCGATTTGTGACAATCTAAAAGAAAACCGGGTGGTGATAACCCAATGTGACGAGATAGATGAATGGAGGCCCTATCGAAATCATAAAATAGATTTTCTGGGCAAACATATTTATATGGACAAAACCATAAATATTTTATCAAAAAGATGTAAGGCCGCTATTGTTTTTGAGGCGATGCACAGGGATTCTTGGCGTCGATATAAATTTATTGCCACTTCGTGGGAAGAAATGTCGAAACAGTATCAGCGATCCATGGATATGTCCACCGGGGAAGTGGTGCTTAAATTTATGGAACATTATATATACAAATTTCCTGAAGAATGGTATCAATGGAAAAAATATCCGAAATTGGATATGTTTTCACCCACTGGCGTCTTAACAGAAACACCGGCGTCGATTCCTGTACTCGAACCTTCCCTGGTTCGAGCCTGATGTCTCATACTGAGACCTTTGAAAAATGTTCAATTTTGTTCAAGACCAAGAAAGACGAAAATTTTAACCACAGGAATACATTAGAGTATTTTGAGGATTAAAATTTGAGTCTGACGCCGGAATTGGGCAAAAGAGGGCGTTTTACAACGGTCTCATATCATAGGATTTTACAATGTTCTTGTTTATTGAACCGATTTCAAAAAATACAGGGATGTATGTTCCTGCTTATCCGTTGCCTATTCTTGAAATATCGAGTTTTATAAAGATTAACCGGCCCGATATAGACATCAAAGTTATTTCCGTCCCCATGGACTATGGGGTGCCCCTTAATAAAGAGGGAAAAGCACAGATATTCCGGGAATTCTTTAAAGATCTGGCTAAAATAAAACCAAAGGGGATTGGCATATCATGCACGGCAATTTCCCAGGCAGAGGAAGTTGTTGAAATCTGCAATCTTATTAAAAGGTTGGATCCTGATATTTTTGTTTTTTTAGGGGGATATTTCCCGACCATTTACTATGAAGAGATTTTTTCAAAAACCACGGCGGTGGATGTGATTGTATTGGGGGAAGGCGAAGAATCCGCACTTAGGATCGTTGAGCTTTTGCATGCGGGAAAAAATCCGATTAACGAAAACATTCCCAACACGGCATGGAAAAAAGACGGTCAAATCTGTTTAAGCAGGAGAGGGAAACGGTTTGATCTTGCCCGAAAAGCGCTTCTTAACCTTGAGTTGTTAATGCATCCCGGGGAGTATGATATTCTGCCATATGCATTCAGCAGAGGCTGTGCTTATGGGTGTAATTTTTGCATGGAAGAATTTATACGACCCCATAGAAAAAAAGTGCCGTTTGAAATAATTCATAAGGACCTGAAAAATTTGGCGGATAAGATTAATGCCCATACCCTGCTGATCAGCGATGCCCTCTTTAAATCTTTTGACCTGTTTCCATTGCTCAGGTCATTGGGAATGAAAGTTAATTTTGAAAGTCGTTGCGATGTGCTTGATCCCTCCCTGCTCTCCGGCATTGTGGATGTGTGCGGCATTATCGCCCTTGGTTTTGAGTCGGCCAGTTACAGCACGTTAAGACGCATGAATAAGGTTAAGGACAAATCTCATTACGAAAAATATATTGCAAATACCAAAGCTATTTTCAAAGAGGCTGCCTGAAATGAAATCCCGATGATAATTTTTATGATTGCGGGGTATCCGGGGGATACGGAAAAAGATCTTAAGGAAAGTCTTGCCTTTGTGCAAAATTTATCTAAAGACAAAGGTCCGGGCGGACATGTCTTTAAGATCGGAGAGTGTCATGTATATCCCAAAACCAAGATATATGACCTTGCCGTTTCTCTGCCGGATGTTATTTTTGACGATGACGGTGTTTTTGGGCAGAACATTGTCAGACAACCGTCGAAAAATTTGGACTTTGAGACGATCCTCGATTATAATACTAAAATTTTTAACCTGTCCAATTACACACAAAAAATAAAAAACGCACTGTTAAATATTATGCCTTTTTTCAGGCTTCCGGCTCAGTCCTTAAGGGATGATGCCATACCCGACCCATGTTTCAGAGATGCCAACAGATCAATATTTAACGTACAGGGAAAAAGCCTTTGGACGTTTAAAAAATCGGTGCCTGTTTTAACGGAAAAGTATAAAAAATTGATGTCAGGTCAAAGAAACACCAGAAATTTACCGTTATAGCTTACATTTTGCTCTTTGAAAAAATAATATTCGTAATATTTTCACAAAATGATTGTCGGTTCAATCAGGTACCTCTAAATTGCCACCACTTCCCCTGAAGATTTCTATACCTTGAATCGGGAACTTCTAACAACCGGAGAACCAGTTTGTGCAATTCGCCGAGTCCTTTAACTGCCGATTGTATGCAAACACCGTCCTGTATAACTTCTGAATAGCA
>Ga0208648_1000713_pt1 | contig 31215 bp, 25 predicted proteins | sample AntAceMetag02UKL_FD_184772 | JGI IMG/M metagenome (GOLD analysis project Ga0208648, IMG submission 184772) | Saline lake microbial communities from Ace Lake, Antarctica - Antarctic Ace Lake Metagenome 02UKL (SPAdes) (version 2) | ecosystem: Environmental > Aquatic > Non-marine Saline and...
AAGAACCTTTAGAAAACCGAAACAATGATTCCCGTAGAAATGCCCCGCGATCGGTAGTAGTTTCGAGGCTTCGCAAGCTTTGTTCCGAAGGGAGGATTCTTACTAATCTCAAATCGCCCACGGACTCAAGGTGCCGATTTGTTCATGGCTTCCTGAAGATCGATCGTGGGCTGCTGGCTTATTTGTAAGAATCCTTCAGAGCTGTTCTTGTAGTTCTTCCGATCTTTTAGCAAGATAGTCGATCTGCCCTGTTTGAACACCTTCCACGCGAACTTTCACGTATTCCCGCAGAAGGTTACGGATATCCATTCGCTGGGGCTCTGACAGCAATCCGGCACGCAAATAGGTCGTGTGGATAACATTCGCCTCATCAAGTGTCAGCGCCTTTCTGGTGTCGAAGCGTGATGCTGCCATCCCGAAGGTGAATGCGAGCATAAAGGCGAGCAAGCCAAGCGTTGCACCTATCATGGCACCTACGGGTGCTTCCTGCTTCCCGTTGGAAAGTTTACGCTTTCGGGTTCCGTATCGGTACCCTGCCTCGATGGAGAGTAGAACAAGCATGAGAATGACGAGAAACATAACCCTGATGGGAACAGAATCAAGAAATGGTTGCGCAATCTGTAATAGCATTTCCTCCATACCTTTTTTCAGAAATTGGGTTCATTTCTTTCCCATTACCAGGTGAAATTTAACGCCAGAAGCGGTCCATGCATGGTAACATGAAAATTGTGCTGAATCGAAAATTTTCACGGTTAAAACAAAACCGGGGCTATGATATCACTCGTTGCCCCGGTTTTGCAAACCGAATCCGAAGATCTTCAGTGTCAAGAATTCCGCAATATTGTTGTTCAACACCTAAAAGAGTTATTTTAAACCCACGTCCTTTAGAGCCTCTTTGCAGCGTTTGGTCAATTGTTTTTCCTTTTTCTCGAGGCAGTTGAGCAGACGCCCTTCACCTGGCGCAACAGCATTACAATACCGGTCCAGATCCTCGTCACACTCGTTCGCAACATAGCTGAGGGCTGCGACCGCTCTCTCAAGCTGGGCCGCAGCATCATAGAGTGCATACTCACATTTCGGTGAGAGCTTGTCGCCATATGCATAAAGGCAGGCCAAAATACGGCCCTCTCCCGGTGTTACGTTCCTACAGTACTTCTCAAGTTCCACCTTGCAACCTTCGGTTACAGTCTGAACCAGGTTCTCGCCCGCGGTTGCATTGCTGAAAAACAGCGACATAATACCCATTGCGATCAAGACAATCATTGTTTTTTTCATTTTACTCTCCTTCTTGTTGTTTTGGTTTTTTGATCAAATATATAATCGTTAATTACCACTGCGGCTTATTGAGCACTTTTACATCCTTCCCGGTGGGAGGCTGTTCCATTTTAGCAGGTAATGAAATGGGCGTCAGCAAATCCCCCCAATCAGTTCTTTTGCCCATGGCCTCGATGGTCTTCTCTGGTACAATGTCCTTGCCTGCACGGGACTGCCAACCGCCGCCCAGTGATTTGTACACCGAGATTAAATATCGAACGATATCCCCACGACTGGAGGCCAGGTTGTCCTGCTGTGCCACCAGGAGCTGTTGAGTATTTAGAACCCGGGTATAGTCTGTGAGCCCCTCCCTGTATTGGAGCAATGCTATTTGAGTCGCCCTACCTGCTGACTGGGCAGCGTCAGCAAGAAATTTCTCCTGCTGCTGGGACTGAATGAATCCTATCAGCCCGTCTTCGACTTCTCTGGCGGCTTCCAGCACCTTATTCTGATAAGTAACCAGAAGCTGCTCAAAACGTGCATCCTGGACGCGAACATTGTTTTTAATTCGGCCGTAGTTGAATATGTCCCATCGGAACGAAAAGGGTGTGAAAAATCCAACCAGACTGTCACCACTGAACAAGCTGTTACTATTGCCCACGGCAAAGCCGATGGAACCGCCTATTGCGAAGTGAGGGTAGAGGTCAGCCTGGGCAACTCCGATCATAGCTCCCTGGGCGGCTGCCTGGAATTCTGCAAGCCGAATATCCGGCCGACGGCGTAAGAGATCCGCAGGGATACCAACGGCAACTTCCGACGGCGCTCCGGGAATGGGAGCCGGGCCTTTAAGGAGTGCCGAAAGGTCGCCTGGGGGCATGCCCAAAAGGACGCTCAGAGCGTTTTGGGCCTGTCTGACACTGATCTCCAGCACCGGTATCGAGGCCTGTGTGTTGCGCAATAACGATCGCGCCTGCTGAACGTCCAGTTCTGTGGTTTCACCTCCTTTGAAGCGAACCTCGGCGATTCTCAGACCCCTTTGCTGTATCCCCACATTGCTCTCTGCATATTCAAGCCTCTGTTCCAGCGTTCGGATAACCACATAGGCGTTGGCGACTTCCGCCATCAGGAGCACCAACAATGTGTCGTAGCCGGCAATTGAAGCCGCCAGACTGGCATCGGCTGCCTCGACACCTCGACGGAATTTGCCCCAGAAATCCAGTTCCCATGCGGCGTTGAAGCCGGCTTGGTATAGATTTGCAGTTGTATCGACCTGGTCGCGTACATTATTAGGTAGTTCGGAGAGCGGTGGGGCGTTCTTACTTGACCTCATGTGGGCATAGCCACCGCTCAAACTTTGCGCCTGGGGGTATTGAAGCCCTATTGCGATTCCCAAAAACGCGCGAGCCTCCAGGATGCGCAACCCGGCAACCTGAAGAGACAGATTTTGCTTGCAGGCGATCGTGACGAGGTTGTCCAACACCGGGTCATCTAAAACATGCCACCACGAGCTGTAATCCGCTGTTTCTGTTTTTATCTGCGGGTCATCCACCTCCTTCCATTCTTTTTCAACGGACGCGGAAGGCTTTTTAAAATCCGGCCCCAATGTTGTACAGGCGGGAAACAGGAATGCCAGAAATAGCAGGGGAAGCCAGAGCCGAGAGCACAATGGAATCTGTTTTCGGCGTTGTGATACAGGTTTGATGGTTAAGCATTTTATCTCAGGCATCGGATACGAATCTCCTTTTTGATGGAGTGAACTCTTGATAGCTCTTGCCCATCCATTAATACCATTCTGGGACCAGGAGTTTGCAATCGGCTATTACGCCTTGCGCGGCCGCTTGACCCTGAACAACAATGCGTACAGTACCGGCACAACGCCAAGGGTGAGTACCGATCCGAATATGAGGCCCGATCCCAGGATGATGGCCATGGCATAGAACAGCGGGTCTTTTGATAAAATAAGCGGCATGACCCCCAGCACCGTTGTGACGGTGGTCATCAAAATGGGTCGGAACCGGGACACGGCCGCTGTGAGCACGGCATTATAAGGGTCGGTGCCTTGACGTCTTTCCGAATCTATCTTGTCCAGCAGCACGATACCGTTATTAATGATGACCCCGGCCAGGCTGAGCAGTCCCAGCATGGCAAAAAAATCGAAGGGGGCCCGCATGGCTGCCAGCCCGAAAAAGGCCCCCGTGAAAGCCAGCGGGATGGTCATAAAGATGATTACCGGTTTGCGGAAGGAGTTGAACTGCCAGATCAATAGCGCCAGAATGCCAAAGACACAGAAGGGCAGCCAGCGCATGAGCTTCCCCATGGTCTCGGCCTGGGATTCCAGTTCGCCACCCACTTCCCAATGATATCCGGCCGTCAGCTGTAATTCCGCTATGAGGGGTTCAATCGCTTTTAGCAGTTCAGGCGCCTTCAGGAATTCATGCTTGGCCTCCACTGTGAGACATCTCTCCTGGTTTCTCCTGGAAATACGGCTGTAATCCCATTCCAGTTTCAGGTCGGCGATCTGGGTTAAGGGTACACTGACACCTTCTTTGGAGTAAACGGTGACGTTCAGAAAGTCGCTTAAGGCACTTCTCTCCCGCTCCATGGATCGAAATATCACGGGGATGGCCACATCTCCTTCACGGTATTCCGTCACTTCGGCACCGTCCATGTGGGCTTTCAAGGAGGTGGCCACCTCTTCCGAAGTAATACCCGCCCTGCGAGCGCGAATCTGATCTACCACCACTGTTGCTTTGGGAACCATATTCTCCCAGGTGTTTTTGACGTCAAGTGTGCCGGGTATGGCTTTCAGTCCGGCCGCCAGCTGGTTGCCTTTTTCAAAAAGGTAATCGGGATCGAGTCCGTAAAGACGGATTTCCACAAAACCGGGCTCTTCGGCCCCCATCCACATGCGCTTGACCCGTCCGGATACGCCGGGAAATGCATCCGTCAGATGTTTACGGACCCGTTCGACCAATTCCGGAACTTCCTTGCTTTCTTTGGTATTCACGATCACAAACCCCAAATGGGGGTCCGGATCGAAGGGTGATAAAACCAGGAAAAATCGAGGGCCTCCGGTGCCCACATAGGCGATGGTGCTGGTAATTTCAGGGTTTTTCTCTTTGTCGGAAAGCCATTGTGTGAGGCGGTTGACCGCTTTTTCAGTGGTCTCAATTCTTGTTCCTGCCGGTAAATCCAGATAGATCAGGAATTGATTCCGCTCACTGGGACCAAAAAATTCCTTAACCAGCCTGGTACTGACATAACCTCCCAATAAGAGTGTGCCGACTGCCAGAACGAGCACGAAAACCCGAAAGCGCAGCACCTGTTTCAAGATGCCCTTGTAAACCCGGTAAAAACTCCCGGAATAGAGATCCTTGTCTTTGGCATCAATGCCGGTTTTTTCGGGGACCGAATCCGAATTTGTTTTTTCTTCCTTGGGCTTGACCTTCATAAACCAGAAGCACATGGCAGGGGTCATGTACATGGAAAGAAACCAGGAGGAAATCAGCAGCAGGATCACCACCATGGGAAGGGAGAACGCATAATCGCCGGTCTGCCCGTCGATCATCAACATGGGGACAAAGGCCAGAATGGTGGTCAGGGAGGAGGTGAGAAGCGGAACGGCAAGGGTTGTTCCCGCTTCAATACAGGCCTGTCTCTTTTCAATACCACTTTCAAGGCGGGTGCGGATATCCTCGGCCACCACAATGCCGTTGTCCACCAGCATGCCCAGTGCGATGATGGAAGAGGCGATGGAGACCCGCTCCAGTTCAATATTGAAAAATCGCATGGTGACCATGCCCAACAGCATGGTCATGGGAACAAACGAGCCTACGATCAAACCCGTACGTATTCCCAGAAACAGCATGACCACCACCAGGACAATGACCAGGGTCTGATAGACATTGCTGAGCCCCCCGTTAACAGACGCCTCAACCAGATCAGGCTGAAAGGTGGCATATTCGACCACATATCCGATGGGGAGATCCGCTGTGAGCTGGTTAAGCTTTTGGGTCAACAGGTCCCCGAACGCCACGGAATTGGTGCCCGGAATAATGGATACACTGATGACGATGGCTTTATGGCCGTTGAAATAGGCAATGTCTTTTGCGGGATCAATGTAGGCCCTCTCCACCTGCAGCAGATCTTTGAGCGCCACTGTGTGCTCCGTTCCGGGAATGGTGATGAGAACCCTTTCAATATCCTCCACTGAACGGAAGTTCCCGGACGGTTCTACGATGATGTCCTGCCCGGCCGCATCGATTCGACCACCGGGCAGTACCACGTTCTGCCGAACCAATGTATCTCTAATCTCTCCCAGGCTGATGCCGAACTGCGATAGTTTTGAAGCGGAGAACTTTAAAAAGACCTGTTCATCCTGCACACCGTACAGCTCAACCTTTCGAACCCCTTTGAGTTCATACAGCCTGTCGCGGATATCGCGCGCCACCAGCCGCATTTCCGCCATGGAAAAACCGTCGGCCCAGAGCGCCATGGTGGCCACCGCCGTAAGCCCGAATTCATCATTGACAAAGGGCCCGATGGTGCCTGACGGCAGCTCCGTCTTGATATCGATCATCTTATTGCGAACCTTCTGCCATATGGTATCCAGGTCCTCATATTCATCCCGGGTTTCGGCGTGGATAATGGAGGTGCCGGATTTGGAATCGGACCAGATGTCATCGATTTCCGGCAGGGTGCGGATCTGGGCTTCCAGCTTGCGGGTGATGAGCTCTTCCACATCAGCCGGTTTCATACCGGGATAAAACGCCACAACCACGACCTCGCGGATGGTAATGGGGGGATCTTCCTGGCGGGGGAAATGAAAAAACTGACTGAGGCCTATCAGAAGCACGGAGGCTATGAAGACAATGGTCAGCCGCGTATTATCTAATGCAAAGCGTGTGATAAAGGACATATCAGAAACTCCTAATTCCCTTTCATCTTCATCAGTTTAACCTTCTGGCCGTCTTCCAGAAAGCTCACCCCGGCCACGGCGATAATGTCTCCAGGCTTGACCCCTTCGGTGACACCCACCCAATTACCCCTGACGCCCCCGCCTTTGACGGGCGTTTTTTTGACCGTGGAGGTTTCTTTATCGAATATGAAAATATGAAAATCGGATTTGTCGCCCCCTTTGGTAACAGCGGAAAGGGGGATTAGATAACCGGCTTTTTGATTCCGGGTGGCGAGCATAAATATGGCTTCAGCCGTCATCCCGGGGCGTATCTTGCTGCCGGCATCCAACACCGCCACCTTGACAGGAAAAGCATTGGCTGTCCCCGCAACGGAGCTGATCTCGCTTACGATACCTTTGTATTTGCGATCCGGCAAGGTTGGGAATCGAATTTCGGCGGGTAGATCCAGTTGAATATCGCCGATAACCGTTTCGGGCATCTGTATGGCAATCTCCATTGCCTTTTCTGAAAAAAGAATAAACAGGCGTTCCCCGCGTTTGACCTCCTGAAAGGGATCCACATATTTTTCACCGATGACGCCGTTAAAAGGGGCAGACAGTTTTGTTTTTTCGAGATCGCGTTTTGCCAGCTTGACCTTGGAGCCCGCGTATTTAACGTTCTTGAGCGCACTGTCATAAGCGGCTTTTGCCTTGTCAATGGAAGACTGGCTCACGGCGCCTGCGTCCATCTTGGATATCCTCTGAAAACGGTCCAGATCGTTTTTCTTGTCGGCAAGCTGGACTTTTGCGCGTTCCACCCCGGCCTGGGCGGCCTGGACGTCTAACTGAAATGTGCGTTTATTAAGCACGGCGATGGTCTGCCCTTTTTTTATCCGGTCTCCGACCTTGACGCGCACCTCCTTCACGTTCCCGGATACCTCAAAGGCGAGGATGGAACTGTCAACAGCCTCCACCACTCCTGAGAATTTTCTAAGGGGGCCCGAGGTCTTTTCGGCAACTATAATGGTTTTGATCGCCCGGATCCGTTCAATGGGTTTGGGTACTTCCTGGCTGCAGGCGAACATTAGAAAAAGCAACGAAATCCCAAGAAACATACTTAACCAGAATCTTTTAGATCCTAAATACATGATGAAGATCCTCTCTTTATGTGTGGAAAATCCTTATGCGCTCACATCTTTGTTGTTATCCTTATTTATCCATTCTCACGGCGATCTATTGGTTCTTGGTAGTTGATGAAGGCGGTGCAATATTGGGGCCATAAAAAGTCTTGCCCCAAATTTTACAATAATATTTCTACGAGTGCAACCGAAATGGCTATCAAATAAAGCATCCGAAACTGTTTCGTTCATAAAATTATTTATATGCCATAACGACCCCGTTCGATTTCGCTTTCTTCCGTAATGATCTATTGCATGCGCGTCTGTTTATAATTGCGATTCAATGGGCAATATGCCAAACAGGCCAACCTTGAACTTCAGCCAAAAACCGGCATGGGGCTCATCGGTAAGCGTTGCCGGCTGACCGTCAACCAGGCCGTGCCATAGGATCATTTTTTGGCCTTTCGATTCTTTCAGTTCTAAACGAAAAGCGAGCTTCTCAATATCCCGGTCAAACCACTCCCCAAATCCCTGTGCCAGTTCCTCGCATGAAATCACCAATCCGATTTCCGTGTTGTGGATGAGCGAACGGGGATCAAGGTTTAACGACCCGATAAACATCTGCTTGCGATCCAATGCAAACGTTTTGGCATGCAATGTGTCTTTATGGGATTGATCGATCTCTTGCTTACCTGTTTGTTTTTGTAAGCTATATTTTGGGTTTAATTCATACAACTCCACTCCGCCCTCCAACAGTTTGATGCGATAATCCGAATACCCGGCATGCACGGCCGGAACGTCGGTGGAGGCTAATGAATTGGTCAGGATTCGGACCCGCACGCCTCTCTCCACCAGCTCCAGCAAAAATGCGGTGCCCGATTTTCCGGGGACAAAATAGGGGGAAATAATAATCAGCTCCTCTGTTAAACTTTCGATGTAAGGCTTTAGCTTGGGGATCAAATGGTACTCGGTCTTGTCAAAATCATGAAGCACTTTTTCGGGCAGATCATAAATCAGTTCGGCCTCCCCCCACTTGAAAAAAACCGTATCTTCCTGGATTTTTTTAAACAGATCCGTTTCCCGGAGCATCTGAACATAATGGGAGGTTTTCTGGTCCTCAATACGCGCTTTCAATTCCTCCCTCACTTTTTTGATTTCAGCGGCAGTCGGTTCTTCTTCTATCAAAACCGACACCGGGTAGGCCAAATCGCTGTTCCAATATCGATCAAATGCCGTTAAGACTTCCTGCACGGCGGGACCGATTACCATTACATCCAGATCCGCAAACGCATTGGTCGGATCCGCCTGGAAGTACTCATTTCCGATGTTGCGTCCCCCCACGATGGCCACCTGGCCGTCCACGGTAAAGCTTTTGTTGTGCATACGCCGCGTAACCGATCCGAAACGCGTTAGGAATTGGGTCTTTCTGCCCCTTTTGCGGTCGAACGGGTTGAATATCCGCATCTCAATATTTGGATATGCTGACATAATACTGACATTCTTGTCACGCCCCTCGAGATCCATATCATCCAGCAGCATCCGTACCCGCACCCCCCTTTCCGCGGCTTTGACCAATTGCTCGGCAAACAGATGGCCCACAAGATCGTCGTGGAAATGGAAATACTGTACATCGATGCTTCGCTCTGCATAATGGATTAAGGCAGCACGTGCGAGAAAAGCCTCCTTGCCTTGGCCCAGCAGATGAAAACCGGATTTTCCAGGGTTCGCGGCCTTTTCATCCGCAAGATCGATCGCCCAGGCTGTGTCCAGCGTGTCCCGGAACGCATAAGATTCTGGCCGTTCAAAATCTTTAGGCAGAGTGGCGCAGCCGGATGCCAGAAGCACGGCCATGACCAGGGTGGATAAGATTTTTGATTTCACTTTGTTTTCTCCTTTATTGAGATTCCGCGTTCACGGTTTCCCGCTTTCGCTCCGCTTCGGGCAGGATCTTCGACAAGGTTCAGGTTTAAGTAATGACCTAAGATGGCCCACCGTTTCATTTTGCTAGCGTTATGTCATATCTATAATGTCGTAAAGATGCTGTCATTCCGGGCTTGACCCGAAATCCAGAATCTCCGAATTAGCCATAAATACTGGATTCCGGCTCTCGCCGGAATGACGTGGATGATGTTTCATTTTCTTTCATATCAGACACTTGATATATGACACGACACTATAGCGACACGCTCGGAATCGGAAAGGTGGCGGTAATCGTAAGCGTGGTGCCCTCCAGTGTGGAACGTGCGCCGGTCTCCCAGAAGAAGCGCGCGTTGAGAAACCCGTACAGTGTGTTCGATGTCATGATCGGGACCGTGATTTCCGGACCCACGCCAAATACCCTCTGTTTTGCCGGTTTTCGGCCTTTGAGCAACGGCTCGATATCCGGCCCAACGTCATCATAAGTCACTTGAAATTGTGCATAGTAGGAGAGGCCAACGGTAAGTGCGCCACTCAGGAACGACTTACCCAGGCCACCCTCGAGGGTCAGAATGTCACCGACCCTGATGTCAGTGTTTCTCTTCTTCGTGTGAATCTCATAAAAGGCAGTGATCGCGAAGTGCCAGGTCCTGGCCTCGTCAAAGTAGACCGTTGTTCCGGCGAACGGTTCGAAGCTCCACATCCCCAGACCAAGATTATCCGAGGCGCCGGGTTCGTACCTTCCGGTGGGGGCAACCACCCCGAGGCCGGCGGTGAAATCGGCCCGCTGGGTATGCCAGCCCAGGTTAAGGGGTTGAAAATAAAAATCAGTGAAACCGGTGTTCGTGGACTGATCGAGGCCGAAAATGGGAGCCTCCAGAGCATTGTTTGTGAAGGCAGGGAAAAGAATAAACCCGTAGTTTGCGCCCAGAAGCTTGAAGTCGCTCACGTACCAAAGTGAGGCCGCGTAGCTGTTTATGTCTATGGAACCCGGCTGGCCTGGGTCGGGGCCGATGGGGTCACCGTCGCTGTTCAAAAGCTTATCGGCGTCGTAGCGGAGGTACAAGGCCGATAAATACAAGCCGGGGTCTGGCTGGGTCCCGGATAGAAGACCGTAGTCACCACGAAAGTTGTGGCCCAGGAATGCAGCGTGGGCCTGAGTCAAGGTCATTCCCAAAGTCGCGGTCAGTAGACCTGCAGCAAACAAAAGTGTGGTGAGTCTGGCTTTCTTCATTCTTGTATCTTCTTTCCGGTGTGGATGCCCACCAGCCTGGCAATGAGGATGGCAATGTACATCTGGCCCACAATAGCCTCGAGCGCTGACAAGGAACGGGCAGGGGAACTCAGTGGAACTATATCTCCATAGCCCAGAGTGGTCAAGGTCACAAAACTATAATAAATGAAGCTGGCCAGACGATCCAATTGTCCCTGCGCGACCAGAAAGGATCCAGGCTGAAGTGTCTCAAGGATGGAATAGACAAACCCCCACATCAGTCCGATCAGGAAATAGACGCAGGCGCTGGCAATGATTACATCGGTCGTCACCTCCCTGCCCCTGAGCAGACGGGCCAGAACGACAACTGCGGTGTAGGCCATAAATAGGGCGCCGAAGATGTTTCCCGCCAAGAGGATAAAGGGGTCCCGCACAGCGTAGTATGACCAGTGAAACAAGAGTGTGGGCAAGGCAATAAGCAAGGCAATGATGACCAGGCCTCGTTTTTGGCTCACGGCGTAGATGCCGGATAAGAGAATTGCGGAGAAGAAGATATCCATAAGGAGGTTGATTCCGACAAACCCTTCCAAAAAGGGATTTACCACAAACAAGAGCACCATGGAGATGAGGAGGAAAAGAAATCTCGTGATGCGGATCTTGGTAAAAGGGATGCGGAAATCGTTAGTCATGACAGAATTCTCCTGCGCTCCTCCCTTGTTGAGACGTAATCTGTTTTTTTGCCAATTCAAAGCCCCCGGTTTTTGAAACTTCGGCTATTTTCATTTCTAATGTCTCACCAAGCACTCTGGCCGCACCGATTAACACTTCAAAATCGCGTGTCTGAAAATGTTTGTCCATGGCTTGGGTTGTCTTCCACTCACCAACCAAGCTATAGGTATCTTCATTTTCGTGATCCCGGTTCACGACAAACCTCACATACTGTTCAGAATTTCCTTCTTTTTGGCTTCGTACTCTTGCTTATCGATCAGACCCTTGTCGTATAGATTTTTTAGCTCAAGGAGCTTCTGCTCCGCTGTCCCGGTTGATGCGGGCTGGGCCTGAGCGGGTTGGGCTTGGGCATCGGCCTTGCCGGTTGATGTTTCCTTGGGATCCTCCACCACAACGTAGATCACCTTATCACCCTCATAGGCTTTTTTAAGATACTCCCCCTCGACTACATAGTAGGTCGTCCCGGCGACCACTGCCGTCGTGTAAGCTGCAGGCAACGTGTACATTCGGGTGCCTATCGCCCACCGACGTCGGGTTCTTCGTCTCGTTCGACGGCGGACTCCGCCCACGCTGGCTGGGGTTAAGGGGCGACCTATCCTGGCCTGAGCTTCCTTCACCGAGATCTTGATCGGCGCCTCGAGTAATGGAAAATCGAGGATTAATCCAAGGATAAGAAAAGCAAAAAAAGTCATCATAAGACGGAAACCAAAAACGATACGATTCATGACTGACCTCCCATGTGATTTATCAAAAGTTGCTATTTGTCTGTAGGAAGAAACTCTATTCTCTCGGCGGTTTCAGGTGCTTTGAAGGTGAATAAACTCTCTTTTATTGGCGTCAAGGCGTCCCAGTTGTTCAGGAATGCGGTGAATTGTGGGGCGCCTGCAATCCATTTGCTGGTGAGTACGATCTTTCTTGGTAGAGGCGTCTTGCTATTTTCAATCCAGATCTGCCAGTCGGTCTCCGCTCCCCGAAATGCCAGGTGATGGCACTCGACGCCAAAGACTTTGCTCAACCCCACATAAGACCCGGATTGCACGTCCCCGATCAGAATTTCATAGGCATCTTTGTATATCAGTTCAACCATAGGTGCTACCAGGCCGTAGGACTCAATGGCGTAATCCATGGCTGCGTCAATGGTTGGCGGGGCGTCAAGGGACGCATAGACATTCACATCTTTGGTATATAGGGTAATGGACTTTCCATCGTAATAGAGTTCCTGGTCGACCATGTCACCATCGATATTCGCCCGCAGCCGGTTAGGACGCTTCACGAACATGTCAACAGCCCGTGAGAACTGCAATTTTTGATTGCATGGGAGTAGCGTGTCGATGCTGTTTTCGACATGAATTGTAAACTGCTGAAAGCCACCGATATACACACTCATTTGGCGCAGAATGTTGTCTGCCTGTGGATCAATGGACGGTTTTATTTCTTGGGCACCGCTCAGAGCAGGGACACTCATTAGCCATAGACACACGCCAAAGATTAACCACGTTCTAATTCTTTGCATTTTATACTTCCTTTGAATAGATTTATGATAGTTTTTAGTTTAGCCTTACCTTACATTATTTTCCTTGGCTGTCCTGTGCAGGAAAGGACATTGCCCCACAGCCATGCTTTTGGATCGATTTGTTTGCGCTCAGAAACGGCCAATGGAATCGGGACGTGGGTGAACTGGCCCTTCCAGTACCCCACGACCATGTTCGTCCGGCCCGCCATTCCAGCGTGAACCGCATTGTGGCCCAAAAGCAAACAAAATGCCGAGTCCCTGGAATTGGCCGGCAGACTTCGTATGGTGTAACTCGGGTCGATATATTTTAATTCCACCTTCATTCCAACTTTTTTGAAAAAGGCATTTATCCGCTCTTTTAAAAAGAGGCCGATGTCCTCAAAACGGATATTGCCCGATGCATCCTTTTGCTCTGACTCTGACATCAGACTCTGTCCAGCCCCTTCTGCCGCGACAATGACGGCATGTCCCCGATTTTCGAGTCTGGTCTTCAAGACCTCGAGAAAAGCACCCAGGGAAAAGGGGGCCTCCGGAACAAGGCAAAAGTTGACATCGTTGTTCGCCAGGGCGGCATAAGCGGCGATGAATCCCGATTCCCGACCCATGAGCTTTACAAGACCGATACCGTTTATTGCGCCAATGGCCTCGGTATGAGCAGAGGTAATGGCGGTTCTTGACTCAGACACAGCCGTCTCAAAGCCAAAGGAGACGTCCACATAAGCAATGTCGTTGTCTATGGTCTTGGGAATACCGATGACGCTGATCTTCAGGCCCCGGCGCCCAATCTCTTCTGAGATCGCCTGCACCCCCCTTAGGGTGCCATCGCCGCCAATGGCAAATAGGATACTCACATTCATTCGTTCCAGAGTGTCCACCATCTCTGAGACATCGTGAGGTCCCCGTGACGAACCTAGTATCGTCCCCCCTTTCACGTGGATGTCCTCAACCATTCCAGGCGTTAACTCTAAGGGCGTATGCGCGTGGCTGTGAGTGAGCCCTTTATAACCAAAAGGGAACCCAAAGACCGCCTCCACGCCATAGTTATGATAAAGCCCGAGGACGATCGCTCGAATCACGTCATTGAGCCCGGGGCAAAGGCCTCCGCAGGTGACAATGCCGCACTTGAGCTTGGATGGGTCAAAGTAGATATTTTCAAGCGGCCCTGCCAATTCAAAATGCGGTGGTTTTTTGCCCTGCTCCAAAAATGCTTGTATCTCTGGCAGGGTGGAGTGATAGAGAACATGATCCTCGTCACGGACAAAGTTCATCGTGTCCATGGGTGACGGAATGCAGCATTCACCCAATCGTTTCACCTCAAAGCTTAAATTCTTCTCTTCCACAGCTGATCTCCTGATGTTTCATGCTTGAGCGGCACTGCCAAGGACGTGCTCATTTTTGTATTTCACCATCTTGATAAGCTCCTCCCGGGCCGGTCCTAAGTATTTGCGGGGATCGAACTCAGACGGGTTTTTGGCGAATACTTCTCTTATCATCGCCGTTATGGCCAGCCGGCCGTCACTGTCGATATTAATTTTGCAGACCGCCGATTGGGCAGCTCTTCTTAATTGTTCCGCAGGGATTCCCACCGCATCATCCATTTTGCCTCCAAATGCGTTGATCATCTTCACATACTCCGGCTCGACGGATGAGGCCCCGTGTAGGACGATAGGAAAACCCGGTACTCGTCTTTCTATCTCTTCTAAAATATCGAAACGGAGAGGAGGGACTTCTTCGCCGGGTTTTACCTTGAACTTGAAGGCGCCGTGGGAGGTGCCGATGGATATGGCCAGGCTGTCCACACCGGTTTTTTCAACAAACGCATCGACTTCTTCCGGTTTGGTATAATGGGAAGCTTCATGGGAGACTTCATCCTCAACTCCGGCCAATACCCCCAATTCACCTTCTACGGTAACGTCACGTTCATGGGCATAATCAACCACCTGGCGGGTCAGGGCTGCATTTTCCTCAAAGGGATGGTGGGACCCGTCGATCATGACCGAGGAAAAGCCCGAATCAATACAGGATTTTGCCAGTTCGAAACTATTGCCGTGATCCAGATGTAACGCAATCGGGATACCGGCACCAAGTGCTTTGACCATCTGCACAGCCCCCATCGCCATGTAAGGCAAAAATGTCGGATTGGCATACTTTCGAGCGCTGCCGGACACCTGCAAAATCACCGGTGATTTGGATTCCACGCACCCGATAATGATTCCCTGGAGCTGCTCCATATTGTTAAAATTATAGGCCGGGACGGCATAGCCGCCCGCCATCGCCTTTTTAAACATCTTTCGGGTATTGACCAATCCCAGTTCGGTGTAATGCTTTGTGCCTGCCATGGTATCCTCCGTTAAATGGGGTTATGAATGGAGTGAAGGAGTCATTTAGAATTCAGGCCTAAACCTCAAGAATTCAGAAGTCAGCATTCAGTATTCTGAACGGATTTGGCCTAGGCTTTGAGAGGCGTGCTGACTTCTTCTAGCTCAGGGCCAGTTCCTGCGCCCGCACGGTCCGGGCCATGACGCCACCTGCCAGCGTGACCTCCACCTCAACAGTGGGATTACCTCGACTGTCCAGAATTTCACGGCCCACAACTTTGGTGATTTCTGTCTTTTTTTGATTGCCCATCTCTCAATATCCTTTCTTGAGGTTATAAATTCACTTCACGATTTAATAATACATCCTCCCGACATTCCGCTGATCGGGATGAGGCAGGCGGGCAAAATCCACAATCCAAAATCTAAAATCTAGAATCTCTCTATTCCCGGCTTAGATCAATCAACTCCATCCTGTTGTTGGTCTCCGGATGTCTTGTCGAAGGCCCCTCTGTTAAGACGACAAAATTGCCTTTGATTTTATGCGTCCTGAGCCATTTCCTGGCAAACGGTTTCCAGTCATCCGGTGGCTCAGGCTCGTGCACCGGAAAAACGCCATAGGAAAATGCCAGCCCCTGACACGTTCCCTCATGACGGCTGACCGCCGTGATCCACACAGGAAGCTTGAACCGGGAGATCATCCTTGCTGTGTGACCGCTCCGGGTGGGTACAATGATCGCAGCCGGCGTGACACGTTCCAGGGTGGTTTCAACGCTTAATGAGATAAGGTCCGTCAGTGTTATGTCTCCGTCGCGACCATATGTTTTCAAAGCTTCCTCCAACGGGTATCTCGGGCGATAGAGCTCGACGGCTGAGGCGATCTGGGCCAGCATAGAAACGGCTGCCACGGGATATTTCCCCATAGCCGACTCACCGGAGAGCATGACACAGTCTGTACCGTCCAGAATGGCGTTGGCAACGTCCGTTGCCTCTGCGCGTGTCGGTCGCCTGGTGCTGGTCATGGACTCCAGCATCTGGGTGGCCGTAATGACCGGCTTGCCCGCCCTGTTTGCCTGATTCATGAGGATTTTCTGTACCACGGCGATCTTGGCGATGGGTATTTCCACGCCAAGGTCTCCACGGGCCACCATAATGCCGTCAGCAGCGTGGAGTATGTCGTCCATGTGATCGAGTGCCCCTGCCCGTTCTATCTTTGCAATAATGAAGGGTTGGTATCCTAATTTTCTGGCGGCCTCTCGCACGGCATGTATGTCTGCAGCCGTCTCCACAAAGGATTGGCTCACCGCGTCGACACCCTGTTCTAGGGCAAATTTCAGGCACTCATGGTCGCGGTCCGTGAATGCGCTGATGCCCAGGTCTATGCCCGGCAGATTAAGACCTTTGCGGGAGCGCAGTTCGCCGCCCACACGAACGAGGCAGTGAACGTCTTTCCTCTCCACCTTGTTAACCCTGAGTTCGATGATGCCGTCATTCAGAAACAGGCTGTCTCCCTTTTTCACGGCCTTCGGCAGCCGGCTAAAGCTCACGGAGACTCGCGTGTTGTCACCGACGATGTCCTCAGTGGTCAGCGTAAAGGAATTTCCGGGTGTCAGCTCGATGGGTTCCTCTGCAAGTTGTCCGATCCTCATCTTTGGGCCGGGCAGGTCTGCCATGATAGCAACTCGCCTTTTGGCCTTTCTGGCAGCTGTCCGGACCTTTTTGATCAGCTTCTTATGTCCCGTGAAATCACCGTGAGAGAAGTTGATCCGTGCCACGTTCATACCTGAAAGGATCATCTTATCGAGGATTTTGGAAGACTCGGATGCGGGCCCGATCGTGCATACAAGCTTTGTTTTATTCAGCAGAAATTTCATCTCTCACTCCCCGACCGGCACCAGCCAGATCACATCATATGGCTGCATCGTGATCAATAGTTGGGCCCCTTCAACTGTCCATTCTCTTTCACTAATCAGATCTCGCCATTGCGTCTCTTTGAGCCCGAGGTCTGAAAAGGGGATCTCTATGCTGCTGGCCCTGTCGGTGACGTTGGTCAGGGTCAGAATATGTCGATCGCCCTCGGGAGAGACGCGCAGGACAACAAAAACATCAGGAGAGATCATCAAAACTCGCTGATCCCCTTGTGGGTGAAAGGCCCGGTTTTTTGTGCGGTTGAGATGGATCTTTCGGGAAATGTGTATCAGGTGGGATCTTTTTGAGTCGGGATCAGCCAATGCATGAGAGAGAAGTTCCGAATCAATTATCCCGCGGTTGACATCCCTCTTGACGTTGGTGGTTTTTACCAGCTCGTAGTTGTTTAGCAGTGCCAATAATCCGTGAGTATAAAAACCAGGCACCCCTTTTAGAACAAGGATAATACTTCTCGAAGCAATATATCGCTTGACTTGAAAGGCCACCTCCTCGTCGCTATCTGCCCGGTTTATGGCACTCCACCATGTGGTATTGATTTCATAGGGTTCCTCCACCTTGTTTTCCGTCATCTTATAAGAGATATAGGCACCATGCTCCTTTGCCTTCTGGATCAAGAAATCGATTTGTTCATTGGAAAGAATCCCTTTGACCCCCATGACTCCAACTCCGTCATGGGTATCCAGGAAGTTGAAGAAGGTGGCGGCCGTGGAATCGACTTTCAGATCTTTCGCCCAATTGGAAATGGCCGTGGCATCCTGCGTGTAGAAGGTGTGCAGGACAAGAGGAGGCAAGGCAAAATTGTATACCATGTGCGCCTCATCATACCCATTGCCGAAATAAGAGACGTTGTCCTCGTGGGGCACGTTTGTTTCCGTGATCAAGGCCACCCCGGGGGCGACAACACTCATGACATCTCGAATAAGTTTCACTATGGCGTGGGTTTCAGGGAGATGCACACACTCAGTTCCCGGTTCGGCCCAGATGTAGGTCACGGCATCCAGACGGATGATATCCGCCCCCCGACGTACATAGAAGAGAAGGCTTTCAACTACCTGCATCAACACTGCCGGGTTTCGGAAATTGAGGTCTATCTGGTCTTCGGAAAATGTGGTCCAGACGTATCTGGGACCGTCAATGGTATCAAATCTGGTCAAGATATCTGAAGTGCGTGGTCGGAATATCTTGCTCCGCTGATCGGGTGTGAGATCATCCGGAGAATCATAGGCGATGAAGAAATCCTTATAAATTGGGTTTCCCCTCAAGAACTCCCGGAACATCTGAGCCCCTGATGAGCAGTGATTCAGGACACCGTCAAACATGAGATCGTAGTCTGCATCCATTGCCCTGATACATTCCCAGGTGCCCATTTTCTGGTCTACGGCCTTAAAATCCACAACCGCGAACCCCCTATCTGATGAATAGGGAAAAAACGGTAGGATGTGAACGGTATTTATTCCTCCACGATTGTATTCTTGAATAAATTGGTGCAGTAAGGCAAGGAACTTGCCCTTCTCGCCTTTCAATACATCGGCATAGGTAATGAGGACTGCGTCCTTTTCCGTGAAGCGCTCAAAAGGATCGAAATCCTTTTCCTGGTCAATCAGTTCTTGAGGTTTGTGGGCGTGATGTACTCTGAGAAGCCGTTCCAGTTCCGGCATCCATTTTTTGGCTTCGGTCTCATCATAAAGAAAAGACAGCCGTGAAAACATGCGTTCCCGGGCATCGGAAGAAATTGCCAGACTGGGGCGTGTGAAGTCCGGATCACGATTGTAAGGTATCCGGCTAATTCTCAAATTTGTCCTTCCTCCACCGTTGATATGATCTGATCTATTCGTGGATGTCATTTTGCGTTGTCACTCCTCTTTTTCAGAATCTTTTTACCCATTCATTAATTCTGATGAAGACAATTAGATAGTAAATTATTATTACAGGTAAAACCTTCAGTAATCCATGTTTCATGGCCTTATGAAAATCCGGGACCATAAGAGTGTGGCTCACCCAGTTGGCAAAGCAACCAGGCTGATTTTATCATCTTCCCTATCTCGACCTGACCATAAGGTTGAGGCCAAAAATGATCAATGGGAATCCATAAACCAAAAAATAAATGCTAAGCACCCAAACGACTTGTTGCTTGTGCAATGCGGTTTGAAGGTCGAACACCAAGAACAAGAGAATCAAAACGATGTCGCTCCGCATGAATATCCAGAAAGATCTCTGTGTTCTATAAAGGGGGAAAGAGAAGATAGCCCTGAGAAGACCAACGCCAAGCCCACCGGCTACAAAACTGATCAAGAAGAGCTCCCTGGTAACATAGGGATATGTCACGAGAAATGCCCCAATAGATATTACCAAAACGCTCTCCGCAAGAACGGGTAAGGCTTTGTCGGTGCCCTTTATTTTCAGGTATGTGATCAACCGGATTACACCTTGCAGGAGAATAAATACGCCAAAAAAGACCCCCATGGCTGCAAGCTCCAAGATTGGCCAAAACAGCAAGGCAACGAGCCCGAAAAATAAGGATAGGCAGCCTCTAGCAAAAAAAAACCACCAATATTTTGATACTATGAACTGCATAGAATACCCCAATTCTTTTTTGAGCCCAAGAAATGGCCATTAAAAGGTATTCGCGCTCGACATAGCCAAGCAGGCCGAAACGCGACGAGACACAGCCTCAAACCGTATTTTTCCTGACTATGTACACACGCATTCTCTACGTCTTGAACTTCCGAACCGGCCCTTCCAGATCCTATTGCAACTCTTTGATGGCATCCGCGATCTCCCGGCTCAGCTTCTGAAGGGAGCGGTTTTGTGCCGCAATCATTTTTTCGTACCCTTCTCCGCTTGAGGCCTCGGTAATTATCGACACCCGCGTCAAGATCGCGTTGTCGCCCTGGCCGCTGTAGAGGGTCCAGCGCGCCAGCAACTGTACGTTACCCCCCAGCTTTCCGTCGAAACGGGCGATGCCTATGGCGACCCTGTATGCAAGCGGGATGGTCCTGTCACGCCTGGGGTAACGAAATATCCTGGTTGTTTTCATCATGTTGGACAGATTGACGCCAATCACGCGGGTGATACTTTCTTTCAAAGGCTCCACCCACACATTGAATTCGGATAGTACAAGTTTGTGGGCTTCTGCACGGCTCACGATCTGGGGCCGGTCCAGATAGGCAGCCATGGTCACCGGTCCCACGCCGATAGCTATGCCACGCTCCAGGCCGGTCAACTGGGTGCTGGCGGGTTCCTCGAGTTGATAGAAGGTGGGGGGAGGGGTCGTTGCACACCCGGCGACAGCTAACAACGCGGCGGCGATCATCAAGGTTCGAATCAGGTTTCGTCGTTGATTCATGTGAAAACTCCTTTTTAATAAGTCTTGTAGCCCTTGCCCTTAAGCAGGGCGTCGGGATGCTGTTCCAGGTAGTCGGCCAGGAACCGGAAGGAACGGGCGGCTCCAGAGAGCTCCTGGAGCAGGTTCTCCAAATCGGCCCGGGTCGGTGAGTCCTTGCTCACAAGATCATCGATGCTATTGAGCGCGGATTTGGCCGTCTTCAAAGCATCTATTACGGATTCTGAAAGGGGATCCACTTTTGCGTCCACCTTTCGTGCTAGCTTGCCGAAGTCGTTTAGAGTGGATTTGGCTTTGCCCGCAAGAGGTTTCACCTCTCCATCCACATCGTTTACCAATTTACGGGTATCTTTGATCGTGCTGTTGAGGTTGTCCGTCAGGGGGTCCACCTTGACATCCACGTGTTGCACCAGGCCGCGCGCATCCTGCAAAGCGCCCCTTAATTCTGCTAAGCTGGCATTGATGTCCGGGTTTTTCAGAAGCTTGTCAACGCTGGTCAGAATCGAAGTCAAACTGGCATTAATCTTATTTAGATCAAGCCGTTCAAGGGACTTGCTCAGCTTTGCCAGAGTGGACGGGATCGTAGGGATCTCCTGGTAACCCTCGTCAAGGTTCTTAAGGTCAATGGGTGTGTCTGGACGCATTTGAATTTCGATCATGAGCTGGCCCGTGATCATGCTCTGCGTCACAAGCTGGGCACGCAGACCCTTTTCGATGGCACGCGGGAGACTTCTTAGAGGCCTTTTCCCTAATTCTGCCCCTTCCCAGATCAGTTCGAGTCGCTCGGGGTCGATCTCAATGAAGACTGGAATATAGGAGATGAGCTCTTTCATGTAAGCGCGGAGGACAATATTTGTTACCACACCCACCGGGACTCCACTGAAAAGCACTGGCGACCCGATCTGTAGACCTTTGACAGACCCATCAAAATAAAGCACATATTTTTCCGTCTTTTTAAAAAACTGCCCTCCACCAAAAATGACGACACTGGCAACCAGGATTGCCACGGCCATGACAACAAAACCGCCGATCATCTTCCTGTTTGCTTTCTTGGCCATGGTTTACCCTCCTATGTCGTTTTCATCCTGAAACGGCCTTCTTCTGCAATCTTCCGCACAATCTCTCGGTTCTCTTGATCCCGAAGAATATGGCTCATTTCTACCCTGAAAAGGTATGCGTCCCCCAAAGTGATCTTCTGATGAACACGGCTTAAACTCACGGTTGTGATTTCTCCCCACGGGTCAAGAACAGGCGCAGCGTGGGGTCCTTGGTTTCCCCCAGTAGCTTCTTAGGGTCACCCGTGGCCGTCATAGTCCTTAGCGAGGCATCCAGAAACACGGAGTTGTTGCCGATGTTAAAGATGCTGGCCAGCTCGTGGGTCACCACCACCATGGTCGTGCGCAAGCTCTCACTCAGTTGAAGGATGAGCTCATCCAGTCTACGCGAGCTCACCGGGTCCAGACCAGCCGAGGGTTCGTCGAAAAAGAGAACCTCCGGATCCATGGCCATGGCGCGTGCAATGCCCGCCCTCTTTTGCATCCCGCCGCTGATCTCAGAGGGATAGAACTCTTCAAAACCGGCCAACCCCACCAGAGCCAGTTTCAGTTTGACGACTTCGCGAATCTGGCTGGGATTCAGGTCCGTGTAAGTCTCCAAGGGCAGGGCCACATTTTCTGCCAGGGTCATGGAACTCCACAGGGCGCCGCTCTGGTACATGACACCCGCCCGCCTGATGATCCGGTCTTTCGTCTCCTGATCCGCCCCCCAGAAATCCACTTCATCGTAGAAGACTTGTCCCTTAGCCGGGGATTTCAGGCCGATCAAGATAGTCATCATGGTGCTCTTGCCGCATCCGCTGCCGCCCATGATGATGAAGACATCCCCCCGATTGATGCTAAAACTCAGGTCGCGCATGACCACAAAGTCGCCGTAGGCCATGGTGAGGTCTTTAACGATTATGTGTGATTCAGCTTGAGGCATCTATCCTTGTGACTCCTTCATAAGGCTACGATCCAACGTTACTCCAACACTCCAATCTCTTTCATACCCCCAGCATATTCGTTATGATAGTGATGATCGCAGTGGCCACAATGATACCCACGATTGCCGTGACCACGGCCGAAGTGGCCGCGTCGCCCACGGCCGAGGCGCTGCGGCCGCACTGTATGCCCCGCATACAGCCGGAAAGGGCCACGATCACCCCGAAAACAATACTGCTGAAAAGCCCGATCCCCAGGTCCCAGAGGCTGAGGGCCGCCACCGTCTGCTTGTAGTACTGGGTTGCATTGATGCCGGGCATGCTCATGGCCACCAGCGCGCCCCCCAGGACACCCATAACATTCGCATAAAGGGCTAAAAACGGCATCATCATCGCCAAGGCCAGCATGCGCGGCAGGACCAAATACTCCATGGGTGATATGCCCAGGGTCTTCAGGGCGTCGATCTCCTGGTTCACCTGCATGGTGCCAAGCTGCGCAGCAAAAGCCCCTCCCGTGCGGCCGGCCATAACAATGCCTGTCATGATGGCCGCCATCAGCCTCACCATGGCAATGCCCACGAGGTTGGCCAAATAGATCTGGGCCCCGAACATCTGCAATTGAATACCCCCGATAAAGGCCAGGATCATCCCCACCAGGAAGCTGATGAGCGTGACAATGGGCAGGGCTTGGCCGCTGCAGGACTCGAGGATTAGCCACAGGTCGGAACGGCGGTATTGGGCCTTGCCGCGAAGCAGTTTAGAAAAAGCCACCGTCGCCTCGCCAACAAATTCAAGCAGGTCGCCGCAAGAGCGAAAAAAGTCCAACGTCTGGTCGCCGATGTTGGTGAGAAAGGTGACTCGCCCCTCAGCCTTGCGGGCGTCTTTTTTCTCGGGGACGGCCGTTGCCAGTTCCAGCAGACTCGAAACCCCCTGGGGCAAACCCCTGCTTTTCAATCGAATTTTTTTCTCCAGGCAGTATTTCCGCAGGTCCACCAGAAAAACCAGCAGACCGGAATCCCAATCATCGACTCCCAGGGCATCAATGCCCACATCACCCACCGTCGGCGTCCCATCAAGTTTCCGTACGACCTCATCGGCGTTGGGCAGGTTTTTTTGAAGTTTCCATCGACCGGAAAGGATAACCTTTAATGTCGCTTCGGAAGGTTGTTCCAATAGCAGTTCACCTGGAGTAGACAAGTGTCGTCACCTCATTTTGAGAACCAACGAAGTCCGTTGACATCCACATAGTCGAATACCGCACTGTCATTAGATTCCCACCTTGGCTTGTCGAATGGTTTCACATCCGTGGTCTCAATTCTTGAACCAGCCGGCAAGTCCAGATAAATCAGAAATTGATTTCGTTCACTGGGACCAAAAAATTCCCGGACCAGCTTGGTACTCACAAATCCTCCCAATAAGAGCGTACCGGCGGCCAGAACGAGCACGGGGACACGAAAGAGCAGCACCTGTTTCGAGAGACCCTTGTAAACCCGGTAAAAACGCCCGGAAAAAGGGGCCTTGTTTTTGTCGGCGCCGGATTCTGTGGGGGCCAAATCCAGCTTATAGCCTCAAAAAGGGGCAACTGTATTTGAGGGCGACTGGGCGGCACCCCATTTTGTGCCATGCGAACCAGCGAATCCGCAGAAAAACGTCACTGCGAAAGCGCTGGAATCCGCATGGGGAGAAAACAACGCCTGCGGTAATCAATTATTTCAACTTTAGCTTAAGACCCTCCGGCGCAAGTTTGAATTTGACGCCCACTTTAGTAGACGTCAGAGTGATATCAACGCCGTTTTGGTTTCTCATGGATGAAGCGCCAACCCCAGCGCCTACGGCAATGCCGGCTTCGGCAGCGGTATATGTGCCTGAGAAATCGGAAAGCTTTTTGAGGTTATAGACCTTGCCTGTCGCCGATATGCTGGAAACACCCAGATCCACCACCGAAAGCCCACCGACACTGAATTTGTATTCCTGGCCCTTATATTTCAGTGTGCCATGACCCCACTGGACGCCAATACCAATGGCAACGGAAGTGGATTCCATGGATACGGTGGCTGAAGGTTCGTCACCACTCGCCAATGTCGCAAACGAAAAAAATGCACATGTTAAAAGAACAAATACGATTAGGGTTTTTCTGTTTCCAATTTTCATTTTCTTTTTCTCCTCTCTCTGGTTTGATGTTAATAATGCAGTTCACCTACGCCACTGCGCCTTTCCTGTGTTAGGATGAAATCTGTTCTCTGGCCAATTCAAAGCCCCCGGTTTTCATAACTTCGGCTATATTCATTGAGAAGGTCTCGCCAAGTACTCTGGCCGCGCCGATTAACAGCTCGAATTCGCGAGTCTGAAAATGTTTCTCCATGGCTTGGCGGGTCTTCCATTCTCCAACCAGAATAAACGTATTTTCCTTTTCGGAATCCCGGTACACGCTGAAGCCAAGACAACCCTTTCTTTTACGAATACTGCTCAAAATCGAGCGTACACTGTTGACAAATTCATCCGGTTTGTATGGCTTGATTTCGATCTTTAGTTGACAGCTCAGCATTTCATCCTCCTGTGAAACCGGGATCTGGCCTTTAGGAACTTATTGACCCAATTCAAGTATTACAAAGAGCGTGCCATTGGAAGGAAGAGTGAGAGTTGGGCCTTAACTGCTTGAAAATTAATTAAATATTTCCCTTGAAGAACAAAATGGAGGCTGAAAAGAGGGAACAGATAAAACACCAAATGTGGTATAGAAACCATATTTGGTGTTTTATCGGGGTAGACTTCAGGGCTCGGGTGAGGAAGGGGGGGGTTAGGGTTTTGGCCTCTTAATGCCGAGTTTCTTCATACGGCCGCGAAGCGTATTGACATGCATCCCTAAGGTTGAGGCGGCACTGTTGGCACCACCGATCTTCCAGTTCTTGGCTTTCAGAACCCCCAGGATATAATCGCGCTCCATTTCTTCAAAGGATTTAAAGTCGCTGAGCGCAGTCTCTGCAATTTGGGGAAGTTCAAAATTCAGTTTCTTCCCCTGGGCGGTAATCAATGCAGCTTCGACCGCATGCTTCAATTCTCTCACGTTGCCCGGCCAGGGGTAGCCCTGCAACATCTGCATGGTGCGTTTAGGGATTTCGGCTACGTGTTTTCCCATTTTTATTGCGAGTTGGTCCACAAACCATTTAACCAGCAGAGGAATGTCTTCCGGGTGTTCACGCAGTGGAGGCACCGTAATCGGAAAAACCTTCAACCGATACCACAGATCCTCTCGGAAACGGCCTTTACGCACTTCTTCTTCAAGAACGCGGTTTGTGGCGGCGATGATGCGGGCATCGGAGTGCAGTGTACGGGGGCTTCCCAGTCTTTCAAACTCACCGCTTTCAAGCACACGCAGCAGCTTGGGTTGAAGCTCGAGTGGGAGTTCGCCAATTTCGTCCAGGAAGATCGTTGAGCCATTAGCCAGTTCGAAGCGTCCGACCTGAGTCGTTGTTGCCCCGGTAAAGGCCCCTTTTTCCCTGCCGAACAACTCGCTTTCAATCAGTTCCCCAGGCAGGGCCGCGCAGTTGACCTTGACCAATGCCCGTTTGCGATGAGAGCTGAGCTCGTGAGTGGCTCGAGCAATGAGCTCTTTACCCGTCCCTGTTTCCCCCATGATAAGCACAGGAGAATCCGTGGGGGCGACCTGCTCGACTCTGTGCAGCACATATTTCAATGATTCGCTCTGACCGATGATATTTTCGAAGTTGTGTTCCAGCTTGATTTCTTCTTGCAGGTAGGCGCTTTCCGCTTCCAACTGGTTTTTCAGTTGCTCGATCTCTGCATAAGCACCGCGGAGCTCGATTTCAGCCTGCTTTCTGTTTGAGATGTCTCGGTTGCTGGCGCGAAAACCCTGCTGACGGCCTTGATCGTCTGTCACCGGCTGGCAGATATGCTCAATCCAGCGGATCTGCCCATCCCGTCTTTGAATGCGAAATTGAATCTCTCGTGGTTTTAGCTTCTCACGAGCATCAAGACAATGTTTGTCCCATATCTCACGATCCTGCGGTATGATGATCTCTCTGAGAAGAGACGGGTTGTCCTGGAGATCCCTTGCAGTGTAGCCGCTGATACGCTCGCAGGAAGGGGAGATGTATTCCATCGTACCGTCAACCTTCTCCCAATGTTCCCAGTCATAGGTAAAATCTGCCACGGTTCGATACTTCGCCTCCGCCTGGGTGAGGCTGTCGTAAAGCAGAGCATTTTCCACAGAGACGCCGAATTGAGAAGACAGGTGTTTGAGGATTTCAACCCGTTCCAGGGTGAAGACCTCCGGCACTAACCGGTTTTCAAGATACAGCATGGCCTTGAGTTCCCCGCGGTACAAGGTAGGGATACATGCCATCGATTTGATGTTATGTTTTTGGATCATCCTGTCTTCTGCAAAACGATGATCCAGCTGAGCATCTCCCACAACCAGCACCTCTTTTGACCTCCGACAATAAGAAAAGACACGCTCGGGAACAAGGACGCCTTCATCATCGCTATCAGCCGGATCGAAAGGCTTATTGAGAAGAACGTCGTTTTTTTCGGCGGCAACGTCACTTCGAGCCTGCAGGAACCAATTATTTTCCTGCTTTAGCAGCAACACCCCTTTTTCTGCACCTGAGTTGGCCATCACCAGGGCCATCATTCTAATGAGAAGCTGTTCAAGATCAGTTTCGGCGGAAAGCATCTGCGAAGCGTTGGTGATACTATCCAAATCTAATTGGATGGGGGCTATGGGATGGGAAATGGTTGTCCGTGCTCTAGCAGCGCTGTCTGAGGAATCCAGCTCCCCGGCGAGGATGGCTTCGGTCTTGAACCATTGCGGATAGCTATTTTCAAGTTGGCTGACCTTGGCACCTGCCCCCCACTGATGGTAAAGGACGAGAGCTTCGCGCATGTACATTTCGGCGATCCCCTCATAGCCTTTTTCCAGCCAGAATCGACCGAACAATTCATTCGCCAGGGCTCGATCGTGAACAAATTTATTTTCCTTTGCCCCTTTAATGGCAGCTTCATAAAGTTGTGCTGCTTTCCAATTTTCTTTTTTGATCCTCGATTTTTCGGCCATCACTAAATCGTACTGATGCTGAGAGTTCATCGGAGCTGATTGAGCCCACAATTTCAATTCCCCTTCAAACAACTCAAACCTTTCCAGCATTTCACGCCTTTTAACATCATTTTCAGTATTGGACAGACAGGCAATACATGACAATGCGCTGTAAAAGGATATTTTGGAATATATATAATGGGAGAAAAGGGTGCTTCGGGTCTTCAGCAGCTCATTGATATGCCCGTATGCTTCCCGAGAATCTCCGAACAGGTAGGACAATGTCATTTTCAGCAACCGGTAAAAGGTTAAAGCAAAAATGTTATCTTCCAGACTAGGCAGCATGTGCTCCTCAGAAAACCACTCTCCTTCCAGTTTCGTTACCTGTGCCGGTTTTCCTGACAAATTCAGGGCGGCTTGTGTGAACAGTGCTGTGATGAGCCGCGTCACTTCCTGCTTTGTTCTTTCGCACAACCGGATACACTCCTCGGCTTCCTTCAGATAGACAGGCAACGGCAATCCAATAATCCACATTAGAAATGTTCGATTTCCAAGACAGTAAGAAGCATATTCAAAAATACCTTGCTGAATGCCTATGTAACCGTATTCCTTGAGGGGCGCAATCGTGTCATGGACCGAGCTCACCCAGGGACGTATCCATGCGTTATGCATGTTCATGATCTTTGTGGCCATACCATGAGAGGGGAATTTGCTGAGCAGCTTTATACCCAGCTGCCCGTAGTCATTGCCTTCCTGGTACTTTCCTTGGGTACAAAGAAAAGTCGCATACCAGGTCACAGCAAAACTCGATACCTCGCAAATGCCGTATGTACTAATAATGTTCAGCATTGTGTAAAATAGAGAAGGAAGACGCTTGGATGCCATGAAACCCATCGGCGTAATAATTGTCACCAGAATCTCCATGGCCGCCTGCTTCTCTTTGTCATTCATGGCTGGCAGGTTATACAACTCCTCAACGGACAGGTTGGATTCAAGGGCATGGTCGAATGAGACCTGAAGCTTTTCGAGATAGTCTTCTGCAATGGAAATCGCTTCATTTAATTCATTCTTTCCGATTTTCATCAAGATCATCGTCTGGTAAGCAATACAGAAATCGACCGCTTGTTTTCCATGTTCCAGGATCTTGTCGAACAGGACTTCCACTTCCTGGTATTGAACGGACAAATAACTAGCTTCGATCCACTCGTTATAGACATCCAACGTCAGTGGGTACTGTTCCTGCCACGCCTCCTCGGTCAGAAGAGAAGCACTTCTTTTCAGGTATTCAGCAGAGGCTACAAAAGCAGATGAATGTTTCGCTTTGCAACCCGCTTGAAAGTTCAGTTCCGCTACCTGAATTATCTCAGCATGTTCATTTAGCAAGTCTGCACTCAGGTTATAATGGTTCACAATAGTGAAGATTTCCTCATCCAACTCTGATTCGCTGGTTTTAGCAAGCAGTAACCGTCCAATCTCGAGATGTTTTTTCATTCTGCTTTTTTCATCAAGCAAACTATATGCAGCCTGCTGCACCTGATCGTGCACAAACTCGAAAATATAGCCCGAATCAATAACATACTGCCCGCTCAGGTATATGTTAATCTGCTTTAATACCTTTGGCTCGCTAAGGCCTGATATCATTGCGAGGGTACTAATATCAAACCGGTTGCCAATGCAGGCTGCAAGTTTCAGGACGTCTTTTATTTCTTCAGGCAATTGCACAATTTTCTTTGCCAGGAGATCGGCCACATTGTCTGCTATTCCCTCTGTATATATGTCTTCAATATCCCACTCCCAGCTGTTTGTTTCAGATTCATACCGGATGCGACCTTCTTCATGTAAAGAGGAGAGCAACCTGCGCGAGAAGAACGGATTGCCCTCTGTTTTTTTGTAGATAGTCGTACTAAGCTCTTTGATGCCTTTCTGGGAACTCAGTGTATCCGAGAAAAGCGTTTCCAGGTGTTGCTGTTGCATATTATCGAGTTTCAATATCCGAGGTCGCTTTCCTTTCTTGTCCTGTTCACCAATAATCCCCATGAGTGGATGGGAGGTATCCACTTCATTGTCTCGGTAAGCACCAATAACCATTAATCCGGGTTTATTGAAATCAGACTGAATCACTTTGAGCAACCTAAGCGAGGCCGCATCGACCCACTGCAGATCATCGATGAACAAAACCAGCGGGTGCTTTTCAGTGGCAAGGGTCAAAAGAAAATTGATGAAGAGATAATTGAAACGGTTTTCAGCTTCATGGCCTTCCAACTGCGGCACATTCGGCTGGGCACCGATGAGCTCCTCCAAAGCCGGAATGACCTCTGTCAGTACTTTGCCCAGGTCGCCAACAGCCGATTGAATTTTTTCCTGCCATTCATTGAAGTTCTTTTCCGGTTCAGCCAGGATCTGGGATACAAATTGAGCAAACGCCTGGATGATCCCTGCGTAGGATGTGGTTCTCAGGTATTGGTCAAACTTACCCTTTATGAAGTAGCCACGTTTTTGAGATACCGTCCGTTGTAGTTCTTCAACCAGAGCCGTTTTCCCAATACCGGAATAGCCGCTGACAAGCATCATTGCCGAGGTCTTTCGGCATGCTCTTTTGAAAGCACTCACCAGCTCTTTCAGTTCGCTTTCACGGCCATAAAGCTTTTGAGGAAATTTAAATCTGCTGGTGTAATCGGCCTCTCCTATTGGGAATCCTTCAATGGTATTGTCTAGCCTTAAGCGCTGTAGACATTTTTCCAGATCGGCCTGAACCCCGGCTGCCGATTGATAACGGTCCTCTGCATTTTTTGTAAGCAGCTTTAAAATGATCGAGCTGATCACTTCAGGGATTTCTGACGATACCTCAGATGGTGGGCCCGGGACTCGGGCAATATGGTGATGGATAAGCTCCATCGGATCTTTTGAATCAAACGGCAGCCGCCCGCTCATAAGTTCATATAAAACCACACCCAGAGAATACAGATCCGAGAGCTCATCCACAGCGCGGTTGATTCTTCCGGTCTGTTCCGGTGAGATATAGGGCAGGGTTCCCAGCATCTGGTCGGGCGCGACTTTTTGGTGGGAATTACCTGTTATGCGCAAAGCAGTACCCAGATCAATGACATGGACAGCCTGATCCTTATTGCCGATGAGAATATTCTCGCTGTTCAGATCCAGATGGATAATATCCTGTTGATGGATTTTTCCCAGGATGCGGGTCAGATCGACGGCGATTTCTAATTTTGTACGTAGGCTGAGTGTTTTTCTGTCGATATGATCCCGTAGGGTTTCCCCATCGATATATTCCAGGATCAATGCCGGTTGATTCTCGACCGAGTGTTGCCCTAAGGCCTTGCGGACACCCTCGACCGCATTGAGGGACCGCGTCATCTCGTATTCTTTTTCCAGGGATCGAAGACTTCGCCGGGATGGGTGGCGTTTGGAAGGTTTCTTGATAACCACTGGATGGGAATACTCCGGATGTGTTTCAACGGAAATTACCGAGTTACCCTGATAAATAACATTCTGTTTCATTGATGCCCCCTGCCTGAATGTCTGAACCATGGATCTGTTCATCACTGAATGCATTGTGGAATCTACTACAATATACACCAAATATGGTTCCAAAGCCATACTTGATTTCCATGCCTATCCGGTTGGTTCCCAAAATGCTGGATTGGAGGTCACGATATTCGCGCCACACATTTGTTGAGAAATACCCTCAGAACTTCAGATATGGGCATATCGGGACGATCCCATCCACATTCGGGCTTTAGGCCGTTACACATCCTATCGTTTGGTACAGGCAGCATAGTAGGTCAGGGATGATGTTTTGGGAGACAACCGGATAGGCATGCTTGATTTCTTATACGTTTTCTTTTTTGACACCCGATCTCATCGTTAATACAGGTTTTCATTAAGTTTTCAAATAGTTAGCGTAATACTTCCCCTTATTCTTTTTCATGGCATGGTTC